>Ga0105248_10002828_pt1 | contig 19259 bp, 19 predicted proteins | sample KBSS34metaG_FD_81524 | JGI IMG/M metagenome (GOLD analysis project Ga0105248, IMG submission 81524) | Switchgrass rhizosphere microbial communities from Kellogg Biological Station, Michigan, USA - KBS S3-4 metaG | ecosystem: Host-associated > Plants > Roots > Rhizosphere > Soil | place...
CCCGCGACGGGTATCGCCGGGACGACGGACAGGGTTGCCGCAAGGACGATGAAGCCAGAGCCCGTCACGCCTGCGGCGCCCTTGGAACTCAGGATCGCGACCGCCATCAACAGCAGCTCCTGGCCCAGGCTCAAATGGGTGTTCGTCGCCTGAGCGATGAACAGGGCGGCCAGCGACATGTAGATGTTGGTGCCGTCGAGATTGAACGAATAGCCGGCCGGGACGACGAGGCCGACGATCGGCTTGGGCACGCCGGCCGCCTCGAGCTTCTCGATCAGCAGCGGCATCGCGCTTTCCGAGCTCGAGGTGCCGAGCACCAGCAGCAGCTCGTCCTTGATGTACCGGACCAGCGCCAGGATGGAGAAGCCGGCAGCCCGCGCAATGAGTCCGAGCACGACCAGCACGAACAACAGCGCCGTCGCGTAGAAGGTCACGATCAGCTCGGCGAGGTTGGCGAGCGTGCCGATGCCATATTGGCCAATGGTGAAGGCCATCGCGCCGAACGCGCCGATCGGAGCGGCGTACATCAGGATCCGAACGATCCGGAAGACGACCGCGGTGATCGTTCGCAATGCGTCGAGCAGGCGGTCGCCGCGGTCGCCGAGCATCGCCAGCGCGATGCCGAACAGGATCGAGACGAGCAGCACCTGCAGGATTTCGCCCGAGGTGAAGGCGCTGAACATCGTGTCGGGGATGATGTTGAGCAGGAAGCCGGTCAGCGTCGTCTCGTGCGCCTTGGTGATGTAGGTCGCGACCTTGCTCGTATCGAGGGTCGCGGGATCGACGTTGAGGCCCGCGCCCGGCCGGACGACATTGCCGACGACCAGGCCGACAACGAGCGCCAACGTCGAGACCGCAAGGAAATAGATAAGCGCCTTGGCGGCGATGCGCCCGAACGCGCCCAAATCGCGCATCCCGGCAATGCCGGTGACGACCGTCAGGAAGATGACCGGCGTGATGATCATCTTCACCAGCTTGATGAAGGCATCGCCGAGCGGCTTCAGCGCCGCGCCGGTGCTCGGCCATAGCCATCCGACGACCACGCCCAGCGCGACGGCGATCAGCACCTGGACGTAGAGCGATTTCCACAGGGCGCGGCGGGTGGCGGGCATCGTGTCTCCAACTGGCGCGCCCGGTAGGATTCGAACCTACGACCTCAAGCTTAGAAGGCTCGTGCTCTATCCAACTGAGCTACGGGCGCGCGCTCCGGGACAACTAACCGCAATTGACGCACAGCGGAACCGCGCTAGGCCCTGCGCGCATGGACGGGGGACGGCTCAGGCATGTCGAAGCGCGGACGTTGCACGGCGCGCGCTTTCGCTACTTCGATTTCGTCATGGTCGCGTTCGTCGTGGTCCTGCTGCTGTCGAACGTGATCGGGGCCGAGAAGCGCTCGTTCGTGAACCTGCCGGGGATCGGACCGTGGCCGTTCGGCGCGGGCATCCTGTTCTTCCCTATCTCCTACGTGATCGATGACGTCCTGACCGAGGTGTACGGCTTCGCCCGCGCGCGCCGCGCGATCTGGGCGGGTTTTGCTGCCTTACTGTTCATGGCGCTGATGGAGCAGACCGTAGTCCATTTGCCCGTCGCCGAAGGGTGGACGGGGCAGGCAGCTTATGAGCGAGTGTTCGGCTCGGGCTGGCGGATCATCCTCGCGTCGATGGCGGCCTTCTTCGTCGGAGACTTCCTGAACTCGGTCGTGCTCGCCAAGATGAAGATCTGGACCGACGGCAAGTATCTGTGGACGCGGACCATCGGCAGCACCGTGGTGGGCGAGGGCGCCGACAGCCTGATCTTCTACCCCCTGGCCTTCTACGGAATGCCTGACTGGCCGGTCAGCGCGCTCGGCGCGGTGATGCTCAGCCAGTTCATCCTGAAGGTCAGCTGGGAAGCGCTGCTGACGCCCGTAACCTATGCAGTGGTCGGCTGGCTGAAGCGCAATGAAGGCGTCGACGTCTACGACGTCGGCACCGACTTCACGCCCTTTACCGCGGACGTCTGAACAGCAGATAGAGCGCCCAACCGGTCATTCCGATCGCCAGGGCCGAACTGACCAGGAACAGCGGCTCGGTCAGGGTGTGGACGCCTTCCGCGACCACGCGCGCCACATGGCCGACGAGGATCAGCGCGAAAATGATGGCGCTGGCGATAACGAAGCAGCGCACCCTAAGCGTTCACCGTTTCGAGCAGGCCCTCGAACAGGCGACGGCCGTCGGTGCCGCCGTGCGCGGGCTCGATCACCCGCTCCGGGTGCGGCATCAGGCCGAGGACGTTTCCCGCATCGTTGAGGATACCCGCGATCCGCCGCGCCGAACCATTGACCTCGTCGAGGTAGCGGAAGGCAACGCGACCTTCGCCTTCGAGCCGATCGAGCGTCGCTTCGTCGGCCTGGTAGTTTCCGTCATGATGGGCGACCGGGAAAGCGATCTTCTCGCCGGAATTGTAGTTGGCGGTGAACAGACTCTGGCTGTTCTCGACCCGCAGCGGCACCTCGCGGCAGACGAACTTGAGCGCCGCGTTGCGCATCAGCGCGCCGGGCAGGAGCCCGGCCTCGGTGAGCACCTGGAAGCCGTTGCAGATGCCGATAACCGGAACTCCCCGGCCGGCGGCATCGGCTACGGCGCGCATCACCGGCGAGCGTGCCGCCATGGCCCCTGAACGGAGATAATCGCCGTAGGAAAAGCCGCCGGGGACACCGATGAAGTCGATCCCCTCTGGCAAATCGGTGTCGCGGTGCCAGACCATGTGCGGCTTGCGCCCGGTGACCTGCTCTAGCGCGACTGCAAGGTCACGGTCGCAGTTGGAGCCGGGAAAGACGATGACGGCGCTGTTCATGCAGTCTCCAGCCGCTCGATCCGGAAGTTCTCGATCACCGTATTGGCCAGCAATTTCCGGCACATGTCCTCGATCTCGGAGTCGCTAGTCCCCTCGGCGAGGTCGAGCTCGATCAGTTTGCCCGCGCGGACATCGTTGACCCCGCCGAAGCCGAGCCCCTCGAGCGCATGGTGGATGGCCTTTCCCTGAGGGTCGAGAACGCCGTTCTTAAGGGTGATGAACACGCGCGCTTTCATGATCCGTCCAATTTGCCGTCGGTCGGCGGCCGCTATGGCCAGCGTCCCGCGCAGGGGCAAGTTTTACCGTCTGTTTACCGTGTTGGCGGCATAGGGGCCACGCACCGGTCAGTTCTTCACCGGGCGGGAGGAGTTCGAGATGGTCGGCGGCATAGCGATTGCGATGTTCATCGCGTTGGTCGGCTGGGGCGGCAAATATTTCGGCTGGAGCGATCCGGACGGGAAGATCCAGATTGCGCTAGTCACCTCGTTCATCCTCGGCATCATCGGCGGATTGAAATCGCGCGGCTGACAGCCGCTGCTCGTCACTTCGCGTCGCTGCATAAACTTTAGCTTTTCTTGAACTGACTCGGCCCGCCGAGTGCGGTCACAAGACCTCTTCGTTCCGAAGGGGAGGTACTATGTTCCGCCGGCCGTTGCTGCTGTTGCTGTTGATCGCTCTACCAACGATGGCCGCGGGCAAGTCGAGGCCGCCGATGGCGCCGGTGACGATCAGTAAGACCGAGCTTGCGCCCGGAATCTACCAGTTCCAGGTCGCTTCCGACGGCTATGTCGAGCAGCTGAACTGCGTGGCGATCGTGAATGACGCCGATGTGCTGGTGTTCGACACCACCACGCGGCCGTCGACCGCAAGGACGATCTTGTCCGAACTCCGCAAGATCACGCCAAAGCCGGTGCGCTTCGTCGTCAACTCCCACTGGCATCCGGATCACTGGTCCGGAAACGAGGTTTTCGCCGAGGCCAACCCCGAGCTCGAAATCATCGCGACGGAGAAAGAGCGTGACTTCATGCTCAACCTGGCGAGCTTCTGGGGAAGCTACCTGCCGAAAAGCCTCGCGGGACAGGAGAAATCGGTCGCGGAGCAGTTCGCGAGCGGCAAGCGGCCGGACGGCTCCTCACTGACCCCCGAGCTCCGCGCGCAGATCGCGCTCGAGCTGCAGCAAATCCGCGACATGGTCGGAGAGCAGCTGAAGGTGAAGCGGACCTACCCCACCTTGACCTACGCCGACCGGATGACCTTGCGGCACGGTGGGCGCGAATTCCAGTTCATCAGCGTCACCGGCGACGCGGCCGGGACGACCGTCCTCTACCTGCCGAAGGAGCGAATCCTGATCACCGGCGACGCAGTGAGCTATCCATTGCCCTACTACACGCCGCCCTTGTCGCAGCACGCCAGGTCGATCCGCGAGCTTGCCGCGCTGGATGCGGCGACCATCGTTCCGGGCCACGGCCCGGCCTTCCACGACAAGAGCTACATGCTGCTCGAGGCGGAATTGTTCGAGGAGGTCCTCCGCCAGGTCCAGGCGGCTCTCCGTGGCGGTGCAGCGACCATCGACGAGGTGCAGGCGAAGGTCGACCTCGGCGCGTTTCGCAATCGGTTCGCACGGGGCGATGCGGACATCGCGAGGCTGTTTCCGGCCTTCACCCAGGGCATGGTGCGGAAGGCCTATATCGAGCTTCGCGATACGAAAGAGATCCGCTGAACCTCAGTAGCCGCTGAGCTCCGCGACCCGGTTGCGGTGGTAATAGACGTCGCCGAACAGCTCCCCGAGCACGGCCTCGCGCTTCATGAACAGGCCGATGTCATGCTCGTCGGTCATGCCGATGCCGCCGTGCATCTGCACGCCTTCACGCACCGCAAGGCCGGCGACGTCGGCGGCCTTCGCCTTGGCGACCGAGACGTGAAGCTCGGCACGTTCGTCGCTGCTGTCGAGCGCCTGGGCGGCCTTGAACGCGGCGGCGCGGGCGATCTCGATCTCCGAATAGAGATGCGCCGCGCGGTGCTGGAGCGCCTGGAACTCACCGATGAGCTTGCCGAACTGCTTGCGCTGGCGGAGGTAGTCGAGGATCATCGCCGAAGCCCCCGAGGCGACGCCGACCAACTCGGCCGCGGCGCCTGCGCCGCCCGCCGAAAGCGCTCGCGAGAGCGGCCCCCAGCCGGCGTCCACCTCGCCGATCACGGCATCGGCATCGACGGACACATTGTCGAAGGTGAGGCGGGCCGCCTTGGAACTGTCGACCAGCGACTGGCTGTCGGTGTTCAAGCCGGACGTGGCCTTGGGGATTGCGAACAAGGTGATTCCGTCACGCTCGCCCGGCGCTCCCGCGGTGCGAGCTGCCGTGACGATCATGTCCGCCGAGCCGCCCTGGACGACGAACTGCTTGGCGCCGTTGAGCACGAAGCCGTTGCCCTGCCGCTTGGCTTCGAGCGCGGTTCGGTCCGGCGCGTGGCGCGGCCCCTCCTCGACCGCCAGCGCGAGGACTGCTTCGCCTGACAGGATTTCAGGGAACCAGCGATCGGCGTGCGCCGTGCCCTCAATGGCTCGCGCGCCGGCGACGGCCGTCGTCAGGAACGGCGAGGGCGTGAGGTTGCGGCCGATCTCCTCCAACACCAGCGCGGCTTCGGTTGCGCCCAGGCCGAGCCCGCCGTGGCTCTCGGGAATGCAGATGCCGGTGAGGCCAAGCTCGGCGAACTGCTTCCACAGGTCGTGCCCGAAGCCGTCGGTGCAGCCGATCTCGCGCCAGTGGCGCAGCTGCTTTCCGATCGAGCCTTCCTCGGCAAGGAAGCTCGCCGCGGTCTCCTGAAGCATCTTCTGGTCGTCGGTGAGCAGGGTCATGCGCCGGGCAACCTCAGGATATGCTTGGCGACGATATTGAGCTGGATCTCGCTCGTCCCGCCTTCTATCGAATTGCCCTTGGAGCGCAGCCAGGAGCGAGGCGTCGCGCCCTTCCTGCTCCGCTCGCTGTCCCATTCGAGCGCGTCGCTGCCGCCCGCGGCCATCATCAGCTCATTGCGGCGCTTGTTGAGCTCCGTGCCTGCATATTTCATCATCGACGGCGAGGCGGGGTGCGCTTCCCCGGCCTTCCACATCGCCGCGAAGCGCTCGCTCATGGCCGCGAAGGCGAGAGCATCGACGTCGAACGCCGCGATCTCGGCACGAAGCAGGGGATCGGTGGGCCTGGTGACCGGACCGAGCGTGACGCTCGAGCCGCCTGCCCCAAGGCCCATCCCGGCAATCATCTCGCGCTCGTGGCCCAGGAGATATTTGGCGACGTCCCAGCCCTTGTTCACCTCGCCGACGATCTGCTCCTTGGGCACCTTCACGTCGTCGAAGAAGGTCTCGCAGAAGGGCGAGGAGCCGCTGATCAGCAGGATCGGCTTGGTCGAGACGCCCGGCGTCTCCATGTCGAACAGCAGGAAGCTGATGCCGCCCTGCTTGGACTCGCTCGAGGTGCGCACCAGGCAGAAAATCCAGTCGGCCTTGTCGGCATAGCTGGTCCAGACCTTCTGGCCATTGACCAGCCAATGATCGCCTTTGTCCTCGGCCTTGGTCTGGAGACCCGCGAGGTCGGAGCCGGCGCCCGGCTCCGAATAGCCCTGGCACCAGCGGATCTCGCCGCGCGCGATCTGGCCGAGATAATGCTTCTTCTGCTCCTCGGTGCCGAACTGGAGCAGGGCGGGCCCGAGCATGGAGATGCCGAAACTGGTGAGCGGCGGCCGCGCCCCGATCCGCGCCATCTCCTCCTTCAGCACGCGCGCCTCGGCCGGCGACAGGCCGCCGCCGCCATAGTCCTTCGGCCAGTCGGGAACGGTCCAGCCGCGCCCGGCCATCGCCTCCAGCCACTGGCGCTGCGCATCGGACTGGAAGGTCCAGTTGCGCCCGCCCCAGCAGGCGTCGGCCTCGGACCGCATCGGCTGCCGCATCTCCGCCGGGCAATTTGCTTCGAGCCAGGCGCGGGTTTCGGTGCGGAAGGTCTCAAGGTCGGTCAAGATTCGCGCTCCTTCGCCATGCTCGGGCCAGCCCTTAACTTCACTAAGTTCACGAGGTGCGTCGCGTTTTTGCGTGAAGTTAGGCGGCTTGTCGGAAGCGATGGGATCGAACGGGCCAGCGGCTGCGCCATGGCTTCGAGCCAAGCACGGCAAATCCAATTAGGAAAGCGCAAATCACACGGCCCCTATGTCTGCCTTCGACCCATTTCGGACTCTAGCATCGCAGCGGTGCGTTGCGGACATTAGGCGCTTGTGTGATGCTACCACCGTGCTTGCGTTCAGGTTCGCCGCCATTGGGATGTTCTTAGGGGCCTGTTCCGCTCCGCAGGACCGCCAGCGCGAGCAAATGATGGACCAAATCGAGAAGCAAGTTCGACTGCCGCAAGGGGCTGAGCCCCTCGACAAGTACGTGCGCTATTACGCTGGCCCGGACCGAGGCAACATTGCCGCGATTTACATACTGCCCGGGCTTGACGAACTGCCGCCCGGCGAGGTTTGCGAAGAACTCAAAGCGAATATGAGCAGCGCGCCATGCTCATCTCAAAGCCCCAAAACCGCGGAAGTAGGACCTGGAAATCGAATATGGGTTCCAGATTCTTCGAAGCTTCCAGTGCCGCTACGAGACACAGGTAAGTGCGGAATGGTGAGTGTCGTCTACATGGTAGGTCAGCGGCGTGTTGTGGAGGCAGCCTGCTTTGGTCAGGACGTTAGTTATTAGTGGCAGCTTTCCACCCATTGCGGACATTAGGACGTCTAGTCGAGGCCGCTTGGTTACGCGATGCGGCTTGTATGGTAGGGAGGCCTACCGCGCCCTGTCAGCATCGGCCTAAGCGCGGCTGAGAGACCCCTACGTGCTCCCGCCCACCGGAAGGAGCAAATCGTGGCCACAATCATCACTCACGCAGATGTTATTCAGACGGTCACCGTATGTGATCCGCTTGATAGGTTGGGCGGGCCGCCGCCAGCGCTTCATCGCGGCGAGAGCGATCTACCATTCGTGCCATACCAGGAGGGTGTTACCTTCCAGCTCCTTCAAGTTGACATAGAAGCAGGCTTCTTCGTGGTTCGTGTGCGCGGGGAGCCAGGGAAAACCATCCAACGGCACAAGCACACAGGCGAAATCTTCGCGTTCACCTCGGCGGGGTCGTGGAAGTACCTAGAATATCCTGAGGTCAATACCGCCGGATCATATCTCTACGAGCCAGCCGGATCAGTTCACACATTGCACTTTCCGGAGACTAACACCGAAGTGACCGACGTCGTGTTCGTGCTCCACGGTGCCAATCTCAACCTCGACGATGAAGGAAACGTCGAGTCGGTGCTCGATGCGGCGGCGGCGCTAGCTGTTTATCGCGCAGCTTGCCGAGAGAGCGAACTCCCCGATCCAAATGTAATCGGCGCATAACCATCCGCTTTCCACCCATTGCGGACACTATCGGCTGAGGTCCTTTCGACCCATTCCTGCCAGGCCGTCGCTTGGTGCGCTGACGACGACCACGACGGCCGCATGACCTTTCACGATCGTTCCGGCTGTGTAATTTCGGCGGGGTAGCCAGGAGGCCCCCAATCGCTGCTCTAACGTCAACGGTGCCTGTACTGCAGATTTCGATCTTCAGTAGCGGGAACACCAAGGGAATCGCCCAGACCCGCCACGCGCAGGTCATCGGGCGGGTCGAGCTTGGCTTTGGCCACGTTTATGTCGCGACCTACGTCAAGAACGTGACGGCGCCGACATGGAACGGCGAGACGGCGGCGATCATCGGGCTGAGGACCAAATGGCAGGGTTTCAACATCGCGGGCAGCGCAACCTTGCGCCAGGCGATCGATGCCAAGCCTGGCACCGACGCTACGGCGCCCGAGTTCGCCGCCTCGATCGCCCGCCCGATCGGCCGCTTCACTCCAATCGTTTCGGCGATCTACACCCCCGACGAGCTCGGAGCTTCGAAGACCTCATTCTACATCGAGGGCGGGGCATCCTACACCTTAGCGAAGGGACTAGCTGCGAGTGCGGGTCTCGGAAGACGGCATCGCGTGTTGGCCCTTGATTATACGGCGTGGAACGCCGGACTCGGCTGGAGCCCGTCCAAGCATTTCGCCCTCGATGCTCGCTACTGGGATACGGACGGGCCGTCCGTTTGGCCTTACAAGCGCCGGTTGGTGGTTAGTGCGATCGCCAAATTCTAGACGCGAGGTACAAGCCGACGAGGACTAGTGTCCGCTTTCCACCCAAAGCCGACATTTAGCCCCAGCCTGCTGAATCGGCGGATGGGAACTCCAGCAGCAGCCCTTCGTCGATCCTGCGGAACGACATGGAGGCGAGATCCTTCAGATAATGCTGCGGCACCTGCCACGGGTCGCGGTCGCCCTGGCCGGGGAGGATCGCGGCGGCGCGGCTGACATAGCCTGAAGTGAGGCCGAGCACCGGCTTGCGGCCGATCCCGTGCGGCGCGATCGCCGTCGCCGTGCGAGCGCCGAGCCGGTCCATCCGGTTGAGCAGCCGGCAGACGGACCGCGCCGTAAGGTCGCTGCGCAACGTCCAGGACGCGTTCGCATAGCCGAAAGCCACGAAGAGGTTGGGCACGCCGCTCAGCATCATGCCCTTGTAGATGAGGTGGTCCGGGGCACGGACGGCCTTTCCGTCAACCTCGAGCGCGATACCTCCGAGCAGGCGCATGTTGAGGCCGGTCGCGGAGACGACGATGTCGGCGGGGATGGTCTCGCCGCTTTTCAGCTTGAGGCCCTCGGGCACGAAACGCTCGATTTCGCCCGTCGCAATCGCGACCTTGCCGGCCCACATGGCCGTGAACAGGTCGCCGTCGGGGATCAGGCACAGGCGCTGGTCCCACGGCGCGTAGCTGGGGCTGAAGTCGCGCTCGACCGGATAGCCCGCCGGCAAGGACTCGCGGGTCTTTTCCCTGATCCATTCGGCCACCTTCGCCGGTTTCCGCCGCGCGCGGCCGAACAGGAAAATGGTCAGCAGGATGTGCTTCCAGCGGACCAGCGACGCGGGAAGCCACCGTGCCATCCCGTCCTTCGCGGGCGCCGCGACGATGTAGCTTGGCGAGCGCTGGACCATGGTGACCCGGGCCGCCGTCTCGGCCATTGCCGGGACGAGCGTCACCGCGGTCGCGCCGCTGCCGATGACCGCGACGCGCTTTCCCGCGAAGTCGAGCTCTTCGGGCCAGAATTGGGGGTGGACGATGGTCCCGGCGAAGTCCGCTTCTCCCGGCCATTCGGGCCGATAGCCGGCGGCATAATCGTAATAGCCGCTGGCGAGATACAGGAACCTGGCGGTGTAGGTGCCCTGGTCCGTCTCCACGACCCACCGCGAATCCGCCGACGACCAGCTCGCACTCCGGACATGGGTGTTGAACCTGATCTGGTCGAAAATCCCGATGTCGCGCGCGGTGTCCTCGACATATTGCCGGATGTCGCCGCCGGCCACGATCGCCTGGTCCGAGGTCCACGGGCGGAACGGGAAGCCCAGGGTATACATGTCGGAGTCCGAGCGGACTCCCGGATAGCGGAACAGGTCCCACGTGCCGCCGATGCGAGCCCGCGATTCGAGGATCGCGAAGCTCTTGCCGGGGCAGCGTTGCTTCAGGCGGCAGGCCGCGTCCACGCCGGAAATTCCGGCGCCGACGATGAGGACGTCGACGTGCTTACTTACCTCCATGTCAGGAAAGTGGCACAGCAGGCTTGTTTAGCGCAATGCGGCGGCTTAGCGGCCACGCACGGAGACCCGCGATGGAAGACGTAATGGACAAGCCCACGACCAGCCCGATCTCGACCCGCAAGCATGGCGACGTGCTGATCGTCCTCAGCAACAATCCGCCCGTGAATGCTCTCGGCGGGGCGGTCCGCAAGGGGCTGGTCGACGCGATCGAGCAGGCGGAGGCCGACGAGAGCGTGAAGGCAGTGGTCATCGCCTGCGAGGGCCAGACCTTCTTCGCCGGCGCCGACGTCTCCGAATTCGGAACGCCCAAGGCATTCGAGCAGCCGGTCCTGCCGGAGGTCGTCGACCGGATCGAAGCATGCACCAAGCCGGTTGTGGCGGCGATCCATGGCACGGCGCTTGGCGGCGGGCTCGAGGTCGCGCTCTCCTGCCATTATCGCGTGGCCGTGCCGTCGGCGAAGCTGGGGACGCCCGAAGTGAAGCTCGGCCTTCTCCCGGGCGCGGGCGGCACGCAGCGGCTTCCGCGCGTCGCCGGGGTCAGGAAGGCGCTCGAGATGTGCGCGACCGGCAATCCGATCGGTGCGAGGGACGCCTTCGACTGCGGCCTCGTCGACCGGTTGATCGAAGGGGAGCTGATCCCGCATGCGGTCGCTTATGCCGAGGAGGTTCGCGACGTGCGGCCGCTGCCCAAGAGCAGCGAGCGGCAGGACAAGCTCAACGAGTGCAATCCCGAGACGTTCGAGGCCTTCCTCAAGGAGAATGGCCGCAAGTTCCGGGGGTTCGATGCGCCGCTGAAGAATGTCGAAGCGGTGAAGATCGCCTGCGAGAAGCCCTATGCCGAGGGCGTGCTCGACGAGCGCCGGATGTTCATGGAGCTGATGAGCGGCACCCAGTCCAAGGCGCAGCAATATTTCTTCTTCGCCGAGCGCAAGGCCGCGAAGATCGAGGGGCTCGCCGAGGACGTGAGGCCGCGCGATGTCCGCAAGGTGGGCGTGATCGGCGCCGGAACGATGGGCGGCGGCATTTCGATGAACTTCCTGTCGGCCGGAATCCCGGTGACCATCGTCGAGATGAGCCAGGAAGCGCTCGACCGCGGCACCGGCGTGATGCGCAAGAATTACGAAGCCAGCGCTTCGAAGGGCCGCATGACGGGCGAGCAGGTCGAGAAGGCGATGGGCTACCTCCAGCCGACCCTCGATTTCGCCGCGCTCGCCGACTGCGACCTCATCATCGAGGCCGTCTATGAGAATATGGACGTGAAGAAGGAGATCTTCGGCCGGCTCGACAAGATCGCCAAGCCGGGCGCGATCCTGGCGTCCAACACCTCCTATCTCAACATCAACGAGATTGCGGCCAGCATCTCGCGGCCGGGCGACGTGGTGGGCATGCACTTCTTCTCGCCGGCCAATGTCATGAAGCTGCTCGAGGTCGTCCGGGGCGACAAGACCGCACCCGACGTGCTGCTGACAGCGATGCAGATCGGGAAGAAGATCAGGAAGGTCGCCGTCGTCGCAGGCGTGTGCCACGGCTTCATCGGCAACCGCATGCTGATGCCGCGGCAGACCGAGGCGATGAAGCTGGTTACCGAAGGGGCGACTCCCGAGCAGGTCGACCGGGTCCACGTCGAGTTCGGGATGCCGATGGGCCCGTTCCAGATGGCCGACCTCGCGGGCGTCGACATCGGCTGGCACCGCGATCCCAGTCGGATCGAGAGCATCCGCGACGCGCTGTGCGCGATCGACCGCTGGGGCCAGAAGAAGGGCGCGGGCTTCTACGATTATGACGACAAGCGGCGACCGACGCCGTCGTCGGTCGTGCAGGGCATTATCGAGGACTTCGCCAGGAAGCAGGGCGTCGAGCGGCGCGAGATTTCCGACCAGGAGATCGTCGAGCGCACGCTCTACACGATGGTCAACGAGGGTGCGAAGATCCTCGAGGAAGGCATCGCCCAGCGCGCTTCGGACATCGATGTCGTGTGGGTCTACGGCTACGGCTGGCCGGTCTATCGCGGCGGCCCGATGTTCTGGGCGGACACCGAGGGCGCGGCCAAGATCGTCGAGGGCCTGAAGCGCCAGGAAGCGCGGATGGGAAGCGACTTCAGCTTCTCCAGGCTGCTCCTCGAGAAGGCGGAGCGCGGAGAGAAGTTCACGCGCTAGGCCCGGCGCTGCTCCCCCAGTAGGCTCAGCATCGCCAGCGCCGCGGCGGCGATGGCCGCGCTGGTGAGGAAAGTCGCGCTGCTGCCTTGCCGGTCCCACAGCCATCCCGCGCCGAGGCTGGCGAGAAGCGTCGCAATCCCGCTCACGAACCAGAAGGCGCCGAAGCTGGTCGCGCGCAGCGTCTCGGGCGCGCTGTCGGCGATCATCCGCGCGAAAATGCCCTGCGTGAGCGCCATGTGAGCGCCCCACAGTGCCGTACCGATGACGAGGCCAGTGAAGGTCGATGCTCCGGCGAGGACCAGGTTGCCGGCGATTAGCGCCAGCATCCCGAAGGAGAGGATCGCGGGCGGCCGCAACCGGTCGCTGAGGGCACCGGCGGGGTAGGCGAGGGCGACGTAGGAGAGATTGAAGATCGCGAGGGTCAGCGGCGACATAGCTTCGGTCAGTCCGATGTCGATGCCCTTCAAGATCAGGAACGCTTCCGAGAAGCGGGCCAGCGTGAACAGGAAGCCAACCTGCAGCAGCCGCCTGGTCTCCTTGTTGAGTTCGCGAAAGCCCGCAAAGAGCGGCGATCGCTTGAGCGGCGCGAGATGCTGCTCGGGTTCCCGAAGCGCGAGCCAGGCGAGCAGGAAGGACAGGCCGGCGGGGATCACGGCAATCCAGAAGACGGCGCGGATGTCGCTCGCCAGCCAGGCCATCAGCCCGATGGCGACCAGCGGCGCGAGGAGCGCGCCCGCCGTGTCCAGGGCCTGCCTCAATCCGAAGGCGCGGCCGCGGATTTCGGGCGGCGTCTCATCGGCGATCATAGCGTCGCGGGGCGCGCCGCGGATGCCTTTGCCGATCCGGTCGGCGAAGCGGGCGGCCATGACTGCGGGCGCGTTCGTCGCCAGGGCGAACAGCGGCTTCGACAACGCGGCGAGGCCGTAGCCCGCCATCACCCACGGCTTGCGCTTGAGGCTGCGATCCGAAAGGCGGCCGGAGAAGAGCTTGGCGAAGCTGGCGGTTGCCTCGGCGACGCCGTCGATCGCCCCCAGCGCCGTCGCCGGCAGGCCGAGCACCATGGTGATGAAGGCCGGGAGCAGCGCGTGATAGATTTCGCTCGACAGGTCCATCAGCAGGCTGACGAAGCCGAGGGTCCAGACATTGCGCGGGAGGCGGGTGGCCATCGGCGCGTCATTGCCGGGACTCGCGTCGCAGGCAAGCGGCGGTTCGCCGAAGTTTCGTAACGCTAGCGCAATAACAACATTGCGCTGCGGCAAACATTTGTTAGTCTGCAACCTATGTTAGGGGGGTCGACACCAGAGGCGCTTGCCGCGCGCTTTGCCGCGGTCGCGCACCAATGGGTCTCGGAAGGGCCCGCCGAGCGGAGCGAACGCGCCCGCCGCAAGATGCTGAACGCGGTCGCGAGCAAGGAGCCGGCTACCCTGGGGGACGTCGCCAAGGCGCTCGGCCGCGGTGCGCCGGCGGTCAGCCGGTCGATCGACACGCTGGTTCGCGCCGGGCTGGTCGAACGGATGCAGGATCCGAAGAACCGTCGCCGCCTGGCGCTGAGGCTGACGTCCGCCGGGCGCGAGAAACTGGCGCATCGCGTCGCCGGCGGACCTGCGCTGCGAAGCAAGCTCGAGCGGATGGCGCACAGCGAGTTGCGCGCGCTCGAGCGCGCGATCGAGATCCTGGAGCGCGGGAGCTGAGGGCCTAGCCCTTGCCGTGGCGGCGGCGGGTCTCCCAGCCCTTCTTGGCGGCGGCACTACGGCTGCTGGAGCGGCCCGAGCCTTCGTTCTTGCCGCCCTTGTCCTGCTTGTTCACAGTTCGCCAGGCGCGCTCCTCCGCTTCCTTCTTGGAAACGCCGCGCTTCTCATAGCTCTTTTCGATATGGTCGGCCTTGCGTTCCTGCTTGGCTGTGTACGCTCCGCGGGGCATTACTATCCTCCTCGTCTGAAGGTGCCGATACAACGTTTGAGCGCGGCACGCGTTCATGCTGCATTGCAACATAGGAGCGAAATCACTATGTGCGGCGCGACTTCTTCTTCCGGAAAATTGACTCATGAATCTGCGTAACGTGGCGATCATCGCCCACGTCGACCACGGCAAGACAACGCTCGTCGACCAGCTCTTCCGCCAGTCCGGCACCTTCCGCGACAACCAGCGCGTCGAGGAGCGGGCGATGGATTCGAACGACCTCGAGAAGGAGCGGGGGATCACGATCCTCGCCAAGTGCACGAGCGTCGAGTGGCAGGGCACGCATATCAACATCGTCGACACGCCCGGCCACGCCGACTTCGGCGCCGAGGTGGAGCGCATCCTCTCGATGGTCGACGGCGTGATCCTGCTGGTCGACGCTGCCGAAGGGCCGATGCCACAGACCAAGTTCGTGACCGGCAAGGCGCTTGCGCTGGGCTTGAGGCCCATCGTCGTCGTCAACAAGATCGACCGGCCCGACGCGCGCCCGGCCGAGGTGCTCGACGAAGTGTTCGAGTTGTTCCTGAATCTCGAGGCGAACGACGAGCAGCTCGACTTCCCGACCCTCTACGCGAGCGGCCGCGCCGGCTACGCCGGCCTCACCGACGACGTCCGCCAAGGCGACCTGACGCCGCTGTTCGAGACCATCGTCAGCCATGTTCCGCGGCCGCGCGTGGACGCCGGCCCGTTCCGGATGCTCGCGACCTTGCTCGACCGCGATCCGTTCCTCGGGCGAATCCTCACCGGCCGGATCGAGAGCGGCAAGCTTACGACCAACATGCCGATCAAGGCGCTCGACGTGAACGGCAATGTCGTCGAGGAAGGCCGTGCAACCAAGGTTTTCGCCTTTCGCGGCCTTGAGCGTGTCCCGGTGGAAAGCGCCGAAGCGGGCGAGATCGTCGCCATCGCCGGCCTCCTCAAGGCGACCGTTTCCAACACCTTCGCCGATCCCTCGGTCCAGGCGCCGCTGCACGCACGGCCGATCGACCCGCCGACGTTGGCGATGAGCTTTTCGGTCAACGACAGCCCGTTCGCCGGCAAGGACGGCGACAAGGTGCAGAGCCGCGTCATTCGCGAGCGGCTAGAGCGCGAGGCCGAGGGTAACGTCGCGATCCGGGTCACTACGGCGCCGGACAACGACAGCTTCGAAGTCGCCGGCCGCGGCGAACTCCAGCTTGGCGTGCTGATCGAGACGCTCCGCCGCGAAGGCTTCGAGCTCGGCATCAGCCGTCCCCGAGTGCTGTTCCGCGACGGCCCCAATGGCCGCGAGGAGCCCTATGAGACGGTCGTCGTCGACGTCGACGACGAGTTCTCCGGCACGGTCATCGACAAGATGGCGATGCGCAAGGCCGAGATGACCGACATGCGCCCCTCGGGCGGCGGCAAGACCCGGCTGACCTTCTCGGCGCCCAGCCGGGGCCTGATCGGCTATCACGGCGAGTTCCTGTCCGACACGCGCGGCACGGGCATCATGAACCGGCTGTTCGAGCGCTACGGCCCCTACAAGGGCCCGATCGCCGGGCGGCAGAACGGCGTCCTCATCTCGATGGAGCAGGGCCCGGCGGTCGCCTATGCGCTGAATGCGCTCGAGGAGCGCGGCATCCTCTTCGTCTCGCCGGGCGAGATGCTCTACGAGGGCATGGTCATCGGCGAGAATGCCAAGCCGCAGGACCTCGAGGTCAATCCGCTGAAGTCCAAGCAGCTCACCAATTTCCGCGCCAGCGGCAAGGACGAAGGCATTCGCCTGACCCCGCCCAAGCGGATGAGCCTCGAACAGGCGATCGCCTACATCCAGGACGACGAGCTGGTCGAAGTGACGCCGAAGGCAATCCGGATCCGCAAGCGCTATCTCGATCCGCACGAGCGCAAGCGGGAGGCCCGCAAGCTCGAAGCGGCGTAACGCACAAGGGTTTCGCGGCAGCCGCGCTAGGGCGCGCTAGCCGCCGATCCCAGCATGCGGGATGTAGAGGTGAGCTTACAGCCTCGCGGCCGCGAGGATCGGTCCGCCGGCGCCGCTCTGAACGAGGATGGCCGAACGCAGGTTCGCATCGCGCCGCGGCAGGGAAACGCCGACGGCTTTTCCGGCCCAGATGCCGATCGCCGATAGTGAGCGCACAACATTGCGATGAGTGATCGTCCGGCCGTCATTTTCGCCGGCGCGGATCGGGACGTTGAGCGGCCGGGGATCATAGCGCACGAGCCAGATCGTGGCGGGCTTCACAGCGACGCCGGGACCGACCTGAACCATGTCGTGGGAAATTGTAATCGCCGGCCCAGACTTGCCGCGGTCCGCCGATCGGATCGCCGCGATCAGTTCGCCGGCATCGCCCCCATTTGCGGTCGCGCGTCCGTTGACGATCGTTTGAGGAGTGGCGACGTTGGAGCGGCCGCTGGCGTGCACAAAAGCCCACTGTCGAGCGGTGAATTCGGGTCGCGCGAACGTGTCCTTCCAGCCAAGCTGGTCCCAGTAGGTGACCGCGAATGTCAGCGCCAGGATGTCGGGACGAACGGCAAGCTTGTTGATGTTCGCAATGGCCGGTGGGCAAGAGGAGCAGCCCTGGCTCTGGTACAGCTCGACTACGGTCGGATGGGCGGCGTCATTGCCCGCCGCCGGCGATGCAATGGAAATGGCTGCGGCGGCCAGCAGCAGTCGGGGCATTCTCTTGGTCATGCGAAGGCGCTTCCTACGGACCTCGGATGAACCGGCCATTACGGCGGCGAAACTTCCATCTGCAGGATCAGCTTCCACTCCTCATCCCTGACCGGGGCGACCGACAGGCGCGACTGGCGGATCAATTCCATCTTGGCGAGCTCGGGCTCGGCCTTGATCTCGGCCAGCGTGACTGGCCGGGCCAGCGGGCGGACCGGCTCGACCCTGACCCGGACCCAATCGGGCGCCTTGGGATCGGGCTCCGCGCCGCGCGTGATCCGCATGATGCCGACGACGGCCTTGTCCGACATGCTGTGGTAGAAAAAGGCTTCGTCGCCGGGCTTCATGGCCTTCAGGTGCAGCCGCGCCGCATTGTTCCGCACGCCGTCCCATTCGGTGCCGCCATCGCGCACCAGGTCGGCCCAACTGTAGCTTTCGGGCTCGGATTTCATCAGCCAGTGGGCCACTCGAATGTCTCCTTCCGGGACCGCATGGATAGCGCGCCGATGAGCCGAGCAAAACCGTCGGTGAAGCGTTTAGAACGGCTGTGGAAAACTCAAGAAAACTGAACGTTTTGAAAGGGTTCCTGATTCCATCCCGCGAGTCGCACAACTCACCGCCACGTCCTTGGACTCGGCGGGAAGTTAACTTATCTGGGGTTCAGCGAATGGGAGCGGTGAGCCGGCGACGTTCAAGAGAACGGCCGGCTCGAGGCAAGACGGGCGATCCCCCGCTGGAGATCAAGAGCGCTCATTGAAGCGCCTCCAGCGGGTCTTTCACCCGCCAACAAAGGCAAGAAAAAATAGTGGTAAAGCTTCTCGGCGGACGCACCGCGTCCGCGGTCATCGGCTTTTTTATGCTCGCGATCGGCTCGAGCGCGAATGCGCAGGACGTGGCGGCGCTGGCTCAGCCGGCCGTCGCAACTGTGAGTTCGGCCGTCACGCAGGCGCCGGCAGCTTCGTCGGTTACGGTCAAGCTGCTTCCGGCGATGGCGACTGAGGCGGCCTGGCTCTACAAGGGCGGCTGGCCGCTCCAGGCGCTGGTCGACAAGTTCGCCAGCAATGCGCCGCTGGACGAGCAGACCAACTGCCTCGCAACCGCGGTCTATTTCGAGGCTCGCGGCGAGAGCGCTGAAGGCCAGCTCGCGGTCGCCCGCGTCGTCATGAACCGGGCCGCGTCGGGCCGCTATCCGCCCGACTGGTGCAGCGTGGTCAAGCAGCACGCGCAGTTCTCGTTCGTGCGGCACGGCGAATTCCCGAGCGTCGATACCAATTCCTATGCCTGGCAGAAGGCCGAGGCCGTGGCTCAGCTCGCCGTGGCCAACGTCGTCCCGAGCCTCAGCAATGACGTGCTCTGGTATCACGCGAATTACGTAGCTCCGACCTGGCGGCGCAGCCTGGTCGAAGTCCAGCAGATCGGTGCGCACATCTTTTATCGCGCCTGAGCGAAGTTAACCTGGAGGGGTGGAGGCGCCTCGGACCGCAGGGTCCGGGGCGCCTTTTTCGTTCCGGCGCGCGATGGGGCCGTCTCGGCGATAACTGCGTTCACGAGGGATTCGCAGGCGAATCCTTCCTGTGCGAGCATCCAAGCCACGGATTTTCCGGGGGGAATCTCCGCGCTGCAATTCCCTTGGGCCTAGGGAGGATGTGTCGGTGCTGAAGATCCTGATTGTCGAAGACGACAGCCAGCTGGCGGTGACGCTGAAATATCTGGTCGAGGACAATCCTCGCTACCGCGTGGTCGCGATCGCTGACGACGCAGACGGCGCGGTTGCGGCCGCCGAAACCTTCGACCCGGACCTTGTCCTGCTCGACCTGCACCTCGCCCACGGCACGACCGGTTTTTCGGTCGCGGTTCGCCTGAACGACCTCGGTGTCGCCTGCCTGTTCGTCAGCGGCAAGGCGCCGCGGTTTCCGATGCCCGACCTCGCCATCGGGTGCCTGATGAAGCCGTTCACGGCCGAGGACGTGCACCG
>Ga0105248_10002829_pt1 | contig 19252 bp, 15 predicted proteins | sample KBSS34metaG_FD_81524 | JGI IMG/M metagenome (GOLD analysis project Ga0105248, IMG submission 81524) | Switchgrass rhizosphere microbial communities from Kellogg Biological Station, Michigan, USA - KBS S3-4 metaG | ecosystem: Host-associated > Plants > Roots > Rhizosphere > Soil | place...
CGGCATCGATCGTCCGCCGCTGGAACGCACCAGCCTGGTGGAGCGTCTGTACAACATAGCGAGGGATGTCGCCCGGGAGTTCGGTCAGGAACTGGCGGAGGGGGGCACGGGAGGCGGATCCGATGGCAATTTCACCGCCGTGCTCGGGGTGCCGACGCTGGACGGGCTCGGCGCCATCGGCGACGGCGCCCACGCGCTGCACGAATACGTGGACCTCGAGACGCTGGCGGACCGTGCGGCGCTCCTCGCGGGGCTGATCGCGCGGATTGCATAACTGTGAACTCTCAACTCTCAGCCTGAACGCTGAGATTTCAGCCTGAGAGCTGTTATTTCCAGCTGATAACTGATAGCTGTAAGCTGAAAGCTGTATATGAACAATACCGTCAAGACGGCGTTGCTGCTCGGAACGATGAGCGCGCTGCTCATGCTCATCGGCCAGGCGCTGGGCGGCGGCGGCGGCCTGGTCATCGGCTTCCTGTTCGCCGTCGTCACGAACTTCGCGTCGTACTGGTTCTCCGACAAGATCGTACTGCGCATGTACAACGCCACGGAAGTCGGCGCCGGACATCGCCTGTTCGACATCGTCGATCGGCTGGCGAAACGCGCCGGCCTGCCGCAGCCGCGCTGTTATGTCATCCCCGACGCCTCTCCTAATGCGTTCGCAACCGGCCGCAATCCGGAGCACGCCGCCGTGGCGGCGACGGAAGGCGTCCTGCGGATGCTCACTGACGACGAGCTGGAGGGGGTCCTCGCGCACGAACTCGCGCACGTCAAGCACCGTGACATTCTGATCAGCTCGGTCGCCGCGACGCTTGCCGCCGCGATCATGATGATCTCGCGCTTCGCGATGTTCTTCGGCGGCAGCGGGAGCGGCCGCGACGATCGCCAGGGCTCCAACCCGTTCGCGCTGTTGGCGACGATCATTCTCGCGCCGATCGCGGCGATGCTGATCCAGGCGGCGATCTCGCGCTCGCGCGAGTACGACGCGGATGCGGGCGGTTCGGAGATAGCAGGCGGCCCGCAAGGGCTGATTAGCGCCTTGCGCAAGATCGAAGTCGGCGCCAAACAGATACCACTCGACGCCAACCCTGCAACGGCGCACATGTTCATCATCAAGCCGTTCAGCGCGTCGGCCTTGCTCGGCCTCTTCAGCACGCACCCGCCGACGGCCGATCGCATCCAGGCGTTGCTACAGCCGAGATAAGAACGGGACGACAGATCCATCAACTGTGGCCGTAAAGCCACGGTTGAGTACTGGCGTACGGTTTGCTGCCTTCGTTCGCAGACGGAGGACACGGTGCACGTAGAGGACCTCGATATATCAGCGAGCAAGGTTGCGGAAACCGCGCAACGGATCGTCGACAGGGCGATTGAAGAGGCTCGGCGCCGCGAACACGCATTACTCACGAACGAGCATCTGTTTCTCGCCTTCGCGCAGGTCGAGTGGGACATGTTCGCCGAAGTGATGCGCGACGTCGACCTGAATCCCCACACGATTCTCCAATCGATTGAAGAACAACTCCATATGGCGCCGTCGTTTGCCGGGCGCGAGCTGCGCGTGTCACCCGCGACCAAGCTCGTCTTCAAACTGGCGCTGCACCACGCCAGCCGGGCCGGACGCCAGACGATAGAAGCCGCCGACCTTTTCTCGGCTGTGTTCGAGGAAACGCAGGGCGTGCCCGTGTTGATCCTCCGCCGTCACGGCGTGGAGCCGGACCTGCTCGTCTCCCGTTTGACGACGCGCATGCGCGATATGGAACTCCGTGAAGAGCGGCTCAAGAAACGTTTCGAGCTGCCGCCGTTCCTGAAACACTTCGCGACCAACCTGAACCTTCTCGCCCGGCAGGACAAGCTGCCGCCGGTGTTCGGTCGCGACAAGGAAATCCAGCAGGTCCTGGAAATCCTCTGCCACCGGGAGCGCGCCAATTCCGTGATGCTGATTGGCGAGCCCGGCGTCGGCAAGACCGCGATTGCCGAAGGGCTCGCGCGCCGCATCGAGTTCGAGCCCGAGAGCGTCCCGGTCCGGCTGCGCGACTGCCAGGTCGTCAATCTCGCGATGAACAGCATGGTCGCCGGCACGATGCTCCGCGGCATGTTCGAAGACCGGATCCAGAATGTGATCCGCGAGCTGAAAGAGCGGCCGAACCTGATCCTCTTCGTCGACGAGGCCCATACGATGGTCGGCGCCGGCTCGGCGCTGGGCGCCCCGTCAGACGCCGCCAACATCTTCAAATCGGTCCTCGCGCGCGGCGAGATCCGGATGGTCGCCGCGACGACGATGAGCGAGTACAAGGAGTACATCCAGGAGGACGAAGCGCTGGCGCGGCGCTTCCGCTGCGTCACGGTCTGCGAGCCGACCATCGAAGAGACGCGTCAGATCCTCTACAGCCTCCGGCCTCGCCTGGAGCGGAACTACTCCGTGCGACTGCTCGACGAGGCGATCGAAACGGCGCTCGAGCTGTCGCCGCGCTATATGCGGCACCTCCACCTGCCCGACAAGGTGATTGGCTGGCTCGACACCGCTGCGGTGCGGGCGGAGATCGATCGCCGCTGGGAAGTGAAGACGGAGGACATCGTCTCGGTGATCTCGCACGTGGCCCAGATTCCGGAAGACATGGTGTTCCGCGATGTCTCCGATCGCTTCAAGGACATCGAGGCGAGGCTGCAGACGCGGCTCGTCGGCCAGCGCAATGCCATCGACGCGGTCGCGCGCCGTCTCGTCCTGAACAAGGGGCCGCTCAAGGACGGCTTCGATCGGCCGGACGGCGTGCTGCTGTTCCTCGGGCCGACCGGCGTCGGCAAGACCGAGCTGGCGAAAGCGGTCGCCGAGTTCCTGTTCGGCGACGAGAAGAAGATGATCCGCGTCGACATGTCGGAGTACCAGGACGGCTCGGTGTCGGTCGACAAGTTGATCGGCATGCCGCGCGGTATCGTCGGCAGCGAGCGCGGCGGCGTGCTGACCAATCAACTGAAGGACAACCCGTACAGCGTCGTCCTGCTCGACGAGGTGGAGAAGGCGAGCCCGAACACGCTGAACCTGTTCCTGCAGGCGTTCGACGAAGGGTGGATGACCGACGGCCGCGGCAAGCGCGTGTATCTGAGCGACGCCATCATCATCATGACCTCGAACATCGGCGCCGAGCACTTCCGCAAGCTCACGAGCCCGCTCGGCTTCAGGCAGCGCACCGTCGGGTCGGAGCAGGTGGAAGGGGAAGTGATGCGGGAACTGGAGCGGCGCTTCCCGCCCGAGTTCAGGAACCGCATCGACGAAGTCGTCCTGTTCGCGCCGTTGACGCACGACGAGGTGCGCGAAATCGCACGGCACTACCTGCAGCAGGTGACGCTGGCGCTCGCCAAAGCCGGCAAGACGATCGCGATCTCCGACGAGGCGCTCGAAACGGTCGTGGAGAACGGGTACAGCATCGCGTTCGGCGCGAGGTTTCTGAAACGCTTCATCGACGAGCACATCAAGCTGCCGATCAGCGCGCGGTGGAAGGACGGATCGCATTTCGAGGTGACCGCCGGCGACGGCCGGATTGCCGTCGAACCAGGCATTGCGAAAGTCACGTCGGCGGTGGACGCGATCGCCTTCGGAGACGTGGCGTAGGCGACGTACAACGCCGAGCTCGCCGAACACGCTGAACGATCACCATGCGAACGCTACCTGTTCGCTTTCGAACGAGGCGGCCGCGGACGAATGTTCCGCGTCCGCCTCTTTTCTTTGCCGCAGTCCGTAGCGATCCTGAAGCGCGCGCACCATCGACTGGACCTCCTTCCGGTACGCCTCGGGTGGGTATTTCTTCACGTACAGCTTGTCGAACCGCGGGCGCATCGCCGGAAACTCACGGTCGATGAAACCCATGAAGTGATCGCGGGTGCCGTCCTGCAGGTACATCACGTTGCAGCCGACGAAGCGCGCTCCGTGATCCGCGATCGCCTTGATGGTGCGTTCGAGCTTGTGGCGTGCGGTCGAAAAGCCCGGGACGATCGGCGCCATCAGGACGCCGGCGTTGACGCCGGCGTCGACCAGGGCACGGACTGCGCGCAGCCGCTGCAACGGGTGCGCAGTGCCTGGCTCGAGCTGGCGCCAGGCATCCTCGTCGACGGTCGGCACGCTCATGTAGACGGTGTTGCGCAGCGTCCGCCCATGCTCGCGCAGCACGTCGACGTCGCGCACGACCATCGGACCCTTGGTGATCAAACCGAACGGCGTCCGACCGCGCGTGAGCGTTTCAATCAGCGCGCGCGACAGTTTGTAGTGCCCCTCGATCGGCTGATACGGATCTGTGGCTGTCCCGAACGCCACGTAGTCGCGCTGCCATGACGGGCGATCCAGCTCGCGAGCGAGCACCGCGACGATGTTCTGCTTCACGAGGATGACCGAGGCGAACTCGTCGCCCGAGTCCATCTCGAACTGCGCGTGATAACGCCGCGCGAAACAGTAGTGGCAGCCGTGCGTGCAGCCGCGATACGGGTTGAGGGTCCACTCGAACGGCATCCCCTTCACGGGGTTCAACGCCGAGCGGCAGGTCACTTCCTGATAGGTCGCCTGGTCGGCGCGACGGTCCGCCTCGGTCAAGGCGGCGGTCCCTCCGGCCTTCACCGTGTTGGCGATGTCGCGGGTTGTCGGTCTGGTGGAACCGAGATCAAACAGGAGAGGAAAGGAAGACATGCCGCCCCCCGGCCAAAAGCGAACGACGTTCGCTTTTGTTTCGCCTAAGAGTAGGGCTCGGTCGAGCGGCTGTCAAGCCGTCAGCGTGGTTTGGTCGTCGGGCGGCGTTTCGCCGGGGCTTTTTTCGCGGCAGGCGCCTTCCCGGCGGCCTTGGCGCGTGCGCCCGCCTTCGCCGCGGCGGCCTTCTTCTTCGTCGCCGGTCTCTTGCCCGTCGTCGCGGCCCCTGACGCAACGCGCGAGGAGTGCTTCGCGCGGTGCCTGGTTTTTTTCGCGGCGGCGGCTTCCGCTGTGGACGACAGCGCGAACGCGGCGATGAGCGCGACCAGCAGCATCTTCATTGTCTTGCGGATCATGGCGGTTACGATAACACGACCGGCTGATGAACGTCCTCGACGACGTCCGCAACGCGATCTACTCGGCCATCGTCGAGTCCGGGCGTGCCCCGGAGCTGGCGCAACTGAGCCAACGTCTCGGTCTGGACGAACACTCCGTCGCCGAGGCCTGTCGCGCGCTCGCCGACGCGCACGTCATCGTGCTGCGGCAAGGCTCGCTCGACATTGCGTGGGCGCCGCCGTTCTCCGCGGTGCGGACACCATTCCGGGCTGCGGTGGCAACGGCATCCTGGTACGCCCCGTGCGCGTGGGATGCCTTCGGCATTCCGGCAGCGCTGAAGGACGATGCGGACATCGACGCGCGGTGCGGGTGGTCGGACGAGCCGATCGTATGTGGTGTGAAGGACGGCCGCGCGTACGGAGACGGCGTGATTCACCTCCTGGTGCCGGCCGCGCACTTCTGGGACGACATCGGCTACACCTGAGCGAACATCCTGATCTTCCGGTCGGAAGACGACGTCGAGCGCTGGTGCGATACGAACGAGTGGCTCGCGGTGCGCTCATGACGATTCCGCAGGCATGGGAACTATCGCGCCGATGGTACGGCACCAGGCTGAATCCCGACTTTCGCCGGCCCGCGGTCGAAGAAGCGCGGGCGATCTTTGCGAGCGTGGGACTGACCGGCGCTTTCTGGGCGCTCTAGGCAACGGAGGAGACGGAGGTCACCGAGATCACATAGAGAAACGGAGTAGCGGAGACGAGCAGAGCGGCTGGCTACGCCAGCCGCCGGCCGCACTCAGTTCTCCGTTCGTTCTCCGTTACTCCGTTTCTCTTGTGAAATCAGTTCCCTCCGTCATCTCCGTTCTCGTTTTCCGCCCGTTCCACCAGCTCACCGGGCTGGTTATCGGACCTGGCCGAAGCGCTTGGCGCGAAGGCTGGCAGCCAGACCGTTACAGCAGATACGCCAGCGCAAATCCGATCTGCGCGACGAACATCATGCGGTACATGTGCGCCCACGATACGTGGTTCTCTTCGACGGCGAGATCCTCGGGCCGCCGCAGCATCAGATAGAGCACGTACAGTCCGTAGAGCGTCATCACGCCGCCGAGGATCTGCAGCAGCCACGCGTTGCCGGTGAGCACGTGCGTGGCCGCCCCGATGTTGATCATCAGGAACGGGACGACGAACGACGGCGAGATCATCCAGGCCGCGCGCGTGACGCCGTACTGAATCGGCAGCGTCCGGCAGCCGCCGCGCCGATCCCCCTCCATGTCCGCAAAATCCTTCGTCGTCGTCGCGCCGAGCAGAAACAGCCCGAAGATCGCGCCGATGTACCAAGGCTCCACGCCGACGATCGTCTTGACCGAGGACCAGCCCGCGACCTTCAGGAGCACGCCGCGCGGAATCGCGATCGTCACGTTCGCCCAGATGCCGAGACGCTTCGTCCGAAATGGCGGCACCGAGTACAGATAGGTGCAGACGACGGCGACCGCGACCAGCCAGAAGCACTCGTGGCGTCCACGGGGAGCGACCAGCCACGCGAGCACGAGCGCCAGCGCGTACGTGATGTTGGTGAACCACCAGACCTGCGAAACGGTCAGCCTGCCGCTCGGCAGCGGCCGCTTCGGCTTGTTCACGCGATCGATGTCCAAGTCGTAGATCTGGTTCAGCGCGTTGTTGCCGGCGTTGAGCAACGCCGCCATCGCCGAACCGAGGAGTGGCGCCGTCAGCAGCGAGGACGACCACGGCTCGCGCGGCGCGGCTCCGATCGCCGTCAGCGCGCCGGAGATGAAGCCGAGCGCCGGTGCGACGAGCGTGAACGGTCTGGCGAGGTCGATGTAGGCACGCCCGGCAGAGGTACGGGGTGCGGAGTGCGACGTGCGGATGTCCGTCACAACCATGCCAGCGCAACCGCGGCGGCGGCCGCGGTGTTGATGAAATTGAGCATGTCGTTGTTCAGGATACCCGGTCCTTCGAGCGTCGCGCCGAGCGCGCTCTCGATCAGCGCGCCGGCGGTCGCTCCGGCGACGATGGGCAGGATCGCGGATGTGGGGACGAGTCCGAGGGCCGCGCCGATGACAGCGAGCACCGTCGCGGCGGCCAGACCCGCCGCCGTGCCTTCAACCGACATCGCGCCAGGCGTCCCTGGCGCCACCCGCCGGAACGTCGTCACAAGAAATGTGGATCGCCCCCAGGCTTTGCCGATTTCGCTCGCCACCGTGTCGCTGCCGCCGGCGGTCAGGGCGGCGACGAGCGCGACCAGCGCCGCTGACGCATATGGGGTCGTGACCGCGGCCACTGCTGCCACGGCCGCGATGCCGCAATTGGCGATCGCGTTGCCGGCGCCGCGGCGGCCGCCGCGCTCTTCGGCGATACCGAGTTGTTCCTTGCGCGACAGCCCCATGCGTGACGTCACCGACGCCGCGAGAAACGTGACCAGCAGCAATATCCATGCGCCCGGTCCGCCACCGGCGTAGATGATCGCACCGACGAGTGCGCCCGCGGCGGCGCCGCTGCGCGACACCGTGCGGGCCCGATACCCGAGCCACGCCGTGAGCGCGTTGACGCCGATGGCCCAGGGCAGCGCCGCGACGATCGCGGCGCGAGCGCCGGCAAACGACGCCGCGGTCATCAGCGTGCCGATCCACAACACGGCCGCCGCGGTCGCCGGCACGGAAATGTTGTCGTCGAGCCGCACCGGTAGTGTTTCGACCAGCGCTGTCAGCAGCGTCGCCGCGAGCGGAGCAACGACCGTCCACACGATCGGCGCCATCGGCGACGCGGCCGGCCGCACCCACCACGCGAGCGCGACCCCCGCCGCGCCACCGAACTCGATGAAGGCGAGCGTGCCGGCGACCGTTTTGTCGCGGTTCCAGGGAAGCGAACCCCTCGGGAACGCAAAGGCCGCGAAGCCCGCAAAAAGAGAATCTGTTGGCTTTGCGTGCTTTGCGAGCTTGGCGTTCCCTACGGCACGGCCTACGAGTGTCGCGAAGCCGTCTCCGAACGCCAGGATGCCCCATGCCGCCGCGACGAGGTCGAGACGTGTTGGGAACGAGATCGTCAGCAGCAGAACCGAGAAGGGATACAGCAGAATCCCCATCGGAAACCCGCGCGCGTGGTCGACGGGACGATACAGTCGCGTGCCGCCGATCCGCGGCAGGAGTAGAAGATTGAAGAAGAGCGCGGTTGCTGCCAGCGTGGCCGCCTGCCAGCCGGTGAGCCAGCGCAGCAACAGCGCGAACAGCCCCGATCCGATGTGGATCCATTGGCGCGCGTGTTCCGAGTAGGTGGGCGGGGACGTCGTCACGATTCCGGCCGCTCCGGCCGCCCGCCATGAATTGCCGACACGGTCCGCGCCACGCCATCCTCGAGCGGCGTGATCGTGTAGCCAAGCTCGCGGACCGCTTCGGCACTGTCGAGCGACCAGTCGTGGCGAAAGATGTCCACGGCGCCGCGTGTGATGAGCGGGGTCCCGCCGAACAGGGTGACGCGCATTTCCTCCGCGGCGCCGAGCAGATCGGCCACGGGAAACGGAATGCGCAGCGGCGGCCGGCGTCCGGTCAGCCGCTGCACGATCTCGAAGACGCGCCGCTGCGGCGCGTTCTCTCCACCGAGCGCGTATCGCCCGCCGACGCGGCCGTGTTCGAGCGCCGCGCAATGACCGGCCGCGACGTCGTCGACATACGCATACGACCAGCGATTCTCCGGTCCGACGAGGCCGGGAAGCTTGTGCGCGAGGTGATCCGCGATCAGGCGGCCGACGAGGTTGCCCTCGGTGAACGATCCGGGCCCGTAGACCACCCCCGGATACACGCGAACCAGGGGGGCACCGCCGCGCACTGCCTCGTCGGCGAGCCGATCGGCCGCGACTTTCGTGCGCTGGTAGTCGTTGGCAACGAGCGGCTCCGTTCGTCCTTTCGGCGGGATCGCCACGAACGACGATGTATAGAGCACGCGCGGGGTTCCCAACGCGCCGGCCACCGCCAGCACGTTTCGCAGCCCGCCCACGTTGACGTCGTCGAAGTCCTCGTGGCGGCGCCGCCAGATGCTGACGAGGGCGGCCGAATGCGAGATCGCATCACAGCCGGCCGCGGCCCGCTCCAGCGCCGCCCGATCGCGGATGTCGCCGTCGATCGTGGTGCCGGGGAGGCCGCTGCGGCTGGCGCTGCGCGCGAAGACGACCAGGTCGTGGCCCCGAGCGGCGAGCGCGCTCACGACGGCGCGACCGAGATACCCGGTGCCGCCCGTCACCAGCACTTTCATGGCGTGCTGGCGCGCCAGTACTCGAGAAGATCGTCGAGCGTCTGATCGAGTGGAATCTCGGGCGTCCATCCGAGCTCGTCGCGCAGCCGGGAGGGATCGCCGAGCAGCAGCGGCGTGTCGTTGGGCCGATAACGGGCGGGGTCCACTTTCACCTCCACCGGGACGCGCGCGCGCGCGATCAGCCGATCGAGCAGTTCGCGGATCGAGATCGCGCGGCCGGAACAGACGTTATAAGGCCGTCCCGGCTGTCCGCGCTCGAGAATCATCTGGTACGCGCGCACCGTATCGCGCACATCGGTGAGATCGCGTTGCGCGTCGAGATTGCCGACCGAGATCTCGGGCGCCCAGCGTCCGCGCTCGATGTCGGCGATGCGGCGGGCGAAGCCCGGCGCGGCAAACTGCGGATCCTGGCCCGGCCCGAAGTGATTGAACGGACGCGCGATCGTAACGGCGAGGGCGCCATGCGCCTCGAGCGCGAGCATCTCCTGCGCCAGCTTGCTCAACCCGTACGGACTGGACGGACAGAGCGGGTGCTGCTCGGTGAGCGCCTCGTTGGCGGACGCGTAGACGAGCGCCGAGCTCGGCACGAAGATCCGCGCGCTGCTGCCCGACCGTTCCATCGCGTGCAGCACATGGTGCGTGCCGCGGACGTTGATGGCGAAAGTCGACGCGGTCGCTTCCCATGCGCGCCCGACGTGGGCCGCGCCGGCGCAGTGATAAACGGCGGCAGGCCGGGCCCGATCGAGCGCAGCCTGGACCTGTGCCTGATCCATGAGATCGACGGCGTCCCACCGCACGCCGGCCAGTTCGCGCGCCGGCGATCCGCCGGGTCGGTACCAGCCGATCACGTGCGTGCCGGCGCGGACGAGCAGGTCGATCAGATGGCTGCCCGCAAAACCCGCCGCGCCGGTGACGAGGACGTCGTTCGCCATCGTGGCCCGCGCCGCTATCTCGGCACGCCGCTGAGCGCCCCGTTGAACGGCGAAAAGTTGCCGAGGCCGGCGAGGGTGAACGACATGAAGAAGCGGTGGTCGGCCGGAATCGGTGACGTCGAGTTCGTGCCGTAGTTGTAGGCCTGGTACTCGATGGCGAGGCCGCAGCACTGCGCGTTGTAGAACGCCGAGATCCGCTGCTGGACGATTGTCTTGTGGAGCACGTCGTAGTTGAAGGAATACGTGCTGCCGACGCGGTTGTCCTTGGTGTGCATCGTCGACGAGGCGAAGATGGCGTGGTCGAGGAGAGCGGGGTCGTTGAAGCCCGCGAGCTCGGCGATGTAGCCGCGCTTGGTCCAGGTGCCGCTGACCTGCACGCGGTTGGTCCACGAATAACTGGCGTTGGCCGAGATCGTGCGCAGCTTGTGGTAGCGGGCATCGAACTCGGCGCGAACCGTCGCGTTGATGACGTCGGTCGGCATTGCCCGGAAGCTCAACGCAATCGGCGAGTAGTTCGTCGGCGCGACCTGGCCCTGGTTGGTCTGGTACTGCAAATCGTATTGCGACGCAATCTGATTGGTGTAGTAGCTCTGTGACAGCTCGATGTCGAAGATTTCCCGCGATTGTGCCGGCGCGCCTGGCGTGAGCTTCCGCTTCGCGTAGAAACGGTTGTTGAGACCGTAGGTCAGCCTCGTGCCGCCGATGTAGTTGTCGATGCCGTCCAGCTTGACGATCTCGTTGATGTTATCGACTGACGAGGTGCGGGTGATCGTCATCACCGGTTCGATCGAGTGCTTGAACTTCTCGGCGTAGCCGTTCTCCGGCGTGTCCCAGACCTTGTTGAAGACCGGGCCGACGATCTGCGCCTCGACCGTGTACAAGGTGCGGTTCAGCCCGGTGTCGACGATCTTCGACGTGTCGACCGGGTCGAAGCTGCGGCTGTAGTAGGTGTCGCGCCAGCTGAAGGTGGAGTTCACCGTGAACCACTGCCACTTCTTGAACGGATAGCGGATCTGCGGCAGCACGTCCACGCGGCTCAGGCCCGTGTCGACGGTGTTGATCAGCGCGTTGCCGGCGGCGTCGATCACCGCGTGGCCGGCGGCGTCAGTGGCGGGGGCCTTGGTCGCGCGAAGGCTGTTGAGATACTCACCGCTGACGGAAAAATATACCGGCGAGTCCAGGATCGGCCGCTCATTCCTTGCGAACGCGACGCGCGGCTGATTGCCGGCGAGGTACGAGTGCGTCACGTCGGTGAAATACTCGCTGAGATCGATGGTGGCATTGAGCGTGTACTTCCCCCACGCGCCGACGATGTTGCCGCCGAACGAGCGGTTGTTCCGCGACGCGTCGTAGATGTTGGTGTTGTACGCCTGTGAGGTGGCGATGCTCGAGAAATAGTTGACGCTGGCGCGCGCGCGCAGACCGAAGGGCAGCAGCTGGCTGGCACCGCCGCGGATCTCGTAGCTGCGCGACGCATCGGTGGTCGTCACGACGCCGTTGGCGGCCGTATAGGTCGCCCCATGGTTGTCGTCGACGTGCGCGGCGATGTTGCCGTCGCCGCTGCCGGCGTTATAGCGGTACTCGGTGCCGAGGCCCTGGCCGGTTTTGGAGAACCAGTCGTGCAGGATCGTCGCATCCTGACTGCGGTTGATGGCCCAGAAGAACCCGTTGTGGAACGACTGCCCGCGCAGCGACGAGGAGCCGTACGTCGGCATCAGAAAGCCGGTCGCGCGGCCGTCGCGCTTCGTCGGGTAGTACAGGATCGGCGTGTAGAACATCGGCACGCCTTTCACCCGCAGCACCGCGTTCTTCAGCACCGTGTAGTGATCCACGTTCAGAATGACCGTGCCGGCGTGCAGGTCCCAGCGCGGCGTTGGCTGGACGCACGTCGAGAAGCCGCCGTTGGTGATGCGGTATTTCTTCGGGCCGATCTTTTCGATCTTCTCGCCGAAGAACATGACGACGGTGTCCTGTCCGACGACCGGCGGCGGCGCGATGGCGCCGGCGCGCGACGGCTGCGCGACCGGCGGCTTGATTTTCGAGAAGCCGGTCGCATTGTAGAACGTGCCCAGGCGCGTTTCGGTGTCGAATTCGGCGTGCTCCGCCGACAGGCGGTCGTCGCCCTGCGCGAAGACGACGTTGCCGGTGGCGATCGCGACATGCGAGTCGCTGTTCGCGCGAACGTCCTCCGCGTAGATTTTGGTATCGCTGCCGCGGTCCATTTCGACGTGCCCGATCCAGTGCCACTCTTTCTGGTTGTTGGACACTTCGCGGCTGTCGCTGATCGTCGTTTCGCCGATCGGCGGGGCCGGCGCCTGCGCATACGCCGACGCCGCTGCCAACACGCACGCGAGGAGGGAACAGGATCGAAAAAATGTCAGCATGCGGACACGCAGCGCGGGTCTTCGAAGGGTATCACGTCCCGTCGATGATCTTCAGCGCGTCGCCGAGGAGGAAAATCGATCCGGCGACGACGATGCGCGGCGACGCGCGCCACGCGGTGTCGAGCGCGGCGCCGAGCTGCGGCACGATCGCGATCGGCAGCGCCGGCGCGATCGCGCGCGCCTGTCGAGCCAGTGATTCCGGATCCGCCGAACGCGCGTTCGACGCGCGAGTGATGATGAGCCGCTCGACCGCCGGCAGGAGCGCGGCGAACATGCCGTCGACGTCCTTGTCGCGCATGGCGGCGAACACCAGCGGACGCGGATCGCCGCCCTCTCCTGTCAGGTATGACGCGAGCGAGGCGGCGCCGGCCGGGTTGTGCGCGGCATCGAGCAGCAGCTCGCGGCCGTCGGCGAGCCGGCGGCGATCGAGACGGCCCGGCCATTGCGGATCCGCCAGCCCCGCGGCGATCGCGCGAGCCGGCACGGCGATGCCGCGCGCATCGACGATCTGCAGAACGTGCGCGGCGACGGCGGCGTTCGCGCGCTGGTGGACACCCGCGAGGCCGATCGTCATGCCGTCGCAATCGCCGGCGCGCGCGCGGATCACGGCAGCGCCCCGGCTGGCGGCGACATCGTCGATCGCCGCCGCGGCATCGGGCTCCAGTGGTCCGACGACCACCGGCACGCCAGGCTTGATAATGCCGGCTTTTTCGAGCGCGATCTCGCGCAGCGACGCACCGAGATAGAGCTGATGGTCGAAGGCGATCGACGCGATCGCGGTCGCGAGCAGTTCCGGCGGGTTGAGGACGTTGGTGGCATCGAGGCGCCCGCCGAGGCCGACTTCGAGCACCGCGATCTCGACGCCGGCGCGGCGGAACAGCTCGAACGCGGCGGCGGTGGTCACTTCGAAGAAGGTCGGCTGCACCTCGAGTCCGCCGTCCGCGCGCAGGCCGTCAATCGCCTCGCGAACCTTTGTAACCGCCGCCGCCAGCACACTCTCTTGTACAGGACGGCCGTCGATGACGAAACGCTCTGCGAGATCCACCAGATGCGGGGAGGTGTAGCGCGCGGAGCGATGGCCGGCGGCGCGCAGCGCCGCATCGACCATGGCCGTCACCGAGCCTTTGCCGTTGGTGCCGCCGATGTGCACCGAACGGAAAGCGCGCTGCGGATGGCCGAGCCTGGCAACGATGGCGGAGATGTTCTCGAGGCCGAACTTGATCCCGAACTGCTCGAGGCCGAACAGCCAGGGAAGGGGATCAGGCAAGGGCGTAGGGCCGAGGGCTCAGGGCTTAAGCGTTCGGGACCAGGGAATTGGGGATGGGGGATTCAGGTGTCAGCTCGGCGGCCGCGGTGACGACCGGCGCGATCTGCGCCCGCGTCCCCATGAAGCGCAGCGCGTTGGCGATCGTCGTTTTCATCTCGCGGCGATCGACGACGAGGTCGAGCATGCCTTTCTCGAGGAGGAACTCACTGCGCTGAAAACCTTCGGGCAGCGTCTGGCGGATCGTCTGCTCGATGACGCGCGGTCCGGCGAAGCCGATGAGCGCCTTGGGCTCGGCGATGTTCAGATCGCCGAGCATGGCGAAGCTGGCGGTGACGCCGCCGGTCGTCGGGTCGGTGAGGACCGAGATGAACGGCAGCTTCCGGCGATCGAGCCGCGCGAGCGCGCCGCAGACCTTCGCCATCTGCATCAGCGAGAGCGCCCCTTCCATCATGCGCGCGCCGCCGGAGCAGCAGACGATCACCACGGGCATCTGCGCCTCGATGGCGCGCTCGATGCCGCGGGTGATCTTCTCGCCGACCACGACGCCCATGCTGCCGCCGATGAAGCCGTACTCCATGGAGGCGATGACGGTCGGGATGTTGTCGACGGTGCCGGTGGCGACGATCACCGCGTCCTTCATCCCCGTGCTTTCGCTGGAGGCTTTCAGACGCGCCTTGTACGGCTTGGTATCGGTGAAGCCCAGAGGATCGGTGGAGGCGAGATCCCGGTCGAACTCGGTCCACTCGCCGTCGAAGAGCATGCGCAGCCGCTCGGTGGCGTTGATGCGGAAGTGATGCCCGCACTTCGGACAGACGCTCAGATTGGCGGCGAGATCCTTGTTGTAGATGACCTGCGAGCAGCCGGGACACTTGACCCACAGGCCTTCCGGGACCCGGCTCGGCTTTTCCTTGGCCGGGGTCGCCATCGGCTTGCGCGTCTTCTTGAACCACGCCATTGGGTGACAGTTTACAGGGCTTAGGGCTGAGGGCTAAGGGCTTCCGCAAGCTTGAGCCCTATTTTGTTCTTGGCACGTAATAGCGAGTGCCCGGCCCCATCCCGCGGATCTGCTTGATCAGATCGTCGAGCGCTTCGTCGCTGGCGTCGGAGTCGAACTGCGACGTTTCGACGACGAGAAGCGGCGCGGCATTGTAATGAAAAAAGAAATGCGTGTACGCCTCGTTCAGCTCGCGCAGATACTCGTCGTCCGGCTGAAAGGCGACCGCTTCCGCGTCCATGCGCCGGCTGTGAACGCGGCGCAGCAGCACGTCGGTCGGCGCCTGGAGGTAGACGACGAGATCGGGCGGCGGGACATCGCGGACGAGCAGCTCGTAGAGCCGCTGGTAGATGAACAGCTCGTTGTCGTCGAGATTCAGATAGGCGAAGATCTTGTCCTTGTCGAAGACGTAGTCGCAGATCGTCGTCTGGCTGAAGAGATCGGCCTGCCGCAGCGCGGTCAGCTGCCGGTGGCGATTGAGCAGGTAGAAGAGCTGCGCCTGGAGCGCGGCGCCGGGACGGTCGGCGTAGAAGTCGGCGAGGAACGGGTTCTCCATTTCCTCCAGCACGACCGTGGCGTCGAGGCGCGTGCCGAGGCGTTCCGCCAGAGCGGTTTTGCCCGCGCCGATCGGTCCTTCGATCGCGATGTAGCGGAAGTGCAAGGCGGCCCGATGATATCATCGCGCCGTGAAGATCGATCGTCTGGAGCTGCGTCTCGTGAAGCTCCCGCTCGTGCACTTCTTCGAGACCAGCTTCGGCCGCATCGACGACAAGCATTTCATTCTCGTGCGCGCCGACGGCGAGGGCGCCACGGGCTACGGCGAATGCGTGGCCGAGCAGGATCCGTACTACAGCTCGGAAACGAACGAGACCGCGTGGCACATCATCGCGGACTTCATCGCGCCGCGCGTGATCGGCGCCGCGTTCGAGCATCCGCGCGACCTGTTCCCGGCGCTCAAGGCGATCCGCGGCCACAACATGGCGAAGGCGGCCGTGGAGATGGCGGCGTGGGATCTTTACGCCAAGCAGCGCGGCGAGCCATTGTGCCGCGTGCTCGGCGGCGCGCGCGACCGCATCGCGTCGGGCGTGTCGATCGGCATTCAGCCGTCACTCGACGATCTCGCGGCGAAAGTGGAGCGGGAGCGCGCCGCCGGCTATCAGCGCATCAAGATCAAAATCAAGCCGGGCTGGGACCTCGGCCCGGTCGAGATGATTCGGGCGCGCTTCGGCAGCATTCCGCTGATGGTCGACGCCAATGCGGCGTACACGCTCGCGGACGCCGATCATCTCGCGCGGCTCGATCCGTTCGATCTCATGATGATCGAGCAGCCGCTGGACTACGACGACATCGCCGATCACGCAGTGCTGCAGCGGCGGCTGCGGACGCCGATCTGCCTCGACGAGTCGATCAAGACGTGCGGCATCGCGCGCGACGCGATCGCCTCGGGCGCCTGCCGCATCATCAACATCAAGCCCGGGCGCGTCGGCGGGTTCGCCGAATCCATCCGGCTGCACGATCTGTGCGCGTCGCATGGCATTCCCGTATGGCACGGCGGGATGCTCGAGTCGGGCATCGGCCGCGCCGCGAACGTGCATTTGTCCACACTGCCGAATTTCTCGCTGCCGGGTGACATCGCGGCGAGCAAACGCTATTTCGATCCGGACGTCATCGAACCGCCGATTGAGGTCGCCGGCGACGGCACCGTCGCCGTGCCTGCGGCGCCGGGGATTGGTGTCACAATCCGCGAGGACAGGATCGAGGCGGCCACACTGAAGAAGTTAGAAGTGAGACGTGAGAAGTTGGAAGTGAAGGCTCGAGTCTGATGATGCGATCGCTGCTCGCAGGGCTGAAGCCCTGCGCCACTCTGCAGTCCTGCGCCGCTCTATTCGTTGCGCTCGCGGCGTCCGCCTGTGCGAGCGCGCCGCCGGTGACGGCGGTCAAGGTGGCCGCCGGCCCGTCGTTCGAGCAGAAGATGGCGTGGATCCTCCGCCTCGAAGACCAGCGCATGTTGCGCGACCCGGCGCCGCCGCCGGCGCCGGTGCCGCCGTTGCCGGTCGTCGGGCGCGGCCAGAAGCCGGCGCCCGTCGCCGCGCCGCCGCCGCCACCGCCGCCGTCGCCGGACCTCACTCGTCTGCTGACCGACGATGAAGCGCGCATCCGGCGGAGAGCCGCGCTGGCGATCGGGCACGTCGCGCTCGGCGAGGGCGTGGCACCGCTGCTGGGCGTGCTGACCGACTCTGATCCTGAAGTCCGCCAGATGGCGGCATTCGCGCTCGGTCTGCTCGGCGACGCCCGCGCGCGGGCGCCCCTGATCGCCGCCCTCGGCGATCCCTCGCCGCTCGTGCAGGGCAGCGCCGCCGAGGCGCTGGGTCTTCTCGGTGACGCCGCGTCGGCCGACGCGCTCGGGGCGTTCGCCGCCGGGATCGTGCAATCGCCCGCGTTCGCGCAGCCGCCCGACGAAGGCGACGATGTCCGGCGCGACACGGCGACGGCGGCGTGTCGTCTGGCGATCCAGGCGCTCGTGCGCCTCAAGGCGTATCCGCAGCTCGCCGCAGCGGTGCTCGACGCCGGCGGTCAGCCGCGCGTACGCTGGTGGCCGGTGGCGTTCGCGCTGCAACGCCTCGAGGATAAACGGGCGCTGCCGGCGCTCCTGACGCTCGCCAGGGACCAGAGCCCGTACACGCGGGCCTTCGCGGTCAAGGGGCTCGGGGCCCTGAAGGATCGCTCGGCGATGGCCGTGCTGATGCCGCTGCTCTCGAGCGGCGAGCGCAACGTGCTGATCGAGACCATTCGCGCCCTCGGGCGCATTGGCGACGCGGCGGCGGTCCAGCCGCTGGTGCGTATCATCGGCGACGCCGCGACCGATCCACAGGTACGGCTGGAATCGGTCAGCGCGCTTGGCGGGTTCCATCAGCCCGAGATCGGCGACGCATTGATCGACGTGCTGGCGGATCCGAGTCCCTCGATTCGAGCGGCCGCGCTCAAGTCGCTGGCCGCCTTCGACCCGGAGAACTTCATCACGGTGTTGTCGGGGCTGGATTCCGATCCGCACTGGAACGTGCGCGCGGCCCTCGCCACGGTGCTCGGCACGCTGCCGCCGGAAAATGGCCTGCCGCGCCTCGAGTCGATGCTGAACGACGCCGACCAGCGGGTCGTGCCGTTCGCGATCGCGGCGCTCGTCAAGCTCAAGGCGCCGAATGCGGCGCCGCTGCTGCTGGAACGCCTGAAAGCCGACGATCCGGTGGTTCGCGCCGCTGCGGCGGCGGGGATCGGCGAGTTGAAACCGGCCAACGGCGCGGCGGCGCTTGCCGACGCCTATCGCTTCGGGCAGCGCGATGCGATGTATGGCGCGCGCGCGGCGGTGCTCGCGGCGATCGCAAAATATGGCGCCGCCGCCGCCACGCCGGTGCTGCGCGATGCATTCGCCGACAAGGACTGGGCCGTACGCGTCCGCGCCGCGATGCTGCTCAAACAGCTTGATCCGTCCGCCGCCGCTGACGCCGACACCCTGATCCGTCCGGCGCCGACGACGGCCGCGCCCGACGTGTACACGGCTGCGCGGCTGGTGAGCCCGCCGGTGTCCACGCAGGTCTATCTCGACACGGACCGGGGCACGATTCAAATCGAGCTGGCGGTCCTCGACGCGCCGCTCACCGTGGAGAACTTCATTTCGCTGGCGCGCAAGGGCTACTTCAACGGTCTCAGCGTGCATCGCGTCGTCCCCGACTTCGTCGTCCAGGACGGCGATCCACGCGGCGATGGCGAAGGCGGACCCGGTTATTCGATTCGCGATGAGCTGAACCAGCGCCCGTACCTGCGCGGCACGGTCGGCATGGCGCTCGATCCGTGGCCAGACACCGGTGGCAGCCAGTACTTCATCGCCCACTCGCCGCAGCCGCACCTCGACGCGAAGTACACCGTCTTCGGCCGCGTGATCGCCGGCATGGATGTCGTCGACAAGATTCAGCAGTGGGACGTGATCCGGGCCGTGCGCGTCTGGGACGGGCAGACGATGACCAGCCGCTGAGCGCGCGTGCTCTCATTTATCCGCGGATTACGCCGATTACACGGAACCGTCAGCGAGGCGTCCGGCGCCGGCCGCGAAGCGGCCGGTCACGGTGAGACGAGAAGCGGCGCGAATACGAGCCCGATTTGAGCCGGTGGCTCGCATTCGCGCCGCTTCTCGTCTCATCGCGCGCGGCTGCGCCGCGCCGCCGGACGCCGTGTCACCGATCGGCGTGCGCGCGAGACATCCGCCCAGCGGATCTCAATCTGCGTAATCCGCGTAATCGGATCAAATGAAAGGGCCGTCGCCCAGTCGCGGCGCCGGAGATAATGCCGTGGTTCCAACACGCATGCTCCGGGCCACGAGAGGAGGACAGCCCATGGAGCAGTATATCGGCGTCGA
>Ga0105248_10002833_pt1 | contig 19247 bp, 22 predicted proteins | sample KBSS34metaG_FD_81524 | JGI IMG/M metagenome (GOLD analysis project Ga0105248, IMG submission 81524) | Switchgrass rhizosphere microbial communities from Kellogg Biological Station, Michigan, USA - KBS S3-4 metaG | ecosystem: Host-associated > Plants > Roots > Rhizosphere > Soil | place...
ATCTCGTTACACCTGTTCCCCCAATCTCGTTACACCTGTTCCCCCAATCTCGTTACACCTGTTCCCCCAATCTCGGTTTACATGTTCTCCAATCTTGCTACACATGTTCTCCAGCCTCGATTCACCCGTTCAAGTTGGTCTTGAGCCGGGCAAATATGGCCCGAAGGGCCTCGTCGGGCAGCACGGGCACGTACTGGGAGGCGATGTTCATGAAGAAATAAACCTCGATCATCCCCACAAAGGCAAAAATGATGAGATTTTCCAGAACAATGAACTTGAACTGCAAATCCACGCCGCGCCACACCAGGTAACCGGAGAGCAAAACAATAACCAGCACCAACAACCCCAACGTGCCCAAGGTTTGGTCGTATAATTGGGTATTGTGCTCGACGATGGATCGGACGGCGTGGTTCGAGTCGGCCGCGAGGGCTTGGGCCGCGGTATCCACCAGGTCCCACCGGATTTGGTGCTGCGTGTCGCGTTGGTCGACGTACTGGAGCAGTTGGTCGGTTTGGGCCTCCACCAACGACTTCATTTCGCCGTCGATGTTCTCGGTGGTCAGTTTGGACACGTATTCAAAGAAAAAGAGCGTGAGAAAGGTCAGAAGAATACAGACGTGGCACAAGAGATTGACGACGAACGCCAAGGGTTGGTGCCAACGCGGAGGCAAAGGTCCCGGCTGCATGTCCTTCCGTTGGTTTTTTTGGGAGCGCAGAATTTTTTGGACTCTAGGAGACAAAAAAACAGGATCATGTTGGCGTGTTTGTTCCGGTCGCCCTCCCTCAACCAAATGTTGAAGGTGTTTATGCAAATTTTCTTCGTGGTGACTTTTCTGTCCTTGTTCTTTTTTCTCTACGTGGTCAAGGTGGAAAAGACCATCTTCCAAGAACAAATCAACTTGGTGGTCGACCGACTGTACGACAAACTGCAAGCCGACGTCAACGTCATCCTCCCCGCCAACATGCAAACCCAACTCAAGCAGGAGGTGCTGGCGTACCTGAACACGGTCACGTTTCCTCCCCACACCTACGACAGCATTCAGAGGCAAAACGACGAGGTGATCGAACGCACCCAAAACGTCGTCATCGTGTTCGCCACCCTCGTGGGCACGTGTTGGTTGGCCGTATATTTATTGCGGTTTTGCGTGGATTTTCGCCGACATTTGGGGGAGAACGCCGTGGTGTTGGGCGCCGTGGCCTTGACCGAGTATTTGTTTCTCAATTTGGTCACCCGGCAGTACATCGCGGCCAACCCCAACCACATCCAACTCTACTTTGCCCAACGCGTGCAAGCCTATGCGCAAGCCCAGAAACAGAAAACAACATAAAAGAACAAGGCGGAGGAATGAATCGAAGGGGCGGCGGAGAAAGGGGTCGAGGGATGTTTTAAACGGAAATCCGGGGAACGTCCAAGTGAATGATTCGGTCGACAAAGTACTCGTACCGGGGCGACGTGCGCTTCACCGTGAAGCCACAGGCTTGGGGATGACCGCCACCGCCCCACTCCACGGCCAACACCGAACAATCCACGCCGGGACCCGACCGCAAACTCACCTTGTACTGCTGCGCCTTGTGATCCACATACCACAGGAGGGCGATGGGAACCTTGTACTTGGACAACAGTGCGTCGCCCACTTGACTGATCAGTTGCGGGGCGTTGACGTTCACCACGCGGCACACATAGCCATCCAGAACGTTTTCTTCCGAATTGGCCATAATGCCGTCCACCAAGGCTTTTCGAAAGGCCAACAGGGGTTCGCCGCGGGCCTTGAGCAGTTGCAGCGCGCCAGGCGCATCCAACGCATCCCACGCCGCAAAGGAAGGATCGACCGTGTCCAGCCCGGCACAAATCTCGCGCGCGTCCTTCAAGCGCCACGTCCACAAGTCGCGGTCCTCCACGTAAAAGAGGAACTGGGGCGGCATGCGGTCGCGGTGGAAAAAGTGCCAGGCCAAAATGGCGCCGGAGTGCCCCAGGTCAAAGGCCTGGTTTTCGGCGGGCAACTCTTTCAGTTCCTCCAGGGCCGAGGCATGGTGGTCGATGACCAGCAGTTGGCGGGCCGTCTCGACCATGTGGCGCAAGACGTCGCGCTTGAACGAAAAGTCGAGGATGACCACCACAGCCCCCGTGACGTCCGGCACGTCCCCGCCGTGGTCGCAGGCCACATAACGGGCCTGGTCGCCCAACCGCTTCCAGGCGGCCCAGGCGGCCCCCAAGCCGTCCGGACAGTGGCCGTGATAGAGCACCAACGTCACCGCCGACGGGTCCACAACCGCCTTGTGTTGAAACAAAGACAGCATGGAAAGTGAATACCAGCCCACAACCGAGCCCCCAGCCAGGCGTGGCTACGTCATCGCCGTTTTGTTTTTCTGCTACGTGTTGGGTTTTTTGTGATCCAACAGGTTTCACCACGTGTCCTTGTATTCAAAAGCACGAAACCGGCGGGGCGGCTACGGGGCGACCCAACGGTTCCCACTTGAACTCCACATCGGACGATATCAAATCTTTCATCTTGAGCAACATGGAACACGCTACATAAAAGGCGTCGTGTTGCGGCGTCACCATCAGGGCTCGGGGGTTTAAGCACTCCAACTCCACTTCGTACGTCGTGTCGTTTTGGCGCTGCTTCCATTCCGCCTGCGACCGGTCGGGACCACACCAGGACCGGGTGATGTCAAACCGCCACAGCGGTTCCGGAGCGGGGAAATCCTCGGACTTGTAGTAAAACGACTTGCGGGATTTGATGCGCACGCTGGTCGGGTTCACCACGGCCGGCAACTCTTGTTCGGACACGTGGGCCTCATAGGTCAAACTCACCCGCAGGTCGTAGCGAAAGTCCGAGGCGTAGGCCGACACGTACCGAAAGTCCGCCTTGGCCCGCGGGTACTTGCGAATGTGCGCCGTGTCGATTCGTTTGCGGCCGGTTTGGGCATCCGTGCGAAACGAGGCCGTGGTGCGCACGGTAGGCAAACTGGGATCGTTGATGTAGAAGTAATCGTGCGTTTCCTCCCAGCCCGTCACCTTGCTCCAGTGGGCAAACGTGTCGAACAGGGCCAAGATTCGTTCCACCAACGGTTTGCTGACTCCGCTTTGGAAATGGTCACCTTGCCATTGCCCCAACCGGCATTCGAGTTCGTAGGCCCCCGCCGGCGTGGCGGGAGTCCATTCCTGAATCAGCGGCGGCAAGGTCGAAACCGCGTCATAAATAAAGGGGTATTTCTGCACGTAGCGCGGCACCGCAGGGGCGACGAACGGCGCCAAGGTCGGGAGCACTGGGGCTGCCGCCGGACGGGACGGAAGCGGGTTGGAATGGGAAGGGATATGAGAATGGACAGCGGGGTTGGAAGAGAGATAAGAATGGGAAGGCGGGTTGGAAGGGGCAGCCGGGTTGGGATGAACAGGCGGGTTGGGCGCAGAAGAATCGTACAAAATGGGCGGCGGAGCCAAAGGAAGTGTGGTGGCTTGGAGCAACGACAGGACCGTGGTCATGGCAAGACAACCGGTAGTATGAGCCTTTGTTAGAAAAAAGTTCTTGGACCTCGACTTTCTCCTGTAGCCTTCGTTGTAGCCTGTGTATTTTTTTCATTCCCCACGCTGCGTGACCAGGCACACGCACGGGTTTATCTCTGGCCACGCCGCCTGGCGAAACCCCCCGTTTTCTTCCTCTTCTAAAAACTGGTTCAACGCCTTCTCCGCATCAACCCCGCCCCTGTGCTGCATCCGTTCTTGGTGCCAGCGATGCTTCATGAACATCCGGCGAAAGGGCAAAAACTTGGTGATGAAGAAGGCCCGAATCACGTCGGCGTAGGGGGGAAAGGCCCGCAGAAAAATTTCGGGCAATACCACGACCAACGATTCGGTGGCCAACTTGTGCGAGGCAAATTGGCAATGAAAGGCCTTGCGGCGCCCGTCGGGAAAGTCTTCCACCGTATAATACACGATTTTCTGCAACACGGGCAACGGCTGCGGATTGTGTTCGCTCCACAAGGCGCTCCACAGTTGCAAACTCATGATGCTTTGCTTTTGAAACAAATCCCAGCCCGGGTGCGTGATCAGGTTGACCAACGAGAGCGACGTGTCCAACCGGTCTTGCAGCCGTTCCTGGTTGAGCGCCTCGTACCATTTCACCAAGACCGAATGAACCAACTCCTTGTTTTGGGCGTACGCGTTGATCCGGGCTTCGTAACGTTCGGTCGTTTCGGTCGCGTAGACGTCCACCTGTTGCTCGGTTGCGAACTGCACCAACGTTTCCACCCGTTCCGATTCCTTTTCCGTTTCCTCCTGCTCTTCGGTCACCTTTTCCCCGCCCTTCTCCCGGATGGTCCGCTTGATTTTCTGGCGTAGCCGTTGGTGGGTGCGGGATTGCTTTTGCGTTTGTGTTTGCCGTTGCGTGTGGACCAGCCTTGCGGTCCGTGTCTTGGAAGCATCCCGGGTGTTGCATTGGCTCTTCGAGTCAAACAATGAGTCGTTATCCAGCACGGGCGGAGAGTCATCCAATACGGGCGGTTGGGCTTCTTCCTCCACGATGGAGGCGCGCCACTCGTCGGGAGCAAAGTCGGCCCAGTCTTCGGTCGGACCGTGCCGCAGCAGGTGCGACATCAAGGCCTGGTCCCGAGGCGGTAGTTCCGCCTGGAGGTGATTCAGCAACGCGGCGGAGTGGATGGGCGGCCCCTGGGACAGTTTCTGCCCGATACGGGCATGGCGCGCGCAGTAAAGGTCATTCGGCTGGGCCACCGGATCATGGCAACCAATGTAATCACAACGGACGGTCGACATGTGAAATGAACGGTCGACGGCCGTTCCGGTCCTGACGGCCGTTCCGGTCCTGACGGCCGTTCCGGTCCTGACGGCCGTTCCGGTCCTGACGGCCGTTCCGGATGGCATGGATGCCCCGGTTTTGACGGCCGGTCCAATCTATATGTAGCCGGTCGTAGCCAATCCGGTGGACTCTCCCTTTTTATTGGGGCAACCGTTGCCAAGTTTTCCAAGTTTCCAGCAAGTTGAGGCACAGCACGTTCAGTTCCATCTCGAGTTGATTCTTGAGATGCACGCGGCGTTCGTGTTGATGCTGGGGAAACTCTGCATTGACGTGCATCACGGTTTTCCGTGCGATGAACAGTCTGAGCCGCCGTTGGGCATTGCGCACGTAGACCAACGTCAACATGTTCCCCGACTGCCAGAGTTCCAAGTCTTCGCTGGAGGCTGAAAGTGGTTCCTCGGGATACGCCTCCCGAAAGATACGTTGGAACAACGAGTTGACCTCCGCGGCACCGTGGACGCCTTCGGTCAACAAAGGGTCAAGGCGACGCAGAGTCCAGGTGCGGCACATCGGATAGGGATGGCGAGAAGGCGCTTCTTGTCCCCGAAAGATGGCTTCGTCCGTCAGGGCTTGGGTGCGGATGGTGTTGGGCGAAGGCAGGTCGGACGGCGGCGACGGCGTTCGGTTCACCTGCCCCGGCAAGGACACGGGTTGTCTCTGCTCCACGGGCTGTCTCTGCTCCACGGGCTGTCTCTGCTCCACGGGCTGTCTCTGCTCCACGGGCTGTCTCTGCTCCACGGGCCCCCGATGCCCAGGTTGGCCGGACCCTCTTCGGTCCAAACTGGTTCGGGAAGCGTGAGGAGCAGGGGCAGGCCGTTTGTGCACCTCGGGCCGTGAGTTAAAATTTCCAGACGACCGTGAGTTGGGCTTTCCAGACGACTGTAAATTGGTTTCGCCAGGCGCCGCGGGATGGGTGCGATCCCGACGGCGGAAGGACATGGTGGAACAATGATCAGCCCCGGGCACGCTTTTGTGTTCACCTTGGCTACGGGGCAGAAACAAAATGACAACCGAACTGGGCTACAACCCCTAAAAAAATGTGACCCAGGAAAAAAGGTCTTCTGATGCAGTCTCGCTCTCCGCGCCAGAGAACACCGGTGGCCGCCGACGACGACGACACCACTTTGCCCGACAGACTTTTGCGCAAGTACGCCCCCGCTCAGTTGGAACAGTTGGAACCCAGTAAAACTCGGTACATGACCTACCAGGAATACCTCAACAACTTCATTTTCAAGTTGCCCCAGACCGAAGACGACTTGAAGGGTTTGTTCAGGAAATGGGACCGATGGCAACGCGAAGTTTGTACCCAGCGTCGGTACCGTTACCCAGCCTTTGTGGGGGGCTTTATGATCACGTTCATCACCATTTTGGGCCTGCTGGCGTTGTCGGCGGCAGGAGGAGTGACGCTGTTTAACGTCGCGGGTGTAGCCGCGGAAACACTCCTGAAACTCGTCACGGGCCAATCCTTGACCGATGTGGATGAAGAAATGGAACAAAAGGCCAACCGATCGTTGTCCTCCTTGACCGATGTGAAGGGCATCGCCCGCGACACGCTGAACCAATTGCTGCACTCGTGGACCGCCTCCACCTTGACCCAAGCAACCACGGCCTCTGCGCCGTTGAGCGTGTCGTCTGGATTTTTGGGGGCTCACGGTGCCTACCTTCTCAAGGAAACGTTCTGGGCGACGTCCGCTTTCGGCGCCGTACTGGCGGGCCTGTACGCATCAAAACGCCGATTCCGCGCGTGGGTGTTTCAGGCGTTCATTGGAGGTTATGCGTTGGTCATCGACCGGACGTGTCGGGCCTGGGAACGCAGTATTTTAGAACTGTCAGGAGACCAAATGCGAAAAATGTTGAAAAATCCACACGTACGACGAGTGCTTATGTTGTCCTCACCCCAACGGATCCGGGAGGAGTGGGGTGAAAAGGCTCTCCGCAGTGGCACCAAACCAGTTCTTTTGAACACAGTGTTCTCCGTCAAGCCCGCGAGGCACACGGTTCGTACGGGGCAGTCCCTTATAGGTTACCGCGACGACCACACTTGAATCTTTTCCCACGCTGGGAATAAAGCATGCCACCCCGGCGGAAACAACGACGAAAACCAAACGTTGTACAACCTTTGCAGCGCCCCGATGATGCGGAGCGTTCATCTTCAACCGCCACCCTTCCCTCTTCGACCACCCTTCCCTCTTCGACCACCCTCCCATCTTCTACGGCTGCCGCCGTGGCGATCACAACGGTCCTCACCGTCCGCTATTACCTCACATCCTTTCTGGCGGTGTTTGTCACACGGCTTGGGGCTCAGTACATCATCCAGCGCCGGTGTCAGCATCTCCAACGGCAACGCGAGCACGCAGCCGCTCTGCAGGCCTGGGAACGGAAGCACATGTACCGCGGAGTGGTCCCCGTCCAGGTTTTACACACCATGGACGAAGGGTTGGATTACCTGGGCGCCCAGATGAAAACGGCCGGCGTCAACGTGGGCCGAACCCTACGCGCCACCAAAACCCTCATCGACGGCATCGTGTCCATCACCAACGGGTTCTTTCGGCTGAGCGGGGAATTGAACACGGGGCCCGCCGACCGTCCACAGACGCCCCGGCCTCAACCACCCACAGCGGAAGGTTTGGATGCCGTGCTGGAGCGTGTTCTGGGTCTCTTTCCCGTCCTTCAACTGGGCAACGAGTGCGCCCATCTGCAAGTGCTCGTAGACGGACTGTTGGGCAACTTGGTGTTTGGCGTTTTGGCCCTGGGTCTGTTTGATTATGCCCAGCGTCCCTGGACGCTGTGGCGGTTGATCTACCGCGACGTACGGCGCTGGCAAGCCCACGATCGACCCTTGTACCAATACGTGGTGCGCCATCTTCTGTTTCACTCCGTATCCGAACCCTCACCATCGGCTTCGGCGGACCACCAAGCCGAAAAACTGCGCGCCGAAAACGTCAAGTTGACCCAAACGTTCGTGTCCGCGCTCCCGGCGGAACAACGAGACCGGCTGCGACAGACCGTGCGTCGGGTGACCCGTCTGCGGGCCCAGAACCTGGCCTCCTCCACCGCCCAGATCCTGAAGGCCGACTGAAAAAGAGCAACCCCAGGCGTCGGGGAAGGGTTAGGGTTAGGGCAGGGCACTCCACCAAAACTTGTGTCGTTAAAGATAAAACTCCATGTCGACCGTGATCCCTTGTTTGAAAGACGCACAGAAGGTTTGCGAGGCCGGAGGCCAAGTGCCCCGCTACCGCTGCGAAGTCGGCCAGGTGGTGGGCCTGGACGCCGACAACCTGGCGCAGGCGCAACGCATCTGCGACATGTTCCCCCACGTCCCCGGCTGCTTGGCCGAACAAGCCTGCAACGCCTACTTTCCCCAAGCCACACCCATGTACCAAGCCTGCCACCAAACCGTCACCTGCTTACAGGCCGAAACAGACCAACCCTAACGATTTCCGGCTACATACGTGGTCCGTGACTTAACCACCCTCTGCCAGGATACGGGGTCTTCATTGTGCCATGGACTTGCAGGCGTGGATCCGCAACCTGTTCAGCCACCGGGACAACGAATTGGCACTGTTCGGCGACGACGTTCCCGTGCAGGAAGAACCTACGGCCCATCCGCGCGAAGAGGACGACGACGACACGCTGTTGGCCGACACGGGCGCAGAAGAACCGTATATTAGCGGCGGCGAGGACGATGGGGAGAATGGTTACGACGACGTGGACGAAGTCGTCCCTCCGCCCTTTGTGGAAGACGAGGATCCGGTTTTGGGGGGAGGCGACACGGAGGCGGTGGATCCGACTGATTTAGACGACCTACCGAGCGACGACGACGAAGAAAACGACGACGACGACCATGACCTCCCGGCCAAACGCACGAAAAAAACACCACCCAAAGCCAAAACCCCCCAACCCAAACCCAAAACCAAAACCAAACCCAAAGCCAAAACCACTCCACCCCAAGCCAAACCCCAACCCACTCCACCCACGAATCACCCCCAACCCACAGCCAAAATGGCTTGTCACGTCGCGCCGTTACCCGAACCACGACCGACCAAAAAGGCCAAAAAAAATGTTGGCCCTAAATAAACCGGATGCCCCATCGTCGCCGTTCCCATTCCCGTTCGCGCTCGTCTCGGCGCTCGCACTCCCGCAGCCGTCGGTCCGGTTCCCGTTCCCGTTCTCGGTCGCGCTCGCACAGCCGCCGGCATTCCCACCGCCGCCGGTATGGATCTCGTCTGGGATCGCGTGCCAGTGCCAATCAGCGTCGCAAGGTGTACAAGGGCCAGGCTTCCCGAACCCGCAGTGGCTTGAAGAAGAGCGACCTTGTGCGGAACAAACACGGCCGCATCGTGTCCCGGAAGAAGATGCTGGCAGGCCAGGCGTTGCAACGGAAGTATTCGTGGCGGAAGAACCGAAAATTCCAGCAGTATGCAGGCAAAGTCCAATCCCTCTAGGAGAACGAACCACGAACACCTCACAATGAGGTAATGCGCCCCTCGGGAAGGGACCGATAGAATAAACAACTTTATGACCTTTCGAGAGGTACCGCCGCGAGACACGCGCAATAGTGCGGATGGTACAGGCCGTTGTACGAAATAGGCACTTTGGTTTTCCCCGTATACGGCACACAGGGCGTGTGATCCAACAACCACCGGTTCACGTTGATCCAAAGTGCATCGGATGCGGCGGTTGGCCGAAAAGTGATCACATCCGCCTCGGAACACGACTCGGTGCGCATGGTGCGTCGATCGCTGGCACCACGCCGGACCCATACGGTCGCCAACAGCCGCCCGTACTTTTCAAAGGCGCCGCAGGCCACCACCACGTACTTGTGCCCAATCAAGTCCAACAGCATTTGCCGGCAGGCCAATGCATGCTGCTTTTCCAAGGGGTCATCCGTTTTGCGCTCGGGTGCGTCCAACCCCTCCAAACGAACCTTCCATTCATGATCGCCCACCGAGGTTCGCACATTCAGCGTGCACGTGTCGCCGTCGTAGGCCTCCGTGCAGTAGGCCCAGTACGTCTGCTGCGCCAAGGAAAACCGCTGACAGGGCACAGCCAATGATAACGGCGGAGACGGCTGTGGAGGAGATAAGGGTGGAGATGGTTGCGGAGGAGATAAGGGTGGAGATGGCTGCGGAGGAGATAAGGGCGGAGACGGTTGCGGAGGAGATAAGGGTGGAGATGGTTGCGGAGCAGTGCCGGGTGGGTTGTGGGGCGACTTTCGGAACCGAGGCACACAGTTGCCCATAAGGATTGGTTTTATTCGTGGATCGTGAAGATTACCATGGGCCGTTCCGACGCGGGGTGTTTCAAGCATCCCACACCTTTTGGTCCAGTACGTCGTAGATCCGTTGGATGTACTTTTTGCGGTTGACAACTTCGAACGGTTCGGCTTGGTAGGGGGACAGCGCGGGCCGTTGCGTCGACACTTCCACCACCGCTGGCAGCCCGTGGCGTTGCAGCGTCGTGGGATGAAAGATATCGGAAAGGACTTTCACCGCCCCGGACAACGTGTCGTCCGTGTTGGCTTGGGCGCGCTGCCAGGCATAGGTCAACCATGCCAACACCGAACTGTTGGCACGACCTTTTTTGGAAGCCTGTCCGTATTCGTCCTGCAATCGGAAAAACAACTCCAACAGGTCCCGCGTCGCCACCGCGCATTGCAATTCGTCCTCCTTCCCGTGACCCCGACCGCCCACACACCAATGGGTCGGCACTTTCCCGGGTCGTGTCGGCTGATAGAACGTCACCTTGTCCGTGGTCAACCCAAAATCAAAGATCTTCACCAGTTTGCCGCACAGCGGCACCCGAAAATAAAACGAACCAATCTTGTACACGTAGGCTACATCGGCCGGCACCGGGTTGAAAGTCACATTATTCAGCAACAAATCGTTTTGGGTCAATTCGAACAACGCCAGCAGCGAAAGCGATCCCATGCAAACCTGCCAGGCCGCACTAATAAGCGCCTCGGCCGTTGGTCCTTGCTGCACCCACGTCTTGAAGGCCGCGCCCGGCTCGGCCAACTCCATGAGAATGTACTCGTGCGGCTCGTGATACTGGCTCCGCACCCGCTGCAAGGTGGCGTAGGTGTTGTGGATGCGCTTCAAATCCTTGCGGGCCTGCGCGGGAACCTGGCTGGGCTCCAACGCTCCGTACTCCCGTGCAAACTCGTGGTCCTGCTGTAAGAGGAACTCGTGGAAGCGATGCACGTCGTCGAGCGTCGGGTAGGCCCAGGCCTCCAACCGTTCGATTTCGGCCCGCGCCGTGGCATCGGTGTCGCGGCGGGGCCACAGCGGCTGAATCCGTTGCTGCGCCTCCGTCCAGGGGATCAGTTTCTTCTTGTGGAGACGGAACTTGAGCGTGTCCACCTCCTCGCAGCGCAAGTGCATGTAGAACACATTGAAATGCGGATTGGCCCCGACCTGAGGCAGGGTTCCGGCCCACACGGTGTGATGGACCTCGTTCAACTCCAATCCATTCGTACGTTTGATGGCCAGATCCAAGGTCGGGTGCGACCGCAGGTGCACCAACCGGGCGGCTCCGTAGGCCCCGCGCCCCAAGGCCTGACCTCGTTGAAATGATCCTTCGACGAACAACTTACGCCATGACTCGCTGCAGGGTTCCCCCGGAGCAAAGGTGTCGCGGATGCCGCGGGTGATCTCGTCGGCCAATTGGGCCCGCTCCGCGACGGACGCCTGCAACTGTTGGTAGGCTACCGTTCCCAGCGCCTGCCGCAAGCGACCCGCGGCGGACCGGACGGGCTGCTCAGGAGGCATGATGCGGCTCTTTTGCTTTAAGGAGTGGATTTTTTAAGCGGCAGGAAAAAAGGAGACAGGCCCGTGATGAAGTCTCCCGGCATGTCAACGATCCTTTGGGGTCCGTTGGCCTGGGGCATCTTGACTGACATGGCGATACGCATGGACCAACATCCCAACGTGGACTATTCCGCCATATGGCAAAGCCTAAAAACCATGTTGCCCTGCAAGTACTGTCGGCAATCCTATCGAAAATTCCTGCGCGAAGACCCCCCGCAACGACCGTATACACGATGGATCTTTGTTTTACACAACAAGGTAAACAGGAAACTGGACAAGCCGCTGTTCGATGAGGCAGCCTTTCGTCGACGTATACACGTGTATGGGGCGTTTTCGAGCGCCACAACATGGTGGGATTTTGCGTTTATTTTGGCGATGAACTACGACCCCGCCACCAAGCGCCAGGCGTACCAACGGTGGGGACGGTTGATGCGGTTGATGAGCACAGTATTACCGTATTTCATCGTTACAGATTCCTTTCCTGCATCAGCCCTTGTCAGTCGCTTGGCCTTGCTGAAATGGCTGGTGGAACGGTACAACAGCCAGCACGGCACCACGCACCAGACGTCGTTCTTCGTACACAAATATTCCCAAGCCATCTCGCATCAATCGCCAGAAGAACTCGCGCGGCTGTGTGGCCCACTGATCGTGCAATGCGAGCGACTGGAAAAACGAACGAAATGAACTACATCATGGGAATGCGCTCGAACGTCAACGGTTGTCCCATTTGAAAGCCGTCGAAAAACAAATGTGACACGCGGCAGCAATCAAGGGGACTTTGGGGTTGCGCGGCGAAACACTCCACCAAGCGTTTTTCTAATAAAGCACGTCGATCTCGTTCTTTGAGGCTGGCCTTTTGTCCCTTGAACTCGTCCGGATTGTACCGCACCCAAATGCAGGGCAACCCGAGCCCTTGTGTCACATTGACCATGCGTACTTGTTCGCATTCGCAGGGTCGATCTTGATGTTGATGTTCATCAACCTCGAGCAACACGTAATGCGTGGTGCAATCCCACACCACGTCCGGACGTTCCTTACCACAAGACCCGCCGTCCAGTTGGCGGTCATAGGAGATGTAATTACGCAATTCGGGGTGAGCATCCAGCCATGACTTGACTTGACGCTGCTTGCGAAGATGCAGTTTCTTGGTGAGGTACTCGCTGCACCGAGCACATTTGATGGTATCATCCACGAAATCCAGAACCCCGCACACAGTACATGTGCGATGAACCAAGTTCATATGTTCTGGGGCACGGTGTACTTCGCAATGTGTAGGGACGGAGTTATGGCCATAGAGAGCAAAAGACTTGCATTCTTCGCACCGCCGCAGAGGCCTTGCAATCATACCGGTCATGCGGTGTTCTGCACAATGGGTCGGCCGATGACCTGGTAGTCCATTCCACGGGTGCTTGGAACACTCTGAATGCTGGCATCGTCGATTTTTCACATCCACCATCCCCGACAAGGCATGAGTTTGACAGAACAGGCCTTGGGAGTTACCTTCCATGTTAAAGTAGGGGTGCTTGATACAGCCAGAATGCTTGCACCGGCGACTTACTACGTCTACCATACCCGCCAAGGCGTGGACTTGACAGAACAGGGCTTGGGAGTGGCCTTCCGTGTTAAAGGAAGGACGTGTGGTGCACCCAGAATGCTTGCACCTGCGACTTATCACGTCCACCATACCCGCCAAGGCGTGGGCTTGACAGAACAGGGCTTGGGAGTGGCCTTCCACGTTAAAGGAGGGCCGTTTGGTGCACCCAGAATGCTTGCACCGGCGACTTATCACGTTCACCATGCCCGACAAGGCGTGGGCTTGACAAAACATGGCTTGATAGTGGCCTTCCACGTTAAAGGAGGGCCGTTTGGTGCACCCAGAATGCTTGCACCGGCGACTTACTACGTCCACCATGCCCGACAAGGCATGGACTTGACAGAATAGGGCTTGGGAGTTACCTTCCGTGTTATAGGAGGGTTGCTTGGTGCACCCAGAATGCTTGCACCGGCGATGTATCACGTTCACCATTCCCGACAAGGCATGGACTTGACAGAATAGGGCTTGGGAGTTACCTTCCGTGTTATAGGAGGGTTGCTTGGTGCACCCAGAATGCTTGCACCGGCGACTTATCACGTTCACCATGCCCGCTAAGGCGTGGGCTTGACAGAATAAGGCTTGGGAGTTACCTTCCACGTTGAAAGAGGGTTGCGTGATGCACCCTGAATGCTTGCACCGGCGTTGTTTCACGTTCACCATTCCCGCCAAGGCATGCGTTTTACAGAACAGGGTTTGGGAGTTACCTTCCACGTTGAAGGATGGTCGCTTGCAACACCCCGAATGCCGGCAAACTCGTTTGAAAATTGGCGATAGTGCATCCCTGCGACGTTTCATGCTTTGTTGCTCGGATTTACATTTAGTAGTACGTACTCAACGCGACCCACTAAAACTTGCATGCCTGATGGATGGTCTGAGCCAAGATTTTAACGTCAGGAGACGCCTCCGCGTGTTGTATATCCTTAACCAATTGCCGCATGCCCGTGCTGCAAAGGGGCACGATATCGGACAATTGACTTAACGATTCGCTGGACTGAGTTGGTGCTTGTAACAAATGACGCATAATTTGTTGCGACCGAAGACCATCCATACAGGCCTCCTGTGTTTTGGGAAACGGACAGCGTTGACGCAGGACTGAATCATCAAACATCATGTGTCCGGCTAGGCACTGTGTTTGGTCGGTATACAAATAGTTGTTATTGACGACTTGAGTCGTTATCAACGGTTGGTCGGCCGCAAAGGTTCGATGGACGTGGGTCATGTTTATTGTTGTCACACGAGTTTTTCAAAGCGTCATAAAATTGGGGTCGTTGTTTTGCGGCTGTTGTTGCGTGGTTGTAGGACCAGAGACAGGAACGTTGGGCACGGTTGTCGGTGCAGCCGGAGGAGGAGCCGAGATGGGAAGGGTAAGCGGCGGCCCAGCCGCAGGAGGTTGCGAAACCGGCTGCGGAGGCGGGGGGCGCACTCCGACATCCTGCGGGGGCATGGGCGGCGTCGGTTCGCTGCCTCTCACCCGAGTGCTCATCGGTATGGTATGTGCCGCAATGTTGGGCTGTCCCCATTCGGCGCCCCGCACCAACCCTTGGTTTTCCGCACCGCGCAACTGTTCCGGAGGATTGGTCAAGGTGGGCGGAGGTTGCGGCGACGACGGAGGCGGTGGGGGCAACGGTCCTGCCGCAGGGCGTGTCGGATAATACGGCACGGGGCCCATGCCACCTCCAGCGATACCGGAGCGGTTCAGAGGACGTTGCATCAGGTCGAAGGCCTCGGCTTGACCGCCCTTGGACTTTTTGCGCCACCAGAAATACCCCGCTACGCCCGCGCACAAAACCAGTCCCAGCAGCAACCACCAACCGTACGTTTGCCAAAAGCCAGCGAAGGACAAACCTGACGGCGGTGCTGGCGGTTGGTCTCCGAAGGCCATCGTCCCGGCACCTGCGCCCAAGGGTTGGTTGGCACGATACAACGCCTCTGTTCCCCCATATTGAGGCAACCCAGGCGGAGGAAAGGTGGGGATAGCATTCGGACCACCGCCCCGCAAACCCATTTGCGCCGCCGAGGACAGGGCCGAAGGACCGGCTTGCAAGTGAGTCCGTGTCGCATTGAGGGCCTGTTTGAAATGATCCGTCAACGTATGGACATTCGACCCTCCCCCGCCGCCACCCAAATTCATGTGTTCAGCCATCGTTTACTTTTCACCGAGCACTCTCCCAGCCGCACCAACGAACGCGAGAAAAATTATGTGGTTTCACCGCGCACACGCATATCTCTGATCTCGGGTTCACCGCACGCATCTCTTCGATCTCGGGTTCACCGCACGCATCTCTTCGATCTCGGGTTCACCGCACACACACATCTCTGATCTCGGTTTCACCGCGCACACATCTCTTCGATCTTTTCTCTCCGCTCGCATGACTTACCTGGTCTTGCCACTTACCTGGTCCATGCAGCGTTGGAGTCCAACTGGGGGGAAAACCTCGTGTGACAAATAAAAGAACATGGCCACGAACCTCGAGTTTCGGGACGGGCAACGGTATGACTTTACGGTCCACACGCCAGCCATCCTCACGGTCGATGTGGGCGAATCCCACCCCCCGCCGTCCAACGTGTTGCCTAACGAACAGTACGTCAACCCTCAGCAACTGGACCAACTGTTGCAAACGTACGCGGCCGAGGCGGCACAATCGAAAGCCCCAATCGTTCCCTCCAGTGCCGTATCCACCCTTGTGCCTTTGACGGAAGCGTATACGGCCGAACAAGCCGAGGCGCAAAAGCAACAGTTGATTGATCAATTGAACAGCGCGTTTCAGGTCTTTCTCGAATATGTGCAGGCCCAAGCCAGTGGTTATGACCCCGTCATGGCCGATCATTCCTCTGCCCCTTCGCCCAAACCGGAACTTTTGCGTCTGCTCGACACGTCCAACTTCCCCGTGGATGAATGGCGGCGCAAATTGAACGAGGTGCAAGCCAACGTCAAGTTAACGGAAGTGAAAGACCTCGAATACCAAGACCAACTGCAACACGATATGCTGGCGCAAGCGGGCACCGACGGTGTGGGGGGGCATGTCGCTCAAGCCTTGAACGAAAACTTGACGCTGCATAAGGAACATCTGCTGCAAGACATTAAGGCCGTCTACCATTTCGAACAGTACCAAAACACCTTGATGAAAAAGATGGTGTCCTCGTACGTGACCTTCTATTCGTGGCTGCTGGAGCAATGGAACCGCAACATCCAAAAACTCCACGACACGCACAGCAAGTTCTCCCGGCGCATCGAACTCTTGTGGCAGCGGGACGCCGTGCACAAGGACATCAGCCAACTGTTGGAACGGTACGAGCGCTTCCTGCAGGCATACGAGAGCCACCTACCCCTGGAGTTTACCTTGTCCGTCAACCCGCGCAAGGAGTGGCGTGACTACATGGCCAAGCAACAGCCTGAAGAGTGCCTGCGTCTGATGAAGAACGAGTTGCACGCCTTGGACAACGTGAAGGCCTTGCGTCCGTCGTTGGACGTCTGGAAGCGCGAACTCGACCAGTACGACGTACAACGCTTGCACAAGATGAACGAAAACCGGCAGCGCATGAAAAAGCGTATGGAGGACGCGGTGGAAACGGAAACGCGACAAACGTTCCAGCGGCAATGGCACGCCTTGACCGAGCGGGTTTACAAAATGGGCACGGACTTGCATCACCGCGCCAACGTCAAATTGGCGGACTATATGCATGAATACCAGCAGCAGCAGGGCGACATTCTGCGGTTGGACCAACCTCTCCAGCGGCAGCGGCAGGGGTACGAGCGTCGCTTGGCCTTGGTCGACCAGCCTTGGGCCACGTGGATGGAACGCCGGAAAGGAGCGATCAACGAATGGGCGAGTCTGAACTACATGCAGGTGTCGATCGCCAGTCTGCTACAGGTGTACGACACGGTGGCCGAATTTCGCCGCTACATCGACACCCAACAAGAGGCCCACCTGCAGCCGAGCGTGTAGCCAGCGCCAAAAAGTGCCGTTGGGAAAGAAAGCGCCAACCACCCCGTTCTCAGTGTTTGCCGATCGGTCCGCCCATGGACCGACTGAACGTGATCGCCCATTGCCGGCGCACCCACCGGCAGGTGGACTTTGATATCCCGAACACGGCCGACGCGTTCTCGGTCATCGCGAAGCGTTGCCGGTATTTTGACGTCCAGCCGACCGTGGTGTCCCGCATCGAGCGGGTAGGTAGCCAACCGGTCGTGATCTACACCGCGAGGGACGCCGATCGGTTGGCGGCCTGCCCACGTGCGCCCATATTCAAGATCCATCCCACCAAGGAACTGGAGATACGCTCCCCAACACGAGCACGCCTGTAGCGAGAAACACACAGCCGCTTCCGCATTGGTCGCGGTGCCCCATAAATCGGCTGTCCCCAAGCATGGCGTGGTCCCTAGACATTGCAGAACTGGTCGTGGTCCCTAAACCATCGTTCTGGAAGCCACGCACGTTTACCTACCGAACGTTGGTCACGGAGCGTTTGCCCGTGGAAACGCCCATCCTGTTGGGTCCCACGCTCGTGAAGCGGTGTCGGGAACTGTTGCGACAACACCCCTGTCCTTTCACGTCGTTCGAACTTCATGTGGCTGCAGACCGAAACGGGGCCTGGATCCCTGTGGACCTCCAGAACGGACGCTTGGTTTCCGATGGCACGACCCATATTTATGAAGAAGTCATGGTTCAGTATGACCATGGCCATCATATGCGCCGCGACAGGGAACTCAGGGCCTTTTTCGTGCAACCGAGGTTGCTCCTTGTATTAAAAGCCGCGACAGCCCGTTGAAGTTCGTTGCTACACAGCATTGTAGCCGAGTGTTGTTGTAACGGGGGTGATCTGCTGCTGCCAACATTCTCCCGCACGTATGTCCGCACTGGAGTGCGCGATTTGCATGGAGCCGTTGGCGCGCACGCCCGCCGACAACGTGGCCTTGCGTTGCGTCCACGTCTTCCACGAAGTGTGCTGGAAGAGGCGGTTTCAGACCTCACCACTCTGCCCAATGTGTCGCCACGATACGAGCGCCAACGTTCTCTCGCAAGTGTACACGTCCAAGCCCCGCATCCATCCCGACACCTTTGCGGCCCTGCTTCAAGACCTCATGGACAACGATCCACTCGACGACGGCGACACAGTCGAGGCGCTGCGGCAATACTACACACCGCATTACGAGATCACGACCGCCATTCCTGCCTTGGGCTTGGCCGACTGGCACGCCTCGCCGTATTACCTCGAGGCCCGTCGTTACAAGCCGTCGTCCGTAAAATAAAGTCTTTTCAAAGGAAGGTCTTTAGGAGAGCCGTAAGATCGGGGATGAGCAGTTGTGCCAGGGCCGCGTCCACGGCGTCGAGCCACGACGACACGGCGTCGGGCCAAATCATGTTGGTGGTTTGGCTGAGCCAGCGTCGGGCCGAATAAAACTGGGGTTCAGGACTGATATTGGTAAAACCGTGAAAAGAAAACAAAATCTGTGGCTGGTGCGCAACGGTTGGGACATGGAGAATCCCTTGCACCACGTGCCAATGGCCATAGTGAATGGCCACACGAAGGCACTCATCCACATGCCAAGGGCACGGTGGGGTTTGACTGCGCAACCATTGCAAAAGATGCCAATGACCATGGGAAGCACTTTCAAAGCAAGTGTATGGGGTCCAGAGGCCCTCGTTATCTTGAAGTAGTTTTTGCAACATTTCCAAATCGCCTTGCTTCAGGCTTTGCCGCAACGCAATAACATCACCTGAAAAAACACATATAACCCCCTCCTTTCGCACAACCGGGCGCACTGGCCTGGTTTGACGAGCATGGTGTCAACTGAAGGCGGGTAAGGACTGGTAGGATACGCGGCAAAGGGGATGTGGTAATGAACATTTTTCGACACCACCCCGTGAGGATCCATGAAGTTTGAAAGGTTAAAAAATACCCCCAGCACCTGGACCTGGCTACGTATGACTTAGGTAAAAGTTTTTATGAGAGCCGTAAGATCGGGGATGAGCAGCGATGCCGGGGCGGCATCCACGGCGTCGAGCCATGCCGACACGGCGTCGGG
>Ga0105248_10002834_pt1 | contig 19244 bp, 18 predicted proteins | sample KBSS34metaG_FD_81524 | JGI IMG/M metagenome (GOLD analysis project Ga0105248, IMG submission 81524) | Switchgrass rhizosphere microbial communities from Kellogg Biological Station, Michigan, USA - KBS S3-4 metaG | ecosystem: Host-associated > Plants > Roots > Rhizosphere > Soil | place...
CCGAGAGCGACAGACGCAAGGAAATGGCGTGATTTCATGGCCAGCACCACCCCGCGTTATCGCAATACCACGGCGACGGAGGCGAATCTGGAATTCGTGCCGGAGGCGGGCCGGGGGGCCGAACGAGAAGCATCGGATATTTCGTGGGGTTGATCGGATCCGAGGGTGAGCCTGCGGGGGGCGATTTCCCGGGAGGCTGCTGCGCCGCCGGGCGCTTGTAGGTAATTGCCGGGACCACGAGATCGAGAAGATCGACCTTTTCCTTCGCGGCCGCCTGTGCGCCGGCGGTGCCCGGTGCGCAGCTGAAAATGAGCGGCGCAAAGATATGGATCAGGACATTTTGTTTCACGACCGTGCCTCTCATGCTCAAGACACGGTGACATGACCGATGCGGCAATACTGGCCCACGGTCGTCAGATAAAGCGTGACGGTCAGGCCTTGCGCCTTCGCAAGCATCAGCAGTGCGAAGGTGGACTTGTAGTTGCTGTCGGATTCATTGAGATACGCCCAATTCGTGCCGCCGTAGCACATGTTGCCGGCGCCATTGATATAGACGCGCAGGGCGAAATTCTCCGAATGCGTCACTTCGAGTGCCTGGATCGTGCCGCTGGCCGTGCCGTTCCAGGTGGCCCATGCAGGATTCAATGCCGCTGCCGCCAGGAGCACGATGCCCATTCGGACAAGTTTGAAACCGGTTCTCATCGCACCTCCAATTGAAATGGGGCACGCACGATAGATCCGGCTCGCGTCGCATTTCGATGTCGAAATTCAACACGGCAATTTCATCGGAATCGCCGGACAAAGCCGACGGCGCGCCGTCGGAAATTCACCGTGTGGCGCTAATCCGCGGCGTCGACCATCCGCCGCACCCATTCCAGCACCGCCTCGCGCGTCTGGAAGTCGTCCACGCTGCGCGCCGGGATGTGCGCGTTGCGGGTGCTCCACAGCCGCGTAAGGCTTCGCCCTGGCCCCACTTCGAGCACGCAGCGCACGCGCCGCTCCTGCAGGGCCTGCATGCACAGGTCCCAGCGCACGGGGTGGTCGATCTGCCTTACCAGGGCCGCGCGCAGCGAGGGCGCGTCGCGCCGTGCGCCGCCGTCGATGCCGCAGATCACGCCGCAGGTCGCCGACGCGGGCGTGGGGCGCGCTTCGAGCCAGCGGGCAAAGGCTTGCGCGGCGCCTTGCATGGCCGGCGTGTGCGAGGCGATGCGCACGCCCAGCCGTAGCAGCCTCGCGCCGCGCTCCTGCAGCAGCGGCGTCGCCGCGTCCACGTCCTGCGGGGCGCCACCGAGCACCGCCTGGCCGACATCGATGCGGATGGCGACGTGCAGCCGGTGCTGCAGCGCGAAGCCCTGCAATTCGTCGATGGGCACGCCCGCCACGGACAGCATCGCGGCCTCGCCCGTGCCGCCGGCCTCGTCCATGAATGCCGCGCGCGCGGCCGCGGCCGCCAGGGCGTTCCTTGCATCGAAGAGGCCCGCCGCACCCCAGGCGGCCAGTTCGCCAACGCTGTAGCCCGCCACGAACGCGGGCGGCCCCAGATGCGGCGCGAGCGCGGCCCAGGCCGCGAGCGACACGCCCGTCACCAGCGGCTGCGCTACCGCGTTGCGCGTGGCCCAGGCCGCATCGTCCACGCGCACGCGCCAGTCCGCGCCGAGCATTTCATCCAGCGACTGCAGCAGTGGCGCGCTCTCCTCGCAGCGCGAAAGCCACGGCAGCATCGCGCCGTGCTGCGTCCCCTGCCCTGGGAACACGAGGGCATAGGTCATGCCACGGCCTCGCATCCATGCGCCGCGGGCGTCACGCGGGTCTGCTCGGCCACACGCTCCAGCCAGCACGCGCACGCAAGCACATCCGCCGCGCCGCCAGGCGACAGCCGCTGCGCCACGAACTCGCGATGCAGCGAGCGTGCGTGCTCGATCGCGTCAGGCCGCGCCGCCCCGCCGGCAGCGATGAAGTCGCGCGCGGCGCGCTGCGCGAAGGCGAGCGCCCGCAGGCCGCCGCGATGCACGAGGTTGGTGTCGTCGAGCACGGCAATCGCATGCATGAGGCAGTGCAGCCGCGCGTGCCTCGGCGACAGGCGCAGCGCGCGCGCGCGCCGCAGCGCGGGCCATGCGTGCTCGAAGAGCACCGGCATGCCGTGCGCGGCTTCCTCGTTCGCGCTGCGCAGGCCGTGCTCGCGCGCGAGCCGATGGCCGTGCCCGCTTCGCGCGCGCCCGGCGCGCTCGAAGAGGGCCGCGCCCCATTGCGCGCGCAGCGACTCGCGCACCGCGAGCGCGCCGCGCGCGGCGTGCGCCGCGCTCGCGCACAGGAGGCCGAGGCTGAACACCGCGCCGCGATGCGTGTTCACGCCGCCGGTGGCGCGCAGCATGCGCTGCTCCGCGTCGCGACCGGCCTGCTCCAGCGTGGCGAAGTCGCAGTCCTCGCGCCCGAGCCGCGCGCACTGGACGAAGTAGCCGCGCAAGGCGAAGAGACTGCGCATGAAGCTCGACGCGTCCATGTCGTCGTGGCTGCCGGTGTCGACGAAGGAGACGAGCCCGGGCTTGGGCGCGAGGGCCAGCTCGTCGTAGAGCGCAAGCACGGCTGCGCGGCCGATGCGATGCGCCCAATGCGGCGACGCAAAGCTCATCGATGCACCCTCCCGCTTCGCGGGGTCCCTCCGCGAGGGACGTCGCGCCCCCTTCGGGGCGGCCGTGCGGCGGCGCTCATGCGAACGCCTCGCGCGCGCCGAGCCCGACTCGATCGAGCCGCTTCACGAGCATCTGTCGCGCCTGACCCTGCATCGCGCGCAGCCACTCGCGCCAAGCGACCGCCGCGCCATCGGGAAAGACGAGCTCGCCGTCCAGGCGCGGCGCGGCCTCGGGCTCGCATTGCGCCAGCGCGCTCACGACGGCGTCGGCCTCGCGCGCGCCGTGCACGTGGATGAGCAGGTCGAGGTCGGATGCGGCGTGCACGTGCGGCAAGCCGCTCAGGATTTGCCAGCCGTGACTGCCGAACACGCGCACGCTCACATGAACGCTCGCGAGCCGCTCATGCACCCGCGCAGCACGTTCGCGCGTGCGCTGCGGCCAGCCTGCATGCATCGCGGCCTCCAGCGCAGGAAAGTCGCCCAGCCGCGTAATGCCTTGCTCGCTCACGCGAAGCGCGATCCGCCTGCGCTGCCACTGCACGGGCAGTGCAATACCCAGCGCGACACCCTCGCCCTCACCGCCCTGCCGCGCCACGACGCAGGGCAGCTCGCGCCGCGCCCAGCATTCGAGCGCCGCGCGCGCCTGCGCATCCCACGGCCGGCGCAGCAATTCGCGCCAGGCCGCGTCACCCAGCCACGCGAGGCGATGGCGCTGCAGCGGCCCCATCGGCTGGCTCCTTGGGGTTGCGGCTCAGGCGCGCAGCACGCGCTCGATCACCGACTGCGCGAGCTTGCGCCCGCCGCGCTGCGCGCCTTCGAGCGCGCGATGGTCCCCGGTCGGTGCGTCCGCGAGCGCTTCGCGCAGGCAGGCCTGCAAGTCGCCGCGCCACAGCCGGCGCACGCCGCCCATGGCCACGTAGTTGTCCACGCCCGGCGCGAACACGGGGTTGCTCTGCGACAGCGCCTCCAGCCGCTCGCGGTCGATCTTGGTCACCCGCGCCATGGCCGGGATGCGCATGACGCGGATCTCGGCCTCGGGCAGCGCGTCGCAGGCGTCGGCCGCAAGGCCGGAGGTGATGAAGCCGCCCGACAGGGCCTGGTCATACACGAGGCCGAGCACGCGGTGCCCGCTGCGGCGCGCGAGGTCGACGCAGCAGCCCAGGTGCGCCATCGCGCGGTTGATGCCCAGCAGCTCGTCGCGACGGCGAAGCTGCTGGCCCTGGGTGTCGATGAGCATCAGGATCGGGCGGCCCGGGTGGCGAGCCACGGTGTCCAGCAGCACGCGCGCCTGGCGCAGCGCCATCGCAACGCCGATGGGTGCATGGTCTGCGCTGCCCACCACGGCGATCGTGCGACCGTCGAACTCGGGCTCGCCCACGAGCAGGTCGCCCACCTGCGTGATGCCGTGGCCCGCTGCGAACAGGGCCGATGCAAGGTCCTGCCACTTCATGTTCCTGCGCCTTCCAGGGAAGTGCGCAGCTCGCGCACCTGCGCCACGTCCATGTCGCCCAGCCGATGGGGATGCGGCACGCCCATGCGATGCCACAGCGCATAGGCATCGGCCCCCTCGGGCGCTTCATTCAGCCGCGCGTCCAGCAAGGCGTGCTCGGCTTCGAGCGTGGCCAGATCGAGCGCGGGGCGCGCCTGCGTCATCCATTCGATGGCCGCCCCGCGGAAGGCGCTCACGTCGTCCTCGACCAGCGCGTCGGCGTCGCCCATGAGGTAGCGGTGCTTGCCGCCGGTGGTGCGCCACACGAGGGCACGGTCCTGCGCGTCGAACTCCTCGGCGCCGTGCGAGGCCTCGATCACTTCCGGCCCCGACATCGCAAGCCGGCCGATGTCGCTCATCACCACGGCGCTGCAGCAGCGCGCCACGATGCCCATGCCGCCGAAGCAGCCGTTCGCGCCGCCGATGAGCGCGATCACGGCGATGCCCGCCGCGCGTGCGTCGAGCACCGCGCGCATCACCTCCGACACCGCGATGAGACCGGCATTGGCCTCGTGCAGCCGCACGCCGCCGGACTCGGCCAGCAGCACCACGGCATCGGGTCGCTCCACGACGGCACGCCGCAGCAGCCCGGTGAGCTTGGCGCCGTGCACCTCGCCCACGCCGCCGCCCATGAAGGCGCCCTCCTGCGCGGCGACGAACACGCTGCGGCCGTCCAGTCGCGCGCGGCCGATGGCCACGCCGTCGTCGAACGCGCAGGGCACGCCGAGCTGGGCCAGATGCGGGCTCATCACGCGCTGCGCCGGCGGCAGCCATTCCTCGAAGCTGCCGGCGTCGAAAAGCCGCGCGATGCGCTCGCGCGCGCTGCACTCGGCATAGCTCGAACGCGCGGCGGCGGGGAGGCTTCGGGGTGGGTTCATCGCGCCGTCCTCATTCGATCTCGGCCACGGCCTGGTCCAGGCGCAGGCTGACCACTGCCGGCGTCGCGCCCATGTCGTGAATCGACACGGCCACGCCCGAGAGGTCGTGGCGGTCGTGGAAGTCGCGCAGCACCGCCTCCCAGATGCGCGCGAAGCCGCGCGCGGAGGTCTGCACGTCGATGCGGCACACGCCCGGGTCGGTGGGCTCCAGCAGCACCTCCAGGTTGCCCGAGGCCACCACGCCCACGAGCGTCGGCGCGAAGGCGGCGGGCGCGCGCGCGCCCTTGAACTCGAACTTCAGCGACTCGATGCCTGCACTCGTCATGGACCGCACCTCACCAGTTCCGGAAGCGCCGAGGCGGCTGGTACAGCCCGCCCGAGGCACGCACGAGATCGCGCATGGACCCCGCCGCGAGCAGGTTGCGCGTGGCATCGCGCTGGTCGATGCCGAGGTCCTGCGGGCGGCGGATGACGCCGCGGTCGCGCAGGTTCTCGACCATGCGGCGATCACGCCCGAGGCCCACCGGCGTGTAGCCCGCCACGCCGCGGATCGCCTGTGCGCGCTCCTCGTCGTTGCGGCACAGCAGCAGGTTGGCGATGCCTTCCTCGGTGAGCACGTGGGTCACGTCCTCGCCGTAGATCATGATCGGCGGCAGCTCCATGCCGGCCTGCTCCGCCAGCGTCCAGGCGTCCAGCCGCTCGACGAAGGCGCTTTGCATGTGCTCGCGGTAGGTCTCCACCATCTGCACGACGAGCTTCTGGCCGCGCGGCGTGCCGCGCGCGCCCGAGAGCCCCTCGCGTGCCTGCTGGCCGGCCTTGAGCCAGGCCGGGCTCGCGTGGCGCCGCCCGCGCGCATCCGCGCCCATGTTGGGCGCGCCCCCGAAGCCGGTGATGCGCCCGAGCGTCGCGGTGGAGCTGTTGCCCGCGAGGTCCATCTGCAGCGTGGAGCCGATGAAGAGGTCGCAGGCGTAGTGGCCCGCGGCCTGGCAGAACGCGCGGTTGCTGCGCAGGCTGCCGTCGGCGCCGGTGAAGAACACGTCGCCCCGAGCGCGGATGTAGTCCTCCATGCCGAGCTCGGAGCCGAAGGAATGCACCGACTCGACCCAGCCGGCCTCGATCGCAGGGATGAGCGCGGGATGCGGGTTGAGCGCCCAGTGGCGGCAGATGCGGCCCTTGAGGCCCAGCGATTCGCCATAGGTGGGCAGCAGCAGCTCGATGGCCGCGGTGTCGAAGCCGATGCCGTGGTTCAGCCGCTGAACGCCGTACTCGGCGTAGATGCCCTTGATGGCCATCATTGCCATCAGCACCTGGATCTCCGAGATCTGCGCCGGGTCGCGGGTGAACAGCGGCTCGATGAAGTGCGGCCGCGGTGCGCGGACCACGAAATCGACCCAGCCGGCGGGGATGTCCACGCGCGGCAGGCTCTCGCGCATCTCGTTGACCTGCGCGATGACGATGCCGCCGCTGAAGGCGGTGGCCTCGACGATGACGGGCGTGTCCTCGGTGTTCGCTCCGGTGTAGAGGTTGCCCTGCGCGTCGGCGGCCTGCGCGGCGATGAGCGAGACCTTGGGCGTGAGGTCGACGAAGTAGCGGCCGAAGAGCTCGAGGTAGGTGTGGATGGCGCCCACCTGCAGCCGCCCGCCCTGCACCAGCGCCGCCAGGCGCGCGCCCTGCGGACCGGAGAAGGAGAAGTCCAGCTTCGAGGCGATGCCGAACTCGAAGACATCCAGGTGCTCGGGCAGCGCGAGCACCGACTGCACCATGTGCAGGTCGTGCACGCGCTGCACGTCCACGCCGACCAGCGCCTGCGCAAGGAAGTCGGCCTGCTTCTGGTTGTTGCCTTCGAGGCAGACGCGGTCGTGCGGCTCGAGCACCGCGTTGAGCAGCGTCACGGCCTGCGCGCTGTCCACCGTCTTGCCGCGCAGATGGCTGCCAAGCGCCTGCGCCGCGCGCTCCAGGCGCCGCTTGCGCCCTTGGGCGCGCGTGTTCCAGTCGCGGGCTTCGGGCGCATTCATGGCGAGCTTCCCGTCAGCGCGTGGCGGCCACGCCCATCACCGCATCGGGCAGCGCGGTCGCGATGCCGGGGAAGACGCAGATCAGCACGACCGCGAGGAACATCAGGCCCACGAAGGGCACCACGCCCCAGATGATGTCGGACAGGCTGATGTCGGGCGCGATGTTCTTGATGACGAAGATGTTCAGGCCCACCGGCGGGTGGATGAGTCCGGTCTCCATCACGATGGTCATCAGCACGCCGAACCAGATGAGGTCGAAGCCCGCGGCCTTCAGCGGCGGCAGGATGATGGGCGCGGTCATCAGGATGATGCTCACCGGCGGCAGGAAGAAGCCCAGCACGATGACCAGCAGCAGGATCGCCGCCAGCAGCACCCAGCGCGACAGCTGCGCCTCCACGATCCACTGCGCCGTCGCCTGGCTGATGTGCAGGTAGCTCATCACGTAGGAGAAGAGCAGCGACATGCCGATGATGAACATCAGCATCGTCGACTCCTTCAGCGTGGCCGCGAGGATGGGCGAGACATCGCGCGGGCGCCACACGCCGTAGACGATGGCGATCAGCACGAGCGCGAGCAGCGCGCCCAGTCCGGCGGTCTCCGAGGGCGTGGCGAAGCCGCCGTACAGCGCCACCATCACGCCGATCAGCAGCACCACGAAGGGGATCACGCGCGGCAGCATCTCGAACTTCTGGCGCTGCGTGAAATGCTCGTGGCGCAGCAGCGGCGAATCGGCGCCGCCGTTCTCGTAGACGAGCTTGGCCGCCGCGTATTCCTTGCGATAGCGCATCGCCGCGTAGGTCGCGAACAGCGCCACCAGCAGCAGCCCCGGGCCGATGCCCGCGAGGAAGAGCCGGCCGAGCGACTGCTCCGCCGCCACCGCGTACAGGATCATCGTGATCGACGGCGGCAGCAGGATGCCCAGCGTTCCGCCCGCGGCAATGATCCCGGCCGCAAAGCCCGGCGAATAGCCGCGCTTGCGCATCTCGGGAATGCCAGCGCTGCCGATGGCCGAGCAGGTGGCGGGGCTGGAGCCGGCCATGGCCGCGAAGAGCGCGCAGGCGAACACGTTGGCGATGCCCAGGCCGCCCGGGATGCGGCCCATCCACACGTGCATGGCCGCATACAGGTCCTGGCCGGCCCTCGATCTGCCGATCGCCGCGCCCTTCAGGATGAACAGGGGAATCGACAGCAGCGTGATGCTGGCCATCTCTTCGTAGACGTTCTGCGTGACCGTGTCGAGCGCGGACGCGGGCATGAAGAGATACATGAAGAGCACCGCCACGCTGCCCAGCGCGAAGGCGATGGGGGCGCCGGAGAACATCACGAGGAGCGTGACGACGGTGAAGAGCAGTCCGAGAGTGAGCATCGTCATGGCTGTTCCTTGGCCCCATGAACCGGGCCGCGGAACAGCCGGTTGAACTGTGCGCAGACCTGCACGAGAAGCTGCAGCGCGAGCAGCGACATGCCGGCGGCCATCAGCGAATACGGGATCCACAGCGGCGGCGCCCAGGTCGAGGAGGTGGTCTGGCTGTCGACCCAGGCCTCGTGGAAGAGCGTCCAGGACTTCCATGCGAAGAACGCGCAGAACGCGGTGCACATGAGATCGACGAGCGCCACGCGCACGCGGTTGACCGCGGCGGGCAGCACGCTCGAAACCGCCTCGATGCCCACGTGCCCGCGCAGCGTCTGCACGAAGGCGCCGCACAGGAAAGTGGCGCCCACGAGGCAGAACACGGCCGCCTCGTCCTGCCAGTCGGTGCTGGCCTTGAGGAAGTAGCGCGAGACCACGCTGTAGGTCAGCACCACGCTCGCCGCAAGCAGGGCGAGCATGCCGAGCACGACCATCACGCGGTTGATCCACGCGAGCAGCCGCGCCAGCGGCATCAGCACGCGCGGGGTGCAGGGGTCGATGAGGTCGCCCGCCGCGGGCACATGCACGGCCTCGGCGGCGGCGCCGGCATGCGCCGCACCGGGATGCAGGGCGTGGGTCATTGGTGCTCCCTCCCGCGTTGCGGGGTCCCTCCGAGAGGGACGTCGCGCCCGCTTCGGGGCGGCCGTGCGGTGGCGCTCATTGGTACTCCCTCCCGCGTTGCGGGGTCCCTCCGAGAGGGACGTCGCGCCCCCTTCGGGGCGGCCGTGCGGTGGCGCTCATCTGTTCGGTGGCGCTCATTTCAGATCAGCTTCTGGGCTGCCTTCATGAGCCCCGCGCAGGACTCGTTGCGATCGGCGAAGTCCTTCCACGCGGTGTCGCGCGCGATGGCCTGCCACTTGCGGACGGTGGCGTCGTCCAGGTCCCAGACCTTGGCGCCGGCCTTGGTGTAGACCTCGGCGACGAGCTGGTCGTCGGCCTTGGCCTGCTCGCGGCCGAAGGCCTCGAGCTCGGAGCCCACCGCCATCACGATGTCCTGGTGCGCCTTGGGCAGCTTCGCGAAGACCTCCTTGGAGATCATCAGCGGCTCGAGCATGAACCAGTAGGTCTTGCCGCGGCCCGTGGTGAGGTGCTTGGCGATCTCCTCCAGCTTGAAGGAGATGAAGCTGGTCGAGGAGGTCATGGCGGCGTCCATCGCGCCGGTCTGCATCGCGGCATAGATCTCGTTGGACGGCAGCGAGATGACCGACGCACCCGCGGCCTTGAGCACCATGTCCATCTCGCGGCTGCCGCCGCGCACCTTCATGCCCTTGGCGTCCTCGGGCTGCACGAGCGGCTTGGCGCGGCTGGCCACGCCGCCGGCCTGCCACACCCAGCTCACGATCATCACGCCCTTGTCGTCGAGCACCTTGCTCAGCAGGCGCCCCACGTCCGAGGTCTTCCACTGGGCGCCCTGCTCATAGCTCGGCACGAGCGCGGGCATGAGGCCGATGTTGGTCTCCGGCACCTCGCCCCCGGCGTAGGACAGCGGCACGAGGCTCATGTCCAGCGCGCCCTTGCGCATCGCCGAGAACTGCGCGTTGGTCTTCATGAGCGAGGAGCCCGGGTACACCGAGGCCTTGAGTGCGCCGCTGCTGCGCTTTTCCACTTCGGCGGCGAAGCGCCGGCACAGGCGGTCGCGGAAGTCGCCCTCGGTGAGCGAGCCGCTCGGGAACTGGTGCGAGATCTTGAGCGTCTGGCCGGCCTGTGCGAAGGCCTGGCCCGGATGCGCCGCGAGCGCGGCAAGCGCGCCGCCACCGGCGGCCTGGATCAGAGTGCGGCGGGTCAGGGTCACGGCTGTCTCCTTGGGTGTTGAAGCGCGGCAAACGCAAGACGCGGCCACCGCGGGGATGTGGCTTATGTATGCAAGATAGGTTTCCTGCGCATTACAGGCAAGCCACCTAGTACTAGGGATAACGCCGATGCCGGAACAAGAGAGGGTGCGCTGGTATTCCCGCAAGGTTGATACGAATACCGGCGCCTAGAATTTCTCGCCATGAGCCGCCTGTCGGAACCGAATGCCGAACGCTCTTCCGAGCGTCTTTCGGAACGCCTGCGCGAAGCGATCGAGGAAGAGATCGCCACCGGCCGCCTCCTGCCGGGCTCGCATCTGGACGAGAGCGAGCTCGCCGCGCGATTCGGCGTGTCGCGCACCCCCATCCGCGAAGCGCTGAGCCTGCTGGCCGGCGAAGGCCTGGTCGAGACGCGCGCGCGTCGCGGCACGGTGGTCACCCAGGTGACGCCGCAGCGCCTGCTCGAAATGTTCGAGGTCATGGCCGAGCTCGAGGCGATGTGCGCGCGGCTCGCGGCGCGGCGCATGACCGACGTCGAGCTGGGCGCGCTGGAGCGCGCCCACGACGAGTGCCGGCGCGCGGCCGAGGCGCGCGACAGCGACGCCTACTTCTACGCGAACGAGCACTTCCACCGCGCCATCTACGACGCCAGCCGCAACGCCTACCTGAGCGAGCAGGCGCATGCGCTGCAGCGCAAGCTGCGTCCCTATCGAAGGCTGCAGCTGCGCGTGCGCAATCGGGTGCAGCGCTCCTTCGAAGAGCACCAGCGCATCCTCGACGCGCTGCGCGAGGGCAATGCCGAGGACGCGGTGAACGCCACGCGCTGTCACGTCGTGGTGCAGGGCGAGCGGTTCGCCGACCTGCTGGCAAGCCTGGCCCAGCTGGACGGCGACGCCACCCTGCCCTTTGCCGCATCGAGCCGCTGAGAGCCCCTGCTGGCGTCGCTATTGGCTTGTGATTGCGCAGCGGCGGCCTAGACTTCTTCTTGCCATCTGACAGCCGAGGTTGTGCGGACAGGCTCTCCGTCGATGTGGAGGCCCGGTAGTGCAAGCTTCATAGAGCTCGAAAGATGACAGGCAGCCCGCCTTCGGTCAGTACCGCTGGCGGGTTGCTCGTTTCAGACCTCGCCCGCCTCGCGCAATTGCCGGTCGCGTTCGCGGCGCCGCACATGGCGCACGAGCCCCAGCAGTGCAGCCACCGCCACCACCGCCAGCACGACCGCGAGCTCGTAGTCGCCGAGGTCGCGCAGGACGAGGCGCAGCGTCTCGCCGAAGACATAGCCCGCGCTCGCGATGATCAGTGCCCACATCAGGGCGCCGAGCAGGTTGAAGGGCACGAAGCGCTGGGGCGAGACATGGCTCGCGCCGATCACCAGCGGCCCGATGATGCGAAAGCCGTACATGAAGCGCACGCCGACGATGACGGGGATCTCGTGGCGGCGCAGCTTCGTCGCGAAGATCAGGAATTGCGGGTGAAGCTTCGGGAAGCGGGCGAAGAGCCGCGGACCGAAGTGGCGGCCGACGAAATAGAGCACCTGGTCGCCCAGCGCCCCCGCGACGAAGGCGATCAGGACCACCACGGTGAGGCTGAGATAGCCGCGGTGCGCGGCGAACCCCGCCAGCACGAGCAGGGTCTCGCCTTCCGCGAGGCAACCGAGGAAGACGGCGTAATAGCCGTACTGCATCAACAAATCGTGCCAGTGCATCGCGAGGTCCCCGGTTGAATGCTCTCGCGAGCAGGAAGCGTGCGTGCCCTCAGCGCAGGCGCAGCACGTCCACCGGCTCCACTGGCTTGGCCTCGTTGCCCCAGGACCCGCGCAGGTAGGTGGCCACGGCCGCCACCTCCACGTCGTCGAGCGTCTGCAGGAAAGGCGGCATGCCGTAGGGCCGCGGGTTGGACGCGGTTGCAGGCAGGAAGCCGCCGTTTAGCACGATGCGGATCAGGTTCGCGGGCGAGGCCATCGTGACCGAGCGGTTGCCCGCGAGCGCCGGATAGGCGCGCGCAACGCCTTCGCCGGAATCTCCATGGCAGCCCGCGCAGTGCTTGCCGTACACGCGCTCGCCCGCCTGCATCTGCGCCGGGTCGTACTCGATGGGCTTGCGCGGCTTGGCCGGAGGCGGCGTTTGCGGCAAGCCCTTCAGGAAAGTGGCCACCGCGTTCAGGTCCTCGTCGGAGAGGTACTGCGTGCTGCGATAGACGACCTCGGCCATCGGCCCCATCACCACGCCGCGCGGGGAGGTGCCGGACTTCAGCAGCGCCACCACGTGCGCGCTCTCCCAGTCGGCCACGCCGGCCTCGGCCGACGAAGCGAGCGAGGGCGCGTACCAGTTCTGCATCGGGATCAGCCCGCCGCTGAACTCCAGGCTCTCGCTCGTGGCGCCGAACACGTTGCGCTCGCCGTGGCAGGCGTTGCAGTGGCCGAGCCCGCGCACGAGATAGGCGCCGCGGTTCCAGGCCGCGTTCTGCGCGGGGTCCTCCTTGAACGGCTCGGGCTCGAAGAACATCGCACGCCACGCGGCGAGCGCCAGCTGCGTGTTGTAGGGAAAGCGCAGCTGGTGGGGCGTGGCGGGCTGCTCCACGGGGGGCAGGCTGCGCAGGTAGGCGAACAGGGCGTCGGAGTCCTGGCGCGTGATCTGCGTGTAGTTCGGATAGGGGAACGCCGGGTACAGCAGTCGCCCGTCCATGGAGCGGCCGTTGTGCATGGCGCGCCAGAAATGCTGTGACGACCAGCGCCCGAGGCCGGTCTTCTCGTCGGGCGTGAGGTTGGACGAGAACATCGTGCCGAAGGGCGTGAGGATCGCCCGCCCGCCGGCAAAGGGCGCGCCTCCGCGCGCGGTGTGGCAGGCCGTGCAGTCCCCTGCGCGCGCGACGTACTCACCGCGCTTCACGAGCTCCGGGCTCGACACGAAGGACGCGGGCGAGGCGTCGGGCGGGATGCTCTCCTCCCCGCGCAGGTTCAGCCACGCGACCAGCGCGGCAAGGCCCGCAAGCACCACGCCCGCGCCGATCAGCGCGCGCAAGAGCCATTTCACGGCGTGCCTCCGGCCAGCGGGACGTCCAGGCCGCCGCAGCGCATGGGCAGCTTGGACGCCGGCTGCGGCGCGGCGGGATGCGTGTCCGCGGGCATCGGCTGCGCCGACAGCCAGGTGGCCACCGCGGCGACCTCCTCCGGGGTGATGCCTTGCGCGATCTTGGCCATGCAGTCAGGCGAGGCGGCATGACGCACGCCGGTGCGCCACGCGCCCATCTGCTTGATGAGGTAGTCGCGCGGCAGCCCGAGCAGCCCGGGGACGAAGGGCCGCACGCCCGTGAGCGCCTCGCCGTGGCAGCGAACGCAGGCGGGAATCTCGCGAGGCTTGTCGCCCTCCAGCGCGAGCGAGCGCCCGCGCGCCAGCAGCTCGGCCGGGGCGTTGACCGTCTGCGGCGGCGGGTAGGGCAGGTCGACCGAGGCGAAGTAGCGGGCGAGCTCCAGCAGGTAGTCGTCGGTGAGCTGGTCGACGAGGTAGGTCATCAGCGCGTAGTCACGCCGGCCCTCGCGGAAGTTCACGAGCTGGTTGTAGAGATAGCCCTCCGGCTTGCCGGCGATGCGCGGGAAATAGCCCAGGTTGGTGGCGCGCCCTTCCTTGCCGTGGCAGGGCGTGCAGGCGGTCGCGCGCTGCCCGATGGTGTCGGGCACGCCGCTGGCTGCGGCTTCGGGCGGTTGGGTCTGGGCCTGGGCGAGGGTGGCGGCGAAAACAAGGCAGCCCAGCGCCCAGCGCACGAAGCGACGCGACGCAGGGGGCTGGGCGTGAGCTTGTTTCATCGCGGGGCGGATTCACAAACGGGCCACATGCTCGCGCGTCGGCCCGCGCAGGGCAACCCCAAGAAGGACGTTCGACCCCCCTCCTCAGGAGTCAGCCCGCCAGCACCCTGAGGAGCCAGCGATTGATGTCCGCGATCTCCTCCATGCACACGCTGTGGGGCATCGCGTATTCATGCCACTCGATCGGATAACCCTGCGACGCGAGGAAGTCGCGCGAGGCGATCGCCCGGTCGATCGGCACCACCGTGTCCTGCTGCCCGTGCGCCATGAAGATCGGCACGCCGAGGTTCGCCTGGCTGCGCTCGGCCAGCGTCTTGGTCGCAAGCGGCAGATAGCCCGACAGGCCCACGATGCCCGCCAGCCGCTCGGGCGCACGCAGCCCGGCCAGCAGCGCCATCGCGCAGCCCTGCGAGAAGCCGAAGAGCACGATGCGCGAGGCCTCGACGCCGCGCGCGCGCTCGCGGTCCACGAGGCCCTGCACGAGCGCCTGCGAGGCGCGCAGGCCCGCCTCGTCCTCGCGCCGATCGATCTCGCTGCCGAGGATGTCGTACCAGGCGCGCATCACGTAGCCGCCGTTGATGGTCACCGGCCGCGTCGGTGCGTGGGGGAACACGAATCGCACGGGGCCGATTGCGTCGAGCGCGAGTTCCTGGGCCACGGGCACGAAGTCGTTGCCGTCGGCCCCGAGGCCGTGCAGCACGATCACGCTGGCGCGCGGTGCGTCGCCGGTCTGGAATTCGAGGGTCTGGAGGGGGGTGCTCATTGGAAAGCTCGCGTTGGTTGCTGGACTGCTGCGCTCATTCGCCTTCGGACATCAGCGCATCGGGCAGGTGGATCGTGCCGGTGTTGTAGTCGTACTCGAAGACCTCGCCGTGGCGCGCCCATTCGATCGCGGTGCGCAGCACGCGCTCGGCCTCCTCCGCCCCGAGGTGCTCGCTGAGCATGCGCAGGAAGGGCTTCTCGGGCAGCGTGCCGGCGCTCTCCTGCTCCAGGCTGTGGCGCATGTGCGCGACCAGCGGCACGTGCTCGAGGAGCTGGTGCCCGAAGAGGCGCTGGCGGTCGGTGTGCGAGGCCTCGACGTAGCGCTGGCCGAGCTGCGTGAGATGCACGTCGCCGGACTCCAGCCGCGCGAGCCCGAGCAGCGACACCGCATGCACCACCGGCAGCAGCTCGGCATCGGTGAGCTCGGTCTCCTCGGCGAGCTGCGGCAGGTCGGCGCGGCCGCGGAAGGGCTCGTCGGCCAGCCACTCCAGCAGGCCTTCCATGCGCGCCACGTCCGCCTCGGGCAGACGCTCGGTGAGGCGAGCCGCGGGCTCGGCTTCCTCGGTCACGCGGCCCGCGCGCGGCGCGCCCGCGGTCATGAGCGCATACACCTCGTCGATGAGCATGCGCACCTGCGGGCTGTCGGGGTCGCGCGGGCGCGGCAGATGCACCGCGAGCTGACAGCGCACGCGCCCCGGGTCGCTCGCGAAGATCAGCACGCGATCGGCCATGAGCACGGCTTCCTCGATGTTGTGCGAGACCACCAGCATCCCGCGCGTGGACATCGCGCCACCGTCCCACAGCTCCAGGATGTCCTCGCGCAGCCGCTCGCCGGTGAGCACGTCCAGGGCCGAGAACGCCTCGTCCATCAGCAGCACGTCCGGCTCGATCACGAGCGCGCGCGCGATGCCCACGCGCTGGCGCATGCCGCCGGAGAGCTCGCGCGGCAGCGCGCTCTCGAAGCCCGACAGGCCGATCATCTCGATGGCCTTCACCGCGCGCCGCGCGCGCTCGGGCGCCGGCATGCCGCGCGCCTCCAGGCCGATCTCGACGTTCTGCTGCACCGTGAGCCAGGGGAAGAGCGCGAACGACTGGAACACCATGCCCACGCCGCGCGCGGGGCCGTGCAGCGGCTGTCCGCGGTAGAGCACCTCGCCGCCGTCCACCGGCACGAGGCCCGCCATGATGCGCAGCAGCGTCGACTTGCCCGAGCCGGACTGGCCGAGCAGCGCCACGATCTCGCGCTCGCGCAGCGTGAAGTCGACCTCGTGGAGCACGGGCCGTTGGACGCCGTCGGCCGAGCGGAACGACTTGCCGACGGACTTGAGTTCGACGAGGGGAGCGTGTGCGTTCATGGCGCGGCCTCTAGTCTCAGAAATGCATGCGCTCGGCGGCGATGCGGTAGAGCCGCCGCCACACGAAATGATTGAGCGCCATCACGAAGATGCACATCACGCCGATCCCGAGCGCGATGCGGGGAAAGTCGCCGACGCTGGTCATGCGGGCGATGTAGCTGCCCAGCCCGTGCGCCTCCAGCGTGGTGTGGCCCCAGCTCACCGACTCGGCCACGATGCTCGCGTTCCACGAGCCGCCGCTGGCGGTGATGGCGCCGGTCACGAAGCTCGGGAACACCGCCGGCAGCAGGTAGCGCCGCCACTTGAGCCAGCCGCTGAGACCGAAGTTCTGCGCCGCGAAGCGAAGCTCCGTCGGGATGGTGGAGGCTCCCGCGATCACGTTGAAGAGCAGGTACCACTGCGTGCCGAAGACCATCAGCGGCGACAGCCAGATGTCCGGGTTGAGCTGCCACTTCACGATCAGCAGCACCGCCACCGGAAACATGAGGTTGGCGGGAAAGGCCGCCAGGAACTGGGCGATCGCCTGCAGCCGGCCCGACCAGCGCGGGTTCATGCCGATCCAGATGCCCACCGGCACCCACACGAGCGCCGCCAGCGCGATGAGCACGAGCACGCGCACGAGCGTGTAGAGGCCGAGCACGAACACGTGCCCCACCTCGGACCAGCCGACCTCGGCGTGGATGAAGGTGATGAGCCGCCACACGGCGAAGAGCACGATCGCGGCCACCGCGGCGTCCCACACGCGCGTGAGCGTGGCGGCGCCGGCGAAGCGGCGCGCGCGAATGGACGTGCCGTCGTGCTGGCGACGCACCATGACGAAGCTGCGCTCGAGGCCGCTTGCGAAGAGATCGCCGACGGCCCGCGCACCGGCACTGCGCCGCAGCCACGACAGCACCCAGGAGCTCGGCGCCGCGCCGCTGTCGGTCTCCTCGAAGCGGAACTTGTCGGCCCAGGCCACGAGCGGACGGAACAAGAGCTGGTCGTACAGCAGGATGCCCACGAGCATGGCTCCGATGGCCCAGCCGATGGCGCCGAGATCGCGCGCCTCGATGGCGCGCGCGATGTAGGAGCCGATGCCCGGCAGCATGATGTTCTGGTTCGACACCGAGATGGCCTCGGAGGCCACCACGAAGAACCAGCCGCCGGACATGGACATCATCATGTTCCACAGCAGCGAGGGCATGGCGTGCGGCAGCTCGAGCCGCCAGAAGCGCTGCCAGCCGGAGAGCTGGAACACGCGCGCGGCCTCGCTCAGCTCGGCCGGCACGGTGCGCATCGACTGGTACAGGCTGAAGGCCATGTTCCAGGCCTGCGAGGTGAAGATCGCGAAGATCGCCGCGCACTCCACGCCCAGCAGGTTGCCCGGGAAGAGCGCGATGAAGCCCGCCACCGTGATCGACAGGAAGCCGAGGATGGGCACCGACTGCAGGATGTCGAGCATCGGCACGAGCACGCGCTCGGCCGGGCGGACCTTGGCCGCCAGCACCGCGAAGACGCAGCTGAAGACGAGCGAGCAGCCCAGCGCGATGAACATGCGCAGCGTGGTTCGCAGCAGGTAGTACGGCAGCGCGATGGGCTCCAGCGAGAGCTGCAGCGGCTCGCCGATTTCATAGGGGCGCGTCATCTGCTGCGCCCCGAAGGCCACGAGCACGAGCACCGCGAGCACGAGCGGAAGCAGCGCCCAGTCCCAGGGGCTGCCGCGCTCGACCACCTGGCGCGGATAGAAAAGCAGGTTCTTCTTCATCAGGACGGCTCAGGCTCGAAGGGCGCCGGTGCGCGACGGGCAAAAAAAAGCCCGCGGAAAGCGCGGGCTCGGATTGTGCCGGGGCGATGTGACCGAAAGGCCCCTGCAAGGCTTGCTGCGCGCGATGCTTCGCGCGACGAAAGTCGGCGCCCGTCCGCCGGGCCGCCCCAAGGCCCGGGCGCATCCCCTTGGGGGATCGGCTCAGGCACTCCTGAGCCGAGGGGTCGTCAGTCCTCGTCGATGCGTGAATGACGACGCGTGTCGCGCATCAGCAGGTACACGAGCAGCGAGCACGCGATGACCGCGGTGGCGTACCAGTAGAAGCCCCCCTCGTGGCCGATGTGCTTGAACCACAGCGCGATGTACTCGGCCGTTCCGCCGAAGACCGAGACCGCAATGGCATAGGGCACGCCCACGCCCGTGGCGCGGATGGTCGCGGGGAAGAGCTCGGCCTTCACCACCGCGTTGATCGAGGTGTAGCCCGAGACGATGAGCCAGGCGAGCGCGATGAGCCCAAAGGCCTCCCACGGTCCCTTGGCATGCTGGATCGCCGTCAGCAGCGGCACGGTGAAGAGCGTGCCCCCCACCGCGAAGCCCAGCAGCAGCGGCTTGCGCCCGATGCGGTCCGACAGCGCGCCGTACAGCGGCTGCAGCACCATGGCGAAGATCAGCGTGGCGGCCGACACCGCGGTGGTCTGCGCGTCGGAGAGGCCCACGCTGAGCTTCAGGAACTTTTGCATGTAGGTGGTGTAGACGTAGAAGGCGAGCGTGCCGCCCATGGTGAGGCCCACCACGATGAGCGCCTCGCGCGGGTGCTGCATCAAGAGGCGCAGCCCGCCGGTGCGATTGCTTTGCTTGCGCGCCTGCACGAAGGCCTGCGTCTCGTGCAGGTCGCGGCGCATCCACAGCGCGGTGAGCGCCAGCGCCGCGCCGATGAAGAAGGGAATGCGCCAGCCCCAGGCCCGCAGCTCCTGCGGCGTGAGGAACACGTTCTGCAGGAGCAGAAGCACCAGCAGCGCGGTGAACTGCCCGCCGATGAGGGTCACGTACTGGAAGCTGGAATAGAAGCCGCGCCGCTCGCGCGTGGCCATCTCCGACAGATAGGTGGCGCTGGCCCCGTATTCGCCGCCCAGGCTCAGGCCTTGCAGCAGCCGCGCGAGCAGGAGCAGCGCGGGCGCGGCGGCGCCGATCGAGGCGTGCGTGGGCGAGCAGGCGATCATCAGCGAGCCCAGGCACATGAGCAGCACCGAAGTCATGAGTGCGCGACGGCGCCCGAGCCGGTCGCCGATGTAGCCGAAGAGGATGCCGCCGATGGGCCGCACGAAGAAGCCGAGCGCGAAGATGCCGGCCGTCGACATGAGTTGCGCGG
>Ga0105248_10002835_pt1 | contig 19238 bp, 3 predicted proteins | sample KBSS34metaG_FD_81524 | JGI IMG/M metagenome (GOLD analysis project Ga0105248, IMG submission 81524) | Switchgrass rhizosphere microbial communities from Kellogg Biological Station, Michigan, USA - KBS S3-4 metaG | ecosystem: Host-associated > Plants > Roots > Rhizosphere > Soil | place...
TCGTCGAGCAGCACCAGCCACGTTTCGCGGATCGCGGAAGCGAGGCCATCGGCGGCCGTCGCCAGCGGCGACCGCGCCCACGCGGGCGCGTAGAACCACGAGCCGATGTCCGGCTTGCGTCCCTCCACCTTCTCGCGCACCTTGCGGCTGCCGGCCGGCCGAGCCGGCGGCGGATCCACCCAGAAACGCTGACGATCGAACGGGTACGGCGGCAGAGAGATCCGGCGCCGCACCTCGTCGCCGTAAAACGCGGTCCAGTCAATCGTCCCGCCGTTGACCCACAGGCGGCCGAGCGCCCCGAGCACCGTCGCGACGGCGGATCCTTCCTCGCGCGCATGACGCAGCGTCGGGAAGATGTGGGCGGCCTTGCCCGGAGCCTGCCGGCGGACGAGCGCGCTCAGGACATTGCCCGGTCCGACCTCCACGAACAGCCGCTCTTCTTTCTTCAGCAGCTCGGTCACGCCGGTGCCGAAGCGAACGGCCTCGCGAATCTGGCGTCCCCAGTACGCCGGGTCCTGCGCCTGGGCCGCGTCCACCCAGGTCCCTGTCACGTTGGAGATATACGGAATCTTCGGCGCATTGAGCGACGTCTCGCTGACCGCTTTGACGAATGGCGCCACGGCGCCGTCCATCAGCCCCGAGTGGAACGCGTGCGAGGTGTTCAGCCGCTGGCCTTCGGCGCCTTCCTCCTGCAGCCGCGCCTCGAGCGCCGCGATGTGCGCCTCGTCGCCGGACACCACGCAGAGCGATCCGTGATTAATCGCGGCGAGCCACAGCCCGTCGCCGAGCATCCGCCGCACGCGGGCCTCGGGCAGCGGCACCGCCAGCATGACGCCGGTCGGCATCTCGTGCATCAGCCGTCCGCGCAGCGCGACGAGGCGCAGCGCGTCGGCTTCCTTCACGACGCCGGAGACGCACGCCGCCACGAGCTCGCCGAGACTGTGCCCGATGAGCGCGTCGGGGATGATGCCCCAGTCCATGAGCAGCCGGGCCAGCGCGTACTCGACCACGAAAAGCGCCGGCTGCGCGATGCTGGTCTGAGTCAGCCGCTCCGACAGCGCCTCGGTGACCGGCCCCTTCGGATAGATCACTTCGCGGATATCGAAGCCGAGATGCGACGTCAGCAGGCCGGCGCAGCGATCGACCGTCTCCCGATAGGCGGCCTCGTCCTGATAGAGCTCGAGACCCATGTTCACGTACTGCGCGCCCTGCCCGGGGAACAGGAACACCACGGGGCGGGCCGGGCCGTCATGGCTGCCGGAGAGCACCGTCCTGGCGTCGCGCGCTTCGAGCGCCTTGGCGGCATCTTCCGCCGTGCGGCAGACGACCGCGCGCCGGTGCTTCATGCTGCGCCGCCCGACCTTCGACGTGTACGCCGCATCCGCGAGATTCACGGCGTGGGTACTCAGGAACTGCGACAACCGCGCGCTCGAGTTCTCGAGCACCGCCGGCGCCTCCGCCGAGAGAGCCAGCAGCTGCCACGGCCGCGACGGTCCCGGCGGGGCAACCTCAGGCGCTTCTTCAACGATCACGTGGGCGTTCGTGCCCCCGAATCCGAACGAGCTGACGCCGGCCCGCCGCGGCGTACCCGGGGTACGGGTCCAGTCGCGCAGTTTCGCGTTCACGTAGAACGGCGTGGTCTCGAACTGAATATCCGGGTTCGGCTTCTCGAAGTGAGCGGTCGGCGGCAGCTGCTTGTTCCGCATCGACAGGATCGTCTTGATCAGCCCCGCGACGCCGGCCGCGGCGTCGAGATGGCCGATGTTGGCCTTGACCGATCCGATCGCGCAGTACTGACGCCTGGACGTCCCATAGTCCTTGGTCAGGGCCTGGACCTCGATCGAATCGCCAAGGGCCGTCGCCGTGCCGTGACCTTCGAGGTAGGAAATTGTTTCAGGGTCCACTTCAGCGCTGGCCAGGGCGTCCGCAATCACCTGGCTCTGCCCGCCGACGCCGGGCGCCGTGAAGCTCGCCCGCCGCGCGCCGTCGTTGTTGATGGCGGATCCGCGGATGACCGCATACACCGTGTCGCCGTCCGCCAGTGCGTCGTCGAGCCGCTTCAACACGACGATGCCGGCGCCGTTCGAAAAGATGGTGCCGTTCGCCCTGGCTTCAAACGAGCGGCAGTGCCCGTCCGGCGAGAGAATGCCTTCTTCCTGATAGAAATACCCGGCTTCCTGCGGAAGGCGGAGCGAGACGCCGCCGGCGAGCGCCATGTCGCATTCCGCGTTCAGCAGACCCTGACAGGCGAGGTGGACGGCCACCAGCGAAGTCGAGCAGGCCGTCTGCACGGGACAGCTCGGGCCCTTGAGATCGAGCTTGTACGAGACCCGCGTCGTGAGAAACGGCAGTTCGTTGGCGATCGCGATCGAGAGACCGTCGGCGTTGAGCTGGGCGAAATTCGCGTACAACAGGTTCTGGTAGGAGCTGGCCGTCGATCCTCCGTACACGCCAACCAGGCCGCGATACGAGCGCGGATCGTAGCCGGCATCCTCGAGGGCTTCCCACGCACACTGCAGGAAGAGACGCTGCTGCGGATCCATCAGCAACGCGTCGCGGTTGCTATAGCCGAAAAACCCCGCGTCGAACTGATCGATCTCGTCCACGGTGCCTCGTGCCTTCACGAAGCTGGGGTTCTTCATCAACTCGGTATCGGTGCCCGCTGCCGCCATCTGTTCGTCGGAGAAAAACGTGATGGATTCGACGCCGTCCCGGATGTTTCGCCAGAACGTGTCGAGGTCGTTCGCTCCCGGAAACCGGCCCACCATGCCGATGACCGCGACTCCGCTTATGGGTGCGTCCACGTTGTCCAGCTCTTCTGATTGATCCATGGTTGTCTCGTCTTATCGCCCGAGGGCGACCCGTCGCCGCTGTTGATGTTCCTTCTGCCGCCGGCTCTTCTCCCGGCGTTTCTCCGCGAGATCCGCGTCCTCGACATCCGGCCGATCGGGCTCATTGCTCTGATTGATCGCGTTGGCCAGAAACGCGACCGTGAGGCCTTCGTACAACTTCGCGACCGGAACCGACGTCTTGAGCGCGCGGTTGATCGCGCCCATCACCTGGACGGCGAGCAGCGAATGCCCGCCGAGGTCGAAGAAGTTGTCGTTCACGCCGACGGGCTCGATGCCGACGGCGTCCTGCCAGATTGTGCAGAGCTTCTTCTCGACCTCGGTTGAGGGCGCCACGTACGGCGTGGGGAGACTCGGCCGGGCGTGCCCGGCTGCCTGGCGGGCCGAACCGTCGCCAGCCACGGCTTCGAGCGACGGCTCATCGCCGTCAGCGGGAAGCCCTTCCGCATCAATCGCCACCTGGACGTCGAATGGCGACAACGCCACCTGCGCCTCTGTTGCGTGCGCGAGGATTCGCTTGAACGCGTCCACACCTTCGCCGTTGGTGATGCCGCTCGCGAGCATCGCCCCCTTCAACGTGTCCCTGAGCGCGGCCGGCACCTCGGTGTCGACGGCCATCCCGACTTCCCGCCAGGCGTTCCAGTTGACGGCAATCGCAAAGTTTCCCGTCGTCGCCGTGTAATGCGCCGCGAAGGCGTCGAGGTAAGCGTTGGCGCCGCAGTAATCCACCTGTCCCACGCCGCCGAGCACGCCAGTCAACGACGAGCAGAGCATCAGAAAGTCCAATGTGCGACCGGCGAGGACACGCTCGAGGACCTGTGTGCCGGTCACCTTCGGGGCCAGCACGGCGTCGGCGATCTCGGGAGTCTTCAGCTGGATCATCCCGCCGCCTGCCACGCCGGCCGCGTGAATTACGCCGTCGATCCGGCCAAATCGCGCGCACGCCTCGTCGACGACGGCGCGCATCGCTGCCTCGTCGACGACGTCAGCCGCCCCCACGAGCACTTCACCGCCGGCTGCCTCGAGTGCCTCGACCGTCTGGATCCGTTTTGAAGTGGCGTCCATCGGTCCGCGAGCCGCGACGTGATCGGCCCACTGGGTACGTGGGGGCAGTCCGCGCCTTCCCGTCAGCACCAGCCTGGCTTTGAACTCCCGGGCCAGGTACTCGGCGAGCACGAGGCCCACGCCGCCCAGGCCGCCGGTAATCAGATACACGCCACCCTGCTTCAGCCGCGAGGCTTCGCTCTCGGCAACCGGATCGAACCGAGCAGGATCGAACATTCGCAGCCAACGCCGACCCCCGCGGTATGCGGCGATGGGTTCGGTACCCGAGGCGAACAGCTCGCTGACCATGCCCGCAATCTGCTTCTCGTTGTGCGCGGCGGCGAGATCGATATCAATCTGCCGGCACGCGACATTCGGGAACTCCTGCGGAATCACCCGGCACGGTCCGATGACTGTCGCCTTCTCGGGCCGCAGGGTCTCCTGTCCCGTCACTTCGTGCACGCCTTCGGTGAAGACCCCGACGCGCATCGGCGACGCGATGCCCAGTTCGCCGATCGCCTGCGCCAGGCCGATCAGACTGTAAAATCCCCGGTCCTCGTACGCGCGCGGGGCCACGGCGCCCCGCTCTCCGAGTCGCGTGAGCATCCAGAGGTGCGCGACGGCAACGGGCGCGGCGCCCTGGTTGTTCAGATCGCGCATCAGCGCGGTGTAATCGCTGCGCTCCGCCGGCGCGACGGTGTATCGGTCGGCGCTCACCTTCGCAAACGCCGCACCCGGTTCGACGATGACCGCGCGGTAGCCGAGCCCGGTCAGAGCGGCCGCCATGCGGGCGCCCACTCCGCCCTCGTCCGCGAACACGACACAGGTCCGGGTTTCCCCGTCATTGGGGTTGGCAGGCGCCGGCGCGGCCGGCCGGGTCCGCTTCCACGTGGGAACGTGAAACCACTCGGAGAAGTCGATCAGCGGCGTCTGGGATAGAAGCCTCAGCATCACCGTGCGGGTCACGCGCTCCGCCTTCACCCAGTGGTGCGTACGCTCGAACGGGTACGTCGGGACGGCGATCCGATAGCGGTGTTGATCGGCGTAGAAACGCGACCAGTCGATCGGCGATCCGCCCAGCCACAGCCGGCCGAGCGCGCCAATGACGACCGCGACGTCGGACGTCTGCTCCTGCGCCTGGCGCATCGTCGGGAGCGTGGACGCTGTCGATCGATCCTTCAGCTGCTGCCGCGTGAGCGAGCTCAGCGCGCTTCCCGGACCGAGCTCCAGCCATACGCGCTCGGCGCTCCTCAGCAGCGAGCCGACGCCATCACCGAAGCGGACGCAGCCGCGCATGTGACGGCCCCAGTACTGCGGATCCCGTACCTGCGACTCTGTGATCCACGTGCCGGTGACGTTCGAGACGTACGGAATTTGCGGCGCCCCCAGCTCGAGGCCCTTCGCGGCCTCGACGAGCGGCTCGACCGCGGCGTCCATCATGCCGGAATGAAAGGCATGCGACGTATGGAGCGGACGGCCCTCGATGCCTTGCTGGCGCAGTCGATCGGCGAGCGCGTCGATCGCCGCCTTCTCGCCGGACACCACGCAGAGCGAGGGCGCGTTGACGGCGGCGAGCCAGACGTCGCTGCCGAGCAGCCCCTGCAGTTCGTTCTCGGGGAGCGGGACGGCGAGCATCGTGCCCGGCTGCATCTCGCCCATCAATCGTCCGCGGAGCGCAACGAGCCGGAGCGCGTCTTCGACCCGCAGCACGCCGGACACGCACGCCGCGACGTACTCGCCGATGCTGTGGCCGATCATCGCGGCCGGCACGACGCCCCAGCTCATCCAGAGCCTGGCCATGGCCAGCTCGATCACGAAGAGCGCCGACTGCGTCACGGCCGTCTGCTTCAGACGTTCTGATGCCGCCTCGCTCGGACCGTCGGGCGGAAACAGCACCGACCGGAGGTCGAAGCCGAGATGCGGTTCGAGCTGCGCCGCGCAATCGTCAACGACACCGCGGAATACGGGTTCCTCGCGATAGAGATCGAGGCCCATGTTCACGTACTGAGAGCCCTGCCCGGGGAACATGAAGACGACCGATCGCTCGTTGCCGCTCGCTTCGCCGGTGTAAACCCGCCGGGTGTCGCCGCCCTGCAGCGCGTCAATGGCCTCGTGGACGGTTCCACACACGACCACGCGGCGATGCTTGAACATCCGGCGGCCAACAGTCAGGGTGTATGCCACGTCCGCGAGATTGGCCTGCCGGTTCTCAATCAGGTGTTCGGCCAGACGCGCCGCCGCCGCTTCGAGCGCCGTTTCGGTTTTTGCGGAGAGCAGCAGGACCTGCTGGCTCCTTGCCGGCCCGGACGGCTTGGGCTCGGGAGCTTCTTCCACGATGAGGTGTGCGTTCGTGCCGCCGAAGCCGAAGCTGCTCACGCCGGCGCGGCGCGGGGTGCCGTCGGCCGGCCACGGGCGCAGCACGGTGTTCACGAAGAACGGACTGTTCTCGAAATCGATCTTCGGATTCGGCTGCTCGTAGTTGATCGTCGGCGCGATCTGGCGGTTCTTGAGCGACATCACCGTCTTGATCAGGCTGCTCACGCCGGCCGCCGCATCGAGGTGGCCGACGTTCGGCTTGACGGAACCGACGGCGCAGTAGCCTGTGCGGTCGGTGCTTGCCTGATACGCGCGGGTCAGCGCAGAGATCTCGATCGGATCGCCGAGCTCCGTGCCGGTGCCGTGGGCCTCGACGTAGCTGATCGATTCGGGGTGCACCCCCGCGCTCGCCATTGCCTCGGCGACCGCCTGCGACTGGCCGACCACGCCGGGGGCCGTGAAGCCCACCTTGAGCGATCCGTCGTTGTTGACCGCTCCGCCTTTGATGATGGCGTGAATCGTGTCGCCATCCGCGATGGCGTCGGCGAGCCGCTTCAACACCACGATGCCGACGCCGCTCCCGAACACGGTGCCTTTCGCCCGGCTGTCGAACGTCCGGCACACGCCGTCGGGAGACATCATGCCGCCGTCCTCGTACAGGTATCCCATCCTGTGCGGTATCGCGACGGAGACGCCGCCGGCGAGCACCATGTCGGACTCGTGACTGTGCAGGCTCTGACACCCAAGGTGAACGGCCACGAGCGACGTCGAGCAGGCGCTCTGCACGAACATGCACGGGCCCCTGAGGTTCAGCTTGTACGAGACACGAGTGACCATGTAGTCGGGCACGCTGCCGTACACGGCTTGCCGGCCGCCAACGCTCTTGACGACCCTGGCGTTCTTCATCACGTTGTGGGACAGATAGCCGCTGAAGGTGGAACCTCCGAACACCGCGATCGATCCGTCGTAGCGTTCGCTGTCGTAGCCGGCGTTCTCGAGCGCCTCCCAGGCCGTTTCGAGAAAGATGCGGTGCTGCGGATCGATGACATCGGCCTCGCGCGGGGTCAGTCCGAAGAACCGGGCATCGAACATTTCGATGTCGTCGAGCGTGAATCCGGACTTCACCCAGCCGGGGTAGTTCAACATCATGGACGGCACGTCCTGCGCGCGCAGGTCGTCGTCCGAGAACACCGTTCTCGACTCGACGCCGTCCTTCAAGTTCTGCCAGAACGTCTCGATGTTCCTGGCGCCTGGAAACCGGCCGCTCATGCCGACGATGGCGATATCGGAGCGGTCGGTGGAATCCGTGGAGCGTCCTGCCGTCATTGAACGAGCCTCCCCTGCCCTGTCCGCGCTACCCGGCGCTTTTCCTGGTGCTGCTTCTGGCGCCTCTGCCGTTCCTGACGCTCGTCCCCGTCGACAGATTCGCCAACGGCGACGGGACGCCCTTCGCGCACCAACTCCGCGACAAACGACGGCGTGAGGCCTTCGTACAGTTTGGCGACCGGAATCGAAGTCCCGAACTCGGCGTTCAGTCGCCCCATCACTTGAATCGCGAGCAGTGAGTGGCCGCCCAGATCGAAGAAGCTGTCGTCCATCCCCACCTGCTGCACCCCCAGCGCCTCGCGCCAGACGTCGCAGATCCTCTGAGCGAGCTCGCCTTCAGGGGCCACGTACGGCGACGCGAGGCTCGGCCGGGGGTTCAGTGGAAGCGCGGCGCCCGCGGGCGCGGCCGGCTCCCCCGTCCCATCGCCGTCGAGGAACGCGGGTCGCCGCCAGCCGCTCGTCGACACCAGGAGTTGAGGCATACCGGCCGCCAGTGACCGCCGAAAGACCTCGAGACCTTCCGCGGACGTCATGCCCGACGCCAGCGCCTGCTCTTTGGCGGCGGCCAGGGCTCCCGGCAGCGTGGCGCTGGCCGCCATTCCTACATCGCGCCACGTGTCCCAGTTCACCGAGATCGTGAACGTGCCGTTGCCGGCTGTCTGAGAACGGGCGAAGGCATCCAGATAGGCATTGGCCGCGCAGTAGTCCGCCTGGCCGATCCCGCCGTTGACGGCGTTGAGCGACGAACACAGCCACACGAAATCAGGCGGGGCATCAGCCAATACACGGGCGAGCACTCGGGTGCCCCTGACCTTCGGACGCATCACGGCCATCACGTCGTCGTCCCTGCGCAGCTGCATGACGCCGCCGCCGGCGACGCCGGCCGTGTGGAAGACACCGTCGATCCGGCCGAAGCGATGCCGCGCTTCCGTCACGACTTCGCGCATCTGCGCCTCGCTGGCGACGTCCGCGCGCGCGGCAAACACGCAGCCGCCCGATTCTTCGAGCGCCTGTACTGCCCGGATCTTGCGGCTGACCTCGTCGTCTCTGCCGTGAAGCGACATGTGCTTCTGCCAGAGCTCGCGCGCCGGCACGCCGCCCCGGCCCACCAGGATCAGGTTGGCCCGCGCGGCCGACGCCAGGTAGCGCGCGATTTCCAGTCCAATCGCACCGTAACCGCCGGTGATCAAGTACGTGCCCTCGTCGCGCAGCAGGCTCGGTCGATCGGCGGAGGCCGGAAGCTGAACGGGCTCCGTCGCCTGAATCCATCGATCGATGCCCCGATACGCCACGACGGGTTCTGCAGCGTCCGACTCGATCTCCGCCAGGATCTGTGCGGCCGCACGCGGTTGAAGCCCGTCCGCCCCCGCCACGACGTCAACAATCCGGCAGCTGACGCCTTCGTACTCCTGGGGCATCACGCGCACGGCACCAAGGGCCGTCGCTTTCTCCGGGCACGTTGCGTCGAAGCCGGTCACGTCGTGAATCGGATCGCTGACGACCACGATCCGCAGGCCGGCGGACGCCGCGAGATCGCCCCATGCTTGCGCCAGATACAGCAGGCTCGAAAAGCCATGCGCCAGACACGTTTCCGCGAACGAGTCGTCCGGCCCTTCGTTTGCCGGGCGTCCGGACAGCATCCAGAGGTGGAGGACGGAGCCCGGCAACCGATCGGATGCGCTCAGATCCGAGATCAGAGCGACGTAGTCGCTTCGAACTGCCGGACGGATGACGTATTCGTGGTCCGCCGTTCGCTCGAACTGTTCGCCAGCGCGAACGCGTGTGACCGCGTGTCCGCGGCGCTCGAGTAGATCGGCGAGCTGTCGTGCCGGCGTCGACTCATCCAGAAAGACGAGCCATCGGTCGAGCGCAGTGGCCGCCGCCCGGGCAGGCCCGGATCGTGACCACGACGGGATCGCAAACCACGCATCGAGGTTCGCGCGGCCGGATGCCGCCGCCGGCGACCGTTGAACATGTGCCGGAACGGCGTCGGCGTCGGCCGGGTCCGCCCAGTACCGCTTGCGCTCGAACGGATACGTGGGCAGCGGCACTCTCAACCGCCGCTCGCCCGCGTGGTATGCCTGCCAGTCGGGCACGATACCCGAGAGCCACAGGCGCCCGAGCGCCCGCACGACGCTTTCACCGTCCGGATCGTTGTCCCGAGCCGAAGGCAGCGACGCAATCGTCTCGACAGCCGAGGTCCGGTTCTCCCGTGTGCGGGCGATCTGCCGAACCAGCGAGCCGAGCGCCTGACCAGGCCCCACTTCGAGAAAGACGGCGGCGCCCCACGTGAGCAGCGTGTCGACGCCCGCGCCAAATCGAACCGTCGACAGCGCGTGGCGGCCCCAGTACGCCGGGTCCCGCAGATCCGTCTCCGTAATCCACTCCCCGGTCACGTTCGACACGTACGGAATCCGCGCCGGCCCGATTCGCACGTCACGGGCCGCGGCCATGAGCGGGCCGACGACGCCGGACATCAGCGATGAATGAAACGCCCCGCCGGTCAGCAGGCGCTGATAGGTGACCGCTTCATCGCGGAGCCGGGCTTCGAGGGCCTCGATGCCCGCCGGCGTCCCCGCGACTACGCATTGCGAGGGGCCGTTGACCGCGGCGATCGACAGGCCCGCGAGCGCCGCATCGCCCAGCATGTCGCGCACGCGGTCCTCGCCGAGCGGCAGAGCCACCATGGCGCCCGCCGGAGCAGACTGCATGAGCCGGCCTCGGACGACCACGAGCTTCAGCGCGTCCTCGAGGGACAACACGCTCGAGAGGCAGGCGGCCACGTACTCGCCGACGCTGTGGCCGACCAGCGCGGTCGGTTTGATGCCCCACGAGATCCACAGCTGTGCCAGCGCATGCTCGACGGCGAATAGTGCGCATTGCGTCGTCAGCGTTTCATTCAGGCGAGCGGCGGCGGCTTCCAGGCCGTCCGCCCCCGGATACAACACCTCGCGCAGATCGAACCCGAGCGGCTGCCGCAGCCGCGCGCAGCAGTCGTCAACGTGCTGGCGGAAGACGGGCTCCGTGCCGTAGAGATCCCGGCTCATGTTGGGATACTGGGTGCCCTGTCCCGGGAACATGAAGACGATGGGCTGCTGCCCCGTCGCGTCGTGCACGCCGGTGAGCACCCGGCGGCGAGTCGGCGTCTCGAGCGCAGTGATGGCGTCGTCGATGTCCCCGCAGACCACCGCTCGCGCGTGCGGAAACTTCCTGCGCCCCACGTGCAGCGTGTACGCGACGTCGGCAAGCGCCTCGTCACGATGCGCGCTCAGATGCTCCAGCAGGTTGGAGGTCGCCGTTTCGAGCGCGGCTTCGCTCCGGGCCGACACCGTGAGCAGCTGCCAGCGATCGGAGACGGACGAGACCTCGCGCTCCGGCGACTCTTCGAGCACGACGTGAGCGTTGGTTCCACCGATGCCGAAGGAGCTCACCCCGGCCCGCCGGCGCGTGCCTTCGGCGTTCCAGGCCGTCAGGCGCGTATTCACGAAGAACGGGCTGTTTGCGAAATCGATCTGCGGGTTCGGCGCTTCGTAATGCAGGCTGGCCGGCACTTGCCGGTGCTCGAGCGCGAGCACGGTCTTGATCAGGCCCGCGATACCGGCCGCCGTGTCCAGATGGCCGATATTCGTCTTCACCGAACCCACTGCGCAAAATCCGGTCTTCGCCGTGCCCGCCCTGAACACCTGGCTGAGGGCCGCCATCTCGATGGGATCCCCAAGATCGGTGCCGGTGCCGTGCGCCTCGACGTACGTGATCGTTTCCGGTTCGACGCCTGCCAGCGCGTGCGCGGTGGCGATCGCCTGCGCCTGGCCCTGTACGCTCGGCGCCGTGTAGCCGATCTTGGCGGAGCCGTCGTTGTTGACGCCAAAGCCGCGAATCACGGCGCGGATCGCGTCGCCGTCGTCTATCGCGTCCTGCATTCGCTTCAACACGACGATGCCCAGACCACTGCCCAGGACGGTCCCCTTGGCTTTCGCGTCGAAGGCGCGGCAGTGTCCGTCGGGAGACAGGATGCCGCCCTCCTGGTACCAGTGGCCCTGATTCTTGGGCGCCGACGCAGACACGCCGCCGGCGAGCGCGATGTCGCACTGATAGCTCAGCAGGCTCTGGCACGCCTGGCAGACGGCCACGAGCGACGTCGAGCACGCCGTCTGCACGGCCATGCTGGGGCCCTTGAGGTTGAGCTTGTAGGACAGACGCGTCGTGAGGAAGTCCTTGTCCCCACCCAGCGCCGCCGCCACTTCCGGGTGCGCCTGCAGATTCGTCAGCAGGTACGTGTTCTGGCTGAGGCCTGCGTAGACACCGATCGAGCCTGCGTACGTCGTCGGGTCATATCCGGCATTTTCGAGCGCGGTCCAGCCGGCTTCCAGAAACAGCCGGTGCTGAGGATCCATAGCCCGCGCTTCCGGCGGGGTGTAGCCGAAGAATCCCGCGTCGAACCATTCGATGTTCTCGAGCACGCCCTTGGCTTTCACGAACTGCGGGTGCGCGAGCAGCGCAGGCGGCACGCCGGCCAGATCGGCGTCGGCGAAGAACGAAATCGACTCCACACCGGCTGCGAGGTTTCTCCAGAACTCGTCCAGCGTGGACGCGCCCGGAAACCGCCCCTCCATCCCGATGATGGCGATGCTGTCGAGCAAATCGGCCGGCGTCGCTCGCTCCATCAACGGGCGACCTCCGTCGCTTCGGTCGCCAGACGGCGGCGCCTGTTGGCATCGCGCTGCCGCGCCGCGCGGTCGCGCGCGACATTGAGGCCGGAGAGGTCGGCGTGGTCGTCGACGCGTGCGTCGGTTACGTGCGAGGCCAGCGCATGAATGGTCGGGTGCACGAACAGGTCGAGCACCGTGAGCGTTCCCCCCAACCTCTTGCTGAGGCGGCTGTGCAGCTGGATCACGAGCAGCGAGTGGCCGCCGAGATCGAAGAAGTTATCGTGGACGCCAACGGCTTGCAGATTCAGGAGCTCTTTCCAGACGTCCGCGATGATGCGCTCCGGCTCCGTCACGGGCGCCACAAACGGCTCGTCCGATTGGCGCTGCGGCTCGGGCGCCGGCAGGGCCCGCCGATTGACCTTGCCGTTCGGCAGCAGCGGCAGCTCGCCAATCTCCGCAATCAGCGACGGCACCATGTATTCCGGCAGCTTCTCGCGGACGAACCGGCGCAATTCAGGTGCGCTCACCGCGTGCCCGCGTGCGGCCACGACATAGCCCACGAGGCGCTTGTCCCCCGGAACGTCCTCTCTCAGGACGACGATCGCCTGTTCGACGGACTCGTGCTGTTTCAGCACGGCTTCTATCTCGCCGACTTCGATCCGGAAGCCGCGCAGCTTCACCTGGTCGTCGATGCGGCCCAGGAGTTCGATATTCCCGCCGGGCAGAAAGCGCGCGAGGTCTCCCGTGCGATAGAGCCGCTCGCCGGGGCGCGCGGCGAACGGATGCGGCACGAACTTGTCCGCGGTGAGGTCGGCACGATTCAGGTAGCCGCGCGCCAGGCCAGGACCGCCGATGCACAGTTCGCCGGCCACGCCCATGGGTGCCAGCTGGAGAGTGGAATCGAGCAGGTAGATTTCCGTGTTGGCGAACGCGCGCCCGATAGGAAGCACCGCGTCCACGCCGGCTGTCACAGCGCCCTCGAAAAACGAGCTGTCGATCGTCGCTTCGCTGACGCCATACGAATTGATCACCCGCGTCCCGGCGCCGCACAGCTCCTGTAACGCCGCGTACTCGGCAGCGGACCAGGTGTCCGAGCCCACGACCATCAGCCGCATGAAGTCCAGCGACTGGCCGCTCGCGAGCACGAACTTCACCAGGTCCCTGACCACCGCGGGCACGAACTCGGCGCAGTCGACTCGCTCCTCTCGCATGAGGCGGTAGAGCTCGGCCGGGTTGAAGAGATGCTCCTGCGGCGCCAGCACCAGTTTGCCGCCCGAACACAGGGCGCGGACCAGGTCGCCGGAAAACACGTCGAAGGAAATACTCGCCATCTGCAGGTGAGCGCGGACGTCGCGAAGACCGTACGCCTCCTGCCACGCCAGGCAGGCGTTGGCGAGCGCCCCGTGAGAGATCATCGTGCCCTTGGGCCTGCCGGTGGATCCCGACGTGTAGATCACGTAGGCCAGGCTGTCGACCGCCGTCTCGATCGCGAGATTCTCGGCGCTGCCGGCCGCGATCGCCTGTCGCTCGGTGTCGAGGCACACGCGGGCCGGCGGCGCGGCGTCCGCCTGCAGAAACAGCTCGGGAAGGCGATCGAACAGCCGCTGCTCGGTGACGATGACACCGACGCCGGCGTCACGGAGAACGAAGGCCTGACGTTCGCTCGGGTAATTCGGATCGAGCGGAACGTAAGCGCTGCCGGCCTTCAGCGCCGCAAGCACGGCAACCACGGCGTCGACGGTTCGCTCCAGCACGATGCCCACGGTCCGCTCGGCGCCGGCGCCGCGGCGGAGCAGGTGGTTCGCCAGCTGATTGGCGCGCGCGTTCAGTTCCGCGTACGTCAGCCGCTCGCCCCCGGACACGACGGCGACACGGTCGGGTGTCGCGAGCACCTGGGCCTCGAACAGGCGATGCACGGGTTGAATGGCGTAGTTCGCCGCGCGGTTTCGATTCCAGTCGTAGACCAGCGTGTCCCGTTCGGCGCCCGTCAGGATCGAAATGTCCCGGATCGCGACGTCCGGATTCGTCACGACCGCCTCGAGAAGCGCCCGGAAATGCCCCGGCGCATGCGCGAACACGGATGCGTATTCAGGGGCGTACTCGAAACTCGCGAACAGCCGCTCGCCGACATCCACGACCTCGAGGCCGACCGGATACGCCAGGTCGCCCACCACTTCGTCGTCGGTGATCTGCAGGTCTTCGCTCACGACCACTGAGCGGCGGCCCAGCTCAGCTCCGGAGAGCTGCAACTCCTGCCAGTCGAAGTTCTGAAGGAGAAACAGCACCTGAAAGAGCGGTGACGCGCCCGCGTCACGCCGGCGTTCGGTCGTCCTGACGAGCAGGTCGAACGGCGCACCCTGGTGGGCGTACGCTCCGACGGCCACTGCCCGCACTCGGCCGAGCAGCTGCCTGAACGTGGGATTTCCGCTGAGGTCCACGCGCAGCGGCAACGGGTTCATGAAGCAGCCGATGAGATTCTCGATCTCGGGCAGCCGCCGGTTCGCGAAGGGAGATCCGACGACGATGTCGTCCTGCCCGCTGTAGCGCGACAGCAGCGCGGCAAACGCCGCGAAGAGCGTCATGAACATCGTGGCGCTCTCGGTGTGGCTCAGAGCCTTCAGCGCCTGCTTCAGCGGCGAAGGAATCCACGTCCGGCGGTGAAACCCGCTTGTGCTGGTGACCGGCCGATTCGGCTGCTCGCTGGGGAGTTGGAGCACCGGGGCCCCGGCCAGCTGACGCTTCCAGTACTCGAGCGCCGTCCGAGCCTCTGCGCCCGCCACCCACTCATGCTCCCAGACCGCGAAGTCGCCGTACTGCACGGGCAACTCGGCGAGCGGAGACGGCTTGCCTTCCGCGAACGCCTGAAACAGCGTGGCCAGTTCACGGACCAGCACATTCTTGGACCAGCCATCCGAGATGATGTGGTGCAGCAGAACCAGGACGACGTGATCGTCGTCGGTGACGTGCCAGACGTGAGCGCGAATCAGCGGTCCGGTTTCGAGCGCCCACGGCCGCGCCTGCGCCTCGCTGACGTGCTGAACCAGGCGTTGTTCGCGCGCGTCAGCGGCCACCGCACGGAGATCTTCGACCTCCACTTTGAAATCGAGAGACGGGATGATCGACTGATACGGCTCGCCGTCGATCACGCCGAAGGTGGTCCGCAGCACCTCGTGGCGGCGGACGATTTCGTTCAAGCTGGCCTGGAGCACGCCGACGTTCAGCTCGCCCGACAACCGGTTGATCTCGGTCACGGCAAACGCCAGATTCAGCGGGGACACCTGGTTCAGGAACCAGAGCCTCTGCTGCGCGAACGAAAGGGGAAACCTCTGGAGGCCCGGCTTCCGGCGAGGGATCGTGGGTCCGACCGGACCCCGGCCCCGCCTGGAAAGCCGCTCGGCTAACAGACGGCGCTGCTCATCCGACAGAGCAGAGAGCTTCTGTTTGAGGTCCGTTGACACCCGCTGGTCTCCCCACTTCTGCCGATCGTTCCTGGCTCGTACGTCCTGAATCTATGAAGGCATCGTTGGGTGAGCAAAAACCTAACCGGAAGATGATTCTGAAGGGTCTTTGGAAGTGATTGATAATATTGGCCGATTAGACGATTTTGATGATTCGAAATGAGGGTGACACCGCGTTAGTCTCCTAGATGGATGACTTTTGTCGCGGAGGTCCGCAGACCAAGCTCTTCAGCCGCTCCCACCGAATTGGGCGCAATCTGACTTGGACGGGCTTTTCGAGGGGTGATGCCCTAACTCTTGGAACCTGCCCCGGGCTCGCCGACGCCACCGAGAGCCTGTGCCTCGGACAGAAGCGCTTCGGCCCCTTCCGCTCCCTCGCCTTCCAGCAACTGCTGGAGCACGAGATCGCCCATTTCGGCCACGGTTGGCGCCTGGAACACGCTGGCGAGACGCAGCGACGTTCCGAGCTCGAGCTGGACGCGGGATGTCAGCTGCATCGCGAGCAGCGAATGGCCTCCGAGTTCGAAGAAGTTGTCCCGAACACCGATCTTCGAGATACCGAGCAGGCCCTGCCAGATCTCGCACAACACGCGTTCGACCTCGTTGGTCGGCGGGGCAAATGGCGCCGACAACTCGGGTCGCTCGTGCCCCGCCTGGTCCGCGACGCCGGCCGGCAAGGCCTCGGCGTCGGTCTGCTCCTGGCGCCCGGCCGTTCCCGTTGCGGCGGGAACGAGCTGGCTGAGTGGAACGGTGCACACAACTATCTGGGGGATCGTGCAGTGCGCGAGAATCCTCCGGAACGCCTCCACGCCTTCTTCAGGGGTGATGCCGCGCCTCAAGAGTTCCTCGCGCTCACGGGCCATGTGGCCGGGCACCATCGTATTGACCGCCATCCCGACCTGCTGCCAGCCGTCCCAGTTGATGGAAATGGTGGCCGTTCCGGTTCGCCGCGCGTACTCGCGCGCAAACGCGTCGAGATAGTTGTTTGCGGCGCAGTAGTCGACCTGCCCGCCGCCGCCGAACAGCGCGATTGAAGACGAGCACAAGACGAAGAAATCCAGTTCCAGACCAGCCACGGCCTGGCTCAATGCCTGAGTGCCCGTTACCTTTGGGGCCATGACCGCCGCTGCAGCCTCGGAGGTCTTCAACTGAATGACGCCGCCGCCCGGCACGCCGGCGGCGTGAATCACGCCGTCGAGACGCCCGTAACGCCGCTGGACTTCCTGGACGGCTGATCGCATCTGCGCGACATTCGACACATCGGCAGCCAATACCATGACCTCCGCGCCGGCGCGCTCGAGCGCATCGACGACGTGGATCTGACGGCTCACGCGATCGTCGTCGCCATGGCTGGCGAGATAGTTGGCCCATTCCTTTCGGTCGGGCAGACCATGGCGGCCGATGAGAACCAACCGTGCGTTGACCGACCGCGCGAGGTACTCCGCGAGCGTCAGGCCGACGCCCCCGAGCCCGCCCGTGATCAGATACACGCCGCGGTCGCGCAATCGCGACGGCTCGCGTTCGGGCGCTTCATCGAAGCTGATCGCTTCGATGGCCTCCAGCCATCGGTGTCCGCGCCGGTACGCCGAGACGGCCGCCCCGGACATGATTTCGCCGATCAGCGTGGCGATCTGCCGGTCGTCGGCCAGCAGCCATTCCGACGCCACCAGGTCGACGGACCGGCAGGTGACGTTCGCATACTCGGCCGGGATCACGCGGCACGGACCGAGCGCCGTTGCCTTCGACGGACACAGTGTCTCGTCGCCCGTCACTTCCTGGACGTCCGTGGTGACGACGCCGAGCACGATCGGCTGGCTCGTGCCGAGCTCTCCCAGCGCCTGCGTCAGGAACAGGAGGCTGTAGAATCCCCGCTCGTGACAGGCGGCTGAATCGCGCGGTTCGACGGGCGTTTCGCCCGTGTACCCCCACATATGGCCGATCACACCCGGCAGTCGTCCCTCGGACGCAAGGCCCTGGAACAGGCTGGTGTAATGGCTGGCGGTTGCGGGGTCGATCGCGTACCGCCGATCCGTCAACCGCTCGAACCGTCTGCCGGGCTCCACGACGATGACGTCATGGCCGGCGGCCGTCAGGAAGCGTTCAATCCGATCCGCCAACCCGGCATCGTCGGCGAACAGCATCCAGCGAGGTTGCGGGAGAGATCCGGCGCCGTTGGCGGCCGGCGCCGCGGTCATGGAGCGTTTCCACGACGGGATGTAGAACCAGTCCGCCAGGGGCGCTTTCGCCGGCTTCTCAACACGCGGCGCGGCGGTGACCATCGATGATTTCCGCGGCTCTATCCAGTAGCGCTTGCGCTCGAACGGATACGTCGGCAGCACCACGCGGCGCCGCCGTTCTCCGTCGTAGAACCGCGCCCAATCAATGGACACGCCGCCGACCCACAGATGCGCAATCGCCGTCAGCATCGACAGTGTGTCGGGCTCAGCCTGTTGCGGATGCCGAAGCGACGCAACAACGAGGCGGTCGCCTGAACACGCGGGGTGCTGCTTGACGAGCCCCGCCAGCGTGCGGCCCGGGCCGACCTCGAGCAGCACGCGCCGGGAATCCTGCAGCAACGTGCCGACGCCGTCGGCAAAGCGCACGGGCTGCCGCAGGTGGCGGCCCCAGTACGCCGGATCGATCGCTTCCGCGTCGCTGATCCAGGTCCCGGTGACGTTCGAGACAAACGGCACTCGCGGCGCCTGTTTCGGCACGCGGGCGACGAGCGCCGTGAAGCGCTCCACGATCGGCGCCATCATCACGGAGTGGAACGCGTGCGACGTGTGCAGGCGCGACGCGCGGATGTTCGTTGCTGCGAGCTCGGTTTCGAGCGTTTCGATACGATCGGTCGGTCCGGACAGGACGCACAGGGACGGCCCGTTGACCGCCGCGACCTCGATGCCGTCTCGCAGGAACGGCTGCACGCCGTCCTCGGACAGCATGACCGCCAGCATCGAACCGGTCGGCATCTCCTGCATTAGCGCACCGCGCGCGGCGACCAGGTCCAGCGCGTCTTCGAGCGTAAACACCCCAGCCAGGCAGGCCGCGACGTACTCGCCGATGCTGTGGCCGATGAGCGCACGGGGTTCGAGACCCCATGCCATCCACAACGCCGCCAGGGCGTACTCGATCACGAACAGCGCGGGCTGCGCGATCCTCGTTTCGGTCAGCTGCACATCCGCGCCATCAGGCGGATAGATCACGGTGCGCAGATCGACGCCGAGCGGCGCCCGCAGGCGTTCGGCGCACTCGTCGACAACGCCCCGGAAGATTGGCTCGTCGCGGTACAAGTCGCGCGCCATCTGGACGTGCTGAGCGCCCTGCCCCGGAAAGAGGAACGCGACGGATCCGGGGCGCGGCGGCGCCTGCCCCGCCGCCATGTGAGGACCGGCATTCTTCCCAAGCGCCAGGACGGCCTCAGCCGCATCCCGGCATACGATCGCCCGGCGGTGCCCGAACTCCTGGCGTCCGACCTGGAGCGTGAACGCGACGTCGGCCATGTTGAGATCGCGATGCCGGTCGAGCTGCCCCGCCAGGTTCACCGACGCCGATTCGAGCGCGCTGCGTGAGTGCGCGGACAGCACGAGGACCTGCCA
>Ga0105248_10002837_pt1 | contig 19229 bp, 14 predicted proteins | sample KBSS34metaG_FD_81524 | JGI IMG/M metagenome (GOLD analysis project Ga0105248, IMG submission 81524) | Switchgrass rhizosphere microbial communities from Kellogg Biological Station, Michigan, USA - KBS S3-4 metaG | ecosystem: Host-associated > Plants > Roots > Rhizosphere > Soil | place...
GACCGAGTCGCAGATATCCCAGACCTACTTGTTTTAGTGCTGCCAGAGCGCGCACCACCGGTGGTAATTCTGTGAAAAAGTCGGCCGCCGCGTCGACCGTCATATCGAGTATGTCGGCAATAGTCTTTTCGCGGTAGTAAATTTCCAGAGTCTCAGGATTGTATCTGGCCCCCTTGCAGGTGCTGCAGGGTGTATAAACACTGGGCAAGAACATCAGCTCGACCGAAACAAAGCCCTCGCCTTCGCATGTATTGCAGCGGCCGCCGTTAACGTTGAAGGAAAAACGTCCGGCATTGTACGAACGCTTTTTTGCCTCAGCGGTGGCGGCAAATGTTTTGCGCACATGATCAAAAAGCCCGGTGTATGTTGCCAGATTGGATCGCGGCGTGCGACCGATGGGTTTTTGATCGACACAGACCAGGCGCTTGATTGCCTTAAGGCCGTCGATCTGGGCTACTGTTGCGGCTTCATCCGGAGTAGCTTCGTTAGCTTCGCTGAGCGTGGGCAAGATATCTTCTTCGTCTTCAGTGCTTTCTTCCAGTTTTGCTCCCAGCGTTTCTCTGACAGTGTCAGCCAGCACCTGGGTCACAAGGGTAGATTTGCCGGAGCCGGACACGCCCGTTACGGTGGTCAAACGAGCAATGGGAAATTTCACAGTAAGATCGCTCAGATTGTGTCTGGTGACGCCACTTAGTGTGAGCCAGTCTTTGGATTCCTGTGCGGCGTTAGCTACAGGCTTCCGGGTGAACAAATACGGCGCGGTAATTGATTTGCTGTTGTTCTTAATACCGGCAACAGGGCCGCTATAAATGAGTTCGCCGCCGCCTTCACCGGCCTGTGGACCAATGTCTATTATCCAGTCAGCCTTGCGCACCAGATCCATTTCGTGCTCAACGACAAATAGAGAATTACCAGCATCGCGCAACTTTAGAAGCATTTCGAGAAGCGCTTCGGCATCGGCTGGATGAAGTCCTGCTGACGGCTCGTCCAGTACGTAAACCACACCGAAGAGGCCGGACTTCAGCTGTGTCGTCAGCCTCAATCTTTGCAATTCGCCGGCAGAAAGACTGGGTGTCGATCTATCCAGGGCCAGATAATCTAAACCGAGGCGTGAGAGCAAGTCTATGCGTTCCAGTAGATCATCGACAATTAGTCTGGCCACTTCACTATCTTTAAGTTCCCTGGCTTTGCTCAGCACCCCGGCCATTTGTTTGAATGGCATGTGACTGAGAGCGGCTATATCGTGCCCACTAAAAGTAACAGCCAGGGCTGCCTGTTGCAGGCGCTTGCCGTGGCATACAGTGCAGGGTGAAGCTTCCATATACTGCGCTGCTCTTTTGCGCAGCGTGGCACTGCCGGTAGTGCTAAAAGTATGGCGCACATACACCGCGGCACTCATATATGTGCCCTGATAGGGCCGTTGAATGCGGTGCGCTTCGCGTATGGCGTGGACAGTTACTACCGGTTTCTCCTCAGTGAAGAGGATCCACTGGCGATCTTTTTGGGAGAGTTCCTTCCACGGTTTGTCCACGTCATAGCCAAGGACATTTAAAATATCAATATAGTTTTTGCCCTGCCAGGCACCAGGCCAGGCCGCTACAGCCTTTTCTCGAATGGATAAATCAGGGTTTGGTACGAGCGAGCTTTCAGTCACCGTGTGTACAATCCCGATACCATGGCAGGCGCTACAGGCCCCGACAAGAGTATTGGGTGAAAAGGAGTCGGAATCAAGTCGTCCGACAAAATCTTTGGGATAAGTGCCGGCCCTGGAATAAAGCATGCGCAGGGAATTGGAGAGCCTTGTCAGTGTGCCCACTGAAGACCTGGCTGTTGGTTCGCCACGGCGCTGTTGCAGGGCTACGGCCGGAGGTAGGCCGCTGATGTCGCCAACTTTTGGCGCCGGGAGCTGTGCCATCAGTCGGCGGGCGTATGGTGCGATTGATTCAAAATAACGTCTCTGCGCTTCGGCAAAAATCGTGCCGAAAGCCAGCGAGGATTTGCCAGAGCCCGACACGCCTGTAAAAGCGACGAATGCATTGCGTGGAATATCCGCGTCGATGCCGCGCAGGTTGTGCTGTCTGGCTCCGCGCACTGCAATAAATCCATGGCCCAGATCAGCGCTAGCCTTATTAGCTGTAGCTTTATCAGAAGCAGGCATACTAGCTCTCCGCAGGAGCAGGACCTTCGGTAGTGTCAGGGCTAGCGGCAGGCGGATCACTAGCTATACCAGACGACCCGGCGCCGGGGCCATCATCCCTGGTGGCTACGTGGTACAGGGTTAGTGCCATGACCGTGAAGAAAAATACGCCCAGAAGCTGATACCCTTTTTCACCAAGAGCGCTTGTGATGGCGTGCTCCATGCTTATCTTTTGCATAGCTTTGTCAATTTCCTGTGGGATAGACAGGAGGGCCACAATGACACCGGCAAGGGCTCCTCCAGCTACGAGTCCGGTGGCAAACAGACTGCCGCTGCCAAGCTCGTCATCATCGGCTTTTTTACCTTTGCGAGCGCTGCGCAGCTCAACCATCTTTTTGACCACACCGCCGACAAATATCGGCAGGGTTGTCGACAAAGGAAGGTAAGCGCCAACTGCAAAGTTGAGTGCATTCACTCCACACAATTCCATGGTCATAGCCAGGAAGACGCCTACGAGGACGAAATTCCAGTCCAGGTTAAATGACAGCATGCCTTTGATCAGCGTAGCCATCAAGGTGCCTTGAGGGGCCGGATATTTGTCGCTGCCGATGGCATGGACAATGCCCTTGGCTGTCATTTCTGCCGTCGGATGATCAAGCGTGCTGACCGTCAGTCCAATGACGAGCGCGGCTACAACAGCCCCAATAAACAGAGCTATTTGCTGGTACTACGGTGTCGAGCCGATGATGTAACCGGTTTTGAGATCCTGTGACGTGGCGCCACCATTGGCAGCGGCAATGCAAACTATACCGCCGACGACGAGCACCAGTGGCTCATACATTTTGCCAGTGAGATGGAAGGCGATAAAAACAAGTGAAGTAGCCATCAAGGTGGCGATTGTCATGCCGGAGACCGGGTTGGAACTGGAGCCGATCAGGCCAACAATACGGCTCGATACAGTGACGAAAAAGAAACCGAATGATACTACTAGAATGCCTATCAGTCCCTTCTGCAAGAAGCCGTCACCGGGTATGTTGGGCATCAATGTTATGAGCAGCATCAGTGCCAGTGAGCCGAAGAGTACAACGTTTATCGAGAGATCATTTTCGGTGCGCACACGACTGACGCCGGCTTTATCTTTAAATGCTCCGAGGCTTTCCTTAAATGAAGTGATGATCGTGGGAATGGTTTTGAGCAAGGTCATAAAGCCACCGGCGGCCACAGCCCCGGCACCAATCTGTCTGATGTATGCGCGGTAAACGGCGTCGGCGGCGTTAGCAAAGGTATGTGTGGTGGGGTCCCAATTGCCGGGGCCACCAGCGGTGGTGAGACTGGCGAGATTTCCCAGCTTGACCAACTGTGCGGCAATAGTGTCCATCGGCACGATTGCCACCAATAGAGGTATCAGTCCCAGCCAGGCCAGTACGCCGCCGGCAACGAGCACTCCGGCGATGCGGAAGCCGACGATATAACCGACCCCCATATACTCAGGAGTAATTTCGCCATTCAATGTTGCCGATGGCAAAAACTTGTTTGTTTGCGCTGTGACATAAGTAGGTGTTTCAGCGATTACCTTCATCACATGCTGCAAGAAGGCGTAAATCATGGCAAATCCCAGACCCATATAAGCAGTCTTGGCAAAATCGCCGCCTTTTTCTCCAGCGATCAAAACCGAAGCGCAGGCTGTACCTTCAGGGTAAGGCAAGTTGCCGTGCTCTTTTACGATCAGCGAACGGCGCAGCGGAATCATCATCAGCGTGCCGAGCACGCCGCCTAGTACGGCCAACACAAAGATAGAGAAATAGTTGAAGTATGGTGCGCCGACACTTTCGCCGCCGGTTTCAGCAAGCGAAAGAAACAAAAATCCGGGCAGGGTAAAAACAACACCGGAAGCGATTGATTCGCCCGCTGATGCGGTCGTCTGAATGATGTTGTTTTCAAGGATGGTCGTGTTGAGAAATTTGCGCCCGATGGAAATGGCTAACACTGCCACAGGTATGGAAGCCGAGACAGTAAGACCGGCTTTGAGAGCCAGATAAACCGAGGCCGCACCAAACAAAACGCCGAATAGCGCACCGAGAATGACTGCCTTGACCGTGAATTCCTTTACAACGGCGTCAGCCGGTATGTAAGGTTTGAAGTCAAGATTGCCTGGTGTGTCCACCATTACATTGTCGTTTGGGTTCATTTACTCCAGCCGCCGTTATTTCTATGTGAAAGCCTGATCATAGCGGATAGGGCGCAATATTTGGGCAGCGTGGGATGTTGTAAATCGGCAGCCGACACGTGATAATGACAAGGCTTAGGCTGAGAAAAGTAGCCCACCTGTGCCCTGACAAGGAATCTCTGGTTGTCAAATATTACCCTGAAATTGCTGCGGTTGGCAGCATCAATATCGCTGATAGCGCCGATTGCCATAGTCGTTTTACCAGTGGCAGTTTTGGCAGACACCGCCGGCGGCGAAAACAATGCGCACATAAGACGCGGCTTGAAGCTTATGGACGAGAGGCGTGTAGATCTGGCCGTAGCAGAGTTTGATCAATGCAAAAATTTGACGTCGCTTTCCGACAAGCAGATTCTCGGTGTACTGGCCGCCTACACTGAGGCTGAAGAGGAATCGAAAATTCTTCCTCTGGTAAATATGCTGATAGAACGGCAGTCGAGAGCAAAACCAGCAGCCACTGATCAGGAGCGCGCCGACGCTTTGTTTTATCGCGGGGTCTGCTATAGAGCGCTAAATAGGACCGAAGATGCCGCAAACGACTACAAGCGCGCCGCTGAGTTTGCAACGGACAAAGCTCCTCATAATTTTGACTATGCGGGAGAACAATATCGACGAATCAAAAAGTACGACCTCGCTCTATACTGCCTGAACCGTTCCATTGCATTGTCGCCGAGTAATCCCATTGCTCGACTGCATAAAGGACAGGTTTTAACTGACCAGCAAAAATGGACAGAAGCCCTACCTCCCCTGAGCGAGGCAATTTCTATATGTATTCAGAAAAGAAAAAGTGAACCGGAAGGCTACTCTTTTGTAATTTGCAACGCGTATAAGGAACGGGCCAAGTGTTACTCAAAAGTGGGACAGCTGGAAAAGGCTAAAGCCGATCGCAGCGAGCTGGGTAAATTAGGCACAAGCTGGAATGATACTGTATTTGGTAGCGGTCCTGGTAGTGCTCCTTGAAAAACTTCAGTTTGACCGGAATGACATGCTTTTGCGTTGCTTTTTACGCTCTAACTGTGCCTTGCTTCTCGCAGCCGGCAAAGATTGAATCGGCTTTGCATGCGCCTTTTCGTTCAAAAATAGATGAACCTTACCTGCGCCAGGGCTTTCGTTGTATTGGTCGGCAAGCATGGGATGAAGCCGCGCAGCAATTTGACCATTGCAAACAACTTGATCTTTTGAACATCACTCAGTTGACAAAAGTTGTCTGGACTTATACAGATGCCGGAGAACACGTCAAAGCCCTGCCACTTGCAGTCCTGCTTGTAGAGCGCGTCAAATCTTCGAAAGAACCTCTTACGGACGATCAAAAGGCTGACGCTTATCAGTGCCGAGTCGTCTGCTATGAAGCCACCAGAGAATGGGCGAAAGCTGCCGAAGATTATCAAATCTTGATCCGCTTGAGACCAAGTAAAGCATTTCATTGGTCCGATAGTGCCGGCCGCTGTTATCTCAGATTGGGCAAATTGGCGCAAGCAAGTGCTATGTTCGATAACGCTATGGCTCTACAAAAGAACGATCCTGTGTTGATGTTTCATAAAGCGCAGTGCCTTGATGCTCAGAGCCGCTGGTCGGAGGCCATTGTTATTTTGAATGCCAGTGTCAATCTTTGTATGGCAGAAAGGCGCAAGATGCCCGATGCTCACTCTCAATTTTACGCGGATCTTTTGAAAGAGCGCGTGCGCTGTAATACAAAGCTTGGTCAGTATGCCAAAGCAAACTCCGACAAAAGAACTCTGACTGAGTTGGATTCTGCCTGGGCCGATAGTTTGTTTGGCGGGAAATAGCGTGATTTTCTGGGTCCTGTACTGCGGGAACTTGAACTTAAAGAATCCGGTCAGTAGCACACTGAACTACGAGCCTACCCAAACCCTGATTGCCACGTGAACGCAAGCTGTCTACGCAATTTTGAATATACTATTTTCGACTGGTGTCTTTGATCCACAGGAAGATGTTTGATCGCAACAAATCTGTCAATGTTTATTTCTGCCCGACTGAACAGATCGGCCAATTGTTTCAAACAGTCTTTCTTATCGGTACCTTCTTTTAATTCAAGTGCCAGCACTGCCTTTCCTCTTACGTCAACTAAGGCACATCTGTTCACACTATTGACCTGCATGGCCACGAGTTCGACTGTTAAGGGGTAGGTTGTCCGACAATTGATCTTTAGTGCGGAGCTGACTCTACCTGTCAGATACACAGCGCCGGACTGGTCAATGTATCCGGCGTCTCCCGTTTTGTGATATACCTGCCCGTCAACCACAAATTTTGTCTCAGTGTCACCAATATTGCCCAGGTAAGATTTGATCACGTGTTGACCGCTGACTACGATTTCGCCTTCCGCACCGGAGGGCAGACACAACGCTTCAAATTGTTTGGCGTTCAATGGCCCCCTATGATCACGCATGAGTTTCGAATCGATCACTTGAAGGTCAATAGCATCTATCTTTTTACCCAGCGGCAGACCCCGGCTAGTTTCGATAGTCTGGCCTGGCGCATAACTCTTATGGCAGATTGGCTCGGCTTCAGTCGAACCGTAGACGGTTGTGAGAATTGCCTCGGGCATTACATCGCGCATTTTTGTAAGTAGTTCGGGAAAAACTGGGCCGCCCCCAACTACTACCTCTTTAATCGTGTTTAGTTCGATCGAGTTTTTCGACAACAATTCGCTCATTTGGCCTAGCGTGTGCGGTGCACAAAGCAGCCTATCCGGCGCCAGATATTTCAACTGATTCAAGAGTGAGCCTTCGTCTTTTGCCGGGATAATTGCTGTATCCCCCGCTGCCAGCGTGGATAAAATAAACATAGGCAGCGTCGTCAGAACTTGCATGTACTCGCATGTTGTTGGTGCCGGCAGTGTTTGCTTAAGCATTGCAGCTTGATTAACGAGAAATCCGTGTGATCGCACGATGCCTTTAGGCAGCCCAGTGCTGCCACTGGTAAACGTTATGAGTGCTGGATGGTTCTGGGAGACGTGAACAACCGCGCCATTTGAAGCAACTGTGCTATTAGCGGGTTTAGAACTAAGGCAGTCTTTGATCGAAGCTTCTATGTCGTTGTCCGGCCTGCCAAAAGTAATTACTCGATCAATGCCAAATAGGGGAGCCACCGCTCCGAGCATTTCTATTCTTTTGTCGAGCACCAGAACCTTCGGCCTGGCCAGGCGCAGGCAGTGGAGGACTTTGCTTGGGCTGTAGGCGGGATCTATAAAAAGCGCCTGGGCTCCCAAGCGAAACACCGCAAGTAGCAGACTGATCAGCTCTCGCTGCAGCGGCACATAAATAAGCACCACATCTAGTGGTCGTACACCCTGGGCCTGCAAAATGGTGGCAGCTTCGGTTACTTCCTCTTCCAGCTGAGCAAAGCTGGCTACGCGGGTGGTCGTTGTCGCTGTCGAACTAGCTCCTGATACTGTATCTATAATCGCTGGGCGCAGTGGCACACTGGCTGCATGCCTTTGTAATATCTGGCAGAGATTGGCGTTGTCTTTAGGGTCTGAAAATTGGGCGACGCTGTTCATAATATTCATTCTCTTGTACTGGCAAAAAGGGCAAACTTGCTCTGCACTGTTCCTCCGATTTGTTCCGGCAAGAAGGCACTGAAATTGTTGTCTTTGATCAGCGCGCAGAGTGCGCTGTTGTAGCCCAGGGCGAGGCCGCGTTCCAGCACCGAGTGGAAGAGACAGCGTCCGGTACCTCTTGGAGCAAAGGTGCTTCTGGCAAGTGTTTTGACAATAACCATAGACTTGTTCTTTGTGTCAGGCACAGCCAGTACCACCCCCAGTATCTCGTCGCTTCTACTTGATTCAGCAATCAGCACCAGGTCTTCCCTGAGTAGCCCTTTTAGAGGCTGATAAAGAGCATTGAACGATTGCAAGTCGATATCGCTGTAGAGAAAGTTTGACTTGAAAGCGTCCTGGCTGAAGTTGTGCAGGCACTCCATTTCGTTGTCAAAGTCGGATAAATCCAAGTTTCGTATTCTTAGATCCTCGGCAATTTCCACTGCCGGTAATTTAGCTGTTTGCGCCAGCGCAATACTCAAATCCTCAATTAAAGACGAGTGATAGGTTGCAGTAACGTTCATGCCCGCTGCGATGAAATCAGAGGCGACAAAGTGTGGATAACTTGGTTCTAGAAATGTCAGCTGCGATTCATCGGTCAGAGGCAATCGATAGCGGTGCCATGTGTCGCCGTTTATTGGGCCGATTACCTTTTGCGCACCGAGAGCAAATAAATGCTCCTTGGCCGCGACTATAAACGCGATGCGCTCGCTCGCACTGCAATGGCTGGAGGAGCTAAGATTGCCTATATATCCCAGAACTAGATCTTGGTGTTTGATACCGGGCATATACAGCCTGGCTCTCAGTGGCCCGGTGCCAAAATCAAGTAGCTTTATATTGTCTGTTGTCGTTGTTATTGTTGTGCTTGCCATAATTTTATAGCGTCGCCACAAAGGCAAGTAGTGATTACGTGGAAGAACATAGACACTGTTTTAACCAGCGTCCTTGCGAAGTTATCTCCGTCGGGTTTTGATTCTTTATCAGTAAAAAGGCTACCGTGAAGGCCATGATCCACAGTGGCGAAAAAAGTATGTTGAGCATGAGCAAAGATGTCTTGGCAGTTGTGATCAATAGCGGCAGCATAATCAATGCCGCGCTCTTAAGGCTATTTTGGGCGATGATGCGCAGTTTGGCCCGAATGACTTTGGCACTGTTTAGTTTGTGCACACGGATGTGAGCGCTGGCTATTATTGAGGCGTTGATCGCCAGGCCCAGGGCGTAAGGATAGAGCATGCTGTTGTTGGACCACTTGTCGTAAGCCAGTAGCCAGAGCAGTCCACCGAAGGCGACACTGGCGACTGCAAAAATCGAATGACGTTCGCCCTTAAATCTAACCGGCAGCAGAAGTCGGTAGAAGGCGAAGAGAATTATGGGCAGCGAAAACCAGAGGAAGCCACCAAGGATGTGTGCGGCAAATCCATAAATGAGCACCGCCAGTGTGGCGCCGCCTTCGAGTGTGGTGCGTTTTTTTAGCAGTAGCACCGTCACAGTAATGGCTAAGAGCACCAGGAAATGATAGAGAATCTCCGGGCCACTCAGGTGCGAGCAGCGCACCAAAGCGTAGTAGGCACCAAGGGGGACAAGTAGATTATCCAAGCCACCAAATGACATGCCCTCACAGGCTGTCGCCACCAGGGCCAGTATCAGTGAAACTACAATGTAATGCGAGTGAAACTGTAAAGGCGTGAGGGCCAGTACCACTAGTGCGCAAAGAAATGCCGTGATGAAAAATGTGATTGAGCCCTCAACTGTCTTCGAGCCATCGACAGAACGATATTTGCGCACGCCCATCCGAGTGCCCACCAGCGCGGCGAGCGAGTCGGCCAGCGCGAGAATAGCGACCGGTATGACGAAAAAACTTTTATTGTGGCCCGCAAGGATAAAGATTACAGTGACGGCCAGGGGGAAGAATAGCTCGCCGATTGATTTGCGTTTGACTGCAAAAAGAACGCTTTTATATTGATTGGCCGGCATCTTGCGCAGCACCAGCAGACCTGGGCATACCAGCACAAGCAAAACAATCAGAGGCAGAGGAGACGAGAACAACCAGGGGAAGGAAAGGCATGACAGTCCCATTATCAGATGTACTAACTTCCTTGTGTCTTCGGCATCGAGCGCCAGCAAATCGGCTGCTTTTGGAGCCGCAAATATCAACCCCGCCAGAGTGCTGAGTACAAGTAATATGGCTGCGTAGTCCTGGAAAATCATTGTAGTTGTCGTCTTTTCTAGCATGAATGCTGAGTGACTTTTTACTGCTTTATTGCTTGCAAACTCGTTCAACCAGGAGGCGTTTATAGAAGAACGTTTTGGTGATTGCCGCCAGGGAAGTGCTGAAGTCTTCTTCGATTTGCAAGTGTTGGGGGCAGTAGGCTGCTGCTTTTCTGTCTACCAACATATTCCAGTAGACCATGCGCCCGTCAGGCGAAGAGCCTCTAACGATCAGTTTGGCAAGTGTCCGGCACTGTTCAGGAGACAGATACTCAAATACATCAGACAGATTGAAGCTGTCGATACTGCCCTCCGGCTGTTCCCCCAGGATATCGTTGAGATTTCCCTGCTTCAACTCCAGGGCGCCCAGGTTGCCGCGTATAGCCTCGAAATTTTCGGGACGCAGATAGTGAGGTAAAACCGCGCCGTAGTCGCCGGTCAGTATCCAGCACAGATAAGGATTGTGCTCTGGTTCCTGTTCTATTAGAGCAGTTTTGCTGGTTTGCAACAAAAAGGGGCTGAGGTTTTCACTGGCGTAATCAAAGAAACACTTCTCACGACCCAGTAGACCCATCAAATGGCGGGAGAAGAACATCTTAAATAAACCGATATACAGTAAGGTGCCCCACTTTTTGCGATAGAATTCGGCGCGCTGGTTGCGGACCTTGGCCCTAAGGAGTTCATCAACAAGAGCCCGACTCTTAACCAGAGGCAAAATATGCTGACGGAAGATACGGAAGTAGCGCTCCATTTTGCCCTGGTCAATGACACCCTTGCTGATCAGATGTGTGTTCTGGTCGAAGTATTGTCTGGCGGTGGAGCTTAACTCCATGCGCAGATGTCCGTACAAAGCCAACCTATCGGGCGAGGAACCATCTGCCAGGCTCGGGCGCGCTCCGAGAAAATAAAGCATCTGATCATGGCCCAGCGATTTGAAACACTGCGCTTTAAGCTCAAGCAGAGCCAATTGTGCCGCACTGAGATCGACTGCTATGACCTTCGCTGGCGCGCGAGAAAGCAGCGATAACGTGTTGTCGCCCGCGGAGCAAATTGAGAGTACCGTTTGCCCGGCTTGCACCTTCATGTGCTCAAGCAGGGTGTCGCTATCTTCCCAGCACTGGGAATAGCGGATCATGTTCTTGTTTATGCTCTCAAGGCCCATCGGCTTTCTTCCTTTGGCACCATGTGTTTTTCTAAAATCGTGACCACACCGCCGCCACCGTCAACTTCGATCAGATCGCCGGTTTCTATCAGTTCACAAGCGCCCTTAGCAGACACCACCGCCGGCAGTTGCAACTCGCGGGCGACAATGGCGGTGTGCGAAAGCATGCTGCCATAGCTGGTGACGATGCCTTTGCAGAGCGCAAAGTGCATTATCCAACCTGGATCGGTACGCTCCGCCACCAGTATTTCTCCGGCCAATAAACTCTCCGTAGCCGGGTTTTTTATAACCCTGGCGCGACCGCGAATGGTACCAGAGCATGCGGCCAGACCAGTGATTTTTGTTTTGTCGCCATGTACAGCGTTCTTACCAAGCTCGTTTTGCCTTTCGGTTTGATCAGTCAAAGCTTGCGACTGTATAACATTGAAGGATCCCACTGGTCCGACAGAGCGGACACGATCCGGAATTATCCTGGTGTAGTTCGACTCTTCAGCTCGTCTTAGTGCGATCAGGCCGCGCAGATTGTTGCAGGTGCTCAGGCCTTCGATAAAGCCTAAAACTTCTTCAATTTCCAGATAATAGATGTCGCGTTTATCATCGAGTTGGCCCATTTCTACCAGACGCTCAGCCATTGTGTTGATAATATCGCGCACCAGACCGAACACTCTTGTACGGGCGAAGCGCAGATTTTCGCGACCGGCAATAAGTCTCTTGGCCGGTTTGGCAATCAATTTTATGACCATGTCTTTAAGAGGATTCTGAATCTGCGATTTTGTTACGATCTTAAGCTCCGGTCGGCTGTCTACCTGGCAGGATTTTGCCACAGTGGCAATGGTGGCGAGAAGCAAAGCCGGATTGTCTCGCACACTTTCGCTTTCCAGCTTGAGCTCACCAATCGAACGATCACCAAATTCTTCCAGATAAGCGAGATACTGGGCATAAGCTTCTGTGTGGCAGGCAAAGAGTTGATCGACATTTTTGTTTTGCAGCATCGATACAATCAACGCGGAGTCATCTTTGATTTTGCCGGCAATTTCTTTGATTATCTGCGGCGGTCTGGCGCTTATGACATTGCCCAGGCCTTCGATCAGGGACTGGGATGACGCATTCTTACCTGCCAGGTTCTGATGGATGCCGAAGAAAATCATGGCAAAGAAGTCGTTGATAATGGGCGCATCCCATTTGGTCAAAAGCTCCATCTCAAGGGAGCGGTAAAGGCGACATAGAGAGTCCAAGTCCATCTTTTTTAGATCGGCCCGTTTAATAGAAAGCACTGCATCCAGTTGCTGATAAAATCGCTCGGTGTTTTTCTTCAGTTTGAAATATTCACCGATAATATGCGCCACCGCTAGGAGTGTGCCAATTTTTGCCGGCAGGCTCACACCTTTATCGTCATGTGAAACAGTGCTCACTTCTGCGGCTGGATCCTTGAGGCCCATCATTTTTTCCATAAATGTACGGTTTGTTTTGTAGGCCGGTAAAAGGGCCAACAGTCGGTACCAACTGCCCATGTTGTAATAGATGTGGCCATCGATATAGCCAAGCATGCTGGAAAAAATGTCTTCGTTCTCACCGATGACTGTGTCGCTTACTCCCATGAGGCGCACAAACGATCTGTAAACATCGCGGTAGGCGCGACGCACAAAGGAAAACGTCATCGGCGTCGTCACGCCAGGATAGCTCTCCTGGATGTTGCTACCGTCAAATATGCGGACCAAGCCCTGGCTGGCAGTATCTTTTTGGCAGGCGATTGGGGTTGCGACCGAGCTGGTGACTGAGGCTTTTGTGGGGGTTGAAATAGGCCGCATTTGCAAAATGTAAATGGTGTCATTTTGAATGGCCCATTCTATGTCCACTGCGTAGCTATACAAGTGCTCCAAAGTTTTTGTGATTTCAGCCAGGTCGAGAATGGCTTTGTTGTCGATTACACTGCCACCGGTGCGCTCCACTTGACCGTCTTTTACAACTATCTGCTCACCGTCTACAACACCCTGTACAAGGTCCTCAGCCAATCCATCTACAGAGTTAATTACTATTTCGTCCAAGCTGCCAGTCACCGGATTTCTCGAAAATGCCACACCGGCCACTTGCGGCTCTACCATGAGCTGGACAAGAACCGCCATTTCATTCCATTTGAAATCGCGAACTTCATTAGCTGCCACGAGTTTCCTGTACTGATCTAAATTGATCGCCGTCGTAGACTTAATAACATCGCGGGCGCTGGTCAAAACGTCGTGCGCAGCTACTGAGAGGAATGACTGATATTGACCGGCAAAAGACGCGGCTTTCTGGTCTTCACACAAACATGACGACCGCACTGCAAATTCCGGTTGGCTCAGTGTATTTGTACTTTGCGAAGTTGTTGATTTTATTGTGCCGGCTTCCAGCAGTGCCTTAATCTGTGCTTCAATCTCGACCTGAATTTCTTTCTGAGCTAAATTCGCACCCGCTCCGATGACAAAAAATGCAGGTACCGTAAACTGACCATCACATTGCCCGTTACCGGCCAGTCGCAACAGTCGTACCAGGCCGAGAGCCTTGCCGCCGAGGATATGGTCGTAAATATCCGACTCGGTCAGATCCGACATTGTCAAAATAGATTTGTCTGTTATGTGATTCATGATTGAGGCACCAGTGTGTAAATTGCGAGAGGTCATTTAGTGAAAAATGTGAGCGTTGGCAGAACTGAGAAATACAATCAAGTAACCGATCAACACTGCCAAATTAGAGACATTGGTCAGCGGCTTTTGAATTTTGCCACCTTTTGTCAGGTGGCAAGTAAGCAGTACAAGTAAGATGTCGGTCAGGGCCAGAAGTGCAAAGGCATAGATCCCAGTCGGTAAAAATGACAGCGAGCAAGCGAGTAAAATATGTGAGGCCAAAAGGCAGCCCAGGAGCATGAAGCAAGAGTTTTGCAATCCCAACATTTTGCTGTAGGTTTCAACTCCGGGAAGTTCTTCTGATGCTGATCTGATTTTGCGACCAAGTTCAATCACCAATCCGTTTGCAAAACCAGCAGCCAGAAAAAATAGTAAACCCTGGCAAGAAAGATCTTTGTTCAACGGCCAGTGCCACCAGTCCAGAGCGGTGATGAATAAGTCGCTCAAGACAAGGATGAACATGTGGCTTACGACATAGAGAAGCGGTCTTGCCCTGAGATAAGCCGAGCAGAAAAATTCCTTCGACATCAGAGCGAAGTAGGTCCAGACGACTGCTAGAAGTATTAGCATCGAGGGATTGTAGAGGGCGACAAGCGTCACCTGTACAGCGGCTCCGACGGCAGCCGCCCAGGTCAGTTCGCCGAGCGTTATTAACCCTCTCGGCACAGGACGATCGCTCTGGTAGAGCGCGTCTTCCTCGCGGTCCTTCCACTCGTCGGCTACGCGCAACTGAAAAAACAGAGTAAAGATGACGACAAATCCGACAACTGCCTGGGCCGGACTCAGGGAGGCCTGCCCTAGCCGCAATACACTTGATAAACTGATGCCTGAGACGACAAACAGCAGGGTAATTATGCTGTAGGCGACCGGTGGGAAGCGCTCGGACAGATACTGACCAAAGCGTGCGGGCAGGTTTGTCGGCTGGACTAAGTTGTGGGCGGGTGTGTAATTCATGTTCGGGGTTCGCAGAGTGGTTGCTTACTCTGCGATTGTATAAAGCGAACATCAGTCAACCGGCGGCTGTGAAACAGTTTAACGACTGTGTGCCCTGGCCGTCAGGTTTCAAGCAAGTTTTTGATCCAATCTGTTTTAACGCACTGCAATACAGTTTTACCGCTGGCGTCTTTGTCCGATCCTCTGGCGCCATGCTTGAGTAGAAGTGCAATAATTTCTTTTTGTTGTTCTTTTGCTGCGTCCGAACCAGTACCGCCTCGACCTGTGTTTTGTACCGCCAGATGAAGTGGAGTAGAGCCTTTGAGATTCTTCAATCGCACTTCCGCGCCGTACTTAATCAAAGTAGCAGCCGCCCTGGCACACCGTTGACGCACGGCCATATGCAGCGGCGCGGCACCATGTTTTGAATGTGAGTTTGGGTCGGCACCGCGTGAGATAAGAAAGACTATGCATTCAGCTTGTTTCTCGGTATCCCATGTGGGAGTCGTTGGGCCGCCGACCATCGCGTAGTGAAGCGGCTGGGATCCGAGCCTGTTTCTAGCGCTGATATCGGCACCCTTGTCTAGCAACATCGTCGCAATATCGACGTTATACGCAGCAGCAGCAGCATGAAGAGCCGTGTCTCCGCTGGCGAGGTAGTGATGGATTTCATTGAAGAAAAACTGATTAGCCGTTTCGCGAGTTGCTCCAACTTTCAGGCACTGCCTTGCCAGATCAGGATCGGCGGCAAGACATTTTTTGACCTTGACTTGATCGCCCTTCATTACCGAGGTAATGAGCTCGTCCAGGGGCGGGTTGTCGGTCTTCAGCAGCAAACAATTACCTCTTATTCCGCTCAAAATACTCCGCAGCAGTCTGTCCTTCGCGAGCCCTACTCTCCATGGTCAACTTTGTGTTGATTCCATTTCTGGATTCGAAGCCACTGAGGAATTTGCCGCTCGCATCAAAGATTTCATGCTGATTCCATCGCAAAGTCGGATTATTCTTATCGACCTCAATGGTGTTATTGGCTTTGTTGAACTTCACTGCTTCTTGTAAGCCGGTACTTGCCGTGTAGATAATCATTTCTGGACCATCTTTATCTGACACCTTTTTTACTGTGCCATTTGCGTAGATTTCCATAGTAATAGATAAGTGACCATCTATTGGAGATGGCGAGAACTTGGTATGTATTTGGCTGTCTGCCTTCATTTGCTGCGGTGGGTTGCCGTTAACTTCGTGAATAAGGCGGTTGTTGTTGTCTATGTACCAGCAGTCGTCTGATTTGCCGATTTTAAAGCACTCGTGTTCCATTATTTGACCCTCATTGGAAGATAAAGATGAGGGGTGTATTGGGGTGGGATAGTCCGATATTAGAATCTAATTGTGACAGCTACGTGATGAAACCATTACAGCGCTGTTACGGAGTCAATCCCAAACATCCTTGGCTTCTTTCGGCGTATAAGCGTAAATAGACATCAGCAATCCAATAGCCACCATATCTACGATCAAGGCCGTGCCACCATAACTCAAGAACGGTAGAGGCACACCGGCGACCGGCATGATGCCTGTGGTCATGCCCATATTGATGAAGGCATGGAAGAGGAACATACACATAAGACCAATGGCCATGGCCGAGCCCCCGGGGTCTCGCCAGGCCAGCCTGGCAATAATTAGTGCCCGGGCGCAGATAACTGAGTAAGCCAGTACGATCAGGGCGCAGATCCTGAAGCCCAGCTCCTCACCGATGACGGCAAAAATAAAGTCTGTGTGGCGCTCGGGGATAAACGCGCCCTGGGCCTGGTTGCCGTGGCCTAAACCGGCACCGTTCACTCCTCCGGAACCGATAGCAATGAGACTCTGGAGGATGTGATAACCGGAGCCGCGCGGGTCGTCATAGGGATTGACGAAACTGGTCAGACGCTTCTGTTGATACTCTTTCAAGAGCCCCCACAGGTGCGGCCGGGCCACGCCAACGCCATAGTTTGCCGCGACCACAGCGGCAATTAGAATGATGCGTACAAACCATTTCCAATCAAAAACGCGCCAGACGACTAGCAAAATCACGGGCAGGGCGTAGATCCAGTACATCCACCACTGCTTATCCAGTGCGTTCAATATAAGTGAAATAAGTGGCGAGATCAGGACCAGGATGTCAGCCAGGGTAGCCCCCGACCAATAAGACAGGCCGAGAAAGACGGCGCCGAAAGTCAAAGATGTGCCCAAGTCGGGCTGCTTGAACACCAGAATGGCCGGGATAAGCATTATCCCCAGTATCTTGAAAACGTCGAAGAAGCTGCGCACCGGGTGGTTTCTCAACCAGGCGGCAAGCGAAAAAATGACAACTAGTTTTGCCAACTCTGACGGTTGCAAGGTAATCGGCCCCAGCGCCAGCCAGCGCTGCGCCCCCTGGGCGGAGTGGCCTTTGATCATGACCGCCACCAATAAGGCCAGATTGACCACATACATGATCGAGACCATCCATTTATTGGTCCAGACTGTGTAGGGTACGCGGCTGACAACGAGCATGAGGACGAGGCCCGCCCACATAAACTTGAGCTGGGCATCGAAATAACCCTGGGTGTGCTGCGATAGATGCAGTACGTTGAGGCCAACTGCAATCAGAAAACCGGTTGCCCCGAGGAGCCAGATATCGATGCCGTTAAAGACAAGCGATAGGCGCCTCAGGGCAGAGGGTATGAGATGCTGAGATTCTGCGGCCTGTAAAGACACTAGTTATGTTTGCTTTGGGGACGTATAGATCCTAACATTTCTAGCATTTTGAGCGGAGCAGGCGGAAATTGGCGATCAAAGACGCCCGTCTCTCGTACTGCTGCAGATCAAAGTGTGTCGTGTCTTTATCGAGATCGAAGTAGCGTGATACCACGGCTACCAGTTCTTCTTCCAATGTTTCCAGGCGACCGGCAGGCAGCTCCAGACGGTCATGCGTGAGCATACTGCGCATGCGGTCCTTGGCTGTTGCCCTTACATCATCGGTCTTGGGTTGGAAAATCCAATCAAAAAAGCGGTTTTGCATCAGTTGAATCCTCCTTTAAACCCGCACGGTAGGGTTGAAGAAGCTGACAATTTTGGACATCCAGGTGGCGTTTTTGACCTCCAGATCCATTATCGCTACTTCTTCGCCACGAATGCGGCGGGCGATGTTGCGGTAGGCCAGACCCGAACGTACGTTGTCGGTGCCGGATACCGGTTCGCCTTTGTTGGTGGAGATGATGATGTCTTCGTCTTCCGGCACCACTCCGAGGAGTTTGACCGAGAGGATTTCCAGTACATCGTCGATGCTCATCATGTCGTTGTTGGCCACCATAGTTGGACGGTAGCGGTTCAAGACAAGACGATACTCTTTGATTTCGTCCTTGCGAGCTTCCAAAAGTCCGATGATGCGATCAGCGTCGCGAACGGCGGACATTTCCGGTGTGGTGACGACGATCGCTTCTTCGGCGCCGGCAACGGCGTTCTGGAAGCCCTGTTCGATACCAGCCGGGCTGTCGATGAGGACAAAGTCAAACATCTGTTTCAGTTCTTCGCAGAGCTTCTTCATTTGTTCGGCAGAGACCGCTGACTTGTCTCTTGTTTGCGCGGCCGGCAACAAGGAGAGGTTTGGCAGCTTCTTATCTTTAACAAGAGCTTGCCGCAGTTTGCAGCGTTCTTCGACGACGTCGACGAGGTTGTATACGACCCGGTTTTCCAGGCCCATCAAAATATCGAGATTGCGCAGTCCTATGTCCATGTCGACTAGCGCTACTGAGACGCCTGTGCTGGCCAATGCCACACCGATATTGGCAGAGGCTGTGGTTTTGCCGACCCCGCCTTTACCCGATGTTATTACTATTACGCGTCCGGTCATTTAGTGTCCTCATGTCTATTTGTGAAATCTGACTCTAGGGAGAATTTAGTCAGCCTTGTGTTTTTGAATGCGTATTTTGCCTTCTACAATGCGCGCTGTTTCCGGACCGGTGCCCGAGGCGTAGGAGATACGCGGGCGGTCGGGGGCGCGCGCGATTGCACTTGCTATGCGGATTTGAATCGGCTGCAAGTTGAGCGCTCTAATTTCGGCTAGCGAATTGCCGCCTACTCCAGCGTGGGCAATACCTCTGAGACTACCCCAGACTGTAATGTCGCCTTCGGCCAGAATTTCGGCACCGGGATTGACGTCGCCGATAATGACGAGGTCACCTTTGTGGCTGACTACCTGACCCGAGCGCAGTGTCTGCTTGACGTAGAGCACTTGCGGCAAATGAGCCGCGTCGACCGGGGCACCGTCTATTGAGGATTCCTTGAGACCGGCTTCCGATTTCTTCTTACCGTCCTCTCCTACTTCTTCC
>Ga0105248_10002838_pt1 | contig 19221 bp, 17 predicted proteins | sample KBSS34metaG_FD_81524 | JGI IMG/M metagenome (GOLD analysis project Ga0105248, IMG submission 81524) | Switchgrass rhizosphere microbial communities from Kellogg Biological Station, Michigan, USA - KBS S3-4 metaG | ecosystem: Host-associated > Plants > Roots > Rhizosphere > Soil | place...
ATCAGGGTGCCCGGCGTCAGCGACAACATCACGACGCCAAACAACGCATAACCCAGAAGAACCTTGAAGTAGACCGACTTGATAGCTTCAGGATCCATACGGCGCATCCGAGCGCTGCCGGTCCAGAAAACATCCACCCATCGACGAACAATCCCGTCCGCTGTCGCGCAAACCGTCGGCGCAAGGACAAGAAACCCGCAAAAAATTGTCATAAACCAGCAGAAGTTGCCGAGCGCGACGCCGGAACTGCGCGTCACGCTTTGTTGAACGCCGCCGGCTGTCATGACAGCCATGCTCCAGTCGTCACTTTGCGTACCGAAAGGAAGGAACTGGACCGAAAGCATCGCCGGCAAAGCGAGTCCGATAAAACAAGCGGGCATCCATACTACCAACTGATCGCGTACGACGTGTTTGTACCAACGGCGCCACCTTGGCAATGACTTCTGATTGACCTCGAAGACACAGCCCACATGGGAAAGCGAGAGCCCATGGCTGCCGAAGACGCTTGGAATCGCTCCGACCTCATGTCCCATACCCCATCCCTGGTCGCGCGTATAGTTGCTGATCGGCGTGTTCGTCAGGCCGCCCGAACCCGCGATCGCAGCGAGCGCGGCGATGAACGCGATAAGTGTGAAATCAACAGGCGGTGAGCCGCGTCCTTCTACCAGCGAGACAAAAACGTTCTCAACGTTTCCGCCGCGCACCACAGGAACATTTGCAGCGGTCTGAATGGGAACAGTTCCGAATTTCACAAAGCCGCTCAGGATCTCCACCCACGTTGAGCCCTGGGAAAAGAAGATGGCGAGAAATAGAAGGAACCCAAATACGACGACGATCTTGAAAGCCATGACGGCCCGCAGCGAATTGTAGATCTTGCCGCCGAACAATAGCGGGACGAGGGCGAGAAGAAAAATGGCATATCCCAGTCCTTTCATCAACCAGAAGTCTCCGGGATTCGTCGCAGGCGTGGGAACAACGCCGCCCTTCAAAAGAGTGGCGACGGGCGTCGCGGCGTTCGCTGCCAGATAAGGGAATATCGATCCAAGGTCCAGAAACAAATACGCCAGTAGCCAGACGCGCGGGCCGGGAAATGTTCGGAATTTTCCAGTAAAGATCGGCTCGCCTGTGTACAACGTATAGCGGCTGATTTCGATGTTGTAGATGACCTGGCCAAGAACGCTGAGAGTCGTCAGCCACAGCAGTGCCCCGCCGTAGACGGCGGTCACTCGCGGCCCCAGCAGCCACTCCCCACCTCCGATCGAGGCGCCGCCGAGAACAAGTCCGGGACCGATCAGCGCGAACCAGTTCTTCCAGGTGAAGCGGGGCGCATCGATCAGCTCACCCGTATCCCAACGCGGCATTTCGGTGGAACCCGGGTGCGGCGCTTTGAATGTCTTCTCGCTCATGGATTTTGGAAACGCGAGCAGCAAGAATAGGCGGCAACGCCGCCAAAATCGACGGAAGTTTATGGGCGCCTGCATTCGTTCCCGTGGCGCGTCCAAGGTGCCGTCGCTTCGCCCGAGGTTCGGGGAATGGAATGTCGGAAGTCTCAGTCGAAAGTATTGGAAGAATCGCGCGCGTTGCAGCAGTATCCAATCTAAGATTCGCGACGGGAGCATGCATCATGGCTAAATCTTCAGAATTTCCACTTGGCAGACGAGACCTTTTCAAATACGCGGGAGTCGCCGCAGTCGGCCTCGCCGCCAGACGACCGATCTCTTTGGCCGCACAGCAGCCAACGGCGGGAGGCACGAGTCCCTTCTTCCCGGGTTTCAAGACTTTCAAAGTCCAAACCTCAGGCGCCACGATCAATGGTGTGATTGGCGGCCAGGGGCCGCCGCTGCTATTGCTGCACGGAGCGCCGTTATCGCACATCAGCTGGAGACTCATCGCTCTCGATCTGGCGAAGACTTATACAGTTGTCGCAACGGATCTTCGCGGATACGGCGACAGCAGCAAGCCGGCAGACAAGCCGGACCATTCGCCATACTCCAAGCGGACCATGGCGCTCGATCAGGTAGAGGTGATGAAGAGCTTCGGATTCGAGACCTTTCGCCTCGTAGGTCATGATCGCGGTGGTCGTGTGTCGCATCGTCTTGTGCTGGACCATCCTGAACGCGTTAGCAAAGTTGCTGTGCTCGATATCGTGCCCACGTATTACCTCTACACGCACGTCACGGAAGGATTCATCAACTCCTACTTCCACTGGTTCCAGAACGTGCGTACGGCACCCATTCCGGAAAATTCCATCGCGGAAACATTCAAAGGAAGGACGGCACCCGCAGACCCGGTCCAGGCCGAATACTTCCGTATCCAGTCAGACCCCGCCAACATTCACGGCATGTGTGAAGACTACCGCGCCGGCGCTTCAATCGATTTGGAACACGACAAAGCGGATCTGTCGAAGAAGATCGCCTGTCCCCTCCTCGTTCTCTGGGCAAAGCCCGGCGCCATGGACAATCTTTACGACGTACTTTCGATCTGGAAGGAACGCGGCGTCAACGTGACAGGCAAAGGCATGCCGGGAGGCCACAACATGCAGGAAGGCGCACCGGAACCGGTGCTGGCGGAGCTTCAAACATTTCTGAAAGGTTAAACTGAAGAGAATTGGGCCAGAACCTCCGTTTCGCTATCTTCCCGCGATAATTGGCAAGGCTTAGGGCAATGCTTACGGGAAAATAGGAACAGGGGCCTGGCCCCGATTTTTCCGAGGTGATAACCGCGAATGAAAACCACGCGCACTCAGGTAGGGATCGTCGGCGCTGGGCCGGCGGGTCTCATGCTGGGCCACCTGCTGCATCTGGCGGGAATTGATTCCTTCATCATCGAAAACCGCGCGCAGGATTACGTCATTGAACGGGTTCGCGCCGGAGTTCTCGAACAATCCACAGTCGATCTCATGGTCGAAAACGGCGTGGGCTCCCGGCTTCAGCGCGAGGGCTTGGTCCACGACGGTATCTATATCAATGTGTTTGGCAACCGACGCCGGGTTGACATGGCGGAGTTGACGGGGCGCCGCATCACTGTCTATGGCCAAAATGAGGTCGTCAAAGATCTGATCGCCGCGCGCTGCAGCGCAGGCAGACCCCTTCTGTTCGAAGTGTCCGAAGTGAGCGTCCACGATCTGCAGTCCGAGCAGCCGAGGATACGATTTTCTACGGACGGCACTCAGTCCGAAATACGCTGCGACTTCATTGCGGGCTGCGACGGATTTCATGGAATTTGCAGAACATCGATTCCGGCGAACCAGATTCAGATCTATGAGCGCGTCTACCCGTTCGGTTGGCTGGGCATTCTGGCCAACGCAGAGCCATCCTCGCCTGAACTTGTCTACAGCCTGCATGAGCGCGGCTTCGCGCTCTTCAGTATGCGCTCCAATGCAGTAACAAGGCTGTACCTGCAATGCGCGCCGGATGAGGATTTGTCTCAATGGCCGGATACTCGAATCTGGGATGAACTCCTCACTCGTCTGCAGGGCAACGACGGATGGAAGCCCAACGTGGGGCCCGTCATGCAAAAGGGGGTCACCGGGATGCGCAGCTTTGTTACGGAACCGATGCAATACGGCCGGTTGTTCCTCGCAGGTGATGCGGCGCATATCGTTCCGCCGACAGGGGCAAAGGGACTGAACCTCGCGATGGCGGATGTCTGGCGGCTGTCACGCGCCATTGCGCGCTATTTCAAATCCGGCGAGCGAGAGTTATTGGACCGCTACTCTGTAGATTGCTTGCAGCGCGTTTGGAGGGCCCAGCAGTTTTCATGGTGGATGACGTCGATGCTCCACAGGCCGGTCACCGGCAATCCCTTCGATTCCCGCCGCCAGCGAGCAGAGCTGGAGCACGTGACGAAATCCAGAGCGGCGATGACCAGTCTGGCCGAGAACTATGTCGGTCTTCCAATTGCGGAATCTCTGTCCCCAGAATAACCGCCGGCCGCTGGACGGCCGATCGAACCAACGCATAGAATAGGGTCGCGGCGATCATGCAAACTCAGGAGCGCAGACCAACACCGGCCGTTATTTTTGATTCCTCAATTGAAGATGAGATCGGGCAGGTTCTCGCCCTGACAATGCTACTTGCTTACGAATCGAGACGCGAGATTCGTATGGCATCCCTCAGCGTGAGTCGAAACAACCTGAAAATCGCCGCTTTCTGCAGCCTCATGGCCCGCTTCTTCGGAATGTCCCCCGCCATCGGAATGGCGGCAGACGGCCCTTCGAGCACCACCGTACCGCCAATGATCGAAGCGGTGCTCACGAAGCGGACAGAAGATGACAAACCCATGTACGCGCCGGCTGTCAGCCGAATGAACGACACCGCCGATCCTGTGGCGCTGATCCGCAATGCGCTAACCGCACAGCAGGACCAGAATTCTGTCGTGATTCTCGCCGGCCCGCCCATAAACGTTCTCGGTTTGCTCGCGCTGCCCGGAAGCCAACAGCTCATTCAGAAGAAAGTCCGTACTCTTGTGGTCGCGGCACCATTCAAAGACACGGAAGGGATGAAGAAGGTACTTGCGGAGTGGCCCAGCCCGGTGGTTTCCGCCGGAGAAGATCTTGGGCAGGCGCTGCCTTTTCCAGCCGAGTCCATTGAAAAAGATTTTGAATGGGCGGCGAATCACCCGCTCGTCGACGCGTACCGAGCGGCGAAAACGATGCCGTACGACGCTCGCTCCACCGCCATGGCAGCCGTGCTGCATGCGATACATCCCGAAGATAATTTCTTCGGGCTCTCCGATACCAGCGAGCTTCCGCAAAACAAACACCGTCAACTCGCCACCAATCCGGAATCGACCGCTCGCGTCATTCAATCCTATAGAGAAGCCGTCAGCACAAAGCCTCCGGAGTCGCGCCGCGGAGGACCGCAACGATGAAGACCCTCAGGTCGTTTACCGCGATCGTCGCAGGTCTCCTGGTGTGCTCCGCGTTTCCGACGTCCGGTCAGAATCCGGAAGAATTTTCAAAAGCCGTTTCACCTCTGTTGTCGGGTACCTGCGCTCAGTGCCACAACGATCGTCAAGCCGCCGGTGGGTTCAGCGTGACGGGCTTAAGCGCCAGCAATTCCATCGTCCAACATCGGGAAGAATGGGAAAAGGTTCTACGGCGTGTCCGCGGCGGAGAGATGCCCCCTTCCAATGTTGCCAGACCTTCGGATTCTGCCCTTCGCGCGTTCACGAACGCCATCCAGATGGAACTCGATCGCGCCGATGCAGCGGGCAGACCGGATCCAGGCAGGGTCATTGCGCGGCGTCTCAACCGCAATGAGTATTCCAACACGATTCGAGATCTGCTCGGCGTCGAATTCCACGCAGAAAAATACTTCCCCACCGACGGCTCGGGAGATGGCTTCGACAATATCGGAGAGATCCTCACCGTCTCTCCTGCTCTTATGGACAGGTACCTGAGCGCCGCGGAGCGGATTGCCCGTTGGGCAATCTCCACGGAGCTGCCGCCCAAACCGATTGTGGACGAGTACCACCAGCGAGACAGAAAAATCCGACGCGTCGATCCAAGCACTGTGGAGGCGATTCACCGCGTGGAATACGCGGGAGAATATACCGTCCGGTTCGGCCTTCCTGGCGAGCGCGCTCCAGACGCGAAGCCGGTCACGCTGAATTTGTGGATGGACGGGAAGCCTCTTGCCTCCAAACAAATCGAAACGAAGCCGAGTGGACTGGTTTACTTCGATCCCTACTCCGAGGAGGAAGTAAGAGTTTATCTTCCCGTGGGAGATCATGTGTTCCGCGCCGGATTCACGAACGATGATTTCGTTAAGACCGTCGCTTCCGCCGACCTCTACAACAACAAGAAGAACAAATTCCTCAATTCTATTGTCTTCATCGGCCCCTTTCCCTCTACAGTGGAAAAGGAAAGCCGGAAGCGGGTGCTCGTCTGCAATCCGGAATCGGGCCGAGCATGTGTCGAGCGGATCCTTTCGACGCTTGCACGGCGCGCCTACAGGCGGCCAGTGACGCCAAGCGAAACAGCATCCCTGATGCGATTCGTGGACATGGCCAGGACAGATAGTCATTCCACCGAACAGGGGCTCCAGCTTGCAATCCAGGCAATTCTGGTATCGCCAAAGTTTCTCTTCCGCATCGAACGGGATGCCAATCCCACCGACCCCAGCCAGATCCATCCCGTTTCCGACATTGAGCTTGCATCGCGATTGAGTTATTTCCTGTGGAGCTCCATGCCCGACGAGTCTCTCCTGCAACTTGCCGAATCCGGCAAGTTGCACGAAGCGGAAACACTTCGACGAGAAATTACCCGGATGCTGGCCGATCCGCGCTCCGCTGCCCTGGCTTCCAATTTCGCCGGACAATGGCTGGAGACACGCAATCTGGACGTCGCGGAACCGGATCCGAAGAAATTTCCCGAATGGAATCCTGAACTGCGCGACGCCATGAAGACAGAAACCACGATGTTTTTTGAGTACATCCTGAAGGAGAACCGATCGATTGCAGAGTTTCTCGACGCGAACTATACATTCCTTAATGAAAGGTTGGCGAAGTTCTACGGTATCGACCAGGTCACCGGCCCCGAGTTCCGGCGCGTGGAGTTGAGCCGCCAGGCCACGGAACAGCGCGGCGGCGTCCTCAGCCAGGCCGGCGTGCTGACCGTATCGAGCTATCCAAACCGGACATCGCCCGTCATTCGCGGCAAATACGTTCTCAGCAACATCCTGGGAACTCCCCCGCCTCCACCGCCACCAGACGTTCCCAACCTCGACGAAGGTGCAGTCGGCACTGTTGGATCAATGAAACAACAACTCGAAAAGCATCGCGAGAATACGCTCTGCGCGTCGTGCCATTCCCGCATGGATCCTCTCGGCTTCGGTCTCGAGAACTACGATGCAATCGGACGCTGGAGGACCAGGGACGGAAATTTCCCGGTTGATGCAAGCGCAACCCTTCCCGACGGCAAGACCTTTTCGAACCCGAAGGAAATGCGCGCGATTTTGACTTCCCAATTGCCGCAGTTCTCTCGCACACTCATCGAAAAGATGATGACCTATGCTCTCGGAAGAGGTCTGCAGAACTACGATCGGCGAACTGTGGACACTATTCAACGCACATTGAACACCGATAACTACCGGTTTCAAACTCTTGTTGAGCAGATTGTGTTAAGTTTGCCATTCCAGGCCCGGCGCGGCGAAGAGGTCGCCCCAACACCATGATCCTCACCGGCAGAGCTCTGCACAGACGGACATTCCTGAAAGGTATCGGTACAGCCGTGGCCCTTCCCTTTCTTGATGCGATGCTTCCCGCTGCTGCAAGCGCGCAATCCGCGACGCGCGCGGCCAGGCCGGTTCGAATGGCGTTCGTGTATGTCCCGAATGGCATCGACATGCGGCACTGGAACCCGAGCTATGAGGGGGAACTCTCGGAACTGCCGCGCACGTTGAAGCCGCTCGAACCTTTTAAGAAGGACATCACGCTGCTGGGCAATCTGACGCACAACACGGGCCGCGCGCTCCTGGATGGCGCAGGCGACCATGGCCGTTGCGCGGGTTCCTATCTCACGGGTGTGCAGGTCAAGAAGACCGTTGTCGACATCAAAGCCAGCGTTTCTTGCGATCAGCTCGTTGCCAACGAGACTGGAAAACGCACGAGATTCCCGTCAATCGAAGTCGGACTTGAAGATGCACGCCAGGCTGGCGATTGCGATTCCGGTTACTCTTGCGCCTATACGAACAATCTGGCCTGGCGCAACGAAACGCAGCCACTCCCGCCGATCCTCGATCCACGGACGCTCTTCGATCGTCTCTTCGGCGAAGACGCCGCGCTAAGCCCGGAGGCTCGCGTCCAAAAGAACAAGTACCGAAAAAGCATTCTGGATTTTATCTCTGAGGACACACGTTCGCTTCAGAGCACCCTCGGTCCCTCGGATAAAAGGAAACTCGATCAGTACCTTGGTTCTATTCGAGACATCGAACTGCAGATCGAAAAAGCGGAGAAGGATAGTTCGCAAATCGATCCACGAATGGAGAGGCCCTACGGCATTCCGCAGGATTTCGCAGAACACTTCAAACTCATGACGGACATGCTAACGGTGGCATTTCAGGCTGATCTGACGCGCGTCGTGACTTTCCTGGTAACTCGTGAAGGGACTTCACGAGCGTATCGGGAAATCGGCATCAGCGATGGGCATCATCCGTTGACGCATCATCGGAATCAAATCGAACTGATGGACAAGGTTGCCGAAATCAATCTCTACCACGTAAAGCAGTTCGCAAAGTGGGTGGAAACGCTGGGGTCGCTTCAGGAGCCTGGCGGATCAATTCTAGACAACTCCATGATCGTCTATGGCGCAGGCCTCTCCGACGGCAATGCCCACCTGCATCATGATCTCCCGACGCTGATCGCAGGGCGTGGTGGAAGTTGTATCAAGCCGGGCCGCCGTATCGTCTTCCGCAAAGAGACTCCAATGTGCAACCTGTTCCTGACGATGATGGATTGTATGGGTTGCCGCATGGAGTACTTTGGAGACTCAACCGGCCACCTCACGGGCCTGGATCTGGCGTAGGTTTTCCCAAATAACAATTCAGAAATAACAATTAATCAATAATAAAGCTCCCGTTCCCCTGAGGATCGCGAGAAGCTTTATTATTGATTAATTGTTATTTCTGAATTGTTATTTGGGAAATCAACGAACCGAGCAAGGCTGAGGGTCCCAACCGTTGTTGGTGTCCGGAAGCTTCTTGTAGTTGGAGCTGGTAACCCACGAGCCGCCCAGGTACTCGGGATCGTCGATGATGGTCGTGACGATCATGTACCGCACGCCGTAGGTTTCAGGCGTCGGCTGGAAGTATTCCGTAATCGTTGCCTTCTCGCTATACGGGACGCCATTCTTTCGCAGATATCCCGACTTCGCATTGGTCGTTACAACTTTCAACCATCCATTCTGATTTGCATTGCCGCCACGCCCGCCACCAGCCGGTGGAACGGGAGCGACGGCTGGTGCGTTTTGATCGGCCGGTAGTGGAGGTGGCCCGCCTGGGAAACCACCGGGGGCACCCGCGCCTCCAGGTGCGCCCAGTCCACCAGGCCCGCCGGGCCCGCCGGCACCGCGCCCACCGCCTGCAACAGGTTCCCAGATCGCAGCGGAGTTGCCCTGCCAGGTGCGCGGGCCGGAATCTGTCTCGGCCTGTTGTGCGCCGGACCCAAACTTAAAGAGACGCGTCTGCATTCCCTGATCCGTTTCCCACTTCAACGTGTTGGGATCCTGCCAGGTCACGTGCGCACGCGTGGGAATCCGGCTAATGGCACCCGCGCCATACCCTTTACATTGATTCCCTTCGGCTTCGTCTTTTGCAGGATCCCATGCATCGAGAATCGCTCTACCGGCGGGGGACAGCTGCACGCTGTCCGCATTTCCCCTGGGTGGTACGGCCATCAGCCATCGCCAGTCTTCAGTGACGAGCCGCACCCAATAGCCGCTGAGATCGTTGGTCGCTGAAGCTTGTGCTGTCGCGGGAGCTGCCGGGGCACCGCCCCCACGTCCGCCGCGGCCCGCAGGAGGAGCGCCCGGTGCTCCCTGCCCCTGAGCACGCGCTTCGTGGCTGCCGAATATCCAGAGCGTCATCGAGATAACACCTATTAGTGCTGCTGCTCGTAAGAGTGTGCGAGTCATTGCGCCTCCCCGACAGAGTTACTGCTCCGTCGCCTTCCGCTCTGCCTCCGTAAACCCGAAGCTGAAGCCGTCAGGACGCTTCATGGTGCGCATACGCAGTTTCGCTTCGTCCGGCGTGCGCGAAGGGTTTCCCGTAACGACAACATCATCTCCATAGCGCAACGTGTCGTTCTGAATGCCGCTGTTGGCCAATTGTGTCGAACCCGGGCCCTCGACTCCCCATCGAACTTTCTTCCCGTTCTTGTCTACCACTTCTACGGTGACGAACGAATGAGGGTTGCGAAACTGAAACGCGACAATCTTGCCCTGGATCTCGATCGTCCTGGATTCATCGTAAGTTGCCGCAAAAGAGTGGTGCCCATAGAGAGCCGTCGAGGCTGTCAGGATCCCTGCGATAACAAAAAGAAGAGCAAGTCTGGCTTTCATGCGTTTTCTCCCTCGTCCCGAAAACTATTTCTTGCTGAGGCTTTGATATGCCGCCTCGATAAACATTGCTGTGGTCCATGGCCCGTTTGTTGCGCCATACCGGCCGTCATAGTCTTTCGTCAGACCCGACGCCTGAACCTGCTGAAGCGTTTTGCCATTCTTGATGGCGTCTTGAATGCGATCACGAATGATCGTGAGCATGTCCCGATATTCGAGAACATCGGCTTCGTCGCTGATGCGGCCATGACCAGGAATAACGGTCGTGCCGCCTTCCTGCTTTTCTTTGGGAATGCAAATATCCAGAATCCTGTTCAAACCGGCGATCACACCGTTGAGCGTGCCTCCCGCCTTAGTGTCGATTATCGGGTACGTCGTTGTCATGAAGATATCGCCAGCCGAAATCACATCGGATCTGCGGAAGTAGACGATGCTGTCTCCATCAGTAATGGCATCGTCAATGTGAATCATCTGGATGCCTTCGTTGTTGAAATAGATGTCGTGAAAGGCCGTGTGGTAAATCTCCGTCGGCCACGCATTCACCGGTGTCGGCGCCTGCTTTCCGGTCGGCGCGCTCATGCGCGCCAGAACCAATTCGAACGCCGCGATCGGCGTGCCGCGCCCGCCGCCGCCACCAGCACCGCCACCGCCGCCACCACCGCCACCGCCGCCACCACCGCCACCGCCGCCACCACCGCCACCGCCGCCGCCCCGGCCTGCTGGAACGGCGCCGCGCAGGGCATCGTTTCCGTTGGTGTGATCCGGACGGAAGCTTGTGTTCAGGATGTAGCGGACTGGTTTTGTGGAGATCGCCCGCAGAAGCGCCTGCACTTTCTCGTTTGTGGCTCCGCCGTTTCCGGTATCAACGAGGAGAACGCCGTCTTCACCGGTTTGAACGGTAATGTTGCCCCCGGCGCCGACGATCATCCACACATTCTCGCGAACGTTCAGAGCCCGGACAGTGCGGTCAGTAGCGTCTGCGTAGTAGATCTTTTGCTGAGGATCATAGATTGCAGTGCGAATCTGCGTTTGTGCGCTGCCACCTGCACCGCGCTGGCCTTGCCCTATGAAGACGCTTCCAGAAAGGAGCCCGATTGTTATGCCGGTAAAAAGGAGTTGATGTCTCATGATCGCTAACGCTTATTGACCGGGACCACCGGGCGCTGTGGGCGGACCGCCACGCGCGCCACCGCCACCGCGAGCACCTCTACCGCCGCCACCCCGTCCACCTCCGGGAGGACCAGCGCCTCCACCGGCTCCAGGGGCGCCGCCGCGAGCGCCTGCGGCAGGCGGCTGAGCAGGGGGAGGCCAGGTTTGCGCCGCGACAACTTTCTTACGAAACTCAGGCAGCATCGTTTCAGCGCCACCTCGCGCGGCTTCTTGAATGACTCCGTGCGTCTTCGAATAGAGGTCGATATTGGGATTCTGTCCCGGCAACCAGTGGGGCACCCACCCCTGTTCGTGATCGAGTTCGGAAACAATCTCACACGGATAATTGCCGACATTCTGCCCGGGCGCCCATCGGAAATCCGTGCTCCTGATCATGGGTTCCGTCAGGTAGATCGGGTCGTTGATAATGACGACCCAGGTGAGAAATTCGCCATGCCGCCACAAATATTCGGTCAGCTCCGCCTGGTCGCTACGGGGCACACCGTTGCGTCGGATCCAACCCATCTTTAAATGTGTCGTCGTCACTTTAAGAACCTGCCCAATCCACTCCCCTGTCGAAAACCCCTGCCAGGTGTGGGCGGCAAACTCATCCGGATGAGGACGGCCGTCCATCCAGATCCACCTTTCGGGTGCCTGCCACTGAATGTGTGTGCGCAAAGCAGTGACTTGCCTGGACGCCGGATCGACTTCCTTCCAGATCTGCAACGCTGCAGGACCGCGTGGTGAGTAGTCCGACGGGTGAGGAATGCACTGCCGCTCAAATTGAGAAAGAACGTCGGCATTCCATGAATCGGCCTTCATACGTCCGGCATCGTTTATGGGCAGACCGGCAAAGTCTCCGACATCGGGACCGCCCAGCCGCTCCGGTTGATCCTCATGGAACTGCGGGGCCCATTCGCCGACAAGATCGATTTGCGCGAACGCTGGACGGCTGAACAGCACAAATGCCGCAAGAAACATAAACGCTGTGAGAGTTTTGTGCCCAAGATTCTTCATTCGCCACTCCTCGAAATTGCGGTTTGCAATCTCTGGCCTGTGTGGACATTTCGAGACACGTCGGCGGAAATCATATGCTTTTTGCCAAGCGAACGGACCACATTTTCCAGACCCCGAGAGATCTGGGGACAGCCTCCGAATCGAACGACAGCCCTTTTCAGATTACGCAGTTCCTGGCTCGAATTCGGAGGCTGTCCCCAGATCTCCCTGAATTGTGTTAGCTTGGCGGCAAAGTCTTTGGGTTTATGCAGGGGGTCCTCAATGTCGCGCGCGTGTGTGTTCCTCTTGTTCCTGGCAGTGTGTGTGGCAGCAGGAAGCTCTTTGATAGGGCAGGATACCTCTGACGCTCTGAATCCCGACACGCTTTATCGTCTCGGGCCAGACTCGCTGGAGCAGGCCGGCGTTCCGAAGGGTGAGATTCGCGGGCCCTTCACATTGCCATCCGCGGCGTATTCGGGGACGCAGCACACTTACTGGTTATATGTGCCCGCACAATACGACGGAGCCAAAGAAGCCAGCCTGATGATCTTCAACGATGGCCAGGCTTTCCTCGCGCCAACCGGGAATCTTCGCGCCTTCAACGTCCTCGACAATCTGATTTACCGGCGAGAGATTCCGGTAATGATCGCGGTCTTCATCAACCCCGGGCGCCGTCCGGATCAGCCGGAGCCAACACCGCAGAACTGGGGCGACCGCGACACGAACCGGCCAACGGAATACAACACGCTTGACGATCGCTATGCGCGGGTCATTGTGGACGAACTGCTGCCCGTCCTCTATAAGGACTACAACATCTCAAAAGATCCGGAGCGGCATGGCATCGGCGGCGCCAGTTCGGGGGCCATCGCCGCATTCACTGTGGCGTGGGAAAGGCCGACGCATTTTCGCAAAGTGCTCAGCATCGTCGGAAGCTTCACCAATATCCGCGGCGGGCATCAGTACGCGGACATCGTCTTGAAGAGCGAGAAGAAACCCATTCGCATCTTTCTTCAGGACGGCCGCAACGATAACCGCGCACTTAACGCGAATGGAAGTTACGATGAGACACGAGACTGGTTCTACCAGAACGTCCGGCTGATGCAGGCTCTGGCAACAAAAGGTTACGAAGTGAACTACGCCTGGGGGATGAACCGCCACGGACAGGCGATGGGCGGCGCGATCATGCCTGAAATGATGCGTTGGCTGTGGCGCGATCAGCCTGTTTCCACGGATCCTCGCAATCAAGACGAACGATCGCCGCGCTCACCCGCTCTTACCGGGCGATAGTATGCCGCGGCTTCGGTGCGGCTGCCGACCTTAATCCGAGCTTATCGGCAAGGTCGCCCGGATCGTTGCACATTGCGACAGTACCTCCGACATCGATTCCCAGCGATCCGCAGGCTGCAAAGCCATGCAGCGCGCAACCAGCGACTCCAAAGATTCCGGCACTCCGGGACGGAGATCGGAGAGCCGAGACGGCGGATTGTCCCTCAGAGCCGAGACCGTGTCGGGCCGATGTGGAAACGCGCGCTTCCCCGTGAAAATCTCATACAAGACCGCTCCAAATGCAAAAATGTCCGTACGCGCATCTATGGCCCCGCCTTCAAGCTGTTCCGGCGCCATATAGCACGGCGTTCCCGGCTTCCGGTTGCGTGAATTGGGGTTCGTTTCCCGAGCTCCATCTGAAAAGGACAAATCGGAATCCTGCAGTTCGGCGACACCGAAGTCGAGCAACTTCGCCCCGGATCTCATCAGCATGATGTTCGACGGTTTCAAATCGAGGTGAATAACGCCCGCCTCGTGAGCGTAGACGAGGGCGTCGGCAATCTGCATCGCGAGTTCCATGGCCTGGCGAGGCGATTGCGGTTCTCGAGACAAGCGATCCGACAGCAGTTCACCAACGAGATATTCAAAGACGAGATAATGCAATCCGTCATCGTAGCCAGCGTCATGCAGGACGCAAATGTGGGGATGGTTCAGCGCGGCGATGGCTCTGGCTTCCTGTTCGAACCGCCTAACGTGCTCCTGATCTCTTGCCATGTAGGAAGGGAGCGTTTTCACAGCGACGAGCCTGTTGAGCCGGCTATCCACAGCGCAATAGACATCGCCCATTCCCCCTCGTCCGACCAGCGAAAGAAGTTGATACCGTCCCAGCCTTCGATCAACCAGTGCTTGTGCGCCATCATCGGCGAGAGAGCGAGCCGCCACCTCGAACGCCGGTTTGTCCAGATAGGTTTCAGCCCGAGGTTGGAATGCAAGGAGCGACTCGATTTCCTTCCGCAGATCGCTGTCAGCGCCACAGGCCCCATCAAGGAATGCCCGACGGTCTTGAGGTTGAAGCGACGCGGCATCGGTGTAAAGCGTCTGAATATGGTCTAAACGTTCGGGACTCACGGTTTCATCTCTCCGTAAAGTTCTCGGAGGAGCCAGGCCTTGGCAAAGTTCCAACTCCGAATGACAGTAATGGGGGAAAGCCCCATTATCCTGGCTGTCTCCTCGACTGTGAAGCCACCGAAATAACGCAGTTCAATAACCTGAGCTGTCCGCGGATCGAGGGCGGCAAGTCGGCTAAGAGCCCTGTCTACATCGAGGAGAGAGGCGAGGCTGTTGTTGTCGCTCAGGTTCGGGGCGTCATCCAGCGACACAGACCGGGCCCCGCCGCCGCGTTTGGAATAAAGGCGGGACCTGGCATAGTCGACAAGGATGTGACGCATGACCTGGGCCGAGACGGCAAAAAAGTGCTCGCGATTCTTCCATTCGACGTTCGGCCAGTCGATAAGACGGATGTATGCTTCATTCACCAAACCCGTCGCCTGCAGGGTATGGTCGGCCCGCTCGCGTCCTACGTAACGGACTGCCAGTCGATGCAATTCACGGAAAACTAATGGAGTTAACCTATCGAGCGCGCCGGGGTCTCCTTCACTCCAGAGACGCAGCAGGGTTGTGATGTCGTGAGGCGATTGCTCTAGCATAGGGTTGTTGCCGCAGTTTACCACCGCCAGGGAGAAACTTTTTTCTGGCCAATGATAGCTACGTCCCGGATTTCCCGCCTTAGTAGACAGTAAACGTTATCAAACAAATTCAAGGGAACGCCAAAGGAGACTCATATGAAGTACGCAAAATGTCTGTTAACGGTTTCTGCCGTACTCGTCGGGATGGTCGTTGTTACCAATCTGCCTCTTCACGCTCAATCCCTGGCGATGAAAGTCAACATCCCGTTTGAGTTTCATTGCGGTGATCGGACGCTTCCAGCCGGAACCTACATCGTCGAAAGACGTGGGGAGGCGCTCCTGATTTCGGACGGAAAGGGCAACACGGCCGCCGCTCTTGCCAACGGGACTAAGAACAAAGCCTACGGGCTGGAGAGTATGGTGGTCTTCAAGCGTTATGGCGACGAGCGCTTCCTGTCAGAGGTGCGTTGGAGCGAAATCTCCACGGCCCGTAGCCTGATGGAGACGAAGGCCGAACGCAAGCTTGCCAGTAACATCCCGGCCGAACCGGTGGTCCTGACGGCGAGCCGCTAAAGTCCCCCCTGGTCGGTGACCTTCCGCTTGGACTGGTTGACCGACATTGAAAGCGCCCGGCAGTTAGCACGCCGGGCGCTTTTTCTTTTTCGCTCGCATCACGCTTCCTCACGTTCGCGCTGTATAGAAGTAGCTGAAGAGAACGAACAACGCCATCGTGCCGGCGAATACCAACAAAGCCCAGAAGAGAGTTCGAATTACAGATTCCATAACCTGCCTCCATCTTGCACGCTGCGTGGCATTTTCGCAGTAAACCATTGAGCCCGTGCGCGGTATGTCTCGAACGATCCAATCCCTTACTTCAATTCATCAAGCCTGCTCAATCGGCGACGACGGTACTGCGTTGGCGTCATCCCTGTTACTCGACGGAACGTCCGGCAAAACGTCGTCCCATCCTCAAATCCGGAATCCTGGGCCACCTCAGTGATGGACTTGTCGACCGATTCCAACATCTGCACCGCGGCGCAGACGCGCACAAAGTCAATCCAGCACTTGAACGTCACCCCGGCCTTCTCCCGGAAATACGCCGCAAAGTGCGTGTACTCGAGTGAAGCAATGTCGGCGGCCTGAGCCAGAGACAGCGCTTCACCGGGATGCTCCGATACGTATCCCAGCAGTTTTCTTAATGGAGAGTAGTACTCAAACGATCTCCAGACGATTTGCGGACTCTTCTGAACAATCAGCGGCCCGATCTCGGGCGGAAATTTACCGGACATATCTCCGTGTCTTCATTCGACGTTCCAGAACGATTGATGGCAGTTCAGTGACTTGCAAGCGGGAGTTGGCGGTATTCGCAGAATTGCGGAGAAAGAAATCGCGAAAAAGAACGAATAGCAGCTACCGGCCAGGAGGATATTTGGCGAGCTTGCGTTGTAGCGAGCGGCGGTGGATTCCAAGCAGTTTTGCCGCCTGACTAATATTTCCGGAACAGTCGGACAATACCCGCTGGATGTGTTCCCATTCAACCCTCGCCAAACTCGGCACCGTTACAGGCGTGACTCTTTCAGGCATCTTTGCGCCGAGTTCCTCGTAAGCTGAAAGAATCTGATCAACATCCACCGGCTTGCTCAAGTAGTGATCCGCGCCCAATTTTAGTGCCTGCAGTGCCGTTGCGATGCTTCCGTATCCCGTCAGGATGATGATCGTGATAGTGGAGTCGAATGTCTTGATCGTGGCGATGGAATCGAGCCCGTTGGATTCCGGCATTCTCAAATCGAGGAGGACGAGATCAGGGCTTATCTTTTCTGTAACTTCAAGAACGTCGATGGTATCTCCAAGACCGTGCGCCTCCCATCCCCTTCCTCGGAATGCGCGACAGAGTCTATCTCGAAAGACGGCTTCGTCATCAACGACAAGAACGACGGAAGACTCCTTCATCGATTCCCTGCTGCTAGTTCGCCATGATAGATGATCGGCAGTTGCAGAATTGCTGTGCATCCCGCCCCCTGAACGGACTCGAATGACAGGCTTCCGCCTAACCGCTGCGCGAAGAGGTGCGCCAGAAAGGCGCCCAGGCCCATTCCCTGGCCCGGAGGCTTCGTCGTGAAAAAGGGTTCGGCGACGCGATCCATCACATTCTGACTCATTCCAATACCATTATCGCGAATGACAAACCGTAGACCGTCGTCGGTCAACTGCGCGTTCAACACCACGCGTTCCCCATTCGGGCTCGCGTCAAGAGCATTCTTAACAAGCGCACCCAGCGCCTCGACGGCGGCCCTGGCGGGTATCGTACATGTAGCGGACCTCGAGGCAAGCACCTGCACATCGATTCGTGACTGGTGATTCGGAAACCGGTCTTTCGTCCGGCGCAGCAATTCCTGAAGATCGATCGTGCTGGGCGCTTCGCCAAATGGATCGCCGCCCTGCGCTCCCATTCGTTCAAGAATCAAACGGCACCGCTCGACTTCCGCGCGGATCAAACGCGCGTCTTCCTCTAATCCTTTATCAGACAGCATGCCGGCGCCGCGCTCAATTTCACGAGCCGAGACAGCGATTGTTGCGAGCGGCGTGGCGATTTCATGAGCCGCTCCCGCGGCAAGGGTTACCAGCGATGCCAGCCTTTCGTTTCGGGCCAACCGCTTCTGCATCAACAAAAGTTCCTGCTCCTTTTCCCGAGCCTCCTGCGAGACCTTCCCAATGAAATAACTGATCAACATCGAGGCTGTGGCGAAAGCGACCCACATTCCCAGCAGGTGGAGCGATACCCCTTCGGTGCCTGCGTGGGTCTGAAATGCCGGCACAGGGTTCGAGATCCAGAACAAAAGACCAAACGCTATGGCAGAAACAACTCCGAGCGCCCACGTCCACGCGCGATGCAGGATCACGGCGGAAAAAGTGATGTGGACGAGATACAAAAGACTGAATGGATTCGTAACACCACCGGTTACGGCGAGAATCAACGTCAGGCAGACGGCGTCGAAAAGAAGCAAGGGACCGACGACACGTTCTGCATTCTCGGGAAGCTTCTCGCCACTCCGGCCGAGCCAAATGTTCGTGCACAGTTGCAGAACAACCGCTAATCCCGGCAGAAAACCAGGCACATGAACGTGAAGTCCTAGAGAGACAAGCAGCAGGAGCGCTACTTCACCAAGAATCATTCCGTAGCGAAGGCGCACGATCCAGGGAAGGACCGCGCGATGCACAGCCTTGGCAGAGTGGGGGAAATCTAATGTGGACGCTGGACCCACGGGGAAATTCTACTGCGTCAGCACCGTTTCAAGTTAATGCCGTGACCTGGCGACCTAGAGCGTGCTCACGCTCTGAATCCGCCGAAGGATCTCCGGCCGCTCGGACTGGAGCGCAACAAGACAGATTTGCTTGCCGCTCCGCGCCATAACAGGGTAGGACGCACCCTTTATCGTGCCCATGAGCCGCACGGCCGGTGAAGCAGGAGTATAGAGTCCCCACTTCACAACGGAAACCTCATTGAGATCATCCCACGCGAGAAACACCCGACCTTCCCCGAGACCTATCGCATACGCATGCTTCGCCATCATCTGGTTTGGATCGAAGTCAATGGGTGCTCCAAACGACAAGTCCTGGTCTCGAGAGGACGCCAGATAGACCTTTGGCTTATCGCCTGCCTGCGTGAACCATACGACGTGGGCCTGGCCTGAAGGATCGATCGTCATTGTGGCGCCGGCTACAGGACATGCGTTCAGTTCCCATCGATCCTGATGGACGATCCTCGAACGGAACGTCCGCCCCTGATCGATAGAACGCGCTACCGCGATATCACGGAACATCGGGCCCGATCTCGGCGCCATTCGATAACTCAGATAGATCGCACCCGTTCGATCTGTGGCAAGAGTTAGCCTGCAGCACTCACAAACATCTGAAACGATCTTTCGATCCTGGGATAATGTTTTTCCTCGATTTTCAGACACGGCCATCCATATTTCTGCGCCACGATCTTCACTGGTCTTGTTGCGCTCATCGATCCACGCAACAAAAATGCGTCCCGCAGAATCGACGAGGATCGATTGAAATGCA
>Ga0105248_10002842_pt1 | contig 19208 bp, 16 predicted proteins | sample KBSS34metaG_FD_81524 | JGI IMG/M metagenome (GOLD analysis project Ga0105248, IMG submission 81524) | Switchgrass rhizosphere microbial communities from Kellogg Biological Station, Michigan, USA - KBS S3-4 metaG | ecosystem: Host-associated > Plants > Roots > Rhizosphere > Soil | place...
GCCGCACAGATAGCTGTTCAGCATCACGCTCTTGCCGTCGGGGAGCGCGCGGACCTCGAATGGTTGCTGGTCGAGCGAGTCGTTGGCGCCTTTGGGCATCGCGATCGTCTTGAGCAGCTTGAGATCGGAGAGTCGCCAGAGCTGGACGGTATTCGCCGTATGCTCGGTGTCCATCGGGGCGCTCGTCGTAATCATGCGGTCGATCGCCGGGAGCAACTCGACACCGTAATTGCGAATACGCGCGCCGGGCATGCTCGAGTCGGCGGATGAAACGCTCCGCACGAGTTTGCCGTTGGCGTCGAATTCGGCGATGCCGCCGGGGTTGCCCGGCTTCATGCCGTTGCCGTACTGCAGCGTCGCGATGACGTGGTCGTTGGCCAGTCGCGCGAAGCTATGCGGCTTCTCGAAGCCCGGAACGCCGTCCATCGCGCGCACGCGTTTGGGCGCGTTAGGGTCGCGCAAATCGATGAGGAACGCCCGTCCTGCCGTGTAATCGTCGGCGAACACGACGCCGCCGCGGGGGAAGGTGTACTCGGTGTGGTGCGGCATCATCGACATGTCGCCGATCGGTACCGACGTCACGATCGAGCCGTACGCCGCACTCGCCGTGTCGGCGTCGATGATGACGACGAAGCTCGGCCCTATCGGCGTCACGACCTTGGCGCCCTCCATCTTCTCCTGCGATCCGGCCCAGACGGCGAGATACCGGGCAGCGGGGGGGCGAGCCGTCGGTTTTTCGGTATCTCGGCAGGCGAGGACTACGCAACCGGCGACAAGGACCGAAACGCGTGAGGTGAATCGTCGCATTGAGAGAGAGCGGGAGGGCGCGAGGAGGTTCGACGATGCGCGCACTAGCTTCCCGCATTCGCGCCACCTTGTCAACGCCGCGACGACGCCGGATAAAACGAAGTGGGGTGCCGTTGGCACGGCACCCCACTCTTGAGGAGCGACCCGCGGTCGCGAGTCGTCAGGTGGTTGGGGGTTTCGGTGGAAGCTTTGTCGAGTCCTTCACGATGATCGTCGTCTTCGTCATGGAGTCGGTGGGCGGTTTCACTTTGTTGGCCTTGTGCTCACCGCTCTCGCGCACCCAACCGGCGAGGCCGCGCAGGCCGCCGAACTGCTTCGACGAGAGTACGGCGCCCGTTTCGGCGTCCACGATCACTTTCGCGTGCGTCTTCTTGCCGTTCGGGATGATATCGATCGCGTATTGGGTGATGCCGTTGTCGACGTTCATCTCACCCGAGCCGATTTGGCCCGGCACCGCGCAGAGCGCGACGATCTTCGCGGAATCAGGAGAGATCATTCCCGCATCCGGTTTGTAGAGGTCGGATTTGATCTCGACCGCCTTCGCCGCCGTCACGTCGACGGTGCTACACACCGTACCGGTGGGGCGATACCACTCGATGATGAGCGTATCGGTGGCAACCACGCCGGCGGCTTGGACGGGTTTCTTCGTCGTGTCTGGTTTCACTTGCGCGTGGAGACCCGCGGCGGCCGCGATCGAAAATACGGCGACGCCTGTGAGCATCTTGTGGTTCATGTGCACCTCACAGCAACGGTTACGTCTGAGCCCGCCTGCCGGAGAGCAGGCCTGGGTGGAATCGGCCGGGCTGTATCGCAATCGGTGTGCGAGAACTCAGACTCTACGAGAAATATTTTCCGGTGCGGCGTGAGAATGTTCTCAATTGCGTGGCGTGGGTCACTGGAATTCGAGTTGCGTGTGATGCGGCTCACGATTGGACACTCTGTCGGGACGCTCTGCTGAACTACCTAAGCGCAGAGGCGCAGAGCCGCAGAGGCGCAGGAGGAGCGCCGCAAGTGCTCAACCCTTCGCTCACAACGAGCCCGGACGAACTTTTCTTTGGAACAGCCGCTCGGGAAGCCAACGGGAATATCCCGAGCGGCTTCACTCAAGAAAAACCCGGCTCGTTGCACGACGGATTGTCGCTCGTGCAGTTCTCTGCGCCTCTGCGCCTCTGCGCCTCTGCGCTTAGGTAGTTCAGCAGAGCGTCCCGATAGAGTGCCTTAAGCCCGCGCCACCCTCAGAACTTCATCGAGCGTCGTCACCCCCGCGCGCGCCGCACGCAGACCATCTTCGAGCAGCGTGCGCATCCCTTTCGCGATCCCCATCGAGCGCAGCTCCTCTGACCCGCGCCGCCGCTGCACCTCGAGACGCAGCTCGTTGTCCATCACGAGCAGCTCGTAGAGGCCCGTGCGTCCGCGATAGCCGGTGCCACGGCACTCGTCGCAGCCGCGGCCCTTCCACACGCGCGTGAGGCCGAGCTCCTCGAGATTCAAGCGATGTGCGGCGGCTTTGTCCGGAGTCGTTTCGGTCTTGCAGTTCGTGCAGATCACGCGAACGAGTCGTTGAGCGACCACCGCGTCCACCGTACTGGCCACGAGGTACGCAGCGACGTCGAGATCGAGCAAGCGGGTGAGCGCCGTGGGAGCATCGTTGGTGTGGAGCGTCGACAAAACCAAATGGCCGGTGAGCGCCGCTTGCGTCGCGATCTGCGCGGTCTCGGCGTCGCGGATCTCGCCGACGAGAATGATGTCGGGGTCCTGACGGAGCAGTGAGCGCAGCGCGGCAGCGAAGGTTACGCCCACCTTCTCGTTCACCGGGACCTGCGGCACGCCGGCGAGCTCGTACTCGACGGGATCTTCGACCGTGAGAATCTTCTCGCGACCCGTGCGGATCATCTCGACGGCCGCGTAAAGCGTCGTCGTCTTGCCGGATCCCGTGGGGCCGGTGACGAGCACGATGCCGTGCGGGCGCGAGACGACCTCCGTGAACAGCTCGAGCGTGTCCGCGGCCATTCCCAGCTCGGTGAGTGAGATGCGGCCGCGCTCCTTGTCGAGGAGTCGCAGCACGACACTCTCGCCGCGCAGCGTCGGCACCGTCGAGACGCGGACGTCCACCTGCCGGTTTTGAAGTCGCAAGCGAATGCGTCCGTCCTGCGGCAGGCGACGTTCGGCGATGTCCAGCTCGGCCATGATCTTGAGACGGCTGATGATCGCGGCCGTGAGGTGCGGCGGCGGCGACGGCGCGTTCTGAAGGACGCCGTCCACGCGATAACGGACGCGCAGTCCGTCCTGATACGCTTCGAGGTGCACGTCGGACGCGCGCGCGTCGAGCGCTTCGATGAGCAACAGATTGACGAGGCGGACGACCGGCGCCTCGTTGGCGAGGTGCAGTAGATCGTCGAGCGGAATCTCGTCGACGTCGATCACGGCGCGCGCTTCGCCGGTGAGACCGGCGATCACGCCTTCGGCCGTCGCGGCTTCCGGCGCGTAGACACGACGGATCGCCGTGCGGAGGTCGTGCTCGTTGAACCGCTCGAGAACGACGCGCGCTCCGAAGAGAAGACGCAGGTCGTCGAGCGCGAGCGGCTCGACGTGGTCGAGCCACGTGCCGATGACCAGCGTGCCGCCGTCGACGCGCAGCGGCAACAGTCCGTATTGCTCCAGCCACTCGGCCGACAGTCCCGTCGTGAGCCGCTCGACCTCGAGCAGCTCGGTGGCGGAATGCTCCGCGTCCGACTCGGGTCGGTGGGTCGCGGTCATAGGCCCGGCGGACGACGGCGCATCGTCGTGAGCGAGTCTTTCTTCGTGGTGTCGGACGGCGGACGAAGCGTCGGCACGGGGATCGTGTCGGCTCGCGGGATGATGTGCGGCCCGATGTTCATCTGCTTGAGCAGGTCGCTTCCCTCGCGAATCGCCTCGCGCAGCTTGTCCACGTCGTCGTCACTCGAGATGATGTGCGGCGTGAGGAAGAGGAAGAGCTCCGTGGTGTCGTCGGTGCGCGACGTGTTGCCGAACAGCAGCGTCCCGATGAGCGGGATGCGGCTGATCAGCGGGATGCCCTGGTCCTGACGTGTCTTGGTGTTGCCGGCCAGGCCGCCGAGGACCGTCGTCTGCCCATCGCGAATGAAGACCTGGGTAGTGGCTTCTCGCTTGTTGATGATCGGAGCGTCGAACTGCACTTCGTTCGTCGCGCTGTTATCGGTCTGCGTCACCTGAAGATTGACGTAGCCGTCCGGATTGATCGTCGGCGTGATCGTGAGGATCGTTCCGACGTCGATGTACTGCACCGTCTGCACGCGGCCCGTCGGATCGTTCGGCACCGTCTGCGAGATCTGAACGAATGGACGCGACGAACCGACGTTGAGCGTCGCCTGGCGGTTGTTTTGCGCGATGATCACCGGGAGAGACAGCACTTTGACGTCACCGCGGGCCTGCAGCGCGTTGATCGCGACGTCGTAGTTGACCGCGCCGCGGCCGCCGCTCAGCTCGAGGATGAAGTCGCGCGCACTGGCCAGCGACGGCGACGAGGCCGTGACGTTCGTCGCGTCCTTCCCCGTCTGGGTGCGCTTGATCGTTCCCGACACGCCGAGGTCGAGCGAGCGCGTCCGCGTCACCTCGGCGATCGTCACCTCGATCAGCACCTGGAGCGGACGCAGATCCACGCCCTGGATGATCTGCTGCACCAGCGCCCAGTCGGAATCGGTCGCGCGCACGAGCAGCGAGTTGCTCGACTCCTCGGCGATGATGCGGATCTCGCCGGCCTGGTTGGACAGCGAGCCGCTCGTCGCCTGGAAGATGCTGCTGATCGCATTGGCGATCGCGTTGCCGCGACCGGCGCCGGCGACGATGCCCTGATCGGACGCCACTTGGCTGGCCGGATTCGCCTGCCCGCCGCGACCCGCGCCGCCTCGACCTGCGTTGTTCTGCTGCTGCGGAAAGGTCTGGATGTTCCCCGGCGGACCGGTCTGGATCGTCGTGAATCCGCCATTGGCATTGGGAACCGTCACCGTGCCGCCGCGGCCGTTGTTTGGAAAGCCGAAGTTCCCCGTGAGGCCGGAGAAGAGATTCGTGAGCACCGGCGCAAGTTGCACCGCGCTCGCGTGTCGTAAGCGATAAGTGAATAGCCGGACTTGCTGCTGCTGGTTCGCCTGCGCCAATTGCTGCTGAAGGATCTGCTGCGGCGTCGGCCCGGTGTTGCGCTCGGGCGGCGTTCCGGAGATCTGAATCAGCGACGGCGTCTGCGTGAACTTGAGTCCATTCGCTTCGGCGACGTTCTTGAGCACCTCGATCATCCCCTCACGATCCACCGGGCGACCCATGTGCACGGTGATCCGCTGCGACGGGATGTTGGTCATCGAGACGTTGAGATCGCCCGCCGCGGCCAGCGCGTCGAGGACGACCTTGAGCTCCTGATCCTGATAGTCCAACGACGCCGACGCCGGCTTCTTCGCCGTATCGGGCCTCGTCGGCGTCTGCCGGCCGCCGCGCTGCGCCACTAAGGGAGGCGATGCCAACATCAGCGCCAGCGCCGCCGCGATCACAGTTCCTTGACGAATCCGCATATCAATATCCTGGCTTTGGCACTGTGAGCTCGGCGCGATTGCCGGCGGTGCTCACGAGCACGACTTTTCTGCGTTCGATTCCCTTCACGGTCCACTCACCGATCTTGTCGCCGACGTGGACCAGCGTCGGTGTTGCGTCGCCCAACTGGAGCGTCGCGAAGCTGCGGCCGTCGTTCGCCACCGCGGTGCCGAGCACCAGCGGCTTCATGGGTTCGACGACAGGCTTGTTATCCGGGGCACTTTCTCCGGGCATTCGATAGGGCGCCGACGGCGCGCTGCGGTCGCGAGAGAACAGATCGCTCTCGACGGCCGATTGAATATCCGCCGGCGGCGGCAGCGGCCCACGGGTGATCGGCTCCAATGCAGCGACACTCATGACGGGGGCGCCCCCGCCGGAGGGCGCACGGAGCGCCCGCGCAAGTGACCACCCGGCGACGACAACGGCCGCCGCGAGTGCGACGAGCGCCGCCCGGACAGCCGGAGTCCGAATCCCCGATCTCCAGTTCATCGCGCGGCCGCTCCGTTTGACGCCGAGTCGCCACGCGCCCGCAAGCGGGCACCCGGCCGAGTCGCCGAGTCGCCGAGTCGCCGAGCCGCCGAGTCGCCGCGTTGCCGCGACGGACGGTGGTGTCTGGGACACCGCGGCGGTCGTGGTGTCAGCCACCGCGAACCCGGAGATGGTCGCGGCGATCGAGAGCGTCTCGATCTCCTCTTCCCTTGCCCGCGGCGAGCGCGAGATGTCGAGGCGATCGATGCGCACGAGCTTCTCACCCCGCTCGAGCGCCTGGAGGAACATGAGGACTCCGAGAATGTCCGATTCGCCGCGGATCTCCACGCGAAGTCTGCGCACGCCTTCAGCCGACGGCGCCGCGGGGCGAGTGCCGGCGTCCTGGAGCCAGACCCGCGCGTGCCGCGCCACGTCGCCGAGGTAGGACGCGAGCTCGGCGCTCGCCATCACGTCGTCCTTGCCCTCGAACAATCGCGGCCGCATCGCCCGCATCGTGGAATCGGCGACCCGGTGCAATTGCGGATTCTGTTGTGCCGACGCGACCGCCGCGCGTTCGCGGGCAAGGGTCGCTCGTTCCGTGACCAGCTGGTCGCGCGCATCTTCGAGCGCCGCGCGATAGGGCCGCACGCCGTAGAGGAAGCCGAGGCTGACGACGACGATCGCCCCACCAATCGAAACAGTCCGGCGCTCGCGGGCGCTGAGCGTGCTCCACTTCATTGTCGAGTCCCGCGAGGACGTCCGCCCGATGGAATATTAGCTGCGGGCGCTGTCGCCGGTCTGGCGAGCCGGCGAGCCGGCTCCACGCGGGCGGCGATCGCGAAGTGCTCGAGCGACACGCCGTCATCCTGCGTCTCACGACGCACCGGGGCGCTCGCCTTCACGTCGAGCAAGCCGCTCGTGCTGGCCATCGCGTCGAACACCTTCTTGGCATGCGGCGCCATCCCATCGATGATGAGAGAATCCTCACGGGCGCGAATCGCGGTGAGGAATGCGTCTTCCGGCACGGACTCGCTCAGCGTCACAAGCACCGACGACCAGTGCGGTGCGGTGCGCTCGACGGCGTTGAGCGCCGCCAGCTCTCGATACGTGGCGTCCACCGTCGATCGGCCGACGAGGCTCGACGCGATCTCCGGGCGCAACCGCTCGCGCTCGGCCCGCACGTTCGCGAGCTGTCGTTTGACGCCCCACAGCTCGATGCCGGCGGAAAGCAGCAACAGAGCCGCCGCCGCACCGGCGAGATACCACGCCAGACGCCGGCCACCGGCGCGCTCGATCGCCACGTCGCTCTCGGCGCGGAGCGTCGGGCCGGCGTCGCCACCGGCGAAGTGCGCGGCGAGAAGCTCGGGGCGCTCGGACGCGGCCGACCATTCGCCGTTCGCGACGCTCGCGTTCACCGCGTGAATGTTGAGGGCGGCGGCGAGCTCGTGGCGCGCGCGCGATTCACCGGCGATGCCGACCCGCGCGCCGGGCGTGACCGTGTCGGCGATGAGCTGAGCGTCGGACGACCCGTCACGGAAGCGCCGCACGCCGACGAGGCGCTTGCCGTCGAGCTCCAGAACGTGCGTGCGCTCTTCCTGGCACAGAATGACGAACGCCGACTGTCGGGCGAACGCCGGCCAGAGCGCGAAGGCCGCCGACGCCCAAGCCGTTTCGGCCGGCGCAACCGTGGCGATCGTGAAGCCGGCGCTCTCCGCCGCTGAACGAATCGCATCGATGAGCCGAACCGACGCCGCCGCGGCGACAACCGGCAGCGATTCGCCGCGACGCCGCCGCGTTGTCGGCGACGCGCCGACGACCTGCGGTCCGCGCGCGCCGACGAAATAGCGCGACGCCCCGCGGATCAACACCCGCTGCAACTCGTCGCGACTGACCGGTGGCAGCGCCAGGCGCCGCACTTCGGTGAACGGCGGCATGAGCGAGATGTCCAGCGTGCCCCGTTGTTCGCCGAGCTTGCCGGCGAGCTCGCGCAGAGCGGCGGCGAGCGACTGCCACGCAGCCGCGTCAGTGGGCGGCGGTTCGAGCTCGACGCGCCACGCACGATCGGCGCTGGAGCGTAGGCGTACATCCACGGCGCAGAGCTGCGTCGGGGAGAGCGCGATGCCGGTGCGATAGCGATTGCGCGAGCTGGTCGCCGAGGTCATCGCCATAGCTTGCTCGTCACGAAAGCTGAAGCACCGGTATTCGAGGCTCCGGGGAGCGCTCCATTTGCGCCGCCGTTGGTCAGCACGGCGATGAGCTCCGTGGGCGGCGCTTGCGGACCGACGCGCGCCGTGATGGTGAGCTCCACCTGGTTCGTGCGAACGGTCGTGCGCGACTGGAGCTGATTGATCGCGGCAGGAGTGCCCAGCTGGCCGGGGAGTGGTCGGCCCCGCGCGCCCTGCTGGAAGATTTGATTGATGTTGTCGATGCGGCGGCCCTGCGACCGGAGCATGAGAATCATATTGAGCGTCGCGTCAGTCATTCCGGGGAGCGCGCGGAGCACCGGGACCGGCGCTGTGTTGACGTTGATCGCGCCGGACCCGCGCGTCGTGAGATACTGCGCGACCGTCGCGTAGATGTCCGGCGTCATACCCATGACGTTCTGCAACTCCTCGACGTCTCGGAAGGTGCTGTTCGTCGGGAGCGCAAGCATTCCGGCCTTGATATACGCGTCGCGCTCGGCGCCGCTCGGCCGGGGAATGCTGTCGGCGTCGCGCCAATCCATGATGGCCTGAGCCAGATGCGTCGCTTTCGTGTAGTCGCCGAGGAGGAAGCTGAGGAAGGTTTGCAGCTCGGTCTCGTTGACCTGGTTGATGTTGAGCCGCTCGCCGAGATCGCGCGCGACGACGTTGACTTCCATGCTGTCGACGTAAACGGGAACGGAGTAAAGGGAATCGACGTACGCCCACGGATCGCTGGCGCGGAGCCGCGCGATCGCCGCGTTGTTGCCCGACGGGGCGATACGGAGCGCTTGCTCGAGCTTGGCCTGCACCGACGCGAGTGCGCCAAGCGCCGCGGCGCGTTGAATACCGCGTTCCGAGGCGAGGATACCGACGTTGCGTCGCTCGCGCGCCTCGAGGCTGAACTGCAGCGCGACCGTGGCAATCGCGACGACCAGCCAAAGCGCGGCGAGCAGAGCGACTCCACGACGGGCGCGTTGACCACGTTGCGGTCTCCCAATGGACATGATCATGGGGAGAAACTCGCTCGCCGGCCGTTCTGCGCGCCGATCATGAAGATCATCGGAACCTGGAGAATCGCCGGGATCGCGTGCTTGTCGCCGGGAAGCAGCGTCACGCGCACGGCCGTCTGCGTGGCGATCGTCGCCGCTTCGGAAGCACGGATCCACTTATCGGTGCGTGGATCGAGATACTCGACCTTGAGCGTATCGATCGTCGAGTCCAGCATCTTTCGCACGAGCGGCTGCTGGAGATTCGGCTGATACTCCATCGTCAGGCCGCGCTCCGGCGTGTTGTTGTCGCCGTCGATATAAAGGCGGATGCGCACGTTTGCCGTGAACGCCGGGTTGAGCGCCGTCGTCGTGAACGTGATCTCGTCACCGATCGCGGTTGCCGCCGAAACGGCCGCGGTGTTGCTCGTGATCCCGCCGCGTCCACCAGCCGTGGGCAGCGCTGCGCCGACGCCGCGCGTCAGGCCACGCGGCCCACCGCCGCGTTGAATCTGAACCGTGCCGGCGTTGATCCATGTCTCGAGCATCTCACGGAAGGCGGCGGCGCGTTCGGTATCGAGCGACGCGTCGCGAATGATCCGACGGTGCGCGATGATGGACGAGAACGCGCCCGCCCCCGCCGCGGCCATCATGCCCGTGATGGCGAGCCCGATGACGAGCTCCATGAGCGTCATGCCGCGTCGTCGCCTCATCGGCGCGTCACCAAGCGCGGCGTACGGTACATATACGTCTTGAGCTCGTAAGAGCCGTTCGTCCACCCGACCGTGACGTGCACAGAGTAGAGTCCCGCCTGATCGGACACCGGTGCCGACGTCGCCTTCCACGTGTATTCGTCGAGCGGTGCGGCGAACTTGCCGTCCTCGATCGAGTCGGGGAGCGACTGCAGCTCCTGATCGGTGAGGAGATTCATCACCTCGAGCCGCGACGTCGCGAGCGCTTCGACTTCGATCGCCCGCTTCGCCCGCTCGGCCGTGCGCATACCGCCGCCGACCGCCTCGAGCGCGCCGACAGCCGTCATGCCGACAATGGCGATGGCTGCGACCGCCTCGAGCAGCGTAATCCCGCGCCGGGTACCGCCGAGTCGCCGAGTCGCCGAGTCGCCGAGTCGCCTAGATCGAATCGGCATGCGCCACTCCGCTCCACGGGTCGATGCGAATCGTCAGCGGCTGCGCGCCGCCGCGCACGACCACGGTGTCGCCGAACGCGGCGCCCGTCGGTCGAAAGACGTACTGCAGCCGCGGCTGGCCGGTGACCAGCGTGTGCGCCAATCCGAGATCGAGCGTGCCGGCGGCGAGAACGCCATACCCGCTCACGCTCGACGTATCGAGCTCGTAGCGCAGCGTCTCCGGATCGAGGCGCAGCGTGACGTTCGCATTGAAATCAATCGCCGCTTTGCGGGCGTCCTTGAGCAGGCCGAGCATCGCGTCTGCGCCGGTCGGTTCCGGGCTGCGTCCGAAATCGCTGAACGCGGGAACGGCGAGCGTGGCCGCGATCGCGAGCACGAGCAGCACCATCGTCAGCTCCCAAAGCGTATACCCGCGTCGCGAGCGCATCACTTGAAGGAGTTGGCGTTGATGCCGTAGATCGCCTGGAGCAGCGACAGCGCGACGAATGCGACGATGGCGCCGAACATGATGATCATCGCCGGCTCGGCGAGGGTGGCAAGGCGCGACGTCGCGCGTTCGGTGCGCTCCTCGAAGATGTCGGCGGACTTCATGAGGAAAGTGCGAAGCTGCCCCGCGTCCTCACCGACGCCGACGAGCTGCGCCAGCATCGGGGGAAAGAGCGTGCTCTCGGCGAGCGCGGCGCGCAGCGAGCTGCCCTCGCGCACACGCGTGCGAATACGAGTGACGTCGTCGCGCGCGATTGGATCGCCGATCGACTCGACGGTGTCGTCGAGCGCGGTGAGCAGCGGCGCGCCGCCGCCGAGCAGTACGCCGACGAGCCGGGCGAAGCGGCCGGCGAGGGCGTAGCGACGCAGGGTGCTGATGCCGGGTAGGCCGAGCATGATCGTGGACCAGACGCGCCGTCCGTTGTCGCTTCCTCGCACCCACGCCGCGAAAGCCGCGATCACGAACGGAATGAGCAACAATACCGGCCATGCACGGTGAAGCACGGCGGAGAACGCGAGGAGCGTCGACGTCGACTTCGGAAGCCGCGCGCCGCTTCCTTCGAGGAGCGTGACAAACCGCGGCAGCACAAAGAAGAGAAGAACTGTTACCGCGACCGAGCCGGCTGTAGCCAGCAGCAGCGGATAGATCGCCGCGGAGAGAATTTTTCCCCGCAAATGTTCGTCGCGCTCGAGCTGATCGGCGAGGCGCTGGAACGCCGCATCGAGGTCGCCGCTCTTTTCGCCGGCGCGAACCAATCCGACGTACAACGGTGAGAAGAGTCCGCGATGCTCGGCGAGTGCGACGCTGAGCGGATCCCCGCGTTCGACGCGCGCCCGAACTTCCTGCAGCGCAAGCCTCACGTCGCCGGACGCGACACCCGACGCCGCGTTGAGCGCTTGGGCGAGCGGCATGCCGACGGGCAACAGCGCCGCCAGCGCGCGTGTCACCTCGAGGACCTCGCGGCGCCTGCCGAGTCGGAATCCGCGCGCTCCCCCTCCCCCGCGGGCGGCCTCGCTCGATTCGGCGACGTCGAGGACGAAGAGCCCGCGCTCCTCGAGCGTACGCGCGAGGGCGCCCGAGCTCACCGCCTGCGCTTGTCCACGCAGCCGCTTTCCTGAACCATCGACCGCTTGATAGGCGTACGTGGGCATGGCGTCGGGTTATCGGTCGACTTCGACCGGAGACTACTTCCAGCTCGTGATATCTGCGTCCTCGCCATCGCCGCCCGGTTTTCCGTCGGCGCCGAGGGTGAGGAGGTCGTAGCCCTGCAGGTTCACCTGTCCCGGGGCCATATAGTTGTATGGACGCCCCCACGGGTCGGGGGGTACCGGCTTCCGGAGGTAGGGCCCGCGCCAGTTGGCCGGTGGGTCGATCTGGGGCTTCTCCCACAGCGATGCAAGTCCTTGTTCGGTCGTGGGATAGCGACCGTTATCGAGGCGGTAGGCGTCGAGCGCCGCCCCTAGCATCTCGATCTGCGATTTGGCCGTCGCACCCTTCGCCGCGCCGACGTGCTGGAAGATGTTCGGGGCGACCAGCGTAGCGAGAATGGCGATCACCACGATCACGACGAGGATCTCGATCAGCGTAAAGCCTGCGCGGACCGGTCGTCGGCGGGGAGAGGGGCGGACGACGCGCCGGTTGCTGCGAGCGATCATGGGAGTCGGCGGGGTTCGATGTGGAAGATTGGACACCGGGGGACCGGAAACGGTTTTCACGCCAAGCCTAGAATCTCGTTGGATTTACGAGCGGGAACAGCGCCTGTCCATTGACCACTGAACAGGCGCGATCGTTCCCTTCCCGGCTGCCCATACGAGTTACGTATGAAAGCTGTGGTATGTGACGCCGATACGCGTTATCAAATCTTCGCGGAAGGGGCGGAACGCCGCCCGCCTACTCGTCCTCGACGATCCGCCGGCGCCGCCGACCGTGTGACGCCGGCGAAAGGTCGATCATTAAGGCGATCACGATGCCGACGATCGGCCAGAGTGACCACACTCCGCCCCACCAGTGCTGAACGGCCGTGTACCAAAGAAGGGTCGTCGGAAGGAAGATGAAGCCAAGGATCGGCCACAGCGCCGTATCGAAAACGCCCTTGAACCACGTGGAGAGGAAATAGAGCAGCGCGATGACGAGGCGCGGCGTGAACAGCGCGAAGACCACGAAAAGGCAGGGCATTTGGAGGCCTCGAAAGCGTACGGGACGGTCGGCGCAGCCCCCATCCCTACGGGACTTCGGTGCCGACGAGTTTCCTCGGTCCCTCCATTGCAACATGACGCGCCGCCAGGAGGCGAGCCATGGCCGAGACTTTGGTGCGATTCACGGAGGCGATCACCGGGCGCGACGGGCGGCAGTATGTCGCGTCGGCCCGCGGTATTCGCGGCAGCGACGGCCTGTGGCACGGGTGGATCGAATTCAGCGACGGCACGACGTCGATGCGCACAACGCAGGAGAGCGAACAGCCGAACCGCGACGACCTCATGTACTGGGCGCAGGGGCTCACATACGTCTATCTGGAAGGCGCGCTCGAACGTGCCACCCGCCCGATTGCGCCGGTGGCCAGCGTACCGCTTGCCGGCATTCCGCGTTCCGTGGAGCCGAACGCGCGGCCTGTCGCGGTCCTCGACCCGTTCGCCGTTTTCCGTCAGGGCGAGGAGATACTCCGACAGCAGCTGCTCGCCCTATCGCGCGATCAGCTCAACGCGGTCATCGAGCAGTACGGTCTGGGCGCGCCCGTTCCCGCGGTGCCGCGAGGCGTCGTGGGCTACGCCGACGCCGTCGATGCCCTGATCCTGCGGATTCGCGCTGCTTTTACGGCGGGCGTTTCGTTCCGGCCGTCGGACAACGAATTCCGATAACTGCGCTGGTGGGGTCGGGAATATTCGGAAGGTCGAACGAGTCTCGTCAAGCAAATCCAACGAGGCTCGTTTCGAATGTCCAAACACCGCGACCGCGACCATCAGCGGTTCGACGATCAGAGCAACACACGACCAACCGGCAGCAACTACATCACCACCGACGAGGGCGACGATGGCATCGATCGTCGCGGGTTCCTGCGCTGCATGGCATGGGCCGGCACCGGAGTCGTTTGGGGTTTGAAAGGCGGAATCCCGACGTCGTTTCCAGTTGGGGCGCTGGCGTCGATGTCTGAAGCGCAACGCAAAAGCATCTTCTTCGCGCAGATCAGCGACAGTCACATCGGCTTCAGCAAAGAGGCGAACAAGGACGTCACCGCCACGCTGCAGCAGGCCGTGGCGAAGGTCAACGCGCTCCCACAGCAGCCGGCTTTAGTGCTCCATACCGGCGACATCACGCAGCTCGCCAAGGCCGACGAGTTCGACACGGCGAACGAAGTGCTGAAAGGTGTGAAGACGGACCGCATCTTTTATGTGCCCGGGGAGCACGACGTCGCGACGGACAACGGCGCGTCGTACCTGCAGCGCTACGGCAAAGGCACAAATGGTGGCGGCTGGTACAGCTTCGACCACAGCGGCGTGCGATTCGTCGGCCTCGTCAACGTTCTCAATCTCAAGGCAGGTGGACTCGGCTCGCTCGGTGCCGAGCAGATCGCATGGTTGAAGAAAGATGTTGCCGGACTGGCGAGCAGCACCCCGATCGTACTGTTCGCGCATGTGCCTCTATGGACCGTGTATCCCGAGTGGGGTTGGGGTACGGACGACTCCGAGCAGGCCCTCTCGTTACTGAAGCGTTTCGGATCGGTCACGGTCCTCAACGGCCACATTCACCAGATCATGCAGAAGGTGGAAGGGCACGTGTCCTTTCACACCGCGATGTCGACGGCCTTTCCGCAACCGATGCCGGGAGCCGCGCCGTCACCGGGTCCGATGACCGTTCAGCCGGAGCGGCTCAAGAGTGTTCTCGGCATTGCCAACGTCACGTTCATTCCAGGACGGAGCTCGCTTGCCGTCGTCGATGCAACGCTCTCCGGTCTGCCTCCGGCGTTCGACGCCGCCATGCACGACTCGATGTCACAACGCCGCGACGCGCGCAAATCGCTCAAGCTCGCGGCAAACGAGATCGCGATCGACAACTTTCAGTTCGCGCCGACGCCCCTCACCGTGCAGGCGGGGACCAAGGTCACATGGATCAACACCGACGACGTGCCGCATCTCATCGCCAGCTCGAAGAATGCCTTCAAGGCGTCGCCGGTAGTCGACACGGATCAGCGATTTTCGACGACGTTCTCGACCCCCGGCACGTACGATTACTTCTGCGCGCTACATCCGAAGATGCAGGGGAAGGTTGTCGTCACCCCCGCTTGAATAACGCGACGAACTGCTCGAGCTCAGCGCTGTTGAGATCGGAGACGGCCCAGTAATCCAATCCGCCGCTCTGCCACTCGATCATATGAAAGCCGTTGCGGCTTTCGTGCACGTCTCCGGCGCGCGAGTCCGACGGTCGCGTGTAGACATTGATCACGTGCTGTCGCCGGGTGTACGTCACGACCGGCACAGCACGTCCGTCGATGTAGTCGACGCGGCCGCCGGCGAGCGGGAAGCCCGCCGAATCCAGGTTCGGGACGGCGGGCGAAAGATCGACCCGGCCGTTGAACCAGGGTTTGACTTGATGCTGATTCGTCGAGACGACGTCGGTGAGGTGACCCGGCATCAACGAGCGGATATGGCTGTCGGTGATGGCGGCAGCGAAGCTACCGCGTGCAATAGACTGCCGCATCAGCGTCGCGGTGAGCGCACTGCTCGCGATCGCGACGACGAGGCCGGCGGCGGCCAACGCGGGCCATCGCGGACGTGCACGCGATTGAGCGGCTGCCGGCGTGAATCCGCCGTCCTGAGCCAGCGCATTCCTGATACGTGCCTTGAGCACGTCGGGTGTCGTGTGTCGCATAAAGCTTTCCTTGATCCGGCGCGACGTGAGCGCGAGCGCCTGCTCGTCGCGCGCGCACTCCGCGCACGCAGCGAGGTGCTCGCGCACGGCCTGCTGCTCGTCGCGCATCAACTCGTCGTCCATGTAGGCCGAGAGCAGCTCGGTACATTCGGCGCAGCGCATGTCAGCTAGCCTCCTTGACGCCAAGGCCGAGCGCGGACGCGAGTCGTTTGCGACCGCGGGCAAGCCGCGACATCACCGTACCGATTGGAACGCCGACCACGTCGCTGATCTCCTTGTAGCTCAGCTCCTGGATCTCGCGGAGCACGATCACTTCGCGGAACTCGTCGGGCAGCGCATCGAGGGCGCGGCCGAGCGCCGCGCGCTCCGACCGTTGGATGGCGCGCGCATCGGTCTCGCGCGAATCGGCGAGCGACAGCGTGCCCGAGTCGAAAGGCACGGCGTTCCGCTCGCCGCGATGCTGGCGAAGCCAGGTCATGCAGCAATTCCGCACGATCGCCAGCAGCCACGCCCGTGCGTCGCCCTCACGAAACCCCTCGAAATAGCGAATCGCGCGGAGTACGGCGTCCTGAACCACATCCTGCGCGTCGTGCTCGTCACGCACGAGATAGCGCGCGAGCGTGTACGCATCGTCGAGATGCGGCAGCACGATTCGCTCGAAGCGATCGACGTCGCGTTGGGACATGACTTGAAGGAGACTTTCGAGGAGGCCGGTTTATTCCCGGCGGTGGGCGGTGGGCGGTGCTTTTCATCGCCCATCGCCCATCGCCCATCGCCGATCGTTAGTCTCCGGCCGCCACGTCCGGCCGCTCGATCGCGACCGCTCCCTTCGGCACCGGCACCGGCTTCGGCTCGACCACCTTCTTCTTTCCGAGCCGCGCGAAGCCGCGCGTGAGCCGGTTGTTCAGCGAATCCATGTACGTGTAGAACACTGGCGTCACGTAGAGGGTGATCAGCTGCGAGAACGCCAAACCGCCGACGACCGCCACGCCGAGCGGGCGGCGCGACTCGGCACCGGCGCCCGTGGACAAGGCGATCGGCAGCGTTCCCATGAGCGCGGCCATCGTCGTCATCATGATCGGACGGAATCGGATCAAGCAGGCGTGCACGATCGCATCGGCCGGCGCACGTCCTTCCGACCGCTCCGACTCCACCGCGAAGTCGATCATCATGATCGCGTTCTTCTTCACGAGACCGACGAGCAGGATGATGCCGACGAACGCATACACGCTCAACTCGATCTTGAAGATGAGCAGCGTGAGCAGCGCGCCGAACGCGGCGAACGGCAGGCCTGAGAGAATCGTGATCGGGTGGATGAAGCTCTCGTAGAGAATCCCCAGCACCACGTAGATCACGAAGATCGCGATGCCGAGCAACGCGAGCATCCCGGCTTGCGTCGACTGGAAGGCTTGGGCCGTACCCGAGAAGCCCGTCGTGATCGCAGCCGGCAGCGTCTTGTTCGCGACGCGCTGCACTTCGGCGGTAGCCTGGCCGAGCGCGATGCCTGGCGGAAGGTTGAAGCTCAGCGTCACCGACGGCAGCTGTCCCGAGTGATTCACGGACAGTGGTCCCGCGGTCTGCGTGATGTTCGCGACCGCGCTGAGAGGAACGAGCGTGCCGGTGGTCGAACGAACGTACAGCAGGTCGAGCGCCGACAGGTCCATCTGATACTTGGGCAGCAGCTCCATCACGACCCAGTATGCGTTGTTCGGCGTGTAGATCGTCGAGACCTGCCGCGAGCCGTACGCGTTGTACAGCGCCATCTCGATCTGCTGCGCGTTGACGCCGAGCGAGCTCGCGCGCTCGCGGTCGATCTCGACGCTCGCCTGCGGATTGCCGAGCTGGAGATCGCTCGTCACGTCTTGCAGCAGCGGCGACTTGCGCATCGAGTCGACGAGCGCCAGCGCCGCGGGGTAGAGCGTCGTGATGTCCGAGCTCTGCATCGCGAACTGATAGAGACTCTTCGACACTCGGCCGCCGATCTGAATTGCCGGCGGGTTCTGCATGTACACGACGATGCCCGGCACCTTCGCGAGCTTTGGCCGGAGCTCCTTGATGATGTCGTCGACGCTCAACCGCTTGTCGCGCGGCGGAAGACCCATGAACACGCGACCCTGGTTCGATCCGGAGATCGTCGAGCTCCCGCCCACCGCCGACATGAATCCGGCGATGTTCGAATCCTGCGCGATGATCGCCGCGACCTGCTTCTGGTGCGTCACCATGTCGTCGAACGACGTGCCCTGCGCCGTCTCCGTCGTCGCGAACATGTTGCCGTTGTCCTGACTCGGGATGAATCCCTTGGGAATGATCGCGAACAGCCCGACCGTCCCGACGAGAATCAGCAGCGAGAAGAAGAGCGCCACACGCCGGTGGTCCATCACCCACAGCAGGCTCGTCTCGTACTTCCCGACGAGCCACTCGTAACCGGATTCGGTGAGGTTGTACAGCCGCCCGTGCCGCTCGTCGTGCTCGTGCGGTTTCAGGAACCGGCTCGACAACATCGGCGTCAGCGTCAGCGACACGAAGCCGGACACGAGAATCGACACGGCGATGACGACGGCGAACTCGTGGAACAACCGACCGATGATCCCGCCGAGGAACAGGATCGGGATGAATACGGCGGTCAGCGACAGCGTCATCGACATGATGGTGAAGCCCACTTCCGCGGCGCCGTCCACGGCGGCCTGCATCGGCGGTTTCCCCATCTCCATGTGGCGCACGATGTTCTCGAGCATGACGATCGCGTCGTCCACCACGAAGCCCACGGCGAGCGTGAGCGCCATCAACGACAGGTTGTCGAGGCTGTAATCCAGCATGTACATCACGGCGAACGTGCCGATCACCGAGATCGGCAGCGCCAAGCTGGGAATGACCGTCGCCGAGACGTTGCGCAGAAAGACGAAGATCACCGCGATGACGAGAACCAGCGTCAGCACGAGCGTGAACTTCACGTCGTGCACCGATTCCCGGATGGAAATCGAGCGGTCGATCATCTTGTTGATGTCGACGCCGCCGGGCAGCTGCGGCTTGAGCTTGTTGACCAGATCATTCACCGCGTCGGCGACGGCGACGGTGTTCGAGCCCGGCTGACGCTGCACCGCGAGGATGAGACCGCGCTTCTCGCGGAACCAAGCTGCCGCGCGGTTGTTCTGCACGTCATCGAGGACGCTCCCGAGATCGCCAAGGTGGATCGGCGCGCCGTTGCGATAGGCGACGACGAGACGGCGGAAGCCTGCCGCGTCCTGCAGCTGCCCGTTCGCCTCGACGGTGTACGTCTTGTTCGGGCCGTTGAGGATGCCCGTCGGCAGATTGACGTTCTGACTCGAGATCGCGTTCGCCACCTCGTCGATGCCGAGCTTGCGGTTGACGAGGGCCGTCGGGTCGAGCTGCACGCGAACGGCGTACTTCTGCGCGCCATACACGTTCACCTGTGCCACACCCGGCACCATCGAGATGCGCTGCGCCATGAACGTCTCGGCGTATTCGTCGAGCTGCGACAGCGGCATCAGGTCGGACGTGAACGAGAAGAAGATGATCGGCGAATCAGCCGGGTTCACCTTCTGGTACGACGGCGGAATGATGCCTTGCGGGAGGTCCCTGAGCGTCTTGGCGATCATCGCCTGGACGTCCTGCGCCGCGCCGTCGATCGAGCGGTCGAGCGTGAACTGCATCGTGATCGACATCGAGCC
>Ga0105248_10002845_pt1 | contig 19206 bp, 12 predicted proteins | sample KBSS34metaG_FD_81524 | JGI IMG/M metagenome (GOLD analysis project Ga0105248, IMG submission 81524) | Switchgrass rhizosphere microbial communities from Kellogg Biological Station, Michigan, USA - KBS S3-4 metaG | ecosystem: Host-associated > Plants > Roots > Rhizosphere > Soil | place...
CGAGCCCGCAGACGCTGCGCAACACGTTCGCCGCCGAGTCGTTCGAGGCCGGCACGCAGCCCGAGCTCGTCGGTGAATGGCTGGGTTTTCAGCAAATGATCTCGGCGCATCGCCTCTATCGCGCCTGGCAACAGTGGATGGGTGAGGAGATACGGGATCGCGATGTCGCGCTGGCGCGGGAAAGCGACGAGCGGGACCAATCTCAGGCTTAAGCGCGCTCCCGAAAAACCTCACCTTTCCGGCGACAAGGACCAATCAGGCGGGCTTGACCCGGTCCTGTCTGCAAAAACCCACCAGCGCCGCGAGCCGCGATACCGTCGTCCCCGACGTGTGTTCGCAGTCGGGACACGACAATTCGTACTCGTCGTCGTGCCGCGACATCTCCGGCTCGCCCGCCTCGCAGACGGGGCAGCGCGCCGGCACTTCGACATGCGCATCGATGTCGGTGCCGAGCACGTCGATTTCGTCTGCCGAAAGGCGCCCCTCGGTCGCCAGCGCGCAAATGATCGCGCCGACTTCCTCGCTCATGCCCGCCCGTGCGCGCAGCGTGTCGCGCTCGTGGGCCAGCGCATCGATCTCGTCGGACTGCGCCCGTACTTGCGCCTCGAAACGGTCGGCGCGCGCCTTCGACGCGCTAAGTTGTTGAATAAACTCGAATTCTTTTTGACTCGCCTCGCGTACGCCGGCCTGGTAGGTCGCCGCCATGCTGCGCAGCGAGTCGAGTTCCACGAGCATCGGCTTTACGCGGCGCTCGGCTTCGGTGACCGCGTCCTTGATCTGGTGGGCGTAGTGCTCCGTGCTGTGGCGCAATTCGTCCTGCAGCGCATCGATCCGCTCGCGCAGAGCCCCGCTCGCGGCCTGTTCGGCTTCGAGCCGTTTGGACAGCGCGTCATTTTCCCTCTCCAGCCTGTGAATCAACGCCTGCAGTCCGCCGTGCGCATTCGTTTCCTGACCGCGCAGCAGGGCCAGTTCGGCCTCGAGCGTCGCCACGCGAGCCGTGGCGGTGGCCGCACGTGCTTCGCTGCGCTCGCGCGCTTCGTCGATCGCTGCGTGTCGGACCTCGGCGTCGCGAATCCTCTCTTCGGACGCTTCGACGATCGTCTGTATCTGCTCCTGCTGGACGGCCAGCGCAGCACGAGCGTGATCCTGGGCTTCGGCGAAAAGCTGCCCGAGCAACTCGCCCGCGCGCTCCCGCAGGGCTTCCGGGAGCGCACCGCCTTCGATTCGCACCTTCGAGGCGGCGCGAACATGGGACCAGAATGCATCGATATCCTTGGGGATGTCGCTCGCGCTGCCCGTCTGCGTCAGGTCGCGGACGGTTGCTGTCGACGGACGGATGCCGAAATCGAAGAAGAGCCGGGTGCAGGCGTGGTGCGAGAGCTCTTGACGCCGGGCGCCGTTCGCGCGCAAACGCTCGAGTTCCTGCCGCAGCGCCTCGCGAATCTCGTTGTTCATAGCATGTGATGAGTGGATCAAACCGGAGTGATCATAACGTTTTACGTAGCAACTGGTACAGTTTATCGTTAATGTTCGGAAGTCTGGACTTGACTCGGTCCGATTTGGGCAAAATCAAATCGCATTTCGTACTTGGACGCGATTTCCGTGAAACATGTTCAAGTTTAGCTGATAACCTTTTGATTGAATTGCAATATATCGCCAGGGTCCCTTTTTGTCATTGTTTCACGCCTGTGCCGGGAATCTTTTTCCTCGTTGCACAGCTGGTTGTTGAGAGTGTTAGAAGTAAACACCCTTGAACCTTAGTTAAAAACGTTAACGCCTTGGGAGATCCTTGCTGGGCGGGCCTTTCCGGCCGACCGGGTGAGTCTTTTCGGGAGCTTTGGTGAGTTCGTGCGGGATGTCCCGGTGATGGGCTTCAGGGAACTATGTGAGGAAACACGGGAGGCATCGTGAGTGGTTTCAGGAGGCGTGCAAAAGCAATAGGTGAGGTTTTACGGGACCTCGTGGCCTGCAGACGAAGAGGGCGCGAGACCTCGGGGGAAAAGTCGCAAACGTGATAGGTGAGACGAATCGGGAGGCGACAAAACACGCTCGATCGTCATGAGAACAAGTCAATTTTACCGATCGGTGAGTCTATTCAGGCGTCCAGCGGAAGGCTGGGTGAGGCTTTTCGGGAGAAATTGGGGCGTTTGGTACAGATGCGCGGCAGTTGCGCGCTGCAAAGGTGAGGAGATTCGGGACGTGGGACGGCGGCATCGTCCGTCTTTGCTGGATTGAGACGGAAAACTCGCGTTTTGTCGTTGCCAGTGCGGCTTGCGGACGACAGGTGAGGAAATGCAGGAGCCGATTCGGTATCGGAATCGTCGCCGACAGCGGCCAGGATGGCCCCAAAGGTGAGCTTGTTCGGGGGCAGCGTGATTGTCTGTTTATCGGCTGGCGTTGAGGGCGGTGTCAAATATTAATTAAAAACAATGGGTTATCCATCCGCGTCAGGCAGCGGCCAGAGCAAAGGTGAGAACTTGCGGGACCTGAGACTTGTGAACCCGAGGATGGAGCGCCGCCGTCCTCAGGCCCAAAGGTGAGGTGTTACGGGACCAGGGATCGCTAGAATGAGCATTAGCTTGTTCGTCTAAGTGCCAAAAAAGCATGCGATTTTGGGTGGAAGGGCATAAAGGTGAGGCTTTTCGGGACCTGAATGGCCGGATCGGACGCCATTTCGGCAGGCGGTGAGGTTGAGGTGAGCGTTTTCGGGAGGTGCTGCACCGCTCATCGTGCGCGGTCTGCCGTCGAACCGCCAAACAATGCGGGTTCCCGGCAGCTTAAGGTGAAGGTTTTCGGGACTGCCACCGCTCCGATCGAGAAAACTGGCTCTTAAGCATGTCTCGCGGCTGAGCACGCGCCTTTCGTCGCGACGAAATCGATGAAAATATCGTCGCGACATCGCGCTGTCGTGGTCATGCGACAGGCGTATCGGCCGCAAAAAAATCTTCGGTGAGTATTTTCGGGAATGCCTTTCGCGCGAGGCGCTTGGCGCCCATATCGCTCGGAACCCGTTTACCCGCGCGGCATCTGCCTATGTCCGCTGACGCCCGAACGGTGAGTGGTGAGTATTTTCGGGAGCGCACCGCAGTGAGCTTCGTCGACGGGGCAGGCTTCACCCCAACATGGTGAGGGTGACCCTATAGACGCCCATCACCGCAATGCGTATGCTTTCCCAAAATCTTCCCGACCCGACGCATGGCAACCAAGCGCGCTAAGAAAACCGATGTAGTCAGCCCGAGCTCGGCAGAGCTGCGCAAGGCCGTCGAGGCAATCGCGATTCAGCCGAAGAGCGGGAAGATTACGCTGCTCACGCGCAAGCTCTTCAACGTCCTGCTTGCGGTCGCGCAGCAGGCCGACGAATCCGGCGACACGTACCGTGCGTTACTGTCGGATATCGTCGCGAACTCCGCATTCGATTCCAATGACACCGCGCTCGTCAAGGAGCATCTTCGGCGGATGGTGTCGGTGCAGGTCGAGTGGAGCACGGGCACGTCCAGTCAGAAGCCGGGGCGCAAATGGGGCATTTCCACGCTGATAGCGGATGCCGAAATCCTCGAGGACCCGGCCACGCGCCGCGTATGGGTCGAGTTTTCGTTTGCCCCGAAGATCAAGAAAAAGCTGCTCGATCCGGTCCAGTATGCGCGCCTGAGCCTGCAATTCCAGAGTCAGCTTCGCAGCAGCGCGGGCCTTGCGTTGTACGAAATCTGCGTCCGATATCTCACCAATCCGAGCCATCTGACGATGCGTGAAACGTGGGAATGGTGGAGGCCCATTCTCTCAGGCACGCCCGACACAGAAGCCGGAGACGAAGCGAAGCGAGAGTACAAGTATTTCAAGCGGGACTACCTGCGTCCGGCGATTGCCGAGGTCAACGCGGTGACGAACATTTTTGTCGAGCTGATCGAACATCGGGAAGGTCGACGCGTGGCTGAAATCCAGTTCCGTGTGACCGAGCGCAAGCAGCCGATGCTTGCGCTCGACGAGCACCCGAACGTTTTCGACAGTACGCTCGTCGACCGGATGGTGAAAATAGGCATACCGTTGAAGGACGCGCAGACGCTGTATGCGGACAGCGAAGAGAATCGCATCCGCGCCGCGCTTCAGATGACGGAGCAACGGATGCGCAGCACATCCCTGCCGCCGGTGCGCAGTGCCGCGGCGCTTTTCAAGGATGCGCTGAAAAAGGGATATGCGCCGCCCGTCGAAGCTCTGCCGGCAACGGCGGCGCCGTCGCGTAACAACGGCGCTCCCGCGGACGACCTGAAAGCCCGGTTGCTGAGCGAGTTTTCAGCCTATCGTCGCAAGGAGGCACGTGCCCTCTACGACGAGCAAGGTGAGAAGGAACGGGATCTGGCGCGCCAGACATTCGAGGAGGATGTGTTGCCGGAGCTCGGCACGCACATGCGCGAGGACTGGCGCAAGCGCGGTCTCGAATCGAAATTGGTGGAAACGTCCTTCTTCGATTGGCTCGCAAGAAAGACGTGGGGCGAGCCCACCGACGGCGATTTGCTTGCCTTCACCCTCAATCAGTCGCGCGCAGCCTGAGCGGCGCGCGGCCCTTGAGTTCCTACCGCTTCGCGGCGCCTGACTGCAGCATGCCCTCGATCTGACGAAGTAATTCGTCACGCTTTTCTTTCGACAGCCCCCGCAGCCGCAATTCGAGGCGATCGTCCCCGTAGGATTTCAGGTCGCCGACTGCGATGCCATCAAGCTTGATTTCGAGCCTTTGCGCATAGCGCTGACGTCCGGGAGGCTTCGGCGTTTCCTGGGCGCTCGCCCTGCCTTTGACGATGTCTGCGACCTGGCGCGTACTGAGATCGTCCGAGACGATCTTGTTGATCAGCCGCAACGTGGCATCGGTGCCGCGCGCCGTGTGATAACGCGTGACCTGATACGCCATGTTCGAGCCGAATCGATCCGGACGCGCCACCATCTCGTGCATCACACTTTCGGGGAGCTTCGCAATCGACAACGCGACCGCTATCGTCGACTCGTCGAGGCCGAGATGATCCGCGAGTTCGCGCTGACTCTGAAAGTGCGCTTCATCCAGAAATCGCTTCCATACGACCGCATTGTCGAACACGGTTTGCGAATCTCGCTGGACATTGAGGTCATAGCCCAGCTTGTAGCTTTCGATCCCGACCGGCAGATCGATCACGATCGCTTTGACCGTCTCCTTGTTTGCTTCCTTCAGTGCGCGTACACGGCGCCCGCCGTCACTGACGAAGAACGTACCGGGATTGTCGTAATCGGGAATGACGTGGATTGCCTGCTGCTGCCCCTGCTTCGCCAGATTGACGGCGAGTTCCGCTATCGATGTCTTCAAATAGAAATGGCGGGGATTGAACGGACTGGGCTTGATGGCCTTGAGCGGCAGTTCAATGGACTGCCCTGGCACGTAGCGATTCGCCCTGCGCCATGTTTTGTAGTTGTCGGATTCCGGGCCTTCCTGCACCGCAGGCTGGTCTTCTATCAGGGCGCTCGATCGGCCGTTGACGTGAGGTTGGCCAGCATGCTCGCTGCTGACGATGCCATCGATTGCATTTAGCCGATCGAGTGCGGTTCTCTTTTCGCTGCTTGTCGTATCCGGACGGGCCTTGAAGCCCTTGGCGAACTGGGACGGTTTCATTGAGGGTCCTTTATGCGCATAAAGTCAGGGAAGCATGGCGAGAATTTCATCTGCGCATGAGCGAATCTCGATCGCCGCGAGGCGCGAGCCGCGGTCTGTCATCTGAAGCACGGTCTGTCCGAGAGCCATTGCCTGCTTGTAGCATTCGCGCGTCGGAATTTGCGTCTTCAAAAGTGGAAAGCCCAACTCTTCGAGGGCCGCTTTCAATTCGCGCGTCAGCATCCTCTTTTCTTCGGTCTTGTTGAGCAAAAACACGGCACGCAGGTCTTCGTTCATGACCTGCGCCTGTTGAACCAGTTTGACCAGGCCGACGCTCGACCAATAGTCTGCCGGCGATGACGAGGTCGGAATGACGGCTACGGTTGCCGCCAGAAGGACAACGCCGGAGACCTTCTCCGTGATGGAGGGCGGGCAGTCCACGACGATGATGTCGTAGTCGTTGACGAACTTCTTGATCTCGCGATGGATCTGCCCACCTGCCTCCGAGAGATTGACGACGGGAAAAGGAATACCGCCGCTTCCGTCCGAGGCCGCGCTTGCCCAGTGAATCAATGTGTTCTGGCCGTCTGCATCTACGACGAGCACGCGCTTTCTCTTTTCATGGAAAGCGGCGCCAAGATGCATTGCTATCGTGCTCTTCCCGACACCGCCCTTCTGTTGCGTGATCGCAATGATTTCCGCTGCCACGTTCTTAACTCCCTGTGTTTTACGCTGACGAATTTTACATCGATGAATAAAAATTTCCATCGAATTAAAGTCAAGATGAATCGAATTAACCGTTTGGCCGAGGTTTATGCGCATAAAGACACGCAACGCATCAACTTGGGTCTATGACGAGGCGCAGCGGGCTTTCGGTTGCTGAGCCGTGCGCATACGCGGCGCATCCGCAGTGCTGCCGCCATGTGGACGCTGCATGTGAAAATGGGCCGATATCGCGGATCGGCGAGCGGCTTTATGCGCATAAAGTTGGTGACCGGCAAATGGACCCGAGACCCGCTGAGATGCCGAGGTCGGCGGCTGCGTCAATTCAGGGCCTTTTCGCCTGGTCCAAGAGGTGTGCAATCCGCACCTGAGATCACCGTTTTCCGAAGGTTTGTAGTATCCCGCCTAACTCGAAGGCGCGGCTCGGGACCCAAATACCGCGAAATGTTGAACAGCTGCCGCGCAGCGCGTTGATGACGAAAAGTCCCTTCACCGCAGCGTATTCACCCGTATGGCATGAGCGTCGACGCATTTCTTCTGCCAGCGTTTATCCGCGCAAATCCTCGCTATCGTGGTCGAAACTCGTTACTTGGGTCCAATCGCAAAGCGCGGCCACCCTCGCCGATTCATCGCTTGTCTCACTGATCGCGCGTGTATCAAAAGTCTTCTCCGATCCGGTTCCGGCCGATGCGCGAGCACGATCCGATTCGTCCGTGCTGCAACGGTCTTTCCACCGCGCCTCTCGAGCCAACCTTCGTTTTGATCAATCAATCATCGCGTGATGGGTGCCGCGTGTTACAGGCCGCGTGCGATTTCCGGCCGTCCTGAACGCCAACGCAACGCCAGGCATCCCCGTTCGAGCTTGCCAAGCAAGTGCAGATCAACAGTGCATCAGGCGTTTCGGCGAAATAAAGACACGGGACAGACCGCGTCATGCAACGACTCTCCTTCTGAAACTCCCTCCTCGCGGCAGTCCTCCTAAGAACCCCCTTGATTAACCAAGACAAACCGCTCCTTACGCTTAAAACATTCAGATTTGTCTCAGGGTAATCCCGGATCAAGACCCTTACTATTCTTCTCAACGCAGTCGGACACGAACATCGCTCCTTCAACCAATTTGCCGATGAACGAGATCGCACTACTGCGTTGCGGCTCTGAATGAACGGAAAACGAGTGCCGCGCTACCCACCTTGCCATCCACTCCTCTGGGACACCAAATGAAATCCATTCTTTCCACTCTGTCGACTGTCGCGGCTATCGGCACCGTCGCACTGGCTTCGACCGGCGCGCAAGCTGCCGATGGAACCATTAGCTTCACGGGCACCGTGTCGGACACGACCTGCTCGATCGACGCGAAGGCGACCGGCGCTGCCGACAAGGCCGTCACGCTGCCGACGGTGTCGACGCGCTCGCTGGGTGCGAACGGCGCGGTTGCCGGCACCTCGGCCGCAACTGATCTGGTGTTCGCCTTGACTGGCTGCTCGGCTGGCGCAACGAAGGCTGTCGCGCGCTTCGAAAACGGTCCGACGATCGACCAGACCACCGGATACCTCAAGAACCAGGCCGCGGGCGGCGCAACGAATGTTCAGGTTCGTTTGCTCAACGCTTCGATGCAGCCGATCAACGTCGTGACCGGCGCGAACAACGACATCGCCAACAACGGCGCAGCAATCGTCAGCAGCGCTGCAAACCTGAAGTACTTCGCCGAGTACTTTGCGACGGGTGTAGCGACCGCAGGTCCGCTGAGCACGTCGGTTCAATACACGATGCAGTATCAGTAAGCCGTATCGACAGGCATCCGCGGGCGCGGATGCCTGTCTTTTACCCAAATTTAGAGACAGGTTGCAAGGAGATAGATGATGAAGTCGCTTACTCGAGTTGCATGTGGTCTGGGCATGGTGGCGGCGCTGGTCGCAGGCAGTGCCGGTGCAAGCGTTACGGTGGGTGGCACGCGCGTCGTTTATCCCCTTGAAAGCCGTGAGGTAACCGTCAAGCTCGAGAACGACCGTGCAGATCCGTCGCTCGTGCAGGTGTGGATGGACAGGGGCAATGCCGACGCAAAGCCCGACGAAGCAAACGCACCCTTCGTCCTTACGCCGCCGATTTTTCGGATGGACGGCCGTAAGTCGCAGACGCTGCGCATGATGTACACCGGCGAAGCGTTGCCGCAGGATCGCGAATCCGTGTTCTGGCTGAACGTGCTCGACGTTCCTCCGAAAGCAAAGCAGGCACCGGATGTGAACACGCTGCAGTTTGCGTTTCGCACGCGCATCAAAGTCTTCGCCCGTCCGAAGGGATTGCCCGGCACGCCCGAGGACGCCGCGGCGAACGTGACGTGGAAAGTCGTGCCGGCAGTTGATGGCAAAGGTTATGCGGTGAGCGCGACCAATCCGTCGGTTTATCACGTGTCGTTCAGCGAAATCGACGTCGTCGACGGCGGCAAGACCTTCAAGAACGAAATTGGCGGGATGGTTGAGCCGAAAGGTACGACGGTCTTCCCGATCAAGGACCTCAACGCGATGCCTGCCGGCGCCCGGTTGAAATACATCGCGATCAGCGACTACGGCGGCGCCATGCCGCACGAAGTCCCGCTCGGCAACTAGCCCGGGCGCCGGCGCCGCCCGCATAGGGACGGCGCATCTCCAAAGCAGGACGCGCATGTCGTCCGGACCGCTCGATGCGGCCCGGCGGGACCACTCGCGCCTGATCGCGACCCAATCGATACCGCCCCGGATCATGAAAACCTCAGCCATCTCCCTATCCAAACAGAACGACTTCGTGCTCCGTCTCAAGCCGCTCGCGGCGATCGCACTGGCGATGATGGCCAGCGCCGCGGCTCCGGGGGCGTCTGCACAAGGTTCCGTGCCCAGCACGGCCCAGTCGGGCAGGGGACAGGAGATCGAATTCGACAATACCTTCCTGCTCCAGCAGGGCGGGCAGGCGGTCGACGTGAGCCGCTTCACTCGCGGCAACCAGGTGTCGCCGGGCAACTATGTGGTCGAGATTGTGATCAACGGCTCGCGTTTCGCGCGCGAAAGCGTCCGCTTTGCAGCGAACGACGGCAACGCCGCCGCTCGCCCGTGCATCAGCCGCGCCCTGTTGCTGCGCGCGGGCGTCGATCTCGGGAAGGCCGATGCAGCCGCAGGACGCAGCGCGACGGCGGCGGCGCCGGAAGCCGAATCGTGCGGCGACATCGGCAGTGTCGTGCCGGGGGCGAGCGTCGACTTCGATTTCACCGAGCAACGCCTTGACCTGAGCGTGCCGCAGGCGTACATGCGCAATTCGGCGCGCGGTTATGTGTCGCCGGATCAATGGGATCAGGGCGTCAACGCCGGCTTTCTCAGCTACAACGCGAACACGTTCCGCACGGGCGGCTCAGGTATCGATTCGACGCAAACCTATCTCGGGCTCAACGCCGGCGTGAACGTCGGTGCGTGGCATTTTCGGCATCAGTCGTCGGTGACGTCCGCGACCAGGCAATCCACCCAGTTCGACAACATCGCGACCTACGTGCAGCGCGATGTCGACAAGCTGCGCGCCCAGCTCACCCTCGGCGACGCGTACACGACCGGGGAAGTATTCGACAGCGTGTCGTTCCGCGGCGCGCAGATCGCGACCGACGACCGCATGCTGCCCGAATCGCTGCGCGGCTACGCGCCGGTCGTGCGCGGCACGGCCGATTCGAATGCGCACGTGACGATTCGCCAGAACGGTCAGGTGCTGCTCGAAACCAATGTCTCGCCGGGTCCTTTCGAAATCAATGATCTCTATTCGACCGGCTACGGCGGTGATCTCGTCGTCACGGTCACGGAAGCCGACGGACGCACGAAGACCTTCACGGTGCCGTTCGCATCGGTCGCGCAGCTGTTGCGGCCGGGCGTCACGCGTTTCAGCGCGACGGCGGGGCAGTTGCGCAACGACGCGCTCGAAGACAAGCCGGTGTTCGGCCAGTTCACGATGCAGCGCGGCCTGAGCAACGCGATCACCGCCTACGGCGGCGTGATCGGCGCGAGCGGCTACGGCGCGCTGAACGTCGGTGCCGCGCTGAACACGAAGATCGGCGCGTTCTCGATGGACGTGACCGGCTCGCAAACGGACGTGCCGAACCAGCAATCGATGCGCGGCACGAGCTTGCGCATCGGCTATAGCAAGTTTTTCACGCCGACCGACACGAACGTGGCCGTCGCCGCTTACCGCTTTTCGACGTCCGGCTATCTCAATCTGAACGACGCCGCGTCGGTGCGCGACATAGCGAACCGCGGCGGCGATATCGATTCGATTCTGCGCCAGCGCAATCGCGTGCAGGTCACGGTCAATCAGCGGCTGGGTGCGCAGGGGACGGTGTTCCTGACCGGTTCTTCGCAGAATTACTGGAATCGCGGCGGCAGTGACACGCTGTATCAGGCCGGCTACACGAACGGCTTCAAGTACGGCACGTACAGCGTGACGGCCGGCCGGTCACGGGCGATGGACGGCCGTCTGTCGAACGAATATTTCCTCAGCACGACGCTGCCGCTCGGCAAGGCAGCGCATGCGCCGATGCTGACGACGAACGTTTCGCACAACTCCAACGGCGGCACGAACACGCAGGCGAACGTCAGCGGTTCGCTCGGCGAGTTCAACCAGTTCTCGTACAACGGCTATGGCACCTACAACGCGGGCGGGTCGAACAACACCGGCACGGCGGGCGTGAGCGGCACGTATCGCGCGCCTTACGCCTCGATCAATGCGTCGGCGAGCGGCGGCAGCGGTACGCATCAAATGTCGGCCGGCGTGGCCGGATCGATCGTCGCGCATCCGGGCGGCGTGACGTTCTCGCAGACCGTCGGCGATACGTTCGCGGTGGTTCAGGCGCCGGCGGCGAAGGGCGCCAACGTAGCGAACGCGCCGGGCACGAAGGTGGATTCCCGTGGCTACGCGGTGGTTCCGTTTCTGTCGCCGTACAGCATGAACGTCGTGGATATCGACCCGAAGGGCACGTCGACGGACGTCGAGTTCAAGTCGACATCCGCGCAGGTCGCGCCGCGTGCGGGATCGGTCGTGATGTTGAAGTACGAGACGGTCAGCGGGCGCGCAGCGCTTGTTCGTGCGCCGAAGCTGGGTGGCGGTGCGTTGCCGTTCGGGGCGAGCGTGGAAGACGAGCAGGGCCGCTCGATTGGCGTGGTCGGACAGGACAGCCGGATCTTCGCGCGCGGGCTGGAGGACAGCGGCGTGCTGAGCGTCAAATGGGGCGACGGTCCGACCGAGCTGTGCCGGATCAAATACACGCTGCCGGCAAAGAGCGAGAAGGCGATGGGGTATCTGTCGGTCGAGTCGCAGTGTGTGGCGGGTTCGGCGCTTCAGGCAGGAACGGACATCGATACGCGGATTCCCGGGCACGCAACTACCGAAACTCACTGATATTTCAAGGAAGGACTGAAAATGAAAACGTCCGGCAACGGGAACATCTCACGCGTATTAGTGCGCGCCCTTATGCTCTTTATCCTCGCTTTCGGATGGTCTGCCGCAGCACGTGCCGAGTGTCCGGCGACGGGCTTGCCCGCCACTTTTATGTATGGCGGGTCGATTGCCGTCACCACTAGTCTGACGGTAGGGGCGACTATCCCCGAGACGACGAGGTCATTCAGGCTAACAGGAAAGTGCGTGAGTTCAGGTCTATTCAACAAGCATATCGTCGCCTGTCCGCACAGTCAGTCACCTGTACCGGGCATGCCTGGCGTCTACCCCACTGGCATGGGTGGTATCGGTATGCGAATGCGCAACAGCGCCGGCACGCCGCTCGACGGCGTTGGCGATTGTTCGACTAATTCGTCGCTCGGCATGGTTGGCCCGACAGGTCTGTTCGACGTGTCGGGAACCTTCGAGCTCGTAAAGACCGGGCCTGTATCGACAGGAACCATAGGTTCGGCGGCCCTGTTCAGAGTCGGAGTATTGAATACCGGGTATCTTTTGAACGACGATAGGGCCACGATGGGGGTCGACACGAGCACAGCCTTGCGAGCAGTGACTTGCTTTGTGACGTCTGACACGGCAAATCAGTCGATTCCGCTTATGACTGTCAATAGCTCGAAGCTCGCTTCAACTGGCGCGGTTGCTGCCCGGACACCGTTTTCGATCGGACTAACCTGTGATTCGGGAGTGCGTGTGAATGTCACGTTCAGCAGCGTTGCGGGCTCGTCTGGCGTCGATTCCGTGGTCAAATCCAACGGAACCGCAACCGGAGTAGGCATACAACTGCTCGATGCATCAGATAGTCCAATCGTTCTGGACCAATCGCACAACGTTGTTGGGTCGACTGCGGGCAATGCGACCGTTCGATTCTCCGCGCAATACTATCGGCTGAGCGGCGGTGTGACGACAGGCACGGTTCAGGCGTCGGCCATTTACACGATGAGCTACCAGTAGGGCGGCCCGGCTCCGTGTTTCGTTTGCCCGCCATCAGCGGGAAAATGCCTACTCGCCTTCATGAGTAGGTGTGCCAGTGCAGCGGACACGGCTCATAGCCAAGCGCCGTCTCCCTTGCCATACGCAACTGCGCAGTCGCGGATTTTGGCCCTGAGTCAATCCGCGAAATCTCCTCCGTGCGCCTCGTCCATCGTATTCACCCGACGCAACCTCCGCCCGAAATCGCCTATCCTACGCAGACCGATTCGCCAGTCATCCGATGCTCGGAGCGATCATGACCGTCCGCAACCTCGATGTCCTCTTTCGCCCGAAGTCGATCGCCGTCGTGGGCGCGTCGTCGCGTCCACGCAGCATCGGCGCGATGGTGTGGTCGCAGTTGCTGAAGAGCGGGTTCGGCGGGCCGCTGTGGCCGGTGAACCCGAAGCACGAAATACTGGACGACCGTCCCGTTTTCTTCGGCGTCCGTGACCTGCCGGAAGCGCCGAGCGTCGCCGTGCTGTGCACGCCGCCGCCGACATGGCCGGAGATCGTCGAGCGGCTGGGCGAGCGCGGCACGAAGGCGGTGGTGATCGTCGGCCAGGCGGGCGAGCGCCACGGCGAGGCCGCTACGCGCTGGCGTATCCTCGATCGCGACGACTGGACCGCGCGCACGCTCGCGGCGGCGCGGCCGCATCTGCTGCGCGTCGTGGGGCCGGGCAGTCTCGGCGTGATGACGCCGTCGCTCGGGGCGTGCCTCGGCGCGCCGTCGTGCGGGATCAAGGCGGGCGGCGTCGCGTGGGTCTCGGGGTCGAACGCGCTGACGAATGGTGTCCTCGGCTGGGCGGGCGCGCGCGGGCTCGGCTTTTCGCGGGTGGTCGCGCTGGGCGACGAAGCCGACGTCGACACCGGCGACATCCTCGATTTCCTCGCAAGCGACCCGTCCACCCGCGCCATCCTGCTCGCCGTCGAATCGGTGCGGGCGTCGCGCAAGTTCATGTCGGCGGCGCGTGCCGCGGCGCGCAACAAGCCGGTACTCGCGCTGCGAACCGGCCATGACGACCCCTTCGACGCCCTCTACAGCGCCGCCTTTCGCCGCGCGGGTCTGGTGCGCGTCGATTCGCTCGACGACCTGCTCGACGAAATCGAGACGCTCGGTGTCGGGCGCGTGGCGGCGAGCGACGTCGCGACCGTCATCACGAGCGATCGCGGCGTGGCGGCGCTCGCCGCGGATGCGTTCTGCTCGGCCGGCGACGGCCTCGCGCAGTGGCCGGCCGCGGCGCGCGACGCGCTCGCCGCCGCCTTGCCGCGTGCACAGGCGGGCAATCCGCTGCTCCTCGGCGACGACGCGTCGCCCGCCGACTTCGGCGTCGCGCTCGAGGCGCTCGCGCCGCATCGCGAGACCGGCACGGCGTTCGTCGTGCACGCGCCCACGCACAGCGCGCCCGTCGCGGAGGTCGCGCGCGCGCTGATCGCGCAGCAGCGCCACGCGTACCGCGGCTTGCTGGCGTGCTTCTTCGGCTGCGCCGATGCCGCGACGCGCGACGAACTGCACGGCCACGGCATCCCCGTGCACACCACGCCCCAGCGGCTCGCGCGCGGCTTCGCCCGTCTCGTCGACTACCGGCAGGCCCGCGAACTATTGATGCAGACGCCGGATGGCCTGCCCGCCGTGATCCCCGACGAAATCGACGCCGCGCAATGCGACGTGCGCGCCGCGCTGAAAAGCGGCATCGCGGAACTCGAGGGCGAGCGCGCGGCGCGCGTGCTGGCGCGTTTCAACATCGTCGTGAAGCCGGGGCCGCCGGGGCCGCGAAGCCACGACGCGGTGGAAATCCAGGTGCGGCTGCTCAATCACCGCGTGTTCGGCCCGGTGTTCGAATTCAGGGCGGAAGGGGCGCTCGGTCTGCCGGACGCGCTGCACGAATTCGCGCTGCCGCCGCTCAATCCGGTGCTCTCACGGGATCTGCTGACGCGCTCGCCGCGCGCCCGCGAACTGCCCACGGACACGCTGCTCGCGGCGCTCACGGCGCTGTCGCGGCTCGTCTGCGATGTCGAGCAGATCGTCGCGCTACGTCTCACGATGCGCGTGACGCGCGACGCCGTGGTCGTCCACGAGCCGCATCTGACGCTCGGCGCGCACCGCAAGCCGCTCGCGATCGTGCCGTATCCGCGCTGTCTCGAAGAGACGCTCGACTGGCGCGGCATGCGGCTGACCGTGCGGCCGATTCGCCCGGAAGACGAGGCCGCGCACAGCGCGTTCGTCGCCGCGAATACGGCGGAGGATTTGCGCCTGCGCTTTTTCGGCGCGGTGCGCAGCTTCGACCACTCGCAACTCGCTCGCATGACGCAGATCGACTACGACCGCGAAATGGCGCTGATCGCCTGCCGGACGGATTCGAGCGGCGTGACGGAGACGCTCGGCGTCGTGCGCGCGATCGCCGATCCGGACAACGAGACCGCGGAATTCGCGGTCGCCGCGCGCTCGGACATGAAGGGGCGCGGGCTCGGGTCGCTTCTGCTGTCGCGGATCATCGACTACTGCCGCGACCGTGGCACCCGCTGGCTCGTCGGCGAGGCGCTGCGCGAGAACACCGGGATGATCGAGCTCGCGCGGCGCGTCGGGTTCGAGGTATCGCTGACGGAGGATCCGGGCGTCGTCGGATTCCGGATGCGGCTTTGCGAAACGAAACCGGGCGTCGTTTCCGAACCGGCGCCGTAAACGACGAATCGCTGCGCAGAGGCAGCGATTCAGGGAAGGCGGGCATCGCGACCGCCCGGCGGCGTGCGCTCGATTCAGGAAAACGATCGCGTCTGCACGGCTACCGCAACCTCGCGACAGACCATCCTCCGAAAGACTGAACCGTCCGCCGGGCGCGGCCCCGCGAAGGCTGCCTCACGCGGCCAGCTTCGCCAGCGCCTCGTCCACCAGGGCGCGCGAGAGCGCCAGTTCCGCGAGCCACGCATCGGCATACGCGCTGCCCGTCTCGCGCTCCAGCCGCGCGATGGTCGCGGCGCAGCGCGTGGCGTCTTTCGGCGTCGCGATGAACGCCTTCACCGACTGACCCGACGAAAACGTCTCGAAGAGCGGCACGCGGATATCGTCGGGCAGGGCGCGCGCCGTCCACTGATACGGCTTGCCGTTGTACGTCAGTTGCGGCGGCAGGGCGCGCTCTTTTTTCGCGGCCGGGATCAGCCCGTACGTGCGGGCCGCGTCGCCGATCTGCTCGGGCGAGAAAAGCTCGTCCGGGGTGATGTCGAACTGCCGGATGTGGGCTTCGATCGACTGCATCGCGGCGGCGCGGTCGTCGCGCTTTTTCTGCGCGCGGGCGACGATGTCGCGCAATTCATCCGCTTCATCGGACGATATCGTGAAGCTGGCCTGCTTCTGCTGGAGCTCGGAAAAGCGCTGGAATTCGGGGTCGGACAGGAGTTTCGCCATTGAAAGTGCTTGCGTCGGAGAGATGGCGGGAGGCCGCTCGAAAGCCGCCCGCCTTTTGAGAGGGCCGCCATTCTAGCGCGTCTCGACCCGTCCTGACCGGCCCAGCCCGGCTTATCGCACGTCAGCCCGAATCCTGCCCGGGTGCGGCGGGAAACATCGACAACCCTGCCGCCGCCTCCTTCAGCAGCGCGGTGACGTCCTCGATCGACGGCGCGACATATTCGTCGATGCGCCGCAGATACGGGCAGGTCAGCGCCGCGATCGCCTGACCCGACGGCCCGAGCAGCGGAAACGTCACGTCCGTCACGCCCACGGTCTGCGCGCTGTCCTTGCGCGAAAAGCCGTCTTCGCGGATCTGCCGGTAAGCCGCTTCCAGCGCCCCGGCGTCGAGCGTGATCTCGCCCTTTACCTTGGTGTGCTCGGCGAGCATGTGCTCGCGCTGCTCCGGCGTCTGGAACGCGAGCATGACGCGCCCTGAGCCCGTGTCGATCAGACCGACGCGCGAGCCGAGCCGCACCGAGATGCCCCACGTTCCCGGCCCGTCGACCTGCGCGATCACGAGCAGGTTGCCGCGGTCGTAGACGGCGAGATGCACCGACTGCTCGGCGGTATCGGCGAAACGCTGCATCACCGGCAGCGCCTCGGAGATCAGCCGGTTCACCGGCGGATGGCGATGCGCGAGCGCATAGAGCTTCAGGCTCAGCGAATAGCGGTCGCCGCCTGGCGAGCGCACGACGTACTGCCGCGCGACGAGCCGCTCCAGCATCCGGTACATCTCGCTCGCGTTGCGCCCGAGCAGCTTCGTGATCTCGGCGCGCGTGAGCCCCTCCTTCTGCTCGGAGAGGAGTTCGAGGATGTCCAGTCCCTTGTCCAGCGCGGGCGCGCGGTAGCGGTCGGCATCGTTGGTGTCTTCGACATCCATTCTGGGTCGGTTCATGGTTTGGCCGCGCCGAGTGTAAGCCGTCTGTCGCCTTCGCGGCGAGCGCCGCGTGCTAGGGAAATCACCGACCGATGCTGCAGCGCACTTTCCTTGACTTCGAGTTATCCGTATATGAATAATACGTTCACTGATGAATTAGCGCATCAAGGCAAACCCCAAGGGTCGAAGTCGAAAGCAGTCAAACAAGTACATCAGGAGACAAGCATGACGTTCATCAAGGGGCTCCCCACGGCCCGCCGATTCATCGCTGCCGCTGCGGTCATCGTGGCGGCGGGAGCCGCAGGCGCGGCGCATGCCGCCGAAACCGGCAAGGTCGGCCTCGGCCTGCCGTTGCTCACGTCGCCGTTCTGGCAGTCGTACAACAACTACCTGCCGGTCTACGCGAAGGAAATGGGGCTCGACATCCTTGCGCCCGTCAATTCGAACGGCGACCCCGCGCAGCAGATCACCGACATGAACAACCTGCTGAATCTCGGCGCGAAAGGGATCGTGGTCGGTCCGCTGGATTCGGCCGCGATCAGCCGCGCGCTCGATGCGTCGACGGCGAAGAGCGTGCCTGTCGTCGCCGTCGACGTCGCGCCGACGCAGGGCAAAGTCGCGATGGTCGTGCGCGCCGACAACCGCGCATACGGTTCGAAGGCGTGCGACTACATCGGCGAGCACGTGAAGTCGGGCAAGGTCGTGCAGATCATGGGCGATCTGGCGTCGGTGAACGGCCGTGACCGCTCCGAGGCGTTTCGCGCGTGCCTGAAGAAATATCCGGGCCTGTCGCTGCTCGAAATCCCGGCGGCGTGGAAGGGCGAGGTCGCGGCGACCGCGCTCGACAGCCTCCTGACTGCGAACCCGGACGTGAAGGCGATCTACATGCAGGCGGGCGGCGTCTACCTGTCGCCGACGCTGCAGACGCTGCGCCGCAAGCAGTTGCTCTTCAAGGCGGGTGATCCGAAGCACATCGTGATCGTGAGCAACGACGGCATTCCGCAGGAATACGAGGCGATCCGCCGCGGTGAAATCGACGCGACGATCTCCCAGCCCGCCGACCTGTACGCGAAATACGGCCTCTTCTACATCAAGGCGGCGCTCGCCGGACAGACCTTCAAGCCCGGTCCGACCGATCACGGCAGCACGATCGTGCAGCGCGCGCCCGGCATTCTCGAAGACCAGCTGCCCGCGCCGCTCGTGACGAAGTCGAACGTCGACGACAAGTCGCTCTGGGGCAACACCATCAAGTGAGCGATGCCATGAGCGCCATGCTGAACGTTCCCGTGGTGGAAGCGCGCAACGTGACGAAGCGTTTCGGCTCCACCGCGGCGCTGAACGACGTGAGCATCCGCGTGATGCCCGGCGAGTCGCATGCGCTCGTCGGGCGCAACGGCGCGGGGAAGTCGACGCTCGTCTCGATGCTGACCGGCCTGCGCAAGCCCGATACCGGCGAGGTGCGCTTTCACGACGAACCGGCTCCGCCGATCGCGGACCGCGATGCGTGGCGCGAACGTGTCGCGTGCGTCTACCAGCACTCGACGATCATCCGCGAACTGTCCGTCGCGGAGAACCTGTTCATCAACCGCCAGCCGGTCAATGGCGGCGTGATCGACTGGCGCACGATGCGCCTAGACGCCCGGGCGCTGCTCGGCCACTGGAAGATCGACGTGCGCGAGAACGCCCGCGCCGGCGACCTGACGGTGGAAGCGCGGCAGCTCGTGGAAATCGCGCGGGCGCTGTCGTACGGCGCGCGCTTCATCATCCTGGATGAGCCGACCGCGCAGCTCGACGGCGAGGAGATCAAGCGGCTCTTCCGGCGCATCGAGGAACTGCAGCGCGAAGGCGTGACGTTCCTTTTCATCTCGCACCATTTGCAGGAGGTGTACGAGATCTGCCAGGCGGTGACGGTGCTGCGCGACGCGCGGCATATCGTGAGCGCGCCGGTGTCCGCGTTGCCGCGCGAGAAGCTGATCGAGGCGATGACGGGCGAGCAGGGCGGCCTGGCCGTCGCGGATGCGGCGGCGCGCCCCGCGCTGCCCGCCGACGCGCCTGTCGCGCTCGAAGTCGACCGGCTCGCGGGCGAGGACTACGAAGGCGTGTCGTTTAGCGTGCGGCGCGGCGAAGTGATCG
>Ga0105248_10002847_pt1 | contig 19198 bp, 15 predicted proteins | sample KBSS34metaG_FD_81524 | JGI IMG/M metagenome (GOLD analysis project Ga0105248, IMG submission 81524) | Switchgrass rhizosphere microbial communities from Kellogg Biological Station, Michigan, USA - KBS S3-4 metaG | ecosystem: Host-associated > Plants > Roots > Rhizosphere > Soil | place...
AAGGTCTCCGAAGACCTGAAGGGCGTCACCTCGCGTCTCGGCTCGTTCAACGAAGCCAACCGCCAGGTCGACAAGGACTTCCTCGCCGCTCAGGAACGCCTGAAGATGGGCCAGGGCTCGACCGCCGACCAGGATCTGGCCGAGCTGGACAAGCGCTCGAAGAACGACGCCACCCGCGCCGCCCTCGACGCCGAGCTCAACGGCACGGCCGACAAGAAGTAATTCCTGTCGACATACAGATTAAGGGCGAGAGAAGGTTTGCTAGTCATTCCCTGACAGTGAGCTGACTCTCGCCTGAAAATCTGGGAAGCGGTGCAGATTTGTAGCAGCCCATGGCTGACTATTCTTCTGCATCGCTTTTTTAAAAAATCATACTATCCTTTATCGTATATAGAGAATGGCGATTCTAAAAATGGTCAGGGCAGCCAAGATCACCCCGATACAAGCCGGATTCTAAAAGGACTTAAGGGCCAGCAAATCCTTGGCTTGATGCGTCGATTTGCTCTTCATGGCCATAACCTGGGCCATAATTTCGGCCGGATCAAATATGGCACTCTGGAGGTTGGCGCACTGTTCAAGCGCTTCTTCAGTGCTGTGCCCGGACAGATAGTTGAGACAATTCTTGGTCCCGGCAATGGCCAGAGGCGACTTCTGAGCCACCGTACGAGCAGCCTGCATAGCCGTTGCCACTGCTTCTTCGTGGGAGCCGCAGACGCCATTGAGGAAGCCGTTATCATGCGCACGTTCAGATCCCAGCTTGCAACCAGTGAAGGCCATTTCGCGCACAATGGCGTCAGGCAGCAGTAAAGGCAGCCTTTGCAGACTGCCAAGATCGGCCATAATACCGATATTTATTTCCTGCAAAACATAGAAACTATCCCTGGTGCCCCAGCGCATATCGCAGGCACTGATCAGGTCCAATCCAGCTCCCAGACAAGCTCCCTGCACAGCAGCAAGGACGGGAAAGCGGCACTTCTGCAAACAAGAAATCGATTCTTGTAATTGCAAAATGAGATGCTTGAGACGATCACGCTCCAGGGGAGTGGAGACGCTGCAGAGGCTTTCATCGCTGAACATGGTCAGATCTATGCCCGAGCAAAACATAGGACCGGTAGAAGAAATTAGAAGTGCTCGCACCTCACCGCCGCGATCCATTTCTGCCACCGCCAGTGGTAGCTCCTTCCAAAAAGATGGACCAAGGGCATTCATCTTAGAAGGATTGCCCAATATAAGGTGCGCCACGCCACCGTCAATTGAGAGTTCAAAAGAAGAGTACTGACCCATGACACACCTCGAGAAGTAAGGAAAATCGGCAAGTAAACGACTGTTACCGTCTTGGTTAAGCATATAAGAACAAATGCAACACAACATTACGCCCAAGAAAATGCCTTAGCGCGAACGGCAAGCAAGGAGGATAAACCCTTTTTTGCCCAGCCTTCAAAAAGGCCACAGGCGGCTGAGTGGCGCCCCCTGCAGGATGTACTCCCGCGCAAACCGCGCCAGAAGAATTCTCTAAGACAGTACTTGAAAAGAAGAACTTTAGTTAAAGAGACAAGGCGTCTTATTAGCCCTCTTGCAAAGAGGCGAAGTTGTAGTCTCTAGTCCGAACCAATACCTCACTTTTGATTTAGAGATCCAGCCCCGCCCCATCCGAGCACCACAGCCCAAGCCATTTATCGTCACCAAGAGTGGCGCTGAAAGTGTGCCTGGTTGACTGGGTATTCGCCAATCCGGCCAGGAGAGTCTCAAAAATAATCAAAGCTGAGCGGCGCCGTTGACTTGTTTGCCTCCGGGCAACAAGCGCAAATAAGAGTGCATCACCGTTCCCTTTCAACCCGAATAGGATACTCAATCATGATAGGAATCCCGCTTGGTGCGGGCATCGCAGTCGTGGCAATCTTGGCCATGTTACTGTGGGTGCCCAATCCGTTCCGTCAAATGCTTCGAGACACCGCCTCCATCCGCCTGGGGCGCGTCAAGAAAGCGGCCACTACTCCCATCGAACGAGAGCTCGAGCTGATCGCAGGCCCGCAGCGCGTTATCGAAGAGTCGCAGTCGCAAGTGCAGGATCTGCGCGGCAGTCTGCAACACGAATGCAATGTTCTGATGCAACGTCAGGATGACCTGGCCGCCGCCGAAGGACAGTATTACAAAGCCGCCGACGACAAGAGCGACAGTGGCATCGACGAGCTGGTTTTGCTCGTCGCCGACCGCGAGCAAGAAGTGCAGATCCAGCAAGGCGTGGTCGACGGCATCGAAGCCGCCGTATCCGCGGCCTGCTCCGGCGTCGACAAAGCTCGCAAGGAGCTGCGTCATGTTCAGCTCACGATCCGCTCGGATGAAGCCAAGGCCAAGGCTACGCAGGCGCTCGACGCCGCCGCCCGAGTCATGGAAGCTGCCCGCAGCATCACCGCCAATGGTGGCGCACTGCGAGAAGCATCAGGCGAGGTCAATCGCGACTTCGAAGCCGCACGCGCTCGCGTGGACGGTTTCCAGGGCACCCCAGTGGAGCGCGACCTCAAGGTCATGGCCGATCGCCAGGAAATGTCCGAACTGCGCAAGCGTCTCGACGCCAAGCGCGCGGCCAAATCGGCATCGTCCAGTGACACTGGCGATGCCCCTTCCGCATCCGCCGGCCAGAGCCAGTAACCGCGTTCAACACTCATTCACAAGGATCAAAAAAATGGATACCGTCATCAGTCGCATGATGCAACTTCTTGGAGCGGTTCTGGTACTGGGCATGGTTGTCTCCGGTGTCGAAGCCGTCCAGCTGCAGAATTGGGATGGCGCCATCGCCTTCCTCTGCTTCGCCGTCTTCTCCGCCGGCATGTTTACCACCATCTGGACCATGAGCACGTACCACATCACGGCGCTCATCGGCAAGCAGCATAAACGCAGCGATTTCACCGACAAGAGTATCGTCGGCACCAGCGTTGGTGTGCTCGCCCTCTTCACCGCCGTCGGCTTCGTCACCGCCGGCCTCTCCGCCACCAATGGCACGGACAATCACTACGCCCTCTGGTTCTACGGCCTGGGCGCGGTCAGCACCGGCATTCTTTGCTGGATCTGGGCCTACTCCGAGTACGTTTTCGTCGAAAAGCAAAAGTCCTCGAACTAAGGAGTCCCACGCGATGACACTACTAAAATTTGCTGTCATCCTGGGCGGTTGCCTCAGTCTTTTCGCCCTCTTCTTCCTGCTCGACATGCGGGCGAAGTGGAAAAACGAAATTCTGCAAGGCATCACCGGGGTGAAAGATTGGCGAGTGCGTCTGAACGCGCTCACCGATCGCTATGTCGCTCTTGGAAGCGAAGCGCTCCTCAAACGAGCCGCTTCCGCCAGCGCCGATCCGGCCTTAACCACACTGGCCGGCCAGACGAAGGCACTCTATGTGCAACTGAAAGACCGCTACCTGGCCCTCAGCTACGCCTACAACTGTGGCGCGCGTGCAGTGCAGGGTGCGGAAGCGGCTTTCAAGCATCAGGGCGCCCTCAAGGTCGTCTCCATTCGCCGCGCCGGAAAGCTCTCCGAGCGGCGCATGGAAATCAAGGAAATTGGCGCCGAGCGCTACACCAGGCTGCTGAGCCCGGCGCGCATGGCACCCAAGCCGCCTGAGTACCAGCTGCAATATGTCTTCGACGTGAGCGCCAAGCTCATCGACGAGATTGTCGCCGGTCTCAAGAAAATTGCCGATGCTCCGGCAGCCGTGAGCAGCCGTTTGGCCGCAGCGGCCAAAGAAATTGCTGGAGCCGAGGCGCTCTACAACAACCTGCTCGAAAACGGCGCCACCTACTTGCCGTACGAGAAGAGCACCGCGGCAGTGACCGGCCTTGTCGACCGCATCAAGTCCACAGTCGACAGCGACCCGCTGGGCGCGCTGGCCCTGTGCGCCAATGTCGACCAGGCGATCAAAGCGCTGGTCACCGAGCTGAACCAGGCCAAGCAACAGCTAGCCGCCGTCCACGCCGCCCAGGACAAGGTCACGGCCACGCGCCAGTGGGTAGCCAAAGTGCGCTCCACAAACGTCACCTGCCCCTGGTCCGACGCACCGGCTGAGGCCGCTTACTGGACCCTGAGCAATGCCGACAGCGATCCCGACGCCCTGCTCTTGCAGGCCGAGACGCTCCTGACCCAGGCCAGTCAATCTCTGGCACACGGCCAGCTGCAGACGGTAAGCGGCGAATGCAAACAGGCGGTCACCGCCCTGGAGCAGGCGGAGAAGATGGTCAAGGCCCTCTTCGACGCCAAGACTGCCGTCGACGAAGAAGTGCCGCGGGTACGCGCCGAACTGGCCGCCATCCACAGCGAGCTGGTTGGTATCACCGGTGGTGAAACGACACACGAGATGGCCCAACTGGTCAAGCGCACCTGCGCCGCCGTGGAAGGGCGCATCACCGAAGTGCACGCCATCTACCAGAAGCAGAACTTTCCGGAAGCCAAAAACCTCCTCACCGGTGCTGCCGGTAATGAGTACGGCATGCCGGTGGCCAAGCTTCTCACCCAGGCGAAGGAGCTTCTGGGCTTGCTGCAAAAAGCAGCCCTGGTAGCCAATTCGCTGGCAGCACAGACGGCCTGAAGTCAGGTCCAAATCAATAACACGCTAGTCGAACTCTTCTTCTAGCCTGGGAGGGCCGGGAGTGGTAACTGTCGTTACCGCTTCCGGCCCCCATTTTTCAACTCACAGCAGAGTTCACACCAAATGAAAAGTCCAACTTTGATTTTTTGATCGTTATTACTACTCTTTATAATATAAAAATGGCATTTTTTTAGCTGTAAAAAAGAAACGAACCGAGACCGGGGGCTTTTGGCCCATCGGTCTCGGTCGTCCTTGTATCGGTGTCCGTTAGCGGTTAGCTAAGGAGCTGCTTGGGCGACTCCGCGGGTTAGCGGCGGCGGTTGAGCAGCAGGATGATGATGATCACAATGAGGAGGGTAGTCATTTTGGGACGCCTTACATGAATGGTTGCTTGATTCTTCAGAGACAGGCAGAGGACCCCTGCGCTTTACAGGCAAGGGTCCTCCTACAACCCGCTCTTGTTTTTCTTACTTCTTGTCGCCCTTGCCCTTGTCCTTACCGGTAACCTGGGCCTGGACAGCCGGAGTCAGGGTAGGGCAATCGGCGTTTTCACAGCCGGCAATGCAGTCGGTGATCACAGTGTTGCAGGCCATGCAGCGAGTGCTGTTGGCCAGGCACTCGATCGGCCGAGCGTCGCGGGTGAAGATCGGCTTGGGCTCTTCCACGACGCGTTCGTTCATGTAGCCGGCGAAGCGCTGGTCGAACGCCTCATCGGTGAGCAGACGAAACTTGTAGGATGCGTCGATGGGAGCTCCACTGCGATTCTGGCGAATTTCCACGAGAAAATCGGTGGCCATTTCGTCCTTCGTCAGCTTGGGGCCGCCGAGCAGAGCGAGGAAACCGTCGCGGGCAAGAGCCGAGCGACTGCGCTTGATCGTGAGAACGTCCCCGAGAGGAAATTCATAGCTCTTGTTCGGCTCGATGACGGAGCGCAAGGTCTCTCCACCATAAACTTTGACGACCACGATGCAGGCTTCCTCGGAATAGAGGACAAGCGATGACGCGGCCGGGTCGCAGACGCGGACGAAGGTGTCAGCACCTTCGTTGAACTGTTGAGCGGGATCTTGGTTGCACCCGCGGGTGATGCTAACGTTGGTCATAGGGGTAGTTTCTCCTATTGTTTTGGGCATTGTGGGCAGCGCTTAGCAATACTGCGCCGCCAATAAACCGGATTGTTTGTGAGCAAAGTGCTCTTCTAGTCGTTAGCGTTGGGTAGCGGCAAGCGGGACTGGAGGAAATGCCAGAATGCCTGCAAGGCAAACAGCACTACCAGCAGTACCATGGCCGCCAATAAAGCGCCCAAGACAGCAACCGCCGCACCGAGCACAAAGGCTGTGGTACTGGGCGAGAAGCTCACTAACGGCAAAACCCAGGGCATGAGCTGAGCAGAGCTACAGGCCTGGGCGAATCCCCATCCCCACACCGTCAAGCCTATCCAGGCGGTGAGGAAAATCAGGGAGTGAGTGACGAAGCTGCCAACTTTCATAAATTGGTCCTGTTCACTACTTACTTGCGTTTAACTCAGCTGTCCTTCGGACCGCTGTCGCAATGATTGGAAGGCGGATCGATGCCCCTGGCCTTGAAGTCGCCCTTGAACCAGTATTGAATAATCTCCAGATGCTGGGGAAAACCAATATCGGCGGGCAGTTCGGCTTCTTTGAATACTCCAAGTTCGAGCACTTCATCGCCCTTTTTGAGCGAGCCTCCGACTGGACGCGCGCCAAAAACGATGACCACTTCATTGCCGCCCTGGCAGGGTGAATAGACACCCATCATGTTGGTTATCTCCACCAGCAGACCGGTCTCTTCCCAGGTTTCACGCTTAGCGGCTGCTTCGGGCGCTTCATGCGCCTCGACAAAGCCGCCCGGTATGCACCAGGTACCAACACGTGGCGGGAATTTTCGCCGGGTCAAAACCAATCCACCATCGACCTCGACGAGGCAGAGAGCGACTGGCTTCGGATTGTCCCAATGCACGTAACGGCAACGTTTGCCGGTACAGGCCAGGCGGGGACGGTCACAAACTTCTCTCAACTCAAGGCGACTGGCGCACAATGGGCAGAAAGACCAATTGGTGAAGTGGGCGGGCGGGGGCGGACTGTCGGCATCCGAGACGCTATTTGAACCGCTGTGGGAAGCCGTTCCTATCGAGCGACCGGATTTGAGAGCGAAATATGCAATGGCCGAAACCACGCATACCAAAACCACGATGCAAAAAAACATCGCCATAATAATTAGCTCCAGTGAGACTGTCCCAGGCGAGGGCCGTGGAAAAGTCTTGTTTACTAAAAAGCCCTGTCCTCTAGTCCGTGCCGTGCTCAGCTAGTTCCAGTGCAGTGCCGGGTCTCCGAGGGAGCGATATCGATCACACGCAGAAGTGCGGGAGCAAAAGATATCGATAGGCAGTACAGGTGGAGAAAAGAGAGAAATGTGTTCCGGAAAGGGATGAAGAAGGGCGTAGGTAAACTAAAGCCTGAAGCTGTAATGAAACAATCAATGTCTACAGAAGTTTACAAGCGCGAAATCAAAAACAGCTTTCCTTTAGATTTATGGAAAGGCAGGCGTAATGAGAGCTTTAGGGCAAAGAACCCGCCTCTTGGCAAGGCGAGCTGCACTATCTGCTCTGGTCCAATTAGAGCCCGCTTAGGACATGACGGAAGAGTTTGTCCAGTCGTTTGGAAGCCGCTTTAGAGGCCTCTAAAACTTCCTCATGACCACCCATGGCGACGTCATCGCTCCAGACATTGGTGATCACGGACACTGCTGCGGCCATGGTTTTGCTGCCGGCGCAACTGAGAATTTCAGGTACGGTGGACATGCCGACGGCGTCGGCCTGCAATTTGCGCAGCATTTCAATTTCGGCCATCGTCTCATAGCTAGGCCCCAGCAAACCGGCATAAACACCGGCCTGCAATGGTCGAAACTGAGAGTCTTCTTGACTCAGCTTTTGACCGGCGGCGATCAGCTTGTCGGTGAGAGTATTACTGACCGTTTCACTTTTAGCCTGCACAGCTGGTATTAGACTTTCCTGCTTCCACTTGGGACTGAGATGATCACGATATCCGGTCAGTACCATCAAGTCGCCAACGGCGTACTTCTGGTTTAGACCACCGGCAGCATTAGTCAAAAGCAAGTTAGGCAGCCCCCATTCGACGACCGTGCGGGCAGCGAGCGTGACGGCATCCCAGGCATAGCCTTCGTAGAGATGGAAACGGCCTCTGAGCACGGCCACGGTCCGAGCATCGCCCTCGGCCAAACGGCCGACAGTGAGCGTCCCGGAGTGCCCGGCCACTCCTGGAGCCATGCCAAAAACGTCCTGAAAATTTAGCACCACCTGGTCGGGTAGATTGTCCAGCACACTGACGCCCGATCCCAGCACCACGGCCGCCACAGGTTTAGTCTGAGCAAAGGAGCTGGAACTGAGCTTCGTTTGAATTAGCGCCACGGCTTCAGCCGCCGACTTTTCTGCTACCTTGTTGAGATTTGGCATGTCTTGTCCTTTTTGCTTGCAGTTCTTCTCGATGATTTAGCGAGCGATAGCGGTTAACACTTTGGCATCCAGGGGCTGGCCCTCGGGCACAACCAGACCCAGGACCTTAAGACCGGCATGAGCAGCCACGATCATCGTCGGCACCAGGTTGTAGCAATAGAAATGAGAGCCCAGTTCATGACAGGTTTTAAGCTCTTCTTCCGAAAGTTTCTGCCCCTGCCTAACCCCCGCCGCTACGCCATTACGCAGCTTACCGAGAGGATGACCGATGGACCAGGTTTCTTCCTGATCGACCGTATCGGCGGCGGCAATATAAATGTCGTTGACGACGGGAAAGCGCTGCCCGATTGGATTGTTAGGTCCAACGAGGGGGTTGTCACCGCTCAAATTGAGATGGTCGAGGACAATGTGAGGCTGAACATTGCCGCCGGAGAAGCCGTAGCCGGTGTCGACGACGATCACCAGAGGCGATCGCCCTTCGCTGCGCAGGAGATCCATAACCGGCTGACCAAACTCTTCAAACTGGTCGAAATCGCTTATGCCACCGGTAAAGTCGAGACGCCGGGCGTATCTTAATTTCACAGTTTTTTCCTCTTTGACTAATTTACGAGTGCCACGGGCGGCAAAAATGATCTGCCGCCGCCGGTCCAATCAAGATCCAGCCAGTTAGCCAGCGATCCGGCAATGTCGGCAAAACCTGGGCGGGTGCCGATATTAAAAGCATCTGCAGGCAGACCGGTCAAAGCCGGACTGTAGGCCAGAAGGGGCACATATTCGCGGGTGTGGTCGGTGCCGGGGGCGGTAGGATCATTGCCGTGGTCGGATGAAATGATCAGCAAATCATCGGGTCTCATCGCTTTCATAATGCGGCCCAGCCATTGATCTATTTCCACCAGCGCCTGGCCATAACCTTTCACATCGCGTCTGTGGCCATAAAGAGAGTCGGTATCCACCAGATTGGTGAAGATCAGTCCCAGGCGATCCTGGCGCGTTTTGGCAATCTCCATTGATTTCAAATCCAGATCGTTTTCCAGGGCTTTGAGCGTCAGCTCCAGGCCCTCGACGTTGGTCCCGGTATGCTTGGCGTGAGAGAGGCCGTTGCCGACAAAAATGTCTTCGATTTTGCCTACACCAAAGATGCCCAATCCGCTGTTCAATGCATAATCGAGGAAAGTTTCGCGGGGTGGCGGCACCGCATAATCGTGGCGATCGCCGGAGCGGCGTTTGTACGAACCCGGCTGGCCATCAAAGGGACGGGCAATGACACGACCGACGCGATGCGGACCATCCAAAATCTTGCGCGCAATTTCACACCATTTGTATAGCGTGGCTAGCGGCACTGTGTCTACGTGACAGGCGATCTGAAAGACACTGTCGCCACTGGTGTAAACAATCGGCAAACCTGTTTTTTGATGTTCTTCACCAAGCTCATCCAGGATCTGAGTGCCCGATGCCGGGCGGTTACAGAGTATGCCCTTGCATCCTGTTTCGGCGACAAAACGATCGATTACATCCTGGGGGAATCCCTGAGGATAGAGCGGAAACGCAGTCTCGCTAACGATCCCCATCATTTCCCAGTGACCGGTTTGGGTATCCTTGCCGTTGGATTCTTCCTGCAATTTGCCGTAGAAGCCCTCCGCTTTTTGATTTGCCGGCACACCCGGTACACCTTTGATATCGGTGATACTGCCCAGACCCAGTCGAGCCATGTTGGGAAGAGCCAGCCCGCCCACTTCTCTGGCTGTGTTGGCCAGAGTATTGCAGTTAGCCAGGTCGCCGTAATCGGCGTAATCGGGCGCGGCGCCTATGCCACAGCCGTCGATCACCATAACCACGGCCCGACGTTTTGACTTGTCCGGACCAGCTTCACTCTGTGCCACGTTCACTCCTCTGGACAGACTGCGATAGCCCGCGCTAGCAGCATATCCATACCTGGGTCTCTACATATCAGGTCCTATTGTAGAGGCCCAGTAGGGCATTTGTAAGGCTCCGCCAATTGCCAAGTGGTAAATTGCAGCAAATTGTACTAAGTACATCTAACCTCCACAAATGGTGTGAGAAACACGTATACAGAGCTTGAGTACCATACCGGCAGGTTGTTAGGTTGTGAATACCCTTTTCCCTCACTTTTTTGAAATCAGAGCAATTTCCCTCGTCAACTAAACCCTCTCCAGCTTTCCATAGCGCCTACCCGATTTAATTGCGGGCACGTGAGAGTCGAGTTTCATTTTGCCGCCTGGGTTTTTGCACTGCTTTCTTGAATTTGAACACTTAGGTAACGGCTCTTTCACCGCGCAGACCGGTTAAAGATAGTCGGAAAAAACAATCTGTCTGCACTAACCGCTCCTCTCGAACCCGTGTTCAAGCTTGCGATGTTCGTAAGCCTGGCAGAGTTCGCATTGGAGCAAAAAACAAGGGAGTACACAATGAAGAACAAGTTTATTGCTATCTTGCTCGCGGTTGCGGCGACTTTCACCTTCAGCCAGGCGGCTTTCGCCCAGCACTACGGCCACAACGGCGGCTACCACAACAACGGTCCGGTTCGCGGCTACGACCACGGCAATCGTGGTTGGGACAATCGCGGCTGGAACAATCGTGGTTGGGACAACCGTGGTTGGAACAATCGTGGTTGGGACTACCGTGGTTACGACCGCGGCTATCGCGGCTTTTCGGGCCGTGATTTCGCCTGGGGCTTCGGCCTCGGCTACCTGCTGAACGCGCCTCGTTACTACAGCGCGCCCCGCTACTACTACTACGATGCCCCGGTTCGCACTGCGCCTGTGGTTCAGTATTACGTCGACCAGTACGGTCGCGAGTACTACCTGGACTACGACGGCTACGCGGTTTTCACCGGTCGCACCATCCGCTAACGCGGAGTCTGAAACACCCCGGTGCCCGAACTCAGCCTCATCTCTGGATAATATCCCGGGATAAAAGCTGAGAATCGGGACCGGGCTTTCTTTTCTAGACTTGACGGGGTGGGGGCGGTTGCCTCCATCTCGTCATTTCTTTTTTCTCAGTAGCTACTGTTCTATATCGTATATTATTGTGACACTGAGTTGGGGCCCAAAACCTTGACAGGGTAATTACTTTGCCAAACATTCATTTAGTAGCTAGCCCAGCTGCGCTAGATAGTGCTACCCTATTATTAGGGAAAGACTGGAGGCTCAAATGACGTCATCTGACATGTTGTCCATCAATAACGTGGCCGCCAAGCTTGGCTTGTCGGTGCACCAGCTGAGACGCTGGGAGCTAATGTTTGGACTGGAAATTAAACGCGGCAGGGGCCAACAGCGCCAGTATCGCGAAGAAGACATGTCGGTGCTGGAACGCATCAAAGAACTTGTAGAACAGGGCTGGCCAACATCCCAGATTCGGCCCCAGCTTGAAGCCGAAGGCTTACTCACACCAAAGCTGATCGGTGTACCGCCCAATCCGGGCAACCCAGAAGTATTACAGGAAGCAATCATCGGTCTGCGCAACTTCAGCGAGCGCCGCTTTATCGATCTTTCCAAACAAATAGACGAACTGAGACAACTGGTCATTTCAGTCACCCTCAAGCAAGAGCTTTCCAGCGACCGTTCCTCGCCCTGGCAGCCGATGAGCAGCGAATACGTTCCGGCGCCCAAAGTGAGCCCACCTCAGGAAATAACCATCGGACCGCAAATCGGTCTCGACCCACCCAAAAGCCCGTCGATGCAGTCAATGACGCCTCAGAGCATGAGTCCACCGCCGACCCGGGTCAATCAAATCCCGCCGCCGCCGGCCCCTCAGAGCAGCAGCCCGACTTCTCCATCTCCCGCTTCTTCTCCATCTCCATCTCCTTCTCCTACGTCGACGCCAGCGCCCGCGTCTGCGTCTGCCGCTTCCGCCGGTCCGATTTTTGGAGCTACTTCCGCCCCTGCCGCTACTCCAGGAGCGTCCAGTCCGTCGGGGACAAGTTCCGGCACTTCTTACAGTTCTACGGCCGCTTCGTCTGTGCCTATTCCCGACATCGATTCAGCTCCTCAGCCAATAACCGACGCCCTGCAAAAATCGATGTCCACGCTCGATTCACTATTCAAAGATTCCCGCAATACCCCGGGAGGAGTGCCGACCGAAAGCCCATCATCATCGGCCTCATCCATGCCTGTAAGCAGCCCCTACGGCTCACAAACACCGGTCAGACACAGCACCATCCCACCCTTGCCGGAAACTTCGGCACCGGGTACGTCCTCGACAGCTGAGGCTGGTACATTATCGTCCAGCACTATCTCGTCCAGCGCCGATCCGTCCAAATCATCCACATCATCGACGTCTTCTTCCAGTACAAATCCAACCACCTCTTTTGGCGGCGGATCAGCTTCAGTACCTGCCTCCGGCACCGCCTCTACGACATCCGGGACGGGACTGGGAAGCACCAGTAGTTCCACTTCCAGTTCTACTTCAAGTCCTGCCTCAAGCCCCTCGGCTTACGGCTCCACAACTGGCTCCAGTAGTTTTGGCGGCAGTCTGGACAGACCTTCCTTCTCTAAACCGACAGACAGTACTTCTTCGACCGCATCGACGTCTTCGCCGGCTTCAACAGCCTCGACGCCAGCGGCCACCTCTTCGACCACCTCTGGGTCATCTACTCCGGCAACAGCCTGGGATAAGGCCTTTGCCTCTACAAGCGTAGACGTTGACGCTGTTCCCAGCAGTGGTCTCTACGAAGAAGATGCAGCCCCAATCAAGAGTCCACCTTCGCCCAATTCTTACGGCAGTTCGTCCGAACCTGAGCGCAATCCTTTCACCACCATCACCGGTACCAATACCAGCGCCGTTGATGTCAAACCGACAGATGCCAGCTCCCCACTGATGGGACAGTCCACAGACTCAGGCACAGGCTTCGGCAGTGGTCAAAATCTCAATCAGACCGGCCCCCTGCCGGCCCACACTTCAGTGGAAAGCTTCGCTCCGGGCAAGGCAGTGGACAGCCAGTCCAACACAACTTCAACCGAACTACCGCAAGCCGACGCCCCAACAGAGCCTCCGGCTCCACCGCCGGCTTTGCCTATGACTGCCGGACCTCAGGTCAATTTTGGACCAAATGTCTCGGCGCCGACACCACAGGTAACACCACAGCGAGTAGATGACAATTTCGGCCTCGGCGAAGTCACCGACCAAAATTATCTGACAGTCCTTGGTCGCGCCCTGGACCTGATCGGCTGGAGCGATGAGCAGGCTGACTCTTATTCCCTGAAAACATTTGGCGTCCCCCACTGGGACGAGTTGGGACGAAGCCAGGCTGAAAAACTCGTGGCCCATCTGGTCGGTCTTTTGAAAGATCAAATAAGCCAGTAAAAAAGACTCAACCGATATCGGTTGAGTCCTAAAGTCAGGCTGGGCAAAGCCGGCAGATTTAATCTAGGATACGTATTTACCCCACTGACTTAACGCAGCTGGCGCGATACTATTTAATTACTCGAAGGCACCCCAAAAAAGGAGCCGCCGAGTAAGGAAAATCTGATATCGCGGGAATCTCCAGCGAGAAAGATCAGGGATGATCTTTGCCGAGGGCAGCACCGGTACCGCGGACAATTGGCCCAAGAGCCACATACAGACAGCAAAAAGGGCGCCTGAGGCGCCCTTTTTATTAACTCAAATAAACCTGAAGATTTAGGCTCAGAGAGGCTTGTAATAGCTCTTAGCTAATCTGTAGGGTCATAGATATACCCATGTAATTTTATTTTGTAAGGAGCCATTTCGAAGACACAAACAAGCTCACCGCTCTAGTTTCGTGCCTTGGCTTGGTTTTCATCAAAGCGTGGGATAGACCCATTTTTTTTCACAAGAGCGAAAGGATAACAGGGCCATAGGGGCCTTGAGTTTGATTCGCCTAGAACAGGACTCTCATGAATAACAAGAAGCTATCTCTTTCGGAGGCAGTTGCTGTTATCACGGGTTTGTACGACGATCGGGAAGTTCTCGATTTGTACGAAGCCGGCGATAAACTCAGCCACGGGCAGACCAAGCATGACATCGGTCACGCTTTCTCGGTACTGCACACGGCTGAATATCTCACCAGTGAGATCAGCAATCGCTTCCCGGACAAACTTGACGATGAAACTCGTCTGGTTGTCATTCCGGCAGGAGCATTCCTGCACGACATCGGCCGTGCCGTTGACGTCAATGATCACGCCGGTGCCGGCAGCCGTATCACCAGGAAGCTCCTGGAACCTCGCGGCATCGACACTGAAGTGGTCAAACGAATTCAACGCATCGTGGCCCTGCACCGCTCGTCGGCGGTGCTCAAGATGAAGTTCAACGATCCCGCCTGGGCAATTGTCGTCATCGCCGACAAATGTGTCGGTGACGAAGACCGCGTTCGCCCCGGGCGTGCCGCCATCCTGAAAGTGCTCCGCACTGTTCATCTCTCGCACCGCAACTGGTGGAACAACGCTGAGCATGACCGTGTCAATTTCGCAATCAAGCGTTCGGAATTGATGGTCGATTCAGACGACTTGCCGAGTGCCGAACATGCTGGAGCAATCGTGCTCAAGCTGTCCCTCGACGAAGTCACAGCCCCGGCGAGCGAATTGCTTTCGCTCTATGCCGACCGTTTCCATTCCTGCGGACGCGCGGCCAAATATCTTGGCTTCGTCTTCAGGATCGAAATCAACGGCACCCGCTGGGCATTTGATGACGGCGAAAACAAGTGGCGTCCTATTCGCGGCTTCAGCGTCCCGCTGCCTTGAGCAGTGGGCGACTGAGGTCGGGGCGGGACTGAGCAGAGATGCTTAAACCACAAATGGTGGGAAGCGGAGTCATTGCGACCCGCTTCCCTCATTTTTTTCTATTCGGCTCGCTACCGAATATTTTTTCCCGCAAGATACTATCACCTTTAGTAATAAATATTTCTCGAAATAGAGCAGTAATTGCCCGCTACCTGGTGGAAAAAGAGATTGAGTAGAATAGAATTAGGCATTGAGAAATTGGGCGTTGAGAATGTATTCGGAGAATTGGCAGAAGCCGATTGAGACAAAGTCGTGAATGACATCTGGAAAATCTATCGGGCCTCGGCTGAACTTTGCGTCAAAGCAGGGCAGCACGGGGACGCTGAAAAGCTCTGGTTGTCGGCCCTGGAAGTGGCAGAAGATTACGGCCCCGATCATGCCATGCTGACTACCTCCCTTGAGGGTCTGGCCGAAGTCTTTTGGTACCAGGGCAAACATGAAGCGGCCGCTCCTATCTGCCGCCGCCTCCTGCGTATGTACGAGCAAAAGCTTGGACATCATCATCCCGACGTCGGCACTATGGCCTACAACCTGGCACTTCTTTACCACTCCTGGGGCAAATATGTGGAAGCTGAACCCTTCTACAAGCTAGCCATGTCCATTAAAACGCGAGTCCTGGGTGGCAGACATCCTGAAGTTGTCAGCCTGCTCGGTAACTACGCGGACCTCCTACTCATGCTTGATCGCGTGGAAGAAGCCCGCGAACTCAAAGCCCTGGCCGAAAAAGTTAAAGCGACAAGCTGGCGCAAAACAGGCAACTGGCAAGCAATGCCCGTGCCGGCCGAGTCAGAAACGCTTTCGCAGACCTAATTTCATTTTGGTTAGACAATGACCTTTGGCTTAATTGGCTGGCTCAAATCCCAGCACCCGGATATCGATTACGAAATCCCGGTCTGGTACCCGGGAAAAGATCAGCCCGACAACCGCGAATGGCTGATCACAAACGGCCTGGGTGGTTTCTCAATGGGCACAGTTTCCGGGGCCAATACAAGGCGTTATCACTCCTATTTGACCGCCGCTCTCACCCCGCCGGTGAGTCGCAGAGTGATACTGTCCCGCGTGGAAGAGTTGATCACAATAGACGGTGTCGCCTACGAACTGGCGACCAACTATTGGGCATCAGGGGTGGTATCACCTACCGGTTTCAAACGACTCGACTGTTTTACGACTTTGCCCACTCCAACCTGGGTTTTCTACGTCGGTGGGCACTATTTAGTCAAACGCATCTGCCTGGCGCAGGGCACAAATCAGCTCTACATCGGCTACACATTTTTAGCTGATCCCGATTCTCAACCGAACGAGGTCAAGCTGACGACGCGCTTTCTCGCTGGCTTCCGCGACTCACACAGCACAGTCAAAGGCTCGGCAGAGGAAAGTTACGCCCAGTTCGTTTCAGCCAATCAGAGTCTGATTATTCTGAACGAAGCAGGTAATCGGCTGGCCCTTACCTGGGACGGCGAAACTGAGAAAAATGACAAAACCGATAAAAATTTCAAATACGAAGCGCAGAAGCAGTGGTGGTGGGATTTCAACTGGCCGGAAGAAAGCGCCAGAGGCGAACCGGACAACGAAGATTTATTCTTACTCGGTACGCTGACGCAGGCTCTGACCGCCGAAAAAGAACTGAGTATCGGGGCCAGTTTCGAAGATATAATAAATTCCCCCGACTGCCATGGGGCAGTGAACGAGATCATTAAGCGCCAGAATAAACTAATCAGGCGCGCCAGTTTGCCGCGCTCAAACAAAACCGATATGCTCATAATGGCCTGCGATCAGTTTTTCGTCCCGGACGCCTTTGACAAAAAGGACAAAAAAACCAGGCGTCAGGACGACCCAAATATGAAGCTTTCGGTTATGACCGGTTACCCCTGGTTCAACGACTCCGGGCGGGCTGCACTATACAGCCTACCTGGTCTGGCCCTGACCACCCGACGCTTCGACGACGCAAAAGCAATCCTACGCTCATTTGCCTGTCGCACAAGAGAAGGCATCGTCGCTAATCGTACAATCGATCCGCTTTCGCCCTTCGTTACCTTTGTCGAGCCCGGCCTGGAATACAGCTCAGCCGACGTCAGCCTCTGGTATGGTCACGCCCTCTACAGCTATTACCGAGTCACCCGTGACAAGGACCTGGTGACGGAGCTTTTACCTGTTCTGATGGAAACTTTTCAGAGCTATTCTTCCGCCACCGTTTCCGGTATCGCCGTCGACGCTAGAGACGGCCTTATCCGGGCTGGACTGCCGGACACCGAGCTCAGCTGGATGGACTCCACGGTCGAAGACATACCAATAACCCCACGCTCAGGTAAAGCCGTCGAGCTAAACGCGCTCTGGTACAGCTTTCTGGAAACCATTGTCTATTTGAGCCAGGAAGCGGCAGTACAACTCTCCAACCGCGACCAGATCATAAAAATGGCGGCCCAGGCTAAGGCCTCCATGCAGAAGTTTTGGAATGCCGATCAAAATTGTCTATACGACGTCATCGATCGCGAGAGTTTCTCCCGCGAACACGGGGCCAAAACCGGAGGCTCAGACGCCACCCTCAGACCCAATCAAATACTGGCCGTATCAATGCCCTTCCGCGCCTTCAGCGTAGAGCAAGAAAAAGCAATTTTAGCCACGGTCGAAAGTGTGCTTGTCACCCCGTCCGGCGTGCGCACACTTTCGCCGGACGACCCACAGTATCAGGGCTCCTATGGCTGCGGCTTCCAGCATGCCGACCGCTATCACAGAGACCTCTCCTACCATCAAGGCACGGCCTGGACCTGGCTCACCGGCGCCTATATCGAAGCCCTGGTCAATGCCTACGGTCCAAGCCCCGAAACGGTCGGCCGGGTTAAGCTTTTGCTTCAACCGTTAACGGCTCACCTTCTGGAAGAAGGCTGCCTGGGATCGATGGCCGAAATTTTTGACGGCTCACGCCCACACCTGGCGCGTGGCTGCCCCGCACACGCCGCCGCCACCGCCGCCTGTATGCGCTGGCTGGGCTGGCTGATCAGACAATAAGGTCCAGCCTGCCGCTGCCAGGCTTTATAAAGCAAAATTGACTGTGCGATCGCACATTAACTCTTGGCCCCGGCGCGAGCTAAATTGGACCCGTTCCCCGTTTGACGAGGCCCGAGCGATGAAAGACTGCAACCAAAGCGACTTCAACCAGAGTAACTACCACCACCGCCCGCTGGACATCATGCTGCCGAGCGAAAAACTGGCCAACGGCACCAATGATTTTCTCTGCCTGCCTCAAGACTTTTTCCAATCGGCCATGCATACTGCCGTTCAAACGCCCATAAACAGCCTGACGCAAATCGTCAACGCGGACTATTTACCAGAAGTACAGATAATCAACGCCCCGGCCAAAGTAGCCGAACTTTCACCTCGTTGGCACGCCCAGCAGCTGGGAGCGGCTCTGGGGGCGGCTGCCGACATTGCCGCAATCGAGTATGTCAGCGCCGGTACGATACCGGCACCGGTTGTTGGTGCGTGCTACGACGGCCTGCTGCGCCCCGTCACAATCAGAAGCGGCGCCAGCAGTGAAACGCTTGACCGCGATTTTCAATTACAAGAACGCTTAAAGAATGCCGCTATTGGAGCGCTAGGCTACGGCACATTTAGCCTATGCAATAAAGCTCTCGCTTCTACAAAGAGCCTGGGACCAACTCTTGAAACCACACTACATACAGCATGGGACAAATTAGCTGCAAACAACACAATTAGGACAACTCTTAGAGGGACAGTTTCAGGCATTCCCGCCGGCTTGCTCACCTCGACATTGAGCGGTGCTTCATCTGGGCGCGACCTGGCGATAGGTACATACACATCGGCCATAAGCGGACTGGGCCTAGGTGCTATCCATGCTGCCGGCGAAAGGCAAGCACTGCAAAAACATCAAAGGCAGGAGTTATTGCGCCTGGAGGCCGAAGTAGTAACCGATCATTTGACCGGCCTCAACAATCGTCGCGGCATAGACAAGGCCATGGGCAAAGAATTCGCTCGCTCTGTCCGCACCAATAAGCCACTCTCACTGATTTACGGAGATCTGGACGGGTTCAAGGCTATCAACGATCACTTCGGTCACGCCAAGGGCGACCTGGTGCTGTCGCAGGTAAGCAACTTAATCAAAGAGCAGGTGCGCAAATATGATCACGCAGGTCGCTGCGGCGGCGACGAATTCACTATCATCTTGCCCGACACTGATGCCGTGACGGCACGTGCTATGGCCGATCGCCTGCAAGAATCGGTGCGCTTAAGTTTCTCGGACGGCACACGCGATCATGCCGTAGGCATCAGTATCGGGGTTGTCACCCGAGACCGCGGTGAGCAGTCGATCGAAGCATTTCAGCATCGCGCCGACGCTGAAATGTACCGAGTAAAAGCTGCTA
>Ga0105248_10002848_pt1 | contig 19197 bp, 14 predicted proteins | sample KBSS34metaG_FD_81524 | JGI IMG/M metagenome (GOLD analysis project Ga0105248, IMG submission 81524) | Switchgrass rhizosphere microbial communities from Kellogg Biological Station, Michigan, USA - KBS S3-4 metaG | ecosystem: Host-associated > Plants > Roots > Rhizosphere > Soil | place...
TACATCAACAACACATATAAGAGGTCTGTCAGTCGGAGAGAATTCGTTGAACGCCACGCCTCATCGGGATGTCCTCATGAAAGAGTTACATAAAGACTTAGTTGGTCTTACCCTAGGGTCGATCGCCCTCTTTGTTAAGGTCGGTTCCGAATAGTAGAGCCCGCGACGAAAGAGTAGCATTGGTTCGGTACCAAGAAAAGCTCATGTTGTGTGTTCTGGCGTGCCTGAAAAAGTAGCGCCCGCAGAGTTACTCCTACTCCCTCACCAGCAGAACGAAGAAAGAAAGAGTACCAGCGAGAAGTGTGTTCCGATCAGAAATTGCCTCAGCAGGAAAGCAAGCTTATGAAATCATCGTATTTACCTATCGCAGCATTATTTGTGCCAGTTTTCTTATCATCTTACGCAGCAACCTATTACGTTTCGCCCACGGGATCTGCTTCGAAGCTGGGCGCACGGCCGCCAACATTGTCAATCCGGGCGACACCGTGGTCGTGCGTGATGGAATAGCCCAAGCATCCCATACGGGTCTGGTCGTCTCTTTTCAGTGGTGGTCTGAGTTCTGGAAATCGAGAATCCAACGTTAAGATGCCGATTCAGATTCGCCCGGTGCCTAAGCATCTGCTCAACTCCTACTATGTTTAGAGTCACCTTTCAGAAGGGCCATAAATCCTTTGTTGGCACTACATTCTAGCGTTTCAGACTATCAAGCGTTCCGTACTACCAAGGTAAAAAGTGACGTAGTACCTACCGTTTGAAATCAATGATAACGATAAGTTTACCAGTACTGCAGTTGCAGGACGAAAGTTTGGGTTAAACATGTTGAAGACTTCAAAAACGTACATTCACACCTTAGTTGTTGCTCTGGCGTCAGTGGTCGCGCCGTCAACACTGTGGTCACAGTCGATAAATGTGACCCTCTCACCCTCAACTGCCACAGTGAGTGTGGGACAAACGTTTCAATTCACCGGGAAAGCGACTCCTGCATCCAGGTCGGGCATCACGTGGAACGTCAATGGGATAGTCGGTGGGAATACAACCACGGGAACGATATCATCAAGCGGACTCTATACAGCGCCGGCCATTCTCCCGTCTCCGTCTTCGGTCACGGTTTCGGCAGTCAGCACTACCGATCCATCGAAGTCAGCTAACGCCCTCGTGACCGTAGTTTCGGCCGGGCCACCGACGGTCTCCGTAACGGTGTCACCGGGCAGCGCAACGGTGCAAGTCTCGCAAACCCAGCAGTTCGCGGCCACCGTTAGCGGCTCGTCTAACACCAGTGTCATCTGGACGGTTAACGGCGTGGCAGGCGGTAATTCCATCGACGGGACGATTTCCACTAGCGGGCTGTACACTGCGCCGGCCGCCGTGCCGTCTTCGACGGTTACTGTGGCCGCAACCAGCGCCGCCGATTGGTCGAAGTCCGGTCAAGCCGCGGTCGACGTCGTGTCTGGAGTTTTGACCCTTTCGCCCTCGGCTACCACGGTTTCGACTTCGCAGAGCGTGCAATTCAATGTCGTACAAGCGGCAAGTTTACAAAATGGCGGTGGCTCAAAGAAGCCGGCAACGTACACGTGGAAGGTGAATGGCATTAACGGCGGGAACTCCGTCGTGGGTACGATCTCGAATAAGGGAGTATACACTGCGCCTGGGCTGCCTCCCACTCCGGCCACGACTACGATCACTGCAACGAGTAGCAGCAATCAAAGCGGTCAAGCGAGCGCCACAATCACCATTCCAGTTTCGGTCACCTTATCGCCGGCAAGCGCGTCGGTAATGGTCTCCCAAACGCAACAATTCACGGCGAGCGTTAGCGGCACCTCCAACACAGCGGTGACGTGGAGCGTAAATGGAGTTCCCGGCGGGAATTCGACTGTCGGTACGGTTTCGTCCAGCGGGTTCTATGGCGCCCCGACTGCAGTCCCCTCACCGGCCGCCGTTACGGTAACAGCAACCAGCGCCGCCGACACGACGAAGAGCGCCGGAGCTATCGCCACCATTACAGCTCCCACGCCTACGATCACGACTTCTTCGCTCCCCAACGGCAAAACCGGACTGGCCTATAGCGCGACGCTGGCGGCCACCGGGGGGACGACACCCTATACCTGGTCGATCCTTTCCGGCCAGTTGCCGGCAGGCGTCGGCCTTGGTACTATTTCTGGGACAATTTCCGGCACGCCTTCAACGGCGGGCACGTATAATATAACGGTGCAGCTGACCGACGCAACTGGACAGGTCGCCTCAACGACTCTGGCTTTCGTTATCGCTGCCGCCCTGTCCGTCACTAGTACGACGGTTCCCAATGGGACGGTCGGGGTCCCTTATAGTGCGACGTTAACTACTTCCGGAGGGAAGCCTCCGGTGACGTGGGCCGTCGCTTCCGGCCAGCTTCCCACGGGACTCAGCCTGAGTTCGTCTGGCAGCATTACGGGCACCCCGTCGAGCGCTTGGTCCTACACCTTCGTGGCCCAGGCCACCGACTCAGCGGCAAACACCGCTTCACAGTCGTATACCCTCAACGTCTCCGGATCCGCCAGCGGCGGGGGGACGATCACGATAACTAACGCGGATCTGCCCAACGGCACGGTTGGCACAGCATATACAGCGGGGCTGTCGGCCACTGGTGGCACCCCTCCGTATTCCTGGAGCCTCGCGAGTGGTGCTCTGTCGGCGGGACTGACGCTCGACAGTTCAACAGGCGTGATTAGTGGAACTCCCTTTGTCGTGGGGTGGTCCAATATGTTCGCGATTCAGGTTCAGGATTCTGCGGGAGCCACCACTTCGCTGCAGTACTCGACGATCATTAATCCAGTGTTGGATTTATACGGCGGAGTCGTGGGTCAGTCTTGCGCGGCAACCGGATGGTTCCACACCCAGAAGATCGGCAACCGCTGGTGGTTGTGCACGCCCTCGGGCAATGTATCTTGGATGACCTCACTTGGGGGAGCTTTTGCACCTGACAACGGTTGTGATGCCAACACTGGCACGTGCAACGACTATCAGACGATAGCCAAGAACAAATACGGAGACTTGGATATCCATTGGGGACCGCAGCAGAACCGGCGCCTGCAATCTTGGGGATTCAACTCCGTTGGGCAACTATCGAGTGGCTGGATGCAGCCAACGCAGACGTGCATTGGCTGTGACGGCTGGCCAGGCAGTACACAACCAGTGAAGCTCCCTGTCACACAGACAATCTTGGTAAGCAACTACGCGGCGATAAATTTGTGGAATTACGCCAGTCATCCTGTTAAGAACATGATGTTTGGCATCAACAGCCACTACACTGGCTGGCGGGCGTCAGTGATGGACTTCTTCGATCCGGCTTTTGCCCAGTTTGTGGACAACATGATCGTCAACGATGCCGGTGTGAAATCGTTCCTGGCTTCGCCATGGACCATAGGGCTCTTTCTAGACGATACCGACTGGTTTTGGGGAATGGGGGCAGGGCCTGACTTCCATACCATTCCAGCCGGGCACACGAACGCCCACGCCGGTTACATGACGTTAATAACCGCATCAAGTCAAACCTACAATCCGGATCCGGCAAACCGAGGCGTTGCCCAACTCTACACAGACGGGAAGACCTATTCTAAGGTTGCGATCGGAGCATCGGCAGTCCCTTGCGCGGTGACGAGTCCCTGTAGTCTACGCGACTATCTCTATAAAAAGTATAGTGGCAGCATCTCTGCCTTGAATCAATCGTGGGGATCGAACTACACGACGTTCGATTCCACGGGCTCTCAAGTCAAAGGGGAGCTTATTGGCATTGGAAATGGGATTCAAACTAGCTTCAGCCACACCTTGGCATCCACACCAGTCACTCCGGAATCCGTCTTGATCTCGGTGGGTGGTACGCCCCAGGGCGGAGACTGCCCATGGTGGAACGCGGCGTGCAGTATTAGCAGTCCGGGTGTAGGCTCGCTTGCGGGACCGGCCGGGAGTTCCGTCGTCACCGGCTCGGAGCCGTGGCTCTCGGCGTTCGGCTGGCAAGACTGCAACAATTGCGGGCTTCCTCCTGCAAGCTACTGGGTTAGGATCACGTATCACATGAAACCCGGCTTCTACTCAGGAGCGAGCAGGGAAGTCGGCGATACTAAGATGATTCCGAATCAGCAGATTGTTGTTACGCCTCCTCCACCCGATCCGAACGCAACTGGTTGGGACGTGTACGTGTCCTGTGAGAACAAGAGCACTCCGGGAACATCGTGGTGTGGGCCTCAGGGCACATGGAATAACAATAAAGAGACGCTCCAGGCTAGTAATATTTCTTTCGCTCAACCGTGGATTGAACCGGCGAGCGGCCTGATTTCAGGCGCGCCAGTTGCGGAACCTCCCAGCATTATCAATTACAATAACGGCACGATCGCGGTCACCTTTTCACGACCGCCTGCAGTTGGGCAGCAAATTACCGCCGACTACGTCGTCAACGGTTGGATGTATGGAACTGGCTTAATGGACGAGGACGGTCGGCACACTGCTTGGTTAGGGACGAATGCGTATTGTCTCACGCCAGCAGTCGCCTGCGATGGTGTAGACCTTCCCGTTCCGAATGCCCAGGCAAACGTTGGAGCTGATTTGGATGCTTGGATCACCCAATTTGCGGGTCAGTATTTTTCAAGCATCGGAAACAGCTTGAAAAAGCATGCGCCGAGTATTATGTACTTGGGCGCTGATACCGTCGGAACGTGGGGTACGCCCGCGCGAAAAGAGATCCTCGCAGGCGCGTCGCCTTACGTCGACATATTGTTCACCCAGTGGTTCGCAGGGATGCCGGATGATGCTACCTCGGACAACGTTAATCAATATCTCACGCGATATTTTGGCGACAAACCACTGATGAACTTCATGACCCTCCAGGCGAATCCAGACTCTGCGCTGTCTCAATACTCAGGCGATGCCGTAACCGGAAACCCCACTCAGGAACAGCGAGCGCAACTGTACTCCAGGATGATGACGGCGATGTTGACAAAGCTGGGCACCAACGGCACTTATCAGTGGGTCGGTATGAATTGGTGGGGCTTGACTGACTACTGGAACGAAAAGTATAACTGGGGGCTAGTGTCTCTTCAGGACAACCCCTATGATGGGAAGTCCGCCACCACTGCGGCGCGGACCGACTCGTGGGGTTTTGGTACTGGAAAAGAAACTCAGAACTACGGAAACGGAATCGACCTGATTAAGTCTGGCAACTCACGCTGGCTGGAGATCCTGCTGGGCGGCACGCTTCCATAGTTAACCATTCGCAACTGAACTGCGCGGCCCGCGGTTTAGGTTATCGAGGCAACACAGCAATTCGCCTCGGGAATTGATCCGAGACATCGATTGCGAGTACCTCGTAGCCATATGCATTGAGAAGCTCCGAAACCTCTTCGGCTTCGGCTGTGTGATGGATTTCCATAATCATGCGAGGCCGCTTTTCTTGGAGAATCCTTCGCATTCCCTTCAGGCATGGACCTGCATGTCCCTCAATGTCAATCTTCAGGAAGGATGGCGCCGGGTGGTTTTCCCGAAATACAAAATCGTCTAACCTTAGCGTCCGGACATGAGACTTGTCTCGATCCGCGGGTGTTGTTCCCGCTTGGATTGTACTTTGGCTGCTGTCTTCACAAAGCCATGCGGTTCCCTCGACCTCAGATACCGCGGCTTGCGTAACCGTGACATTTGAACCGGGATTGATTTCGATATTGCACGTCAAGCGCTTGAAGTTGCGTGGGGACGGCTCAAAGCTAAACACCGCGCCATGCTCTCCCACGAGGGCTGAAAATAGCATCGCCATATAACCGATGTGCGATCCCACATCATATACAATGTCTCCACGAGATACCCACGTTGCGAGAAGGGCCTGCACCTCACTCTCAAACTTGCTGCCAAGCATGAAGTACTTCTCCGACGACCAGCACTCGAAGGCACGGTTTGAGAGGGGTCCCTCTGTGAAACGCGCCCTTACTACGAATGATCCACCCAGCGACCAACGTAATGCCATCTGGAGAGGCATACAGGTTGGTGAAATACCGAACAACAGGCTTTCACGACGCGATGCCGGTAGCCTGAATAAGACGCCCAATAAAGATCGTCCCAGTCTTCGAAACCCAGGATCTTCATATTCCATTCCTGCTCTATTGGAGATCGCTCGACCCTGCATTCAGCCCTCTATTGATCTTTCGGTCCTAGCCTCGAATGAGCCGGTTCGGGCTTGGCTGCTCGCTATCGATGCGGACTCTGCCAATCTGCGAGAATCGCGGCTCGCTCTTGCCAATTCCCGGCAAGGGGCTAAGGAGGATCGCCGAATCGTCGCCAGCGCTGCCCCAAGGATATACCCGGCGTTCAGCCAGATAAAGGAAAATCGGTTACGCACGCCGTGACGCCAATTACGGTGATATAGGTACCCCATGGTCCAAGCGTGTTTGGATAGCCAGTGCTCGGCGGAACGCCCATGCGGACTGTGGTTGTGCACTAGTCTGGCATTGGGAGTCATGAGGAGGACGCTGTCGGGCCGCAGCCGGGCGCAAAACTCGACGTCCTCGCCGGGACAGGAACCCTGCAAGTTCTCATCGAATGCTATCCCCGAGATCGCTGCAGTGCGGAACGCCATGAGGCCACCGCCCAGCCTTGTCACTTGAACTGGTTTTTTACCCCGAAGCCCATCGGCATTCCAATAGACAGGCTGACGGTCATCGCGAAACGGACTCAGCATAAAGAGCGACGACCACCAACGAGTAACGGTTGGTGGGGCTGAATAGTTGGTAACGACGCCTGAAACGCCGGTCGCTTTCGGATGATCATGGAATACCGCTATGATTTGCTCGATGAAGTCTGGCTCGAGCACGACGTCATCGTCAAGGAACAAGATGATTTTAGTGTGGACCACGCTCAAGGCGCGATTTCGCGCAGCGGTGAGGCCGCTCAGGGAAACATCTTGAACATACGAAAGTTCGAGCGACGTCCGGACCTCGGGACGTTGTTGTCGGAAGAGCTCCGCCACTTGCTGTCGACTTTCATCGCTGACGCTTTGGTCGATAACGATCAACTGCTTGGGAATGGCGGTCTGACCCAGAACGCTGCCGATTGTGAGCGCCAGATCGCGCGGCCTGTTCTTCGTCGGAATAGCGACGGCTAATGAATAGGTGGAATCCATTATCGGCTCACGGAGCTATTTCTTGAATACGTGTAGCCAGCGCGCTAGCATCAAGCGACCCGCGGCACGATCCCGGGAGTCCAGTACGAGTGGGATTGCGAGCGCAGCGTAGATCGCCATACCGGATGCGACGGCTACGGCCAGCATCAAAAAGGAATGTATCCATCCTAGAAATGCCAGGCAGATCATGGCGGATACGCTGGCACAAACGAACGCGGGCAAATAGGCCACGCGGAACATTGGACTCCAAAGCACTCCCAGAAGACCATTTGCTTTCCCTATAAACCAGGGCACGAACAGAAGCTGAGCGATCAGAAAGCCCGCCGCGGCGCCGAGAATTCCATACTTCGGAATAAAGATTAGGAAAAGCGTAAGGTTAACGATCATGTAGGTTATTGCTCCCACGGCTGCGATATGGGCATGACGGGTACCTTGGAGCATTTGGTACGCCACATAGCTGAAGGAGTTGATGAGGAATCCCAGCGTCAACAGGGCGAGGACCGTTGAGCCCTCCCGAGCGTATTCAGGTCCGAGCCATAATAGGAGAAACGGTCGGCTGAACACACAAATCGCGACCGCTGGGAAACAGGCAACGGCGACTCCGATTTTCGTAGCACGGATGTACAGCTCTCTCAGCTGCTCGGTTCTTGCGGCCCCGGAAAAGGCGCTGGCCGCGGGAAATACAACGGCTACGATATTGGCGACGAATGTCCACATCCGCTGCGCGAGCGTATACGCAATTCCGTAGTAGGCCACGTTTGCGATGGGAAGAAAGAACCCAATCAGAAATGTATCGGCCGCCGAAACGACTTGATTGCTAGCATTTGTGAGAACGACGTACTTCGAATGTCCGACCAGCGAACGAAAGTATCTCGTGGAAAACCCAGGCGCCAGGCTGAGAGTTGGCATAAGCTGTTTCGAAACGATGGCAAACGCCGCGCAGCCCGCTAAACTTGAGAGAAGAACCATGCCCATCAGAGCGGGGAGGCCTCGTCCCAAAAATAGCAGCCCCATGGTGCCCACAATGCGCAACGCTTCAGTGCCAGCGCGGACCAGGTTCACGATCTCAAACCTCTGCGCAGCAGTGGGTACCGCGGACAGGACCTGAGTGAGAAATTGCAGAATGAAAGCCAGGCTCGCGATCCGCAGCGCAAGAACGGCGGATTCCGTAAGCTCCTCCGGACCCTTGAAACTAGACCGTACGATCAAAGGGGCTAGAATGCACACGAACACGCCGATAGCCGCGCCGATGCCAACGAGCACAGTGAGGGACGTACTGAAATATGTCTGTACGTCCTCCATCCGACCCTTCGGCATGAGCTCGGCCATGTATTTCACGAGGCTTGCGTTGATGCCGAGATTGAGGAGGCTAAATGCGAACAGAAACGTCATGAGGAGGCTCAGCGCCCCATATTGCGTCGCACCCAGCTTGCGCGTAATGTAGGGCGTCGAGAAGAGAGTCAGCAGGGCGATGAACACCTGGCCGAGGACGTTAGAAACCGTATTTTGAAGAAGTCGACTCCCTGTGCTGTGGGTAACCGAAGGTCTTTGCTCGGCACGATCGACCATGTTCTGCTCCGAAGTCAGTGCGGTCCCTGTCATAGCTTGGCCCGGCTCAATCGTCTTCAGACTGTCTCCGGAGGTGCGATGGTCGCGAGCTCTCGCCTTTTCAGACGTAGGCTGGTCTTGCTTCTGAACAACCCAAGTTCGCAACTGATCCGGTACAATGCAATCGATAGGAAGATCATTAGCCAGACCATCTTTTCGAACCATGCGCTCAGAAAGAAACTGCTGAACATGAACGAAATCAGTCCCGCCTGCAGCCCCAGGGCGGTGAGGGAGAGTTGCTCCGATTTGAGGTGTTGCGACCGCTTCCGCACACGTTCCAGAGCGGTAAGTGTGGCGCCGAGAAGTCCGACGAACGCGATCAGGGTGGGTATACCCATCTCAGCGGCGATTTCCACATAGGAGTTGTGAGCAACGCTTTCCACTCGCTCGGACTCATCCTCATACCGCAGGACTTGGCTTTTGAAGTTATGCATCCCCACTCCAATCAGCGGGTGTGCCTCAATCATTCGCAAGCCTGCCTTCCAGACGATTAGACGGGCCTGCTGCGCCTGTTGGTCTCCCTCGCTAGGGTTCCTCACTCGTCTGAGAAGGGAAGATGAAGACCAGACTAAAAGTGGAATCATCAGCGCACCGACCACCGCGACCTTACGCAGCAAACGGGGCGAGCGAATACCAAGATACAGAAATGCTGCAGTCAATCCGACAAAGCCTCCCCGAGAGGCGGCCAAGAGTGTTCCCAAAAGTGAAACGATGAGGCTTCCGAAACAGAAAACGCGTTCCCACGTTGGTCGTTTGCTGAATGTCCAAAGCACTGCAATGGGTATCCACAGCCCTACCACAAGCGCATACTGATTGGAGTCGGAGAAAATCCCCGCGGCGCGGAAGCCAGGATCACCAATTCCAACCGTCAATTGCTGTCGCAGGGTGTACAACGAGGCAAGGGCGGCACTTCCTACCGCAAGCAACACGGTCCATCGAAGACGCGGGACGGAGCCGACCAGTGTTACGACGGTCACCCAAAGCACCAAGATGGACAGCACATGTTGATATGCGGTCGATACGACTGCGGGAAGGCTATGGGTGGCGCCCGCGCTAAAAAGGATCAGGAGCGCGATGAGCCATCGCGTTGGCGGCTTCTCGTACAGTCGCCTTAGAGGCGCGTTGCCGACCACCAGCTTGAAGAGAGCAATAAGAAGGCATAGGATGCCGAGTAGCTTAATAATCGTGAATTGTCCGAGAATCTCCCGACCCCAGACCCAATGCTGGTCGAGCGTCATGACTGCAACTAACCAATAGAAGAAAATCATCGTGACAGCTAGACAGCGCAGATCACATGCCGCGATCTATACACGCAGTACTGCTTGGTGTGGTGCGTCTTTTTGAGAAATGGCGCCTGGTCGAGCATTCCCGCACAAGAAGGGTTCCAGTATACGAGACAGAGATCCCTTGCGCGCGCCTGGAGAGAGAGTCCCACGTTTTCAACAACGCGCTCCATTACGGGACCCTGGAAGGGATTATTGAGATAGATTACAGCGGGCTCGAGAGGCATCACATACGTGCTCGCATCGGCACAAACAACGGTTGCATTAATGCATCTGCGGTCTGGGTCATGCGCAGCGCCTAGGTTCGCTTCGGCAAGGGCAGCCAATTCCGGAGAGAACTCCACTCCGACGGCCTGCTTGAAAGGAAAGCGACACGCCAGCAGAAGAGCCCGCCCCTTACCGGCTCCCAGATCTATGAAAGTCCATTTCGGATAGTCGATTCGCAGTTCGGCTAGGATCCCGAGGAACTCTCGCACGGGTGTCGGACGATATTCAACAGAATAGATCAAGTTCGGAGATTCGATTCCGAGCTCATACAGCGCTAATCTACCGGAAGTTTGGACGCCATGTATGGAGTCGAAGCGTCTCTCACGACGCCCGGCCGGTGTCAAGAACATACGCCCGTAAGAATACAGGCGTTCTACGGTCCCTCCGACGCCGCGTAGCCTGAAGGATCTGATGAGTCGATCCCACCAGTAAAGGGCTGTCCTAAAAATCATTTTCGTGGGCGTGCGAGCTCTGACGTTTCAGGCTTGGCGCCTGCAGGAATGGCGAGCGCCAGGGTTTTTTCCATCGCATCGCATAGTCTTTGAAAGCTATATTCGGTCGCTACTCGCTTGCGCGCCGCGAGTCCCATCGCGCGCCGGCGACGAGGGTTATCTAAAAGGTCGGCGATGCCGCGGGCAAACGCCTCTGGATCATCCGCCAGGGTAATTTCGGAACCATCCAAGAACTCCAGTCCCTCCGCTCCAATCCGAGTGGAAACAGTGGGCCGGCTGAGTGCCGCGGCCTCCAATATTTTGAACCGTGTGCCGCTCGCAATCCGAAGCGGTACGATACACACGGCACACTGCCGAATGTAGACTTGCATATCCGGGACGGTTCCGGTGAACTCAACTCCCGGCACGTGGGCAAAACGCTGCGAAAATCTTTGGGAGGAGGTTCTGCCCGCTACAACAACTCTGACGTCTGGCACGAGTCTTCGTAAGCGCGGCAGAATCTCGATAATGAAGTACGCGACCGCGTCCTGATTCGGAAACCAGTCCATCAGCCCGTGGTATAAAATTGTCTTCCCATCCTCTTCTTGATCGCTTTGATAGGCTTCGAGATCAACCACATTCGGGGCCATCGTGACCGGTATCCCCGGATGCGAGTTTTGTAACTCGTCGCGCTCCAGGTTCGAACAAGCCATCATCGCCGTCGCGCGCCGGCAGAGGCTGGTCTCCCAACGGGAGGTCTTGGCATACTCAATCCAGGCATAGAGCTTCTTCACCGGATTGCGCTCGGACAGGACGTAGCGGCGCAAGATAGTTGCGGCGATATGATCCTTCTTTAAGATCACGGGGACGCAGATGCCTGCCGGCATGTTCTGCAACATAAAGACTTCGCCACAAATCACCGCATCGTAGTGCTCGCGATTCAGGCAACGCTCCAGGCACTTTCTTAGGGCCGCGGAGCGATAGCGCACAGCTTGATGGGGGTGTCGAGTCAACAGCGCGGCAAGCCGGTTGAGATAATCGCGGATTGAACTTGGTCGGGAAAGCTCAAGCGGCACTAAAACAACATCGCGGCAGACCTCTGCAAGAGCCTCTTGGTCAATATCTTGCTGGCCCGGATCGTGAAAAGAGACGAGAGTGACCCCATGTCCAGCTTCGGATAGGGCACGTAGTGAGGTCCAAATTTCCATGCGCTTGCCGAAGGTCGGGGGATACGGAAGCATCATGGAGGCGTATAAGATTCGCATGGCGTGTGAAGATGTCGTGCCGTAGCCGAGGTGAGCTAGGGGTGCTGCCTCAGCATGTTCTCGTGATCGAGCGCCGTAGGATTGACCGAGTCTCTCCAGCAGAAGAGATTAATTGCGCCAAGCTTTTCAATTTCGGAGATCGCGGTGCCGAATCTGTCCGGTTGGAGCAGGTGCTTGGGGAAAGTGCTTTCCACCGGGGAAATGCGGAATCCGATCGAAGTCAACAGTGTCAAGAACTCCTCCGGAGTGACCCCGCTGGCGCGAAGAATATCCGGCGCAAACTCCATCACCAAGCTCAAGTTCTTGGACCGGCGGAAGAGTTCCGACATCCCTTCGATGGCCATGGGCTCCGCGCCTTCAACATCCATCTTCACGACGTCAACTCGAGGCCAGCCGATTGAGGCCGAGAACTCATCGAGAGAAACGGTTTCCACTTCGCAAGGGGTTCCTTGGCTTTCTGCGGCGGGCGAACCGATGAGGGTATGCCGGTCGTTCCCTTGGCTGCTTACATAGAGTGTGAGCAATCCCGACCGGTTGGAGATGGCTTTGGGCACACAGGTAACGTTCTGATAACCGTTTAGTTCTACATTCTTCTTCAGGATCGCGTAATTTTCCGCCTCCGCTTCAAAGGCGTAGACGTGTCCAGTGGGTCCGACCAGCCTGGCAGCCATTAGAGTATAGGTGCCAACGTGAGCGCCCACATCAAAGACGGTCATCCCATCTTCGATTAGAGTTTCGAGCAAGGCTTTCGAGTCGGCCTCATACCCGCTACGAAGCACCCCGTTTACGAACGCTAGACTGGGTGCGTGGCGATCCGAAAGAAACATTCGGTGGCCGTCCACGACGAGGGGAGTATCCGGGCTCAAAAAGAAACGTCGGACGGCATGCTCACCAAGTACGTTCAGATGAGCAATTAGCTTTCTTCCCGCTTGGCTTCGTCTGAGGCCAACTATGTCAACCGCAGAGCCGACGATAGACAGAATACTCATCTTGCCACTAACCCCAACCTCCGGACGAACTTAACGGCATCGCGCACTGGGAAATACAGACGGTCGTTCGCTAGAACATGCTTTACAAACCAGGGGTATTGCGTTGCGAAGAACATGGCGCGGTTGGCGAAGTCCCGAGGCGGAGGGGTGAAGGTTGTCGCGTGGCGATCCCATTCGCCGTCCACGGCGATGTCTTCGGCGGCGATCGTGCCTAGGCCTTGCTGGGCCGCCACCACGACATGCCTCGATTTCAGCGGGTCGAGACCGACCAAACGCATTGCAGTGGCGTCAAGTGCCACAGCATCGCGACTGGCGAGAATCAGGTCCAGCCTTCGCGCCTCGCCAGCCACTGGGCCGCGACCTTCCATGCCTACAATTCCGTCCATCAGCGAGAACTTTGGCTTCAGAAGTCGTTGAATGGATGACAACATTGCATTGATGGAGCGGTGATATCGTAGGCGGTCATGACAGTCCGGCACGCAACCCCATTGGTTCTTCAGTGCACCGGTGAAGTAGGTGAGGGCATGTGTCTTCAACACCGGCACATTGATATAAACGTCGGCCTCCAGTAGCCGGCGCGGCATCGCCAACTCGCCGATCGGATCGCACTTCACATTCACAGTCGGCTCTTCCGAGAAATTCACCAACTCGATACCGAGGTTACGCGCTATCTCCACATAGCCGGAAGCGGCGAATGCTTGCCACGGGTTTTGCCGAAGGTGGCCCGCCTCGCCGATAAAGATCCGGCTCGTGCGGGTCAAGAGAACCGTGCACAGCGCCTCCATGAGCGCAACATCGGTGTTGCTTGCAACTACCTTGTCTGGGACCGCCGTGCAGAGATTGGGTTTGATCACCACAACAGCATCTTTGCGGAGCCAGCTCTCCCATTCGCATCGGTCTAAGCACTCCCTTACAGCTTCAACCAGAGGCATGCTCGAGATGCTTCTCAGAACAACGGTACTCTTACGGTTTTCAGGCACGAACTGCCTTCCTTGCATCCGCGGGGGCGGAATGTGTAGCTTTACGGAGCGAATAGGGCTTTTCAACATAGAGGAACAGCGCTGTCGAACTAATCCAGGTCGCGGCAGGCCCGGTAAGTAATGCACTGACAAACAGCGGAACCCCCGTGGCCCCGTGAGACGAGAAGAACGCCCAAACCATCGCCATTCCTTGCAACGTCAATCCGTGGATGAGGTAATACGAGTAGCTCATGTTTCCCAGATATCTGAAAGGCGCCCATGAGAACAGCCGCTTTAGCCTGCCGTTGAAGGCGATACAGTATGCCGTGCACCAGAACATACTGATACTAAGCGCGATCGTCTTGTACGGCCCATGGTACACAGCAAGCCCGGGTGCTGAATCCCCGCCAGTGCCCCAGCCCGGAAGGGACGAGAACAAGTCCTTTCGAACGGCCATGAGGTACGCGAATGCGATGCTGGCTAAAAAGAGTGCGATCGCGACGATTTCTCCAGGCTTTGTCAACGAAATCTGGAACGCTTTATTCGATAGCGCCTCGAATAAGAGAATCCCGACGACGAACATCAGAAGTCGCACGTGGGATCTCGAAGCGAAGAAACAGAACGCCATGTACCCACACCAGAGCGCGATGAAGAACAGCCAACGATAACGGCGGTTCCAGGTCCACATCCTCGTCGCACGGATCACAACGGCTGCGCTGATGTAGAAGAAAAACTCATAACTCAAGCTCCAGGCCAGTGTGATAATCGGCTTGATTTCCAACATGCCGGGCAGAAGCAGCAGGTTCTGCACGATGTATACGACCTTCGCAACGCCCGTGAGATCTTGGATCTTACTGGCATGTGGGAACGCGAACGAAAGTACCAGGTATAGGGCGAATACTGCTAAAAACGCCGGATAGATTCGTCCGATCCGCCGACGGAGGAATCCGAGAAGACCGACGCTGTGCCGAATGAGGGCACCATAAATCAGATAGCCGCTGAGGACGAAGAATAGGTCCACTCCAGCGTTACCAACTATTCCGAAGAACTGCGACGGCCTCCAGAGGATCGGCGATTGCAAGACGTAGTCGCCAAACAGGGCGTGGAAATGTACGAAGAATACCATCAGCACCGCGAGCCCTCTCAACCCCTCCATAGAGTTTAGTCTTGCAGGATCGTTGGAAAGTTCGTACGCACCTCGGATCAAATAGCGGAATCCGACGACTCGTTTCGCAGAAACGGAAGGACCATCACTCCCGATGGAAATCGAGACTCCCGAGGTACTCATGCAGTTGTCGGCTCAAGCAAGCGGCGATAATTCAGCGCAGCTCGCGCAGCCACATCTCGCCGCGTCAGTGTGTGGCGGTCGGAACCGACCAAGTTTGGCAAAGGCAATCTGGATGAAAGCTCTTTCCAATCCATTTCGGGTTCCGCGTTGACGAGCCCCTTCCCTGCGAACTCAGGCAAGTGAAAAAAGACTTCTGTTCCGACACTGTAAACCCAATACCGTGGCGACGCCCGGCGTCCGAGACGAATCCATCTCGGCCACTCACGCCAACTCTGATGCGCTCCGGATCTGCGTACCACGGAAGCCCACCCGCGGATTCGGGCTTTGATGGGTTGTTGGTACATCCATCGGCGCATCAGTTCAGCATCGCAGAGCTGGCTGTTTTGGCCCGTGAGCCGCATCAATTCCCATCGCCAGAGAAGATGGGCAAAGTGAATGGCGTCCCTCAGAAGATCCGCTTGTGTGGCCGCGATTGCTTGACGCTCGAGTTTGAACCTAGTGCATGCGCTGACCCTGTCCGCAAACGGGGTGAGCGGAAAAGGTGAAGCCGCTTGATCTGGCACGTCTGCCAGATTCCGTAACGCCACCGCACGCTGCCGATAAGTCGGACGGTAATGACCGGCAAAGATCAGGTACGACGTTGCCATGTCGAGAAACAGTTTGATCGTCCGATAAAAGGTATCCTCGAAAGCCGCGTCCCCTGGCTCAATGGCCGTGGTAACCGCTTCCAGAAGCTCGACAATTCGATTTGCAAGAAGCCTCCATGCATCCTCGAGTAGAATCTGGTCGGCTGAAAAAATGGGAATTAGCGAAAGAACATCGCGGTCGCCCCAGATGACACATCCATTGTGGCGAAGTTCGAAGGGTTCGATATGGCGCAGCCGGCGTTGCAGATAGGAAACGTTCACCGCCTGAAGTCCAACATGCCCGATGATACGCTTTTCACTAAGAACACTCTCGACTTCCCGACTGGTGGTTTCGACGGCTGAAGCTGAAGGCTCACGAGCCGTATTGTGGAACACCAAAAACAAGTCTGCGTCGCCGAGCAGCTTACAGCCACCTCCTTCTTCGATAAAAGTAGCCTCGTTGCGAGCGAGGCTTCCGGTAAGCACCACGGCACGAAGGGATCTACCGTATCGCGCGGCGCAGATTCGAGCGGTTTCTTTGCAGATGACAGCTCTGGCACTGCGACTTCCATCATCCGTCGGCTGATTTGTCGATCCCGATATTTGTTCTTCAGTTCGCATTTGCCTTTGCCTGGGGTACGGCGCAGAAGCCTGCGACGCGAGTTCCCCGGCCACGAGCCGACTCAAATGCCTCAACCGTGGCATTGAGATCGCATTCCCGCATGAACGGGTGCGTCGGCAGGTTGAGCATTCGTTCTATGAGGTACTCCGTGTGAGGATGCCCAGAGTTAGCTCCCGTCAGATCTCGCAGGGCTTCGTAAGACCGGCGGGTGTACATCTCGGACACATTGATTCCTCGTCCACGTAAGTTGGCGATGATCTTCTGCTTGACGATGGTGTCTTTGACAACTATTGGAAAACGCAGATAGACAGGTTCGCCTCCTTCTGCAACATCAGGCAGGATCAGACCATCCAGACCCGAAAGACAATCGGCAAAGTAAGACGCGTTTCGCTTGCGCATATCTGTGATCTCACTTAGTTTGGTTAACAGCGCAGATCCGACGCCCGCATTGCTGGGCGGACAGAGAGCAGCATTGAAGTCTTCACAATCACTCCGGCCTCTGATTGCGCCGCTCCAGACTGCAGAAAGCAGACTCAAATGATGGCTGCGAACGAGAATAGCCAAGACGCCGAACTTGGCAAGATCGACCCCTTCACGAAGCCTACTCGGTTTGGGCGAAATGGCGGAGACAGCATCGACGTGAGCAATCAACTCAGGGTTGGAACTGGTGATAAGGCCACCGTTGATGCTCCACAGCACCTTTGACATTCCGAAGCTAAAAACACCCACATCAGCCAGGGTACCCACGCATCGTTCGTGTAGCTTCGCTCCGAACGCCTGTGCCCCGTCTTCGATGACCATCGCTCCTTTGGAATGAGACAGCTTTAATATCGGTTCTATATCGCAGGGATACCCATAGAGATGCGCTGCTACGACAGCCAGAGTTCGTCTATTTAGGGTGCGTTCAAGAGATTTCGCATCCAGTCCGGAACCACTGGAGGTCACATCACAAAGCACCGGCTTAAGTCCTGCCTTAATGACGGCGCGGCCTACTGAAGGACATACGAACGCTGGGACTACAACCTCATCTCGCGAACTGAGTTCTTTCATTGCTTGAAGCGCGAAGAACAGAGCCGCTCTGCCAGAATTCGTCCCGCGGACGTAAGGCGTGCCTAGCAGATCGCGGGTGTCGTTCTCGAAGGCACTTATATAGACCTCGCGGCGGGCAATAAGCGCTGAGAGCCCCGTGAGGAAATCACGGGCGCCTACCGGAGTGGCGACCGGCACACCCATCCGCCATATTTGACCAGCCCGGTAGTGACCTGCGGGGGAATTCATGAATCTCTTAATCGGTATTAGGGTGAACTCTACTCCCGTGTAAAAACAGACCAGGTCGAGGACAGTAACGTTCCAAAGCCCGGAGATACAACTCCTCTGTCTGGCGGACCTGTTGCTCCTGGCTAAAGTTATCGACTACCCACCGCCGCCCTGCCTTCGCCAGGTTCGTGCGCAACTCGGCATGTCTCAGCAAGTACGTAATCGCCTGCGTTAAGAGCGTCGCGTTCCCTGCCGGAACGGTTAGGCCAGTCTTATGATCGACCACAACTTCAGTAGTACCGTCCACTGCGGTGGCTATGACCGTCCGACCCGCTGCAAGCGATTCGATGGCTGTTAGCGGGAGCCCCTCATAAAATGAAGGTAGGACGGTAAATTCCGCCAAGGCCAGCCAGTCCCGGACGTTGGATTGGTAGCCGACAAACCGGACGGATGCATTTAGCCCTAAAGCCCGGGTTTGCTCTTCGAGCTCTCCGCGAAGCTGTCCATCTCCGACGCACACCAACTTGACAGCCGGAAACTCCCGAACGATCGCGGGAAAGGCTTCAAGAAGAACGCGATGTCCTTTTTGTGTTTCAAGCCGGGCCGCAACCACAAGGACCCTATCAGCTTCACTGAACCCTAAAGACCGTTTCAAGCTCGGCGGAAGCGGGTGGTCAGGCTGAAAGTTCGAGACGTCACAGCCATTGCGGACGACGGTAACTTTTCCCTTCGGTAGCCGTTTCTCTTCCATCAGATACTGCCCCGTGGCATTCGAAACCGCAATGTATGCGGATACGAACCGACCCGCCAAGCGGTCCACAAAAAAGCTCGATTTGAGCCCTGTGCGCCAATGCTCCCGTACGTGCGCGGTCTCGATAGTGACCGGCACTCGACAAAACCAGGCAGTTGGCGATGCTGCTAAACTGGCGCGAAACATGTGGGAATGCACTACGTCCACTAGGCGCCGGCGAAGGATTCTCGCAAAACGGGCCGCCGTGCTTGCTTGAAGTGGACTCGTGAACGAAAGGGGCACAACTTCCACGTCCGACGGAACATCTGAGCCGAATTGTTCGATCAGCTCCGGAGGACAGACCAGGTGTATCCGAAACCGGCGCCGGTCCAATTTCCGTAACAGCATCAGCATGTGCTCTTCGGCACCACCCCGTACCGTTTCATTGGAGAAATGCAAAACGCTGATTAGCTTGTGATCACTCATTGCTTTGTTGCGGCCGCGGTAAGCATGCATTGGTAAACGTCCGCAATAGTGCGGACTTCCGCGAGAGGTTCCTGGTTAGTCAGGAAGATTGCATCTGAATACCGATCCTCTTCCGGATGATACCCGTGCATACCTGCAGGCATCCACTGAGGACCGTTGAAATCGCTTTTCGAAAATATCCAGCCTGGATTGAGCAAAAAGACTACTTCCCCGAACCTTCGGTCCTCGAAGAATACGCCCAGCGATCCTAA
>Ga0105248_10002849_pt1 | contig 19194 bp, 11 predicted proteins | sample KBSS34metaG_FD_81524 | JGI IMG/M metagenome (GOLD analysis project Ga0105248, IMG submission 81524) | Switchgrass rhizosphere microbial communities from Kellogg Biological Station, Michigan, USA - KBS S3-4 metaG | ecosystem: Host-associated > Plants > Roots > Rhizosphere > Soil | place...
AGGCGGTACAGGCGTCATGCCGCAGATGCTGGCCCTGGCGATGAAAATGGCCGGCAGTGGGCATACGGTGCAAAAGTTTTTCTGGACTCACGGCATTGGCCAGCCGGTGCGCGACCTTTGCGACAAAGGCAATATTGAGAGGCGCAGCCTGGAGCTGTATGAGCTATTGCAGGGACTTCTGGACGAGGGCGCCAGTGTGCAGGTCGTAGCCAAAAGCGGCGGCAGCATCATCGCCGTAAAAGCTCTGGAGCGGCTGCCCGAGCGCTCTATAGCCAATGTCATTCTTCTATCTCCGGCTATTTCTCCGGGTTATGATTTGAGCCGAGCTATGTGTGCAGTCGACAACAAACTGCATAGTTTTTACTCACGCCATGACGTCATGTATTTGCACCTGGGGACCTCGGTCTTCGGCACATCCGACGGCGTCAAAGGACCGAGTGCCGGCTGTGTCGGTTTCAGCAGCAGTCCTGAGTTTTGCGCTCATCCCAATCAGTACGAGAAACTAGAACAAATACCGTGGCATCCTTCGATGCTCAAAGATTTGCACATCGGCATGCACAAAGGCAACAGTATGCTGCCCTGGCTAATGCGTCACGCTGTGCCGGTTTTGACTTTTGATCACTCTCAGGTCGCTTAAGGCTTGAGCTAGATAGGGGTCGTTTGTCGCTTTCATTGCCGGCATGCATGAATCAATAATGGATTTTGCCTGTCTGTATTGCTTCGATACCATGTAGACATGGACTGTACACATTTGAATGTAGATGTCGTGCGCATCGCGCCTGATGCAGTTGTTACTGTGCAGTCGGGCGGCTAACTGCATTGATGCGATCGCCCGGGGAAAGTCATGCATGTCTGTATAAGCCATTCCAGCATTTGTGATGGCGGCTATTTTATTGGCTGAGTTATTAGCGATCATCAAAGGCACGCATTCTTCATAGAGCATAACGGCTTTCATAGAATGGCCGGCCGTGGCATAAACATTTGCCAGGGCGTGCTTGGCTTGAGCCACATGGTCGCATGTGTGGCCGCCGTGATTAGTCTCCTCAACAGTTAGAGCTTCTTCAGCCAGTGATCTGGCCTGCACCAAATCTGTTTCGCCTAGGTGGATGTCGGACAAATTGATGCATGCTTTTGCGAAAAGGTCGCTTGTGTCTTCAGCTTTTCTCAGTCCAATAATGCCTTCGAGCAGCTCTGCTTTTGCTTCACTCTTGCGCTCTTGTCGATAGAGATTGTTGCCCAAACTGGCTCTGGCATTGGACAGAGGAAGGGAGAAATATTCTCCGCTCTGTTCACAATTATGCTTGGCTTCGCGCCAGTACTTCTCGGCCTCAACATCGCGACTCTGCTCTTCGATAAGTTCGGCCATAAACATCTGGTCTTCAGCCAACTGGCCAATGAAGTCATCATGACCCTCTATGAGGGCAAGTGCCTGACCCATCACGCTTTCAGCTTCGCTCAGTCGGCCCTGTACGCGCAATGATCGAGCCTGTTCCGATAAGAGGCGGTAGTTGCTGTACCACTTCTCTACTCTGAGAATGCAGGTGTGATCTGGACCGATACCAGAGAGTAAGCGGAAAAATGAGCCGCCAAGTAAGGCATCGTAAGAAAAGAAAGCTACAAGGACCAGGCCAATGATCGGCAAAGTCAGTTTTGTGCCCTTGGGCAACGAGACTACAGGAATCATCACTCCCTCACTCTACGTGCGTGACCAATCTGAAATTGCCAATTGCTCACGGGTGGTAAGTTGCCTGGTTCGGGGGACGGTCCTCGGCAATACATCAATATGCGGTTTCACCGAATGATTGTCAAGTGGTAGCGTTGGCAAGGCGACACTTTGCCTTGACGAAATCTCCGGACCTTAAACCAGAGCTTGGTTTCCGAGTTGTCAGAAACATTTTAGCCGGTGCCTGCCTTGTTGGACCCTGAGGTCGTGATATCCTGAGCCCCTATGCCTTTCAGCCCCGTCAGCACATTAGAAAAACCATCAGTAGTCCTCTCTCCAGAGAGTTTTCCCAAGGCGCCGTCTGTTCAGGGCGAGGTTTACTGGCCGCAGCTGGACGGCTTGCGCAGCGTGGCCTTTCTTCTGGTGTTTATGCACCATCTTGGTCCACTCACGGCCAACAATTTGCCTACTTTGCCGCTGCACATATGGACAATGAACAGCATCTGCTCCTGGGGCGGCTCCGGGGTCGATCTTTTCTTCAGTTTGAGCGGCTTTCTCATTACCTTTTTACTTCTCAGTGAGAAGCGAGAATGCGGCGATATTTCATTCAAACTATTTTTTGCGCGTCGCGCTCTGCGCATCTGGCCGCTCTACTATTTCCTGCTTTTTGTCGCCTGTGCCTTGGTTCCAGCTCTTCAGTGGTCGCATCTCAATCAGAAGTTGTACGGGGAATTTTGCCTCAAGCAGGTACTGCCGATGGTGCTTTTCCTCGGTAACTACAGCATGATCTTCGCCACCAAAGTGCTGGTCAATTTCAATGCCAATCTCGGCCAGCACATTATTTACTTCCTACTGCCACTGTGGTCCCTGGCTGTGGAAGAGCAGTTCTATTTGACCTGGCCTTTTATTTTGAAGGCACTAAAGAGACCAAAAACTATACTCGCTTCAATCGCCGCACTGGCTCTCCTCAGCGTTGTCTGTCGCTGGGCGCTGTGGTACATTTCGCGCCATATCTGGCACACGCCTTTCCCTGTTTCGCTCTACTATCAGACCACACTCTCTCACCTGGACCCGCTCATGGCCGGTGCAGGCGTCGCCGCTGTGGCATTTTATTATCCCCAGATTTTGGCAGGCGCAAAAAAATATGCACCACATATGATGCTGGTCCTGTCTGGACTTGTGGCCCTGGTTTTTTGCTACTTCCCCGACCTAAAATACAACTCTTACTACAACGTCGCTGTCTTTGCCGTTATCGCCCTGGCTTGCCTTTTGACCCTGACCATCACTCTGGTCTCTCCGACCTGGAAAAAAGTTTTTGCCTGGGGGCCTCTTGCATATTTCGGGCGTCTTACTTATGCCATGTATTTGGTTCACTATTTTGCCATTGCCACAGGCGACACACTGATTGCCCACATGCCGGCGTCTCTCGTGTCGCATCCCGGTTGGGGCCTGCGATTCTGCGTGTCGCTCAGCCTTACATTTGTATTCGCACTACTGAGCTGGCACTTACTGGAGAGCAAGTGTCTGAAACTGCGCAAACATTTCAGACGCCACGAGCCTGTAGCGGTCTAAGTTAAGCTGCCAGGTCCTCAAGGTTGCGAATCAACTCGACTACTTGATCGTTGGTGCGCACCAAACTTAGTTTGGGATTCTGGTCAAATACGATCGAGTAATGATCAGGATAAACATGGAGTTCGGTCATGGTAGCGCTTAGATGTCTGGGTTTCATGCTCTCGCCTGATCCCATGTTCTGTGAGCGCTTGAGCAGTGCTGCAATCGTGTCTGCCCGGATGAAGGACATGTCGAATTCGACAGGCTCTTGTTCCTGGTTCTTAAAGATCCACGTGACGTTGCAACCGGAGCGCTTGATCTCTACTTTGTCGTCGTCGCCTGTTTCTGCCTTGGACTCAGGATTGAAGTTGGAGTTGTCTTCTTTCATCATGGCCTCCCCTCTTTCGAGTTGATTGGGCAGCTAGCTTCAAGCTTTTGCTCAGTAGCCTATTGCCCTTCCAAAGGAGTCGACGGACTGCTTATTTGGCCGGTTCCCATGAATTAATCTTGTCAGGAATCTTTTTGGTGCAAGTAATACATTGTGCCGCGCTTGAAGCTCATAGCAAAATAGGCCAGGCACATGACGAAAACCAGCAAAGACCCGACCAGGACAAGCCATACGCCGCCAGGCATGTGATTAAGCACAGGCTTGGCCACGTTCCAGGCGAAAAATATGGCCATAACTATAAACAGGCCTTTAGACCGGACTCCACACTCAAAAGTAACAGTCTGGCCCGGTTGAACATCGATATCGTAAACCTCGCTTTTGGACCACAGGGCGCCGAGCACATCTATTTTGTGGTGTCCCGGCGCGATCTCCAGGCGAGTTTCTTCCCCGCTCTTGAGTGAGGCCAGCTTTTTGTCGTCGACATAGACTTTGAAGGCTCGCAGCATTGCGATCCAGCTGGATTTGCGTCGCACGATTAATGTCGCCGGTGTTGTTGCCTGAGTATCGCCAGGGCTGTTCATAATTCTCTCCTTACGCTCAGTCGGTCTAAGCTCAATCAGCAGCAGCGCAGCGGCGTGCTGAAGCTCTTCAGGCCGTCGGTAACTTCCGCGGTTTCCAAAGATTCCAGAGATCCCAGAGATTCCAAAGATCCTTTTGCTGCCTTTGCACAGCTCTGGGTCTCGCCTTTAGGCGGCCTGAGCCAGCTTCTAACGGCCTCCACCAGGATGATTAAAACGAGAACGATAAATAGCGATCCCAACGCTGCATCGAGATAGTCGTTGAAGAGCAACACTTTATTGGTGGCAAGCTCGCTGGCGCTGAGCGGTGGTACGGCAGTGGCAGTCATTTTTGCCGCCAGCGTTTGGGCGTGGGCGAGGAAGCCCAGTTTGGGGTCGGGGGAAAATATTTTGAGATAGCCGGCCGTCAGAGTGACGCTCAAAAGCCACAGTAGGGGCCCGATCGTCACCCAGGCGTAGCGCTTTTTGCCCATCGAAACTATGCACGAGGTGGCGACACAGAGTGCCACTACGGCCAGCAGCTGATTGGAAATGCCGAAGAGTGGCCAGAGACTGTTGATGCCGCCCAACGGGTCTATTACGCCCTGGTAGAGGAAATAACCCCATCCCGCCACGACCACTGCCGAACTGAGCACGACGGCCGGGTACCAGTCGGTGCGACCGAGCGGCTTATAGAGCAAGCCGAGGAAATCTTGCAACAAAAATCTACCCACTCTTGTGCCCGCGTCCAGGCAGGTGAGAATGAAGAGGGCCTCAAACATGATGGCGAAGTGGTACCAAAATGAGATGGTTACTTCGGAGAGTCCTTTTATAGGTGACTTGGCCAGGACCTGGGCAAAGATATGGGCCATGCCCACGGCCAGAGTCGGTCCGCCACCAGTGCGGCCCCAGAGATTCTCTTCTCCAACGTCTTTGGCCAGGGTGGTCATTTGTTGATCGCTTACTGGATAACCCCAGGAGGTGATCATGGCAGCGGCTTGCATGTGCTCGGAGCCGACGACACCTTTGGGGGAGTTGATGGCAAAATAAACACCGGGGTCAAGCACACAGGCCGAAATGATGGCCATGATAGCCACAGCGGCCTCGCAGAGCATGCTGGCATAGCCAATCGGACGGGCATGACTTTCGCGCCAGATCATCTTGGGCGTGGTGCCGGACGATACCAGGGCGTGGAAGCCGGAGATCGCTCCGCAGGCAATGGTGATAAAGCAGAATGGAAAAATAGATCCGCTGAAGAGCGGCCCGTGGCCATCGATAAATATGGTCAGAGGCGGCATTTGCAGGTCGGGGCGCAAAAAGACTATGCCCATGGCCAGCAGTCCGATGATGCCGATTTTGAGAAAGGCCGAGAGGTAATCGCGCGGCGCCAGCAAGATCCAGACCGGCAATACCGAGGCGATGAAACCATAGACCATAACAGATATGGCAAGCTGGGTGCCGGTCAGGGTGAAGATTGGACCCCATGTCGGGTCTTGTGCTACGTATTTACCTGCCACCACCGCCAGTATCGTCAGTAGGACGCCTATTATCGACCCTTCCATTACTTTGTGGGGACGGATCATTTTCATATAAATGCCTACCAGTATGGCGATAGGCACTGTGGCTAGAAGGGTGAAAGTGCCCCAGGGACTGGATTTAAGTGCGTTGACTATGACCAGGGCCAGCACCGCCATCAGTATCATCATGATGAGCAATATGGCCGTCAGGGCGACGTAACCGGCCAGTGGGCTGATCTCGTCTTTGGCCATTTGTCCCAGCGATTTGCCGCCCCGGCGCATGGAGGCGCAGAGGACGATGAAGTCTTGCACGGCGCCCGCCAGGCAGACACCGATAATAATCCAGAGGGTGCCTGGTAAAAATCCAAACTGTGAGGCCAGTATCGGACCAACCAGAGGACCGGCCCCGGCGATGGCGGCGAAGTGATGCCCGAAGAGCACCCATTTATGTGTGGGCACATAGTCTTTGCCGTCATCGATTTTTTCGGCCGGCGTTTGCGCCGTGTCGGACAGGGCGAAAATTTTGTCGGCGATAAATTTGCTGTAGAAGCGATAGGCCGTGGCAAAAGTGCAGGAGGCGGCCAGTATCAGCCAGACGGCGTTGACATGCTCGCCGCGGACGACGGCTAGAGTGTAGAGCGAAAAGAGCGCAATCGCTCCGATCGGTCCCCAGATCAGGAGTGATTTGACATTGTTTCCGCCGGCCATATTTTTCCCTGTGTGAGTGATTTAGATTTGTAGGTAATTTATTTACGAAAGCAAACCGGCTACCGTAGCCGACAGATAACTGGCCATGGTGCCGCAAATCAGCGCTTTTACTCCCAATCTTGCCAGGTCTTCTCTACGGGAGGGGGCGATTTCTCCAATGCCACCTATCTGCATGGCAATCGAGCTTAAGTTTGCGAAGCCGCAAAGGGCAAAGGTAGCGATACATTGGGCGTGTTCAGAAATCTGTTTATGACCGACCGGATCTTTGAGCATGGCCGAGAGATCGGTGAAGGCCAGAAATTCGTTGATGATGATTTTTTCGCCCATCAGTCGACCGACTATGGTGGCGTCGGCCCAGGGGACGCCCAGTATGAAGGCCACGGGAGCAAAGAGTGCGCCGAAGATATCGGCGAGTTTGAGATTGGTCACGTCCAGGCCGACAAAACTCAAGCTCATCCCCATCTTGGCCATGAGCAAGCCCACTTGCCCTGTGATGCCGTTAAATAGGGCGATCAAGGCGATGAAGGCAATCAGCATACCGACTACGTTTAAGCCAATTCTCAAACCTTCTGAGGCACCATGGGCGGCGGCATCGATGACATTGGCATTAGTCTTTTTGACTTCGATTTTGACTTCGCCTTTGGTCGACGACTCTTCAGTTTCGGGATACATGATTTTGGCTATAACCAGGGCCCCGGGCGCGGCCATGATGCTGGCCGTGAGCAAATAAGAAGCTTTGATTCCCAGACCTATATATACGGCCAGAACGCCGCCGGAAACACAAGCCATCGAGCCGGCCATGGAAGCAAGCAGTTCGGATTTGGTCATAGTCGGCACGTAAGGTTTAATCAGAAGCTGGGCTTCCACCTGTCCGACAAAGACCGAGCCGGCGTTGGATAGCGCCTCGGCGCCGCTCGCTCCCATGAACACAGAGACGACTTTGGCTACCACCTGCACCACTTTTTGCATGATGCCCAGGTAGTACGAAATGCTTACCAGCGACGACACAAAAATGATTGTCGGTATGACGCGGAAGGCGAATATATAGTCGGCACCCGGCCCGAACAGCTCCTGCATTTTTTCGGGCTTGGTCACAAGCGGCCCAAAAACAAAGCCGGCGCCCTGGTCGCTACATCCCAAAAGCGCCGTTATACCCGTGCCGAGATTGCGAAACAGCTCCTGGCCAACAGGCACTTTCAGTACAAAAACCGCCAGCAGAAATTGCAGTATCAGCCCCGAGATCACGAGGCGATAATTGATGCGCTTGCGATTATTGGACATGAGAAAGGCCAGGCCGAGAATGACCACGAAGCCAACCAGACCCATCCATTTGGAATCTAACATGCTTGTTGCAGCATTGAGCTGACCTTTCAGTCTGTGGTTCGGCGCCCCTTTACGCGAGTCACTATAACCTAATCCGTCTTCTTATTTCGGTTTAACTTTTCTCAAGCTTCTTGAATATGGCTGGGTGGTTTGGGCTTGTCCAGATATTCGTTAGCAGCGTCGTCCACTTTGCTTTTGCCTTCTTGCTTCATGATCACTGCTCTGCCGCCTTGTCCTCCCAGTTCCATGGCGTGAGCGTATATGTATCTTGTGGCCGCCTGTTCGTAAGCCGCTTGCATCAGTGGCTGCGCCGCTTTTTCCATGGCTTGCGTCGCCGTCTCCACCGTTTTTATTGAAGCATCGGCGGCATCGAATGCCTTGAGCACACCCGGATATTTATCCAGTTCTTTGCGCAGACCGGCTCTCATCGCCGGGCTGACATTGTCGTCTTGAGCCAGGGCAATGAGATGTCCTACAGTTTCTTTTTTGTCGTCCGGAAGCTTGCCGACGGTGGCTTCAAAGCCTTGCATGCTCATCACCATTTTTGTCTGCGCCTCGGAGACCGAGTAGCGCTTGGCCATATAGTCCGGCGAATATTTAGCGATCGCTCCGATGTATTCCGAGTCTGATTTGGCGATTGCCGCTTCAAAGGCCGGTGCGCCTTTTTCTAGAGCCTGGCCTTTGTCCGCTACAGTCATAAAGGCTTTGGCGGCTGCCTGGGCGTCTCTGAAGCCCTCTCCGACTTCGGTCGGTTTGATCGATAAGACCTGATTGAATGTTTTGTCGCCAACATCCACCTGTGGCGTTACTTCTTTCGGTGGTGCAGTTTTATCCGCTCCTGATTTATCTCCTGTCGGTTTACCCTGGGCTCTTATTTCGATGAACTCTGCATTTAGGGGATTTGGAGCTGCTTCCAAGCTCACGGCTGGTAGGACTGCAATCCTATCTGTCATATTTCTAACCCGCATTTTAGGGATGGATGTCAAGAGTATGAAAATATAAGAGTAGTAAGCAAATGGGGAGATTCCCACTTACCTTTACCTATAAGATTAAGTACGCCAGCGCAGGATTGTTTCGCGTATTGGATTGACGAACTGACGACCTTTAGCCGTGGCGTCGTTCCACTCTTTTTTCAACAGGAAATACCAGTGACCGGGGGTGCCGGCGTCCTTGATCGTCATGATCAAACGCGGATTGTATTTGCCCAGGGTCTCCGACTGCATGATGGCCAGGGCCTGGTCCTGTTTTAAAAATGTGCTGACAAAGTAATCCACTATTGGTGTGACCAGCGGGCGGAAAGGTTTGACCAGAGCCGGTGTCCAGTATGTGGTGTGATTGAGCTCGGTGTGCGTATCGTCGATCGGCGTCAAAGTCGTGATGCCCGAGATCATCGTCCGGTCGTGGAAACTTATGTATTCGCGGCGGCAGCCGGGCAAGCGGAAACTGATTTCGGTCTCGATATATTTGCCGATCAGTTTGAAAATCATCGAGTGCTGCGAGGGTTTGTGTTTCACCATTGTCCAGCCGGTGCCAGACGGGACGTATGTTTTGGCTTTTTCTTTCATCGAGCGCTGCGAACGCCACCACCAGGATTTATGCACGAAAGGCACATGGGCTGTGTCTATCAGCGCGGCGACGGCATAGTCGATATGGGTGGGGAGCAAAAGGGTGGTCGTCGTTTTGTGGTAGCTGGTCCCGTCAAGAGCAGGAGCGTAAGGCACTTCCGGCAGGGCCTCTTCTCTTGTGGCGGCGCCGAAATATACCCAGACGCTGCCGAGGACTTCACGGCAATAGAACGAGCGGGTGCAAATTTTGTTCAGATTGATTTTTTGATCGCTGCACAGTGAGGGCACGTCGGTGCAGACACCGGCCGTGTCGAAACGCCAGCCGTGGAAGGGACATTCCACTTCCTTACCGTCAAAGGAACCGGCGCTCAGTTTGACCGCCTGGTGCGGACAAATATCGCGCATGGCGAAGACTTTACCGTCGTTGTCGCGGCCGACCAGAACCGGTTCGTTGAGCATGATTTTGCTCACCATCTTGCCGCGTTTGAGACTGTCGCCGGAGACGGCGAAGTACCACATGTTATTGGTCAGACTTTTGCCGTAGGGAGACTGCCACTGGGAGTCTGATTGGGAGTCGGGTTTTGCGCTGGGATCGGCGGCAATTAGTTCGGCGCTCATTTCCTGGGCGTCGAAGTTCTCGGTCTTGGAGGCGACCGGGTTCTGAACTATTTCTTTGATTGTGTTTGCGTGCTCGGCTGTAGTCATTGCCCAAGCTTACAGCACCCGGGCTTGGCTAGATATCAAGTGTGTCTAATAAGGCGCTAATCTGTATTAGTTACTTTTGGGCTGACCGTTCACAGGCATCCAAATGGTGGGCGAATTGTACGGGTAAAGTCGCTTGGGATTGGCGATTAATTCTTTTGTTGATTTGTTGCCGTCCATCGGAGTGTCGGCCCAGAGACTTTTGGCCTTGGGCGCTGCCAGCTCCGGTGTTTTGGAACTTTCAGGATTGGCTGCCTGGGGCGCCAGGGGCGGAGCGCCGTCACTGGTTGGGGAGGCGCTGCCGGCAGACGCTGAGCTGCCTGCCGATGATGTCGTGCTCAGGGCTGCACCGGATGTGGTGGCGCTGCCGCCTACCGCTCCTGGAGCTGGAGCACCCATGCCGCCTGACGTAGGAGCTAAAGCCGCGCCGCTTGCGGCTTTGGTTTCATCCAGCTGGCCTTCCATAGGTTTGAGTGAAATCGGACTTGTCTCATTGTTGGTGCTCTTGCTCGTGTCACCGACAGCGGCGCTAATTGAGGCGGCCGAGACACTGTCTTTATTGCCATCTCCGCTAGCATCACCGCTTCCGCCTTTTTTGGCGGCCAGTTCTTCAGCAGTGACTGGAGAAGGCACCATAAAGGAACCGGGAGGAGTTGGCCGGGCCTTGTAAAAGGCTTCGTTGTAGTCGTGCCAGATCTTGGCCATGACCACGCCGCCGGTGACGTTATGACCGGATATTGGTTTGTTTTCGTCGTTACCGGCCCAGACAGCGGTCACCATATCCGGTGTGAAACCGATAAACCATATGTCCTTACCTTCGTCGGCGGTGCCTGTTTTTCCGGCTACCGGTCGGTCGGCGAGCTTAGCTTGAGTGCCTGTTCCCCAGCGCACTACGTCTTGCATACAATCTACTAAGCGAGCAATTGGCTCCAGTTGAAACGGTCTGTCTTGCTTGGGGTCGAATACTTCTATGACCTGCCCTTTATTGTTTTCGATTTTGCGCAGCACTTGGGGTTTGATAACCACACCTGCTCTGGCAAAAGTAGAGTAAGCGCCGGCCATTTCCAGGGGCGATATGGCCGAGCTGCCCAGTGCCAGTGAAAGGTTGGGATCGAGCTTGGAGCTGATGCCGGCCAGGCGGGCCGTTTCTATAACGCTGTCCATGCCCACCATCTGGCCGATTTTGACCGATGGTATGTTGCGCGATAGAGCCAGGGCGCGACGCACGGGAATGCGGCCGTAAAATTTGTGGTCGAAGTTTTTGGGAGCGTAATCGGCCTGGCCCCAGGGTGAGTGGATCACCAGTGGACTGTCGTCAATAATGCTGTCGGGGTTGAGCACGCCCTTCGTAAAGGCCGTCAAATAAACGAATGGCTTAAACGAACTGCCCACTGTGTGCGGGTTTGTGGCGCGGTTAAATTGATGTTTGAGGAAGTCGCCGACACCGCCGACCATGGCCATGACTTCGCCGTCGCGCACCGATATTGATACCAGCGCTCCCTGGGTCACACCCTTGGGTGCTTTCTTAATACCTTCTGTAAGGGCTTTCTCCGCCAGCTCCTGGGCCACTGGGTCGAGGTTGGTATAGACCCGCAGTCCCTGGGTGCGCAACTGCGCCTGCGAGAAGCGCTCGTGCAAAGTCTCCAGGACGTAAGTGATGTAATAAGGATATTTTTGCAGGGGGTTGGTTCCCTTTTTAAAGACCAGCTTCTGCGCCTTGGCCGACTTGGCCTGATTTTCGGTGATGTAGCCGTACTCCACCATTTTGTCGACGATTTCGCGCTGACGGTCGACGGCAGCTTGTCGGTTTTTGACCACACCCAGTTCGGATGGAGCTTTTACCAGTCCGGCGATAAAGGCCGACTCGGCAATGGAGAGAGTGGCGGCATTCTTGTCGAAATAGCGGGAGGCGGCGCGCTCAATACCGTAGGCGTTGTTGCCGAAATAAACTTGATTGAGGTACATATTGAGGATGCGCTCTTTGGAATAGCAGCGCTCCAGGTTCCAGGCCACATAGGCTTCTCTGATTTTGCGACCGAATGTACGACCGGCGTCTTTAAAAAACAAATTTTTGGCCAGCTGCTGCGTGATCGTCGAGCCGCCTTCCACGACGTGTCCGGCTTGCATGTTGGCGATGGTGGCACGAATGATACTGAAAAAATTGATGCCGTTGTGTTCGTAAAAGTGGTGGTCTTCTGCTGCCAGCATCGCCTGTTGCATCGGTGTCGATATCTGACTGAGCGGCACCAGACGTCTGTCTTCGTCACCTTCTACGGTGCAAATCATTTTGTCCTGGCGGTCAAAAATTTGAATCGCTTCGATTGGTTCGTAGCGCTCAACCATTTTGACGTCGGGGATTTCTTGCGCAATGGTCGTATACAAGGAACATGCGCCATAACTTGCCGCCGCACATCCAATTGCTGCAACGACAAAGAGCACTATTTTTGAAGTGCTGCCAACCGAAGCCAGCGGCCCCTGATTTTTTCTTCGCGCTTCTGATCTACGTTTTGCCACTCTTGGATTGAGCTCTTTGTCTGGGAGAAAAATATTCTCGATTGGATTTTAGTGGGCAGCATTAGTTGCCCATGACATTATAGCTTAAGGCTATATCTCGGGCAGGCCGCTTGCCCAGGGTGAGCGATCCCTAACATTGGTGGTGATCCATAACAAACAAAAACGGGGCGCTGCCGCCCCGTTTTACTTGTCTTTATTGTCTGCCAAACCAGATTTTTACTTACGGTCCTACTCAGGGAGCTACTTATGCTCTGGGATGAGTATTGATGTAGACCCTTCTCAAGCGCTCAAGGCTGACATGGGTGTAAATCTGGGTGGTGTTAATAGTGGTGTGTCCGAGAAGATCCTGCACCACTCTGAGATCAGCTCCGCCTTCAAGTAAATGAGTGGCGAAGGTATGACGCAGTGTATGCGGGGTGATCGTCTTATTGATGCCGGCCTTTATAGCGTGCTTCATGACGATGCGATGCACCGAGCGTGAAGACAGGCGTGTGGCCTGGCGGCTAACGAAGAGGGGATGTTCGGCTTGAGGGGTGCGACCTTCGGCCAGCTTGGTCCAGTACTCGGCGAGATACTTGGAGAGCCAGGCTTGAGCGCTCTGATTGAGAAGAACGATACGCTCTTTGCCGCCTTTACCGAGGACGCGCATTTCCATGGCTTCCTGGTTATAGTCCTGGACGCGCAGTCCGCACAGCTCGCTCACGCGCATGCCTGTGGCGTAAAGTACTTCCATCAACGCTCTGTCGCGCACACCAAGTACGGTATTGGTGTCCGGTGACATGAGCAATTTGACTATCTCTTCTTTGTCGAGGCAGGCGGGCAGGCGGCGGGTCAGCTTAGGACCACGTACCTGCTTGGAGGGATCGTCTGTGATCAACTCTTCTCTTCTGAGGTAACGATAGAAGCTTCTGATAGCAGAAATCTTTCTAGCTACCGTGGGTCTTGAGTACTGCTCCTGTATCTGGCGGATGTAGGTCCTCAGACCCTCAGCCTCCAACCAACCGGATGTAGCTCCTGTGCCCTGGGTGTTGCCACCAGGGATGGTAGTGCCGTCTTCGAGGACCTGGGTTTCGGTTGTTAGATTCGGGCTAACAACTTCACTGGTTCCGGGCTCTACGACTTGATTCAAATCGCTGCCTATTAACTGTCTAAGGTCATTTAAGTAGGCGCGGATTGTATGAGATGAATAATTCCGCTCCACTTCCAGGTAACCAGCAAACTGATTTAACCAGGTTTCTTGACCATTTGGCGCGCCATTAGCTAGGGCGCCCTGGCCTTGATTTTGCGAACTCACTTTTTTACCGACTTTCTAGTAATCGAGGATTTTTTGTAAAACTGACATCTAACTGGACTGATAAACAACGAACAACTGCTGCTACTGATAATTATGAAAACTTTGAAAGGTTTGTAAAGCCCCCACCCTGGCCGGATACGGAAGTCATGAGGCTGATAACGCGCTTCTGATAAGTAGAAATTGCCGGAAAAATGAAAAATTCGCGGCCAATTGTCAGTGAGCAAATAAATTTCGGGGATGCGTGGGAATCGAACCCACCCTGGATAGCGCTAGTCTACCCAACGACGGTTTTGAAGACCGCACGTCACACCAGCAACGCTCCATCCCCATTGCAAGCGGGTTAAAGATCAGATCAATATTTTATAGGAAAGCACAGAGGCGAAAAATAGTGGCTTGCCTATGCGCTTTTCAATTGATATCTTAATGATTGTTTTCGCTGCCTTATTCAAGTCTCATAGTCATTAAGAAATTGATAAGTCATTAGTGAGAATTAATCAAGTCCTGCTTACATCGTCGGTGCCAGGATTTGGAGATCGTGTAAAAGTTCTAATGGGAGTGATGGAGGTTCGCAGTCCGTCACGTTTCCCTACATTTGTATTGACAATAAAATACAGTGATACGTATAGTTGCTCCCCTGTACTTGCAGGGGCCTGGGCAACTGCCGAGTTCGTGCACGATTGGCAAGTAATATCACCAGAGGTAACCGATGACCTTAGAGTTGTCTGAGCGCGTCAAGACCTTCGGGGCGGGCAGTACGCGTATCGCGGATCTGCCCGATCTCGCTGAGATCCAGAAAGCATCGTTCAAGTGGTTCATTGACGAAGGCTTGGCAGAGGAACTGCGCGCCTTCAGTCCTGTCAAGGACTACACAGGAAGATTGGAGCTCCACTTCCTGACGAACTATACGTTCGAAGATCACACCGAACCGAACAAACCAAAGACGCCGGAAGAGGCGCGGGCTCTTGATTCGAGCTTCACCAAAAAACTGCGTATTCAAATGCGCCTTGTAAATCGCGAAATGGGCGAAATCAAGGAGCAGGAAATTTACGTCGGCGACATCCCGATGATGACCGACCGCGGCACATTCATTATTAATGGCGCTGAGCGGGTTATCGTTTCGCAGATCGTCAGAAGCCCCGGCATCTACTACAAGCGTGAAGTAGACACCAACGGCAAACGTACATTCTCCGCCACCCTTATCCCCAACCGTGGGGCCTGGCTCAAGTTCGAAACCGACGTCAATGACATCATCTACGTCAAGATCGACAAAAACAGAAAGTTGCCGGCCACTACCTTACTTAGGGCGCTGGGCTATTCCGACAGCGAAATGGAAAGCTTGTTCCGCCACAAAGAGTTTCTCAAGAAGACTCTAGATAAGGATTCCAATAAGACCCGCGAAGATTCCCTTATAGAGGTATATCGCAAACTGCGTCCAGGCGATCCGCCCTCGGTCGCCGGTGGTCAGAGCATCCTCGACAGCCGTTTCTTCGACGACAAGCGCTACGACCTCGGTCGTGTCGGTCGCTACAAGCTCAACAAAAAGCTCACCCTGTCCATTCCCGAGGCACAGCGCACGCTCTCTCGCGAAGACATCGTGGCTGCTGTTGACTATCTCATCGGCCTGCACTACGACGAAGGCCAGGTCGACGACATCGACCACCTGGGAAACCGTCGTATCCGTTCGGTCGGCGAACTGCTGCAAAACCAATTCCGTATTGGTCTCACCCGTTTGGAGCGTATCGTCCGTGAGCGTATGACGTTGCAAGACGCCGACACCCTCCCCCCCGCTAACCTGCTCAACACCAAGCCCCTGGTAGCCGCTATAAGAGAATTCTTCGGCTCCTCGCAGTTGTCGCAGTTTATGGATCAAACCAACCCTCTGGCTGAGTTGACCCATAAACGCAGACTGTCAGCCCTGGGACCCGGTGGTCTGTCGAGAGAAAGAGCCGGTTTCGCGGTTCGAGACATTCACCCCAGCCACTATGGACGTATCTGCCCGGTAGAGACTCCTGAAGGCCCGAACGCAGGTCTGATCGGTTCACTGGCTACCCACGCCCGTGTTAACGCTTACGGCTTTATCGAAACGCCTTACAGACATATCGTCAACGGCATCATGACCGACGCCGTTCACTATCTGACGGCCGATGAAGAAGATCGTTTCAGAGTGGCCCCAGGCGACGTGCCTGTCCATGAAGACGGTACCTTCGTCAATGCGCTCGTACCCGTGCGCTACAAGGCTGAGTTTATCGAAACACCGCCCGAGCAAGTCGACTATGTCGGCGTCAGCCCGATTCAGATCGTATCGGTCGGAACGGCTCTCATTCCTTTCCTTGAGCACGACGACGCTAACCGCGCCCTCATGGGTTCGAACATGCAACGTCAATCGGTGCCCCTGGTCAAGACTGAGCGCGCCTTCGTCACCACCGGTATCGAGAAGCAATCAGCGCGTGACTCGGGGATGGTTATAGTCGCCGATGTGGAAGGCAAATGCGAATATTCATCCGCTACTTCCATCCACGTGCGCACTAAAGACAAGCGTCTCGTTAAATACAAACTGGCCAAGTTCCAGCGTTCTAACCAGGACACCTGCTTGAACCAGAAGCCTATCGTTCGCCCCGGTGACAACGTCAAACCCGGTGATGTCATCGCCGACGGTGCCGCCACCAATACTGGTGAACTGGCCGTAGGACGTAACTTGCTCGTGGCATTTATGCCATGGGAAGGCTACAACTTTGAAGACGCCATCTTGATCTCGCAACGTCTGGTTTTCGACGATGTGCTCACTTCAATCCACATCGAAAAATTGGAAATCGACGCCCGCTCGACCAAACTCGGTCCGGAAGAAATCACCAGAGAAGTGCCGAACGTTTCGGAAGAATCGCTCCGCCACCTCGATGAAACCGGTATCGTCAGAATTGGTTCGCGTGTTTATCCCGATGACATTCTGGTCGGTAAGATCACTCCTAAGGGTGAATCTGAACATCCGCCGGAAGAAAAATTGCTCCGTGCAATCTTCGGTGAAAAAGCCCGCGACGTTCGCGACAACTCACTGCGCGTTCCGCACGGTGAAGGCGGACGCGTTGTAGACGTCAAAGTCTTCGACCGCGAAAAAGGTGATGAACTTCCTCCCGTAGCCAACAAAGTAGTGCGTGTCTACATTGCTCAGAAACGCAAAATCTCTGTTGGAGACAAGGTTGCAGGACGTCACGGTAACAAGGGTATTGTCGCCAAAATATTGCCGACTGAAGATATGCCCTTCCTGCCCGACGGTACACCTGTAGACATCGTTCTCAATCCACTGGGCGTGCCCAGCCGTATGAACGTTGGACAGACATTTGAAACCTTGCTCGGTCTGGCAGCAATGCTTACCGGTCAACACTACGAAGTGCCGCCCTTTGACGAAATGTATCAGAAAGAAGCATCGTCAAACACCGTGCACGCCGAAGTCAAAAAAGGCAAGAAGATATCTGGCTGCGACTGGGTTGGTGACGACGGTAAAGTCACCCTCTATGACGGCCGCAACGGAGAGCCTTTTGATAATTCCGTAGCTGTCGGCAAGATCTACATGATGAAACTGGTCCACCTTGTGGACGATAAGATTCACGCTCGTTCGACTGGTCCTTACTCGCTGGTCACACAGCAGCCCCTGGGTGGTAAGGCTCAATTCGGCGGACAGCGTCTGGGAGAAATGGAATGCTGGGCTCTCGAAGCTTTCGGTGCCGGCTACTCCTTGCAGGAAATGTTGACCATCAAGTCAGATGACGTCAACGGCCGCTCCAAGGCCTACGAATCAATCGTCAAAGGCGAGAACCTGAGACGTCCCGGTATTCCCGAATCCTTCAAAGTACTTGTACGTGAACTGCAGTCCATCGGTCTCGATGTGTCGGTAGCTAAGCGCACAAGAGAAGGCACCGAAGTGGAAGTCGACCTGATGACCGAGGTCGAGGAAGTACGTCCGCGTGGTTTGAGAAGACTCTCGCCCTTTGGTGAGATTGGTCTCGAATCTGAGCTGGCTGAACTCTCCCGCCACACTGCCGTACCCGCTTCGGCCGTGGCCGTCGCTGAAGGTGACGACGAACTCGGTGATGAAGTCGTTGGCGAAGGTGAATCTTTCGAAGGCGAACTCATTGTCGGAGCCGTCGATCCTGCTGCACTCGTAACAGCTGTACCCGCAGCCTTGCCTGTAGACGCGGATGAACCTGAATTCGGTATGGACGATGACCTTGGCGATGAGCCGGACGTCGACGCATAAAAACTAGACCCAGGAGTGGCGCCCACAATAAAGATTGTGCGCGCCGCTCCGATTACAAGGATTTGATCCCGTAAAAAGGATGGAGGACTGTCAGCTAAGATGCCTACAAGTATTGACCGGTTTGACTACATCAAAATTGGTATCGCTTCACCGGAGCGCATACTGAGTTGGTCCCATGGTGAAGTAACCAAACCAGAGACCATCAACTACCGTACGCTCAAGCCCGAAAAAGACGGTCTTTTCTGCGAACGTATCTTTGGACCATCCAAAGATTGGGAATGCTATTGCGGCAAGTACAAACGTGTACGCCACCGCGGTATCACCTGCGAACGTTGCGGTGTGGAAGTAACCGACTCCAAGGTGCGTCGTCACAGAATGGGCCACATCAAACTGGCTTCTCCTGTAACCCATATCTGGTTTTTGAAGGGTATTCCTTCTTATATCGGCTTGCTCCTCGATTTGCCCCTGCGCGATCTGGAACAGGTTGTTTATTTCAACGCTTACGCTGTGACCAACCCAGGCAATTCGCCTGATTTGCACAGAAACCAGCTGCTCGCTGAAGACGAATACGAAAAGCTGTTGGAAGACCCCAACATGCAGTTTGACGTCGGCATCGGTGCTGAAGCTGTTAAACAGTTGTTGTTCGATCTGGCCCGTCCGGCCTACGAACGTCCCGACAACAAAGATGATCGCGGCCGTCTTCTGGACTTGCCCGGTCTCAAAGAAATCTCCAAAGCTCTGCGCGAAGAGTTGGCTGGTGCCGGCGGTTCGCAGCAGAAGCGCGCCAAGATCATCAAGCGTTTGAGACTTGTCGAAGCTTTGATTTCATCGCACACCGACCCCACCTGGGTTGTGCTCGATAATCTACCGGTCACACCGCCCGACCTGCGCCCCATGGTACAGCTCGACGGGGGCCGCTTCGCCACCTCCGACTTGAACGATCTCTATCGCCGTGTAATCAACAGAAACAACCGTCTGGCTCGTCTCCTCGAGATGGGCGCTCCTGAAATCATCGTGCGCAACGAAAAGCGTATGTTGCAGGAAGCTGTGGACGCCCTCATCGATAACGGCAGAAGAGGCCGTGTGGTAGTCGGTCCCAACAACCGTCCCCTCAAGTCTCTCTCCAACATCATTGAAGGTAAGCAAGGTCGTTTCCGTCA
>Ga0105248_10002850_pt1 | contig 19191 bp, 9 predicted proteins | sample KBSS34metaG_FD_81524 | JGI IMG/M metagenome (GOLD analysis project Ga0105248, IMG submission 81524) | Switchgrass rhizosphere microbial communities from Kellogg Biological Station, Michigan, USA - KBS S3-4 metaG | ecosystem: Host-associated > Plants > Roots > Rhizosphere > Soil | place...
GATTTTGTCGACAGGGTCACACCCGTTCCCATCCCGAACACGGAAGTTAAGCCTGTTGGAGCCGATGGTACTGCGCGGGTAACTGCGTGGGAGAGTAGGAAGTCGCCGGGATTATTTAAGAAAGCCCGCTCGCGTAATCGAGCGGGCTTTTCTGTTTTGACTTTGTACTTGCCTGTTTTAATGACAATTCAAGTAAGTCCCATCCTTCTAACGTTCCCGTTGTCTTCTGTGTTTTCGACTTGCATCCATCACAGAGCGACCACATCATGCGTGCGAAACCTTTGGCGAACGCTGGCTGATAGCGAACCTGCCCTACCTTGCGAATTCAATCTTCACTTGACTGACAGCTTGATGAGTTACGAATCAGGCGGGAAGATTCCGGGATGAAAAAACTGATACGCGCGCTCGGTTCTCTTCTAACAATCCTTGCACTCACAGTGTCAGTAGATGCCGGTGCTCATCCAGTTGCCGACAAGGGAATGATCGGTCAGGCGCGAAGCGCCTATTACAACCTGACAAGCAAGGGGTTTAAGGGTTTCACGGCGACCGTAAAGCCAAATTGGAAACTTATATTAGCGGACACGGGTACTAAGGAAAATCTGAAGGTCTTTAGGGCCGTGCGGTTCTCGATGGTTGTCGATGCAAACGGAGCCGTCACTGTTCGCCACGAAGTAAGCGCTAACGCGACCAAGCTGAACCTGCAACCGTTTGTTAACAAGATTCAATACGACGTTGAGCGTCTCATATCGGGTTTTTTTAATATCTGGCGGATTTTTGTGGTGAATTCGCCCTTTCCAGAGACAGAGCAAATCAAGATCGAAAACTCAGGCGCAGAGAACCGCCTCTCCTTCAACATGCAGTCTGGCGAAGTGATGCTAAGGATGACAGGTGATTTTCTGATTACGGAGTGGAACCTTTCGGGTTCCACTGGTAAGCGAACGGTCAAGCCACGCTTTCAGAAAACGGTTGAGGGTTTTCTTTTAACCGGCTATCAATCAATCTTTGAACCAACGAACGGCGGCACTGAGACGACGTTGGACTTCAATATCGAATATCGGGATGTTGACGGCATGAAGCTCCCGCACAAGGTTCGATTTAGCGGGATGCATGGCACTGAACCAGTCGAGGCCGAACTCATCTTCAAAGTGGCTGGATAATAGTGAATTCGAAATTGAGTTTCCTCACCGATTTTCACCGCTGGGCTCACGTTCATATTCAAATCCGCCGTTAAAAAATCATTTTGTCAAGAATTGGCGGTAACACAGGTTGGCAGCTACAATCCCTTCATTCCATTCAATAGCGCCACCGCTCAGTCTTACCTTGGTTGGAGAAATGATTCGTGTCGCAATTCGATTCCGATGAAGTGCCAGGCGAGCTTCCCGCAGGTGAAGCTGTAGAGGACGCCACCAAGCTGCTGGCAACACTCCCGACGGGCGATAGCCGGATAGGTCCTTACAAGATTGTCCGATCCCTCGGAGTCGGTGGAATGGGCCGTGTTTATCTTGCCCGCGATGAGCGATTGAATCGGCTGGTCGCGGTTAAGCTCCTTTCTGATTACCATGCGGACGAAGCCGAAAAGTCACGTCGCTTTCGACGTGAAGCGCTCGCCGCGTCGGCATTGAACCATCCAAATATCTTGACTGTTTATGAAGTAGGTTCGTTTGAAGGAAACGACTTTATCGCGACCGAGTTTGTAGACGGTAAGACGCTCAGCGAGTTTATCAAGCGTGACAACATATCACTCCTGAGCAAGTTGGATATTTTCATTCAGATTTCGAATGCACTCGCAGCCGCACACAGTTCCGGAATCATTCACCGCGACATCAAGCCCGCCAACATCATGATCCGCAGCGATGGCCTGGTGAAAGTATTGGATTTTGGCATCGCAAAATACTCTGAACTCGCTGAGAGCAGCGCACAAGTTTCGTTGCTTGAAACTGCGCCCGGCACCGTGGTCGGAACTGCCGCCTATATGTCACCTGAACAGGCGCGAGGTTTACCCACTGATGCTCGTACAGATATTTGGAGTCTTGGTGTAATCATCTATGAGCTGATGTGCGGTCGTCGACCATTTGAGGGAGACACAACGCTTGATGTGCTGTCGGCCGTAATTGATCGACAGCCACAAAGGTTAAGCGAGGTGAATTCAACAGTCCCCAGGGATTTGGAAGCTCTGGTAGCGAAGGCCCTCAACAAGGACAAGGATGAAAGATACCAGACCGCGGAGCAGCTGCTTGCGGATCTGAAGACCTTACAGAAAGACGCAGAGGTCTCGGCAGAGCAAAAGCAGACGACACCTCAACAAAGAACAATTGTCGAATCCGGACTCTCATCCGACGCAAAAGGCGTATTGACAGACCTATCACCGGAAGCACGAGCAACCATCGATCATCCTTCCGGTAATTCACTTCAAAGATCAAACAGCTACAAGACTGTGGGCGTTATTGCTTTGCTTGCAGTCATCATAATTGGCGCTGGAAGCTATTTTTATTTTCGCAAGGCGCACGCTAAGACGATTGAATCGATCGCGGTAATGCCGTTCAGCAATGAAAGTGGCAACAACGACATCGAGTACTTGTCTGACGGCATGACCGATTCCTTGATCAACAGTCTGTCGCAACTGCCCAATCTGTCGGTTAAAGCGCGCACTTCAGTGTTTCGTTACAAAGGTAAAGAAGTCGACCCTCAGCGTGTAGGTTCCGATCTGTCGGTGCAGGCAGTATTGAGTGGCCGAGTGGTAAAGCATGATGACGATCTGACGTTGTATTTGTCTCTGGTTGACACGAGCAACGGTAACCAAATCTGGGGAGATCGTTATGATCGGAAGATGACTCAGCTCGTCACTCTGCAAGGTGAAATCGCTCGTGATGTTTCACAAAAGCTGCGCGTGCGTTTGTCAGGCACAGAGGAGAAGAAATTATCGAAGGACTACACCGCAAATGTGGAAGCGTATCAACTCTATTTGAGAGGTCGCTTCCACTTGTTCAAACTGACCCCTGAGGAAATTAACGAGGGAATCGGGGATTTCCAAAAGGCAATTAATTTAGACCCAAATTATGCGCTCGCCTATGTTGGTCTGTCAGATGCCAATCGGACCCTTGTGATGAGCACCGAAAAGCTTCCTGAAGAGTATCTGCCCCGATCAAAGGCAGCCGCGCAAAAAGCACTGGAGCTCGACGATGCGCTTCCAGAAGCTCACACAGCCCTGGGTGTCACAATGTTTTGGTACGATTGGAACTGGAGCCAATCGGAAAGCCAATTCAAACGCGCTTTGGAGCTAAATCCGAAAACGACGGATGCACATCTCTTTTACGCCCATCTGCTTTCAAACACTGGAAGACACTCTGAAGCACTAGCGGAAATTAGGCGTTGTATAGACCTTGATCCTTTTGCTCCATTCGCTAACGGTCTCTATGCTCAGTTTCTGGTGCACGCCGGACAACCTGATGAGGCGTTAGCTGTCCTGCAGAAGACTTTTCTGCTCGCGCCTCGTTTCTGGTTTCCGCACGTGTTTGCAGCCAGCGCTTACATCGACAAGGGAATGTTTACCGAAGCGATTGCCGAAGCCCGACGTGCGACCGAACTCTCCGCCGCGCAAACATCGTCAGTTGCCTTTGAAGGTTATGCCTTGGCCAAACTGGGCAAGCGCGATGAAGCCCGAGCTATTGCTGAAAAACTAAAGTCACTCTCGAAGGAAAGATTTATACCGCCCTACCATATCGCGATGGTTTACAACGGTCTTGGTGAACGAGATGAAGTATTTACCTGGCTCGAGCGCGCATTAGAACAACACGATCCAAAGCTGACCTTTTTGAAAGTAGATCCGAAATGGAATAACTTGCGTGACGACCCGCGTTTCCAGAATGTGATGCGGCGTGTTGGATTCTGATAACCCTTTGAGGAGATCACCACAACCGTTCATGCCTAAGAGTTATGCAAACATCTTGAAAAGGATCAAACTCCTCGGCTTCTGGGGAGTGCTTTTCTTTGTGGTAAAAGGTTTCCTCTGGTTGTTAGTTCCAGCACTCATGGCGACACTGGCCAACAGTTGTGCCGGGAGTTGAAGTGTTTGCTGTAGAAGGCACAAATCCCGCGAGAGTAAATTCTCGCGGGATTTCAATTGCAACCCTGCTATTCACTGACCCTGACGCTTCTCAAGGCGCGAAGCGATTCCGATATTCGTCCGACGTAATAAACGCTTTGACCATCTCTGCCTGAATAAAGTCACCGCCAAATGAGTTCAACTTATTCAGCCAAAACTGATAGCCACCATTGTTTCCATCCGGCTGGTCTGTGGGGTTTCTTCGCAGGTAGCCGTAATACTGCAACAACACAAAGGCAGCCTGAAACTCGGATCTCGTTACAGACGCTGATTCAGCCACACTTCGCAGCGCAGCCACACGACCTGCCGTACCTCCTGCTCCGAATGCATCAATTGCCGCCTGTCTTTCCGCCGCCGTTGGTGTCGCCATTGCGGAACTGAAAAGCGCGTCTACATATTGAGTGGCAACTAAAGCAGTAGGAAACCTGGAGACGAAAGCAGCACTATTTACAATCTCTGTAGCGTAAGCCTGCTTATTGCTTTCCAATCGTTGATCCCCTCCTGGCTGACGGATGATCACACCTTCACCGACCCGACGAGCATCGCGAATAAACTCAAGGTACGGAAAACGTGAAGCCGCAGTGTCAGACTTACGCCCGAATGCTGCGCGTTGCAGGCGAATGACAAAGAAACCCGTCTGTTGAAATTCTATCGACAGAAAGAAAGCCGCCGAGGCGTTGATGCGCTTAACTTCGATACATTGTTGGTCTGTACCACACGATATGATCGTGTCGGTCCAGAAAGCCAGACCTGCGTCATCTGCTTGCCGGTTTAGAAAATCGTGGTAGTGCTGACCAACAAACGTCGCCGGATCATCATTCACGTTAGTTGAGGGCTCAGCTACGTCGTCGATAATTTGAATAGAAGCCGTGCCAATCGTATCTACCGTCGCGTTACCCGTCGGATTACTGAGACCGATGGTAAAGACTTCGGTCCCTTCGGTTTTGGAATCTTCGTTGATCAAGATGTTGACGGTCTTGGAAGCCTCACCGGGTGCGAAGTTTAGAGTGCCGCGAGCGATGGTGAAGTCTTGTTTCTGTGTGGCGGTCCCGTCAGCCGTCGCAAAGTCCACACTTGCCGCGGCAGTGGTGTTGCCTGATCGGAGAACGGTGACGGTAGTAGACGTAATATCTTCTTGAACTGAATAGACAGGTTGCTCAAACTGAAAAGAGGAACCTGCTACCGGGCCTGCCAATCTGACAACTGCAGTGGTTGCAGGACCAGAGCGTGGCTGTGCTTCCACGAGTATATACAAACGATCGACCCCTGTTTGTTGGAGTCCTGTAACAAACTGCAAGTTAATGCTGCCGCCGTTTTGAAGTGGCGTCGCCGAAGTGACGTTGTCCGCTGACCATGAGCTGTTGAAACCACCACCGAATGCCTGCACTGGTGGCCCTTCGAGTGTTGTTCCCTGAACGGAGACATTGCAAGGCGTCCCCCCTGTACACACCGCAGGATCATTGATGGAAACGACGCTGTTGTTTGCCGAGAGCGCACGCAGGTCAGCGGCGCAAATCGCTGGAGCAGGTTCGACATTGCAGCCGGAGCCAATGGATGGAAGAGTTGTGATATCGACAATGCGAAAGCGAAGCCTTGTTATCGGCTGGCCGACATTGTTTGTGATTCGTCGTCTAAAAGTTAGAGTTCCGAAAGTGCTGTTTTGTAGATTTCCCGGGGTCACGTTGCGAACACGATTTGGCGCCGCATCTTCCGGAATCGTTGAGTCCAGGCGCGAAACTACAATACCTGGAACGACGGTCCCGGTGATTGGCCCGGACAAGTTCTCAGGGCCAGGCGTACTCAACCTGCGACTCGTACCCAAATCCGTGGCGCCCACGTCGCCGTACAAAAAATCATCAGCGTTATTGTCAGTGTCCTGTGGGTAACTACTTGACGGACCAAGTGTGCTGGTCAGCAAACCAACAGTATTGCAGTTACCGCTGATCGAACCAGTGCAACCGCCGGGCAGTCTCCGAAAGAAACTACCTTCAATCGACGAAGTCGGAATGGGCGAATAGCCGGAGCCTTCACGGAAGAGCGCGTTGTTATCCGCGCTCGATCCGACAGCGTCGATGCGGTTCGCGAGGATGTAGTTAAAGGGAACCGAAGTTCCAAAGAGAGCGAGACCTACGTTGTCTGGGATCTGAGTTGTGTAGGTGATGTCCCCTGTTGCCGTTGTTCCGTTCCCCGCCGGATAACCATTCAGGCTGTAGCCAAGGGAGTTTGTTGCTAGCAGGTGAGCGCGCGCAGGGATCACAGTGCCGTTAGGAATAACAAACCTCGTCGCTACCAGACTGTCGTTTATGACGGCATTCGACGACCCGACTAACGCGTAACCGGAAGAAGTTCCGTCGAGGGAATTAACAGTGTGAGGAGAGTCGCTGTTGTTATAGATTTCGACAAACTCATCATTTGGTCCGTTGGGACCTCGCAATCTAAACTCGCTGATGATTAGTGGTACTGCGGAAGCTGAGCCAGTCGGCGCCTGAGCGGAAACCGAAACGCTTGGCCAGCTCGTGAATGCTGCGAAACTGGCGGTTATGAGAAGAACCAGGCCAGAAAGTGCGAGTCGTTCAGATACTGATGGCTGTGCGGCGGGTTGAGTCTTCATGATGGATTCCCCTGAATGAACTTAGACCTAACTTTGCCGCACTAAGGTCAGTCCGATGAGCTTGATCGTAAGAACTATGAAGCAAGAATAAGGAGTTGTACAGGCTGAGGACAACTGTCAGAAAGTACAGGTGTGCACTTCGATGGAGCCTGGTCACTGAGAGAATACCCCGGCCAGAAACTCGCAAAAAGCCCGCTTTGATCGGTATGATTTCAGCCGATCCTACAAAACCTACGTACTTGTGAAAGGAGACGAAACAATGTTTCGCTCTCATATCGTTTTTGGACTGATAGTTCTGGTTCTAATCACGCCATCTGGCATCTCGGGCCAACAGCCAACTACAACACAACCTGCAAATCAATCCTCGCAAACAGCCACACCGGATCCCAACGATCCGATCGTGCGTATCAGGGAAGAAGGATTGACACGCTCACACGTGTTGGAGACGTTGAGTTACCTGTCGGATGTGATTGGTCCACGTCTAACCGGCTCTCCAAACTTGAAGCGCGCCAACGACTGGACACGTGATCAGCTTACAAAGTGGGGACTGCAGAATGCGCATCTTGAATCGTGGGGTCCTTTCGGTCGTGGGTGGGTGTTGAAGGATTTCTCAGCCGAAGTCATCGAGCCTCAGGCGATACCTCTGATTGCATATCCGAAGGCGTGGTCGCCGGGTGCAAATATTCCTTTGGGAGAAGTTGTCTATCTCGATGCGAAAGAGGAAGCAGATCTTGCGCGCTTCAAAGGTCAGCTTAAGGGCAAGGTTGTTCTTGCTGGTCTTATGCGCGATGTTGTCGCGCACTTCGACCCGCAGGGCAATCGACTAACTGAGAAGCAACTGCTTGCCCTTGCTGATGCTCCGGATCCGAATGCTCCCAGGGGCCGCGGCCCATCGCCATTGGCCAATCCAGGTATTCAAGAGTTCATTAAGAGAAGAATCTTTGCAGCCACGGCGCTGCAGTTCATAAGTAATGAGGGCGCCGCACTCGTTATCTTTCCCAGCGATGGTGATGGCGGGACTATTTTCGTTGACGGGGCGTTTGTGCCTAAGGAATTGGACACGTCGTCACCCGTGGCCGCTATTCGCAGTTTGTTTTTTGGAGGCGCGCAACCTTATGACGACAACGTCAAACCCTTCGTGCCGCAGCTCGTGCTTTCAATTGAGCAGTACAACCGACTCGCACGCATGATCAAAGCCGGCGAAAAAGTGCGCATGAAGATCAACCTCGAAACGCAGTTCACTAATAGTGATCTGATGGCTTACAACACCGTTGCGGAAATTCCCGGTTCGGATAAGGCAGATGAAATTGTCATGGTCGGGGGCCACATGGATTCTTGGCACTCGGGAACGGGTGCGACGGACAACGGTGCTGGTGTAGCTGCCGCCATGGAAGCAGTGCGCATCATTCAAGCGTTAGGTTTGAAGCCTCGACGCACAATCCGTATCGGCTTGTGGACCGGCGAGGAGCAGGGAATATTCGGTTCACAAGCGTATGTCGCGCAGCATTTCGGCAAACCCCTGGATGATTCGAAGGATGCTAGTTTCATGCGACTGATCCAGGGAGGCATGGCGCGGAAGATAAAGCGTGGTGCGGAGTACGACAAGTTGTCAGCCTATTACAATCTGGACAATGGCACTGGAAAAATTCGTGGCATTTACCTGCAAGGGAATGAGGCGGTGCGTCCGCTCTTTCGGCAATGGTTGCAACCATTCCGTGATCTCGGGGCAGCCACGTTAACTGCGGATAATACCGGAGGCACAGATCACTTATCGTTTGATGCCATTGGTCTTCCTGGCTTTCAATTCATTCAGGATGAGATTGAATACGAGTCGCGCACACACCATTCAAACCAGGATGTGTTTGACCGTATCCAGGGCGATGATCTCAAACAGGCTGCGACTATAATGGCCGCGTTTCTCTACAACACGGCGATGCTTGATGAGAAGCTGCCACGTAAGAAAGCGCCGGCATTTTAATGAGACCCGAGGCTCAGGATCTTCCGCTCAAACGTTGCCTAAACTACCGGAGCCTGTCGGCGAAAGCAGCCGGGCAATAAGCTGATGCATGCGGTCCAGGTCGATCGGTTTGGTTAAGTAACCTGACACACCGACATCGTAAGCTGCACGTTGAAAACCTTCGGTGCCAAATGCGGTCACGGCAATCACCGGTACATTTCGCAACGTATCGACCTCGCGAATTCGTCGCGTTGCTCCCAGCCCATCCAAACCTGGCATACTGATATCCATCAAAATGAGACTGGGTATGGTCTGGGTCGCAACGGCGACAGCGTCCTCGCCATTGCTTGCCGTCACAACGCGATAACCTTGCGTTTGAAGATCAAGACTGATCATCGCAAGGTTATCGGCCAAATCATCGACCGCAAGGATCAAAAAGCTGGTTTGTTGATCGTGAGTGTCTACGTTCCTTCTAGAGAGGTTGTCGTCATTGTCGCGGCGATTTAATGCCGGCAGGCCCGTAGTTGCTAGCGGATCCTTTTGTGTCATATGAGGTGATTATAGCCATCATCCCCGCGGTTAGCGAAGACACGCAGGTTTACAGACTCAAAGCTTAATGTCCGCACTGTTCGTTAAGAACCCAACAACTTCAATAATTTGTCGTAGTCCACAGGCTTTACCAGGTGACCGTTGAAACCTGCCTCTTCAGATTGGCGGCGGTCCTCGTCTTGTCCCCAGCCCGTCAGAGCGATCATCACGATATCCTTGCCCCATGGCTGTCTCCGCACACGCCTACATACTTCGTGACCGTTTAGTTTCGGCAAACCAATGTCGAGCAAAACGACTTCGGGTCGATGTTTTTCGATGACCGCGATCGCTTCAATGCCGTCGTGAGCCAGGTAAGTTTCGTTCCCGGTGATTTGTAGCAGTGTGGCGAGCGAATCAGCAGAGTCACGATTGTCATCAACTATAACTATTCGACGCGTTGGTTGTCCTTCCGTTTCAATGGGTACTTTGGGGCTTACGTGTGGAGCATTCTTGAGAATTGGCAGATGCACCACGAACTCACTTCCTTTTCCTTCACCGTCACTTTTCGCTTCGATGGATCCACCGTGCATTTCCACCAGCCGCTTTACTAACGTCAGACCTATACCAAGACCGCCCTGGGACCGTTCCGCAGTTCGATCGACCTGCATGAACATGTTGAAGATGCTGCCTAACTTGTCCCTGGGGATTCCAGCGCCATCGTCCTTTACCGTTACGATTGCTTCGTCACCGATTCGCTTCGCACTGAGCGAGATTCTTCCGTTTGGGGGTGTGTACTTTGAGCTGTTGTTTAGCAAGTTGCCAAAGACCTGGGCCAAACGGGCGGGATCGGCATTGAGATATGTCGGCTCGTCTGGCAAGTCAACGCTAAGATCATGACCAGCCGCCTCCAGAAGTGGCCGGGAAGTTTCGATTGCCTGCTGAATTACGGATGATAGTTTTACCTCAACCGGTCGCAACTCGAGTCGATCATAGGTAATCCGATTCAGGTCGAGCAGGTCATCAACCAGCCGAACCATCTGACCTAACTGGCGTTCGATGATGTCGTAAGCTCGTTTGATGATTTCGGTGTTGCCGTCTGAGCGCTTCAAGACTTCGAGCATGTTGCTCATTGGCGCAAGCGGGTTTCTAAGTTCGTGAGCCAGTGTGGCCAGGAATTCATTCTTACGCCGATCAGTTTCAGATAGATCGGCTGCCAGTCGTCGGAGGTCATTTTCCAGTCGCTTCCGTTCGGTGACATCCTGGCTGACGGTTGCATAAGCGACGGGTTGGTTGTTGACGTCGGTAAGTGCCAAAACCTTGTACGCCATCCAACGAGCTGCGCCTGTCTTGAAGTGTCGAAACCGGATCTCGATTTCGCTATGCCCGTTCTTTATGACGGCGGGAAAAAACTCATTCATGATCCGCCATTGATCTTCCGGGAAAAAGAAATCCTCAACTTTTGTGCGACGAGCTTCTTCAAGACTGGCGAGACCGACCATCTCCAGGCCTGCGCGGTTCACAAAGAAGGGGACTGCGTTCAGGTCGCATATGCCGATAAAGTCAGTGCTGGTCTCGATGAGGGTTACGAACTTTTGGCGGTCCTCTTCGGCGCGTTTCCGATCAGTAATGTCATTTCCGGTGGGCGCGAGGAAAATTACTCGACCCGATTCGTTCCGGATCGGCAGAACTGTTATGTCGACCACTCGTTCACTTCCGTCGGCGACAAAATATGGCAGCTCTCCCCGAAAGGGTTTTCCTGCGGCTGCCTGTTCGCTTGCGGCCTTGATCTGTTGGACAAGAGCCTGAGATGGTGTCCACCATGGTCCGTCCCAAAATTTCTTACCAACAATCTGTTCTCTCGTATAGCCACACGCTTCCCAGGAAAGTCGATTAGCGTCCAGAAGCGTGCCATCCAAATCCATGATGCCGGCGAACAATGCCCCCTGCTCGAAGAAAGCGTGAAACTTGGCATTTGCTTCAGCCGTTTCCTGCAACAGTTCATGCTCGTGCTCTTCGATTCGTCGCTGTTCAGTAATATCGCGCACGATCTTCGACGCGCCCACTACCTTTCCTGACTCATCTTTGATTGGCGAAATAGTCAGGGAGACGATGAGGCGCTGGCCATCATTGCGCAGACGCTCAGTTTCGAAATGCTCGATCCTTTGGCCCGCTTTCAGACGCGCAATAATTTGATCTTCTTCAGCAATACGTTCCGGAGGGATCACAAGCGAGATGTGACGACCTATAGCCTCATCGGCACTGAAACCAAACAACCGCTCAGCTGCGGCATTCCAATTCTGAATAATACCGTCCAGTGACTTACCGATGATTGCATCGTTCGACGACTCTACGATCGATGCGAGGACGCGAGCTGTATGAAGTTGTTGTGCTCTGTCGTGCTCCGTCCGACGCTGCGCAGAAACGTCTCGAAAGATCAGTACACACCCTGACACGTTTCCCGATTCATCACGAATTAGCGCTGCACTATCATCGATTGGACATTCCTTGCCGTCTTTTTGAAGTAGTACGGTGTTGTTTGCGAGACCAACGACGCCACCCTCGCGAAAGGATCTCGCGGCCGGACTCTCAACCCGCTGACGAGTTACTTCATTGATAATATTGAATACTTTCTCAAGCGGTTGACCCAACTCGTCCTTGTGAGACCAACCTGTCAACGACTCAGCGACCTCATTGATGTAGTTGATGCGTTGTGTGTAATCGGTTGTGATTACACCGTCGCCAATGCTTTGCAGAGTCACCCTGAGAACCTCGCGCCGCTCATTGGCACGAGTTTGAGCATTTCTCGCTGCTTCACCGATTAGAATAATGAGTGAACAGGTGAAGAGGTAAGCGATGAGCCCCACTACGTTTGCGACAGCACTGAAATCGAAGTGGTGACGCGGCGGAATGAATAAATAGTGACAGGCAATGTAGCCAAGAAGTGTAACCGGAATCGCTAGACGATATCCTTCCAACCAGACAGCAGCGGCGACTGCGGCAAAAAGTGTCACAAGCGGTAGCGCGTCGCCCATCAGCGGGTCGAGCAACAAACGCAACAGCACCGCGACGATCAGTGCGACAAATCCCAAGACGAATGATCTGAGTGAGCTGAGCAACGAACCCCCGGTTGAAATAACGTTTTTGAGTTCAGTGTAGGGTAACGTTGATTCTATCCTTGAGCTTGAGGACGTTCAATCTGAGGATTATCGTGCCGTTATTTACGATCATGAGTCAGTCCCGTCCCCTAGGTAGTTGTTCTTTGAAGAAGCCGAGTCAACGAGTAGATAACCAAGCCGATAACAATAGCAATCAACACATCGCGCGCTTCACGCCAACCGCTGTTCACTAACAGCCAAACACACAAACCCACGCAAGCAATTGAAATAAATGACCCACCCGGGACTTCAAATGGTGCACGATCCCGCCGTCGCAGAATGGGCAATGCTACACAAGTGCTCGCGTAGACAATCACCCTGGTAACAACACTCACCTTCACCGCATAGATAAATGTTCCCGAGAGCGCGAGTATAAGCGTGGTGCCCGCACAAATCAGTATCGAAACATGTGGCGTGCGAAATCGCCTGTGCACTCGTGCAAGGGGCGCCGGCAGTTGTCCTTGCTCCGCCATTGCAAACGGCAGACGCGTAAACGCCAGCATGATTACATTCAAAGTTCCGAAGACTGATACAAGCGCGCCAACTGAAATGATCGCCGGCCCAGCCGAGCCGAGAAAGATTTTGCTCGCATCTGCCAGCGGTCGTTCTGAACTCCCCAGATTTGGTAACACGCCAATGCACACAACCTGGATCAAAAGAAACAACACCACCGAAGCACTTAAGGCTACGATGAGTGCAAAGGGAATGACGCGCTGCGGCTGCTGCACCTCGCCCGAGTTAACCAGAACTGCCTCGAAACCGGAAAACACATAGAGCAGCACGAACACTGCCGACGTAAAAGTTCCAAAGTCTGGTGTTGCGGCAAACGTGAAACGAGCGGGGTTGATAAAGAACAATCCAGCAACAACGAACAGCAAAAGCGGAATTAGTTTGCTGACCGTGAAGACGTCACTGGCGCGTGCAGACTCTTTAACACCGATAAGATTAAGTAGTGTGAGAATGAGAACGAGGCTGGTGATAACTGCCGTACGTACGAGTCCTGATTCAGCTGCGGGCCAGAAGTATCCGAGGTACGACACGAAGACCTGTACTAGCGTCGCGAAGCCCGCAAGTCTCGTCAGCCACATTAACCAGCCAACAAGGAATGCGGGAGTGGGTCCGAATGTTTCTCTTGCATAAACATAAGGACCACCAGTTCCGCTGAATCTGCTGCCCACTTCGGCGAAGCAGAGAGCGATCAGACCGATGATGACGGCACAAACAACGAACGCCAGCAGACTGTAGTTGCCGACAGTCTTTTGCACGTCCGCTGGAAGTTTAAGAATGCCGGCACCGACTGTAACGTTAACCAGTAAGGCAACCAGATCCCACTTCCGGATTTCTCTACTTAGGCCGCCATTGTTCAAATGTGGTCTCGCAGGGAAACATCTAAGCTAGATTACAAACGACACTTTAGAGACTCTTGCAAAACTCAATCTCATATTCTCCCCAAGCTTCAGCTTGGGGTTAAGGTGTGACTGGAAAGGTAGTTAACCGTTTTAACGTTTTATAAAGAAACATCTGAAACCAGCTGTCACTCGAGGGGTATCGTCGGTCTCGATTCGGCAACCACAACACCTCCGCGCTCCCCAGGCGTGATTGATCCAAACCGTTCAGCATAAATTTCAGGAAGGGGCCGCGCATTCGGTGGCGCGACCCACAAACGCAGCAAATGTCTTTTGCGCTCTGGTTCAGGATAATCTTCGAACGCGGTGCGATCATGCAGGATCGTGTGATTGTGTACGAGTTGAATGTCGCCGGGTTGAAGTTCCATCATCAGGTTGAGCTTCGGGTCGTTTGCCAATTCGTCAAAGAGGTCAAGTGCTTCGAGCTGAAGCGAACTCAGCGGTTCAACACCTTCAAAGCGCCTCGCCGACTCAATGTACTGTCTCTGATAGATCGCCGAAACTAATCCATGCGAGTAGTTAAAGACCGGAATGTTGAAATACGGTTTGCTGCCTTGAGGAACTTCACCACGTCGATCCGTTTCAATTGGATCGAATAAGACTCTGAGTAGGTCTGGTCTGCGTCTGAGCATCTCATTGAAGATCGTGGTCGACGATACGAGACTCGACAACCCACCCGATTTCGCCGCCTGCAAACACAACAGACCCACGACGTCGCTGGAGTCCGTGTGATGAGTTTGACGTTCACGTGTTTGATAGATACGCGTATTCGGATCTTCGCTTGATCGTCCGAGATCTCTAACATGACCAAGCAAGTGGCCTTCAGCGTTCTGAATCCGCAAGTTGCCTAAGTGAACGCCAATCACGAGAAAAGCGATCGCCGCATCACGTCTACTCCAACGCTTTAAGGGTAGACCTTTGATCAGAACGAACCCACGACCATTGAGCACCTCATCGAGTAAACGCAGCAGGTGCGGTCCGAGGGTTGGAAGTGAGACTTCCTTCGCAGTGATTGTGGTGAGGTCTCGGTTTGATCTTTTCGCGTCCAGAATTGCATTTTGAACTTCAGCAATTTCGATGTCAGTCAGGTGCGTTATCCAATCATTACGACTCGCCAGATCTGGACCGTACCATGCCGAAGTGTCTCGCACTTCAGGTGGCAAAGAAGGATCAGTTAATGAATGAGTTCCCGGCTCCATGCTCTAAACACGTTTTTGATTCGACCTCGCGTAGGGCCGCTCGCGAGTTACGCGACTTGAACGAATGTACGGATCGAGACGCGATGGATCCACTTTCAGCTCGCAGGTAACGCTCATTAACGGAGGATACTTCTTCAACAGTAGAGAGGTTAACTGCTTATTTACGATTTCCCAGTAGTCAGTTTCATTTGGATAGTTGATCAAAAGCGACTCTATGTCCTTGGCGAGCAAGCGAAAGTCCGGGTATTCAGAGTTAGTGATGTTGACCACGTAGCGATACGACACTGAGATGTTCAGGTTGTTGATTTCAGATTGGTGGTCGATTTTTAAGTCCTTAATTAAGAAAGAAAACTCTTCAATGAGGGGATCGGTGTGCGCGTGCTGTTGCCGTGAGACCTGACTGACCCTCGCCGTTTGGTTGGAACGCTTTATTGACTGCGCCTGTGCCATCGGCAGGGTCAGAGTAGAGAGTATGAAGATACCTAGCATGCCACGGAATATCTGAATCATGATCGGGGTTGTCCTTTCGAGTGCTTTCACCAAGCGTGCTGAGGAGTTTATAGCACGATTGGTTTCATCAGCCTGCTGACGCAATCCACTCTTCACCCTTGATTGTTCATAACTTGTATAAGAGAAATTCTGAAAGATTTAACATCCCCCACTTATCCTCGCCACCTTACTGAAGTCTTTTTGTAGAACAGAAACGCCTTTTGAGGTCTTCCCCGTGCGGGTGTGTGTGTTCTCTCCGTCTCTACAGTTAGAGATCTTGCATATTTCACCAGCGAGACTCGGGTTGTGGAGGAGATCCAGAGACTAGAACCACCACACAAAACTTTAGCTTTTATTCTTGATCGAACCCCTTCTTATCTAAGGAGATTAACGTGAGCAAAAAACTGTCCGCTATAGTACTAACCCTCGCCATCGTGATGAGCTCGATGCCAGGCCTCTCATTTAGACTTCAGGCCGCTCCGCGTAGAAATGTTTCGCTTCGAGCATTTGATCCACCTGCTCCACCATCGATTACCTCAGTTGATTTGTCTACTTTTAAGCGCATCGGTAGGTTCGATCTGCCTGAACCTACACGCACGGTTCCTCCTGCTAATAGTCTTCTGGCTCAGGAAGCGTCGGGAGTTACGTACAACAAGGACACCGATACGTTGTTCGTTGTCGGCGATGGCGGTACTTCAGTCGTTCAGATCAATAAAACCAACGGTGCTTTGATTGACTCTATGACGCTGGCACCGGGCCCAAGTCCCCAGGGTACGGACTTCTTTGACACAGAGGGCATTAGCTATGTTGGCGGAGGCAAGTTCGTTTTATTAGAGGAGAGATTTCGGCAGGTAAATTTGTTTACATATGTGCCGGGCGGCACTCTTCATAAGACCGACGTGCAGACCGTCAAGCTCGGCACCACAATTGGAAACATTGGTCTTGAAGGCATCTCTTTTGATCCGCAAACCGGCGGATACATCTGCGTTAAGGAAAAAGATCCAGAATCAATTTTCCAAACTGGTATTGACTTCGTGGCTGGAACTGCGACCAACGGCTCGCCTTCCACCACCAGCTCAACAGATTTGTTCAATCCAGCGTTGGCCAACCTCGAGGACTTCTCTGACGTTTACGCACTCTCGAATCTGCCGTCGCTCAGCGATGCCAGTCACCTGCTGGTGCTGAGCCAGGAATCAGGTCAGATAATCAACATCGATCGAACTGGAACCGTCTTCAGCAAACTAACAATTGTTTCCGATCCGGGTAATCCGTTGTCTGTCGCCGACCAGACTCATGAAGGTCTCACGATGGACACTGATGGCAGACTTTACGTTGTGAGTGAGAATGGGGGCGGTGATAGCAATCATCCGCAGCTTTGGGTGTACGCACATTCCGACGATCAGAACCAGGCGCCCACGGCGGTGACTTTAGCGAACGCAGTCCCTTCAATACCTGAGAACATCAGCGTCGCCGCGCCGACAAAGCTCGCTAATATCATCGTGGCCGACGACGGATTGGGCACGAACAATTTGACCTTGTCCGGTACAGACGCCGCTTCCTTTCAGATCATCGGTACCGGTCTCTATTTGAAGGCGGGAACTGCGCTCAACGCGGGCACGAAGCCGAGCTACAGCGTAACAGTGAACGTTGACGATCCGACCGCCGGAAGCGCGCCGGATGCCACCACGAATTTCAACCTGACGATTCTTGCGGCCGCAGGCGGAACGTCTTCGCTCATCATCTCCGAAGTCGCCCCATGGGCCAGCACTGCCGCTAACAGCCCACTTGCCGCTGATTGGTTCGAGGTTACTAACATCGGCAGCGCGGCTCAGAGTCTCGCCGGCTGGTCAATGGATGACGACTCGAGCACTCCCGGTATCGCTCCTTTGAGCGGTATCGCCAGCATCGCTCCCGGTGAGTCGGTCATCTTTATTGAACTAGGCGCCGGCCACACAGCGGCTGGCGACGCAGCTGCTTTCAAGCAAATCTGGTTCGGTGCTAATCCTCCGCCCAACCTTAAGATCGGTTCCTACGCCGGTTCGGGGGTTGGCCTTAGTACGGGTGGCGATCAAGTAAACCTCTTCGATGGCGTCACCAAAAGGGCCGGTGTGACCTTTCTCGGTCCCACCACCACTATCGTGGCCCCGTTCAAGACCTACGACAACGCGGCCGGACTTAACTATAACGGAACGGTCAATCCCACGATCTCGACCTTGAGTACCAACGGTGTCAACGGCGCGTTCGTCGCGGCAACACACTCGACTGAAACAGGTTCACCTGGAACCATCGGTGCAGCGGCGACACCAGAAGTCAACATCACCGCTACGGACGCCAGCGCCACCGAAATCAATAACGACACTGGCACCTTTCATATCACTCGCACGGGCAGCACCGTTAGCGCATTAACTGTCAGCTATACGATTGCAACTGGCGCCGGACAAGCGGCGAGCGCCGACTACACGCCGACGTTGAATGGCGCGGCAACGATTCCTTCGGGCCAGTCGTTTGTCGATATCACCATTACGCCGGTGAACGACAACCTGTTAGAAGGACTCGAAACGGTCACTCTCACTCTTGGCGACTCAGGCAGTTACGATGTCGGAGCAAATAAGACCGCCACCGTCACAATCGCTGATCCGTTTCTCGGAGTCGCAGCAGGCGATGCTGATTCGAGTAGCGCCGTGTTGTGGACGAGGGTTAATGGGCCGGCGCAAAGTGTGGCAGTGACGGCGCAGGTCTCGACGGATGTGAACTTTGGTGGGTCGCCGCTAACATTCCCAGCCACGAGTGATCCACTAAAGGACAACACGGCGAAGGTTTCGGCGACCGGGCTAACAGCCGGTACCACCTACTACTACCGGTTCGTCACTAACACTGGTCAAACCAGTCGTACGGGTACTTTCAAGACTCCGCCACTCGCAAACACTGTCGCATCACTTCACTTTGGGTTTAGCGGTGACAACGACGGATTGATGCGTCCTTATGCGTTGGCCAACGTCCTACCTTCGCAACATCTCGATTTCTATCTCAATCTCGGCGATCTGATCTACGAGACTGCAAGTAATCTAACCGCCACCGGTCCGCACAACGGTCAGCCCTGGCTCAACTCGCCGTCAGTGACGCTTTCAAACGACTCACTAACCTTTAATGGTATTCCGCGAGCGTTCATTCCTGGGAGCGCGCCCTTTGCGACTCAGGCGCAGCTGAAGGCGGATTACGAAAAGAAATATCGCGAGAACTTCTTGCCGGTGAATGTCGCTGGGCAGAACAGCCTTCAGGTGTTGTACGAGGCCCAGGGCAATTACACCACCTGGGACAATCACGAGTTGGGCAACCGCAAGTACATTGACGGAGGTGCTCCCGCCGGAGGCTCGGTGGGAGGAGCAGCAGGCACTGACATGCCGAGCGGTCGAGGCGTTGATGCTCGCGATAATGGAGCCGGTAACCCCGGTAACGTTAATGATGCGGCCGACCTATTGTCGCCGAGTGCTCTTGCAAGCCTGGGTGGCTTCATGAACAAGGCCGTCGGATTCCAGGCGCTTCAAAATGTCCTTTTCTCATACCAACCAGTTGCCGACAGAGGCACAATAAACGCTCCGAGCGATTCGCGTAGCGATGGCACCAAGCGGTTTTACTCAGCAATCCAGTGGGGTGAGAACGCGCTCTTCGTTAATACCGATTCACGCTCATATCGCGACATACGCCTGAAGACTGCAAATGCGGCAGCGGATGACTCAGGACCGC
>Ga0105248_10002854_pt1 | contig 19178 bp, 22 predicted proteins | sample KBSS34metaG_FD_81524 | JGI IMG/M metagenome (GOLD analysis project Ga0105248, IMG submission 81524) | Switchgrass rhizosphere microbial communities from Kellogg Biological Station, Michigan, USA - KBS S3-4 metaG | ecosystem: Host-associated > Plants > Roots > Rhizosphere > Soil | place...
GACAGCATCAACGCCGGCGAGACCGCCGACGCCCTGCGCGGGCCGCTGGTCGCGCCGTCGGCGTCCGGGGCGGTGGTCTGATGGCGGTTCCCGCCGGCCTTGCGCCGCCGCTGCAGGCTTATCTCGAGGAACTGGAGAGCCGGCTCTCCGCGCTCGAGACGCCGCAGGGCTTCACGCCGGCCTTCCTCACGCTTTCCAGCAACCTGACGGCGGCCAACGCCGCCGCCCACGCCGCGCGCATCGGCCTCGCCACGGACCTCAAGACGCTCGTCTGGTCCGACGGCGTGCGCTGGCGCCGCGCCGACACCGGAGCTCAGATCGTCTGATGCCGTCGAGCTATACGACCAGCCTTCGCTTTGAACTCCAGTTCACCGGCGAGAACGTCAACCTCTGGGGCGACAAGCTGAACGCCGCCCTGTCCCGCGCCGACGACGCCATCGCCGGCTGGCTGAGCAAGCCGCTGACCGGCGACTACACGCTCAGCACCGCCAACGGCGCCGCCGACGAGGCCCGCAAGGCGATGCTGAAGTTCACCGGAACCGGGGCGTTCACGGTGACCGTGCCGGCGGCGCCCAAGCGGTACGACGTGTGGAACGCGTGCTCGGGCGACCTGACGGTTACCAACGGGTCGGCGAGCGTTGCGGTGAAGGCCGGGGAGGTGGTGTCGGTCGTCACGGATGGGGGTGGGAACATTGCGCGCGTGCAGCCTGCCGAGTTCGGCGGAGCGACCTTGACGGGCGTGGCGCAAATCAGCGGCCTCTCGCCGCCGACCAGCAGCGGCCAAGTCGCCACAAAGGGCTACGTCGACGCGACCGCCTTCAACATGGCCGCAGGGTCGCTGCCGGGGCAAGCGGGTAATGTGGGGAAGTTCCTGACGACCAACGGGTCGGCGGCTCTTTGGGCCACCCCCTTTGCCTCACCGATTATCACTGCGCCCATCATCACTGGCGGCGCGACCATCGATACCCTGACGGTTTCCGGTGCGGCGTCACTGGGTGCTGGCCTGACTCTGACAGGGTCGACGAGGCAGAACGTCACCGCGGTATCTGGAACCTCGCTCGATCTTGCGGTGGCCGACTTCTTCACAAAGTCGATCAGCACCAACACCGTGTTCGCGTTCACAAACCCGAGCGCGAGCAACGCCCAAGGCTTTCTACTCGACTTGACCATCACGAGCGGAGCCGTCCCGAGTTGGCCCGGCGCGGTGAAGTGGGCCTTCGGCTCCATACCGACCCTGGGGAACGGTCGCCACATGATCGGTTTCATCACCGATGACGGCGGGACGACGTATGTTGGGATCGTTGGAGCGCAGGCTGTCGCATGAACCTTGCTCGCTTGATCGCCCTCTTGGCTGGTCGGCCGCGGTCGCTGACGACAACGTGGAACCCGACTGACAAGGCCTCACAGTTAACGCTCTCGAACGGGAACCTGACGGCGACGAGCGACAACTTCTTTGTCACGGTAGCGCGCGCCACGACATCTAAAAGCACGGGTAAGCGCGCCTACAGCGTCACCATCGTCGCAAATGGCACTGCAACCTTCCTCGGGTTTGCGAACGGCAGCGCTCCGTTAGGTGGCATTCTGGGCGCGGACCCCAATGCTGTCGGATACCGAGCCAACACCGGGGAGGTCAAAGTAAACGGCGTCACCCTCCGTACAATCGAAGCCATGACTGCCGGGGATGTCGCGGACATCGTATTTGATATGGCGAATATGCTATTTTGGCTGCGGGTTAGCGGTCGAAACTGGAACGCCGACAGTTCTGCGAATCCGATTACCGGGTTGGGAGGGATCAGCGTCGCATCCTTGACGGTTGGGCCCTACTTCCCCGCGATTGGCTTCGGATCTGTCACCAACCACAGTGGGACGGCGAATTTCTTCCCGTCTCCTCGCCCTGGAGGTGTTCAGGCCTGGGACGAGTAAGCGTGCTCCACGCGCGTGACGACCTCTGCCCAATCGCCGGCCGAACGTTGTCGGAACAATCGGGCGGCAGGATACCCGGGGGAGTCTTCGCGGTCCCGAAGCCAGCGCCAATCGGCATGGTACGGCAGGAGTATCCAAACGGATTTCCCCATCGCGCCGGCGAGGTGGGCGACGGCCGTGTCGACGGAGATGACGAGATCAAGGCCAGCTATGATCGTGGCGGTATCGTAGAAGTCGCGAGCGCCGGTGTTCTCGGGTCGAAGGTCAACCGCACCGGGTAAGTTGAGAAGTGCGGCTGCGAGGTCGGACGGTAAGGAGCGCGTTGCGTCCTTCGAGAATTTTGGATTGCCGGCCGGGACGATGCCCAGGGTAAACCCGGGTACCACGTTTGCCGGCGGGGCTCGGAGGTACGGGCTGTTCGGTGGTTCCTGCAGTGGCGGGAAGAATAAGTTCGGAAGCTGGGAGGACGGGCTGTAGAGGGCCACGCCATCCACGCTCCTTCCGAGAGGAACCGCGTTAAGGTCGAGGCATTCGCGAAAGAGCCGGATGAGTGGCTCCTTTGCGATCCACACTACGTCTGCGCCGCGCGCCTGCAATAGCTTTGCGAAGCGGGCGTGCATGATCTGGTCCCCGAATCCCTGCTCGCCTGCGACCAGGAAGCGCCGGCCCTCCAAGTCCTCGCCGCGCCACCGCGGAAGCGGCCACTCCGCAGCAACCTCGGGCTTCATCACGCGCCACGCGTCATACAGCCGGAAGCCCTCGGCGTAGTGGCCGAGCGACAATAAGGCCTCCCCACGCTGGACGCGTGCGACTGGGCTTTCGGTTTCCATCTTTCAAAACCTAGCATGCGGAGTCTGTGTGGACATCCCCATCGACATCCCTCCGGGGATCAACAGCGACGACACGACCTATGCCGCGGCTCCGGCTTGGGCGGACGGGTCTCACGTTCGCTTCCGTCTTGGCAAGCCGCAGGTCTGCGGCGGTTGGGAGAGCCTCATCTCGGACCTGCTGACCGGCGTCTGCCGTTCGGTGCTGGCCTGGACGGACAACAACAGCGCCACGCTGAACATCGCATTCGGGACGCACTCGAACCTGCAGCTGTGGCAGGGCGGGGCGCTTTACGACGTCACGCCGTTCGGGCCGGTGACGGCGTTGGCGGCGGATCCGTTGAGCGTCACCAACGGCTCGGCGGTGATGTCGGTGGCGCAGGCGGCGCATGGGCTGGCGGACGGGGCGCAGGTGGCGATCGCGGGCGCGAGCAGCGTCGGGCGGGTGACGCCGAACGGGACCTATCCGATCACGGTGGTCAACGCCGACAGCTACACGGTGACGCTGGCCGCCGCCGCCGCTGTGTCGAAGACGCTGGCGGCGAACCCATTCAGCGTCGTGGTCGGCTCGCCGCTGGTGACGGTGGCCGAGACCGGGCACAATCTTGCGAGCGGGACGAGCGTCAGTTTCTCCGGCGCGGCGGCGGTCGGCGGGATCGCGCCGAACGGGAGTTTTCCCGTGACGGTGGTCGACGCCAATACCTATCGCTTCAGCTTCACCGCCAACGCGACCTCGACGGCGACGGGCGGGGGATCGGGGGTGGTGGCGACCGTGCCTGCGAGCGGCGGCGGTTCGAAGGTGGTGGTCACGCCGCAGCAGCTGTTGCCGGAGGGGCCGCGAGACGGCACCGGGACCTCGGGTTACGGCACCGGCGCGTACGGCGTTGGCGGCTGGGGCCAGCCGTCGACGGCGGACTATTTTCCGCGAACCTGGTCGCTGGCGGCCTGGGGACAGAAGCTGCTGGCCAGCCCGCGCAACGGCGGCCTCTATGAATGGTCGAACGTGACAAGCCAGGCGGCCGTGGCGGTGACGGCGGCGCCAGTGCGGATCACGCAGATGCTGGTGGCGCCGCAGCGGCAGGTCTTCGCCCTCGGCTGCAGCCAGGAGAACGGGCTGTGGAATCCGCTGTGCCTGCGCCATTCCGGCGTCGGCGACGAGACCCAATGGGCGACGGATGCGAGCTCGTCGTCGACGGCCCGCGAATATGTGCTGCCAGGCGGCGGACGGATCGTCGGCGGCAGGGTCCTTGGGCGCTACCTGCTGGTCTGGACGACCCAGAGCCTGTTCCTCGGGACCTACGTCGGTCAGATCGGGCAGGTCTGGCGGTTCGATAAGGTGGGCGACAAGTGCGGCCTGATCGGACCGAATGCGGCGGCGGTGCTGGGTTCGGCCGCCTTCTGGATCAGCCCGGACCGGCAATTCCACAGCTATTCGGCGGGCGGGGCGGTGACGCCGGTCGCCTGTCCGATCCGCGCGGACTTCGCGCAGAACCTGGCGGCCAGCCAGGCCGACAAGATCGTGGCCTCGACCATCGCCGAGTTCAGCGAGGTGCGGTGGGACTATCCGGACACCCGCGACGGCTATGAGGTGAGCCGGTACGTGGCGCTGGCAGTGGACGGGCCGGACGCCGGGTCCTGGCATCGGGGCAAGCCGATCAACGGCGTGGTCCCGGCGCGGACGGCGATGGTCGACGCGGGACCGGCGCAGAATCCGATCGGGGTGAGCGTCGACGGCGCCGTCTACTGGCACGAACTCGGCCACAGCGCCGACGGCCGGGCGCTGCCGTGGTTCATCGAAACCGCCGATCTCTATCTTGACGAGAACCGCGCCAGCCTGGTGCGGCAGGCCTGGCCTGACATCTCGTCCGACCAGATCGGGCCGGTGCAGTTCGCGCTCGCCAGCCGGCTGCACCCGCAAGGGCCACAGACCAACTTCGGACCCTTCATCCTGATGCCAGGCCAGGAGACGGTCGACTTCAAGGCGTCGGGTCGGCTGTTCCAGCTCAGCTATTCCGGCTTTTCCCTGCCGAGCTATGCGCGCATCGGCCGGCTGGTGGTGGACGCCAGTCCGCGCGGGCGGAAGGGGTGAGTGGCTGGGCGCTCTGGCGAGACCGCATCGCCAGGGCCGCCGACGGTTCGCACCACACGATCGACAGCATCGAGCGGAGCCTGGCCGAAGGGCGCAGCCAACTGCTGACGTTGCCGGACTGCTGCTTCGTCGTGGAGCTGGCCGACTATCCGGCGGCGCGGGCCTGCCAGGTGATGTGGGCGGCCGGAACGCTGGACGCGATCGTCGCGGCCAGCCCGCGGCTCGACGCCTGGGCCCGGCGGCAGGGCTGCAGCGAAATGCTCGTCGAAGGCCGCGGCGGCTGGGTGCGGGCGCTCAAGGACATCGGATACCGACAGTGGTCGGTGACCCTCAGAAAGGCGCTGTGATGGGATTTTCCAGCAAGAAGACGACGACGCACCAGACGACCACGCCGACCAATCCCAGCTGGGCGGAGCCGCAGCTCCATACGCTGGCCGGCAGGATCACCGACCTGTCGCAGATGGACCCCTATGGCTTCGTGGCGGGGCCGAACGGGCTGCAGAGCCAGGCCTATGCGACGGCGGGCGGACTGGCGCCGGACACCGCCAGCTACGACGGCGCTAAGCGGCTGTTCCAGGGGACGATGGCGGGCGGCGCCTCCTACGATCCGGCGACGGTGCATCCGAACAGCATCCTGCCCAACCTGTCGGCCTATATGAGCCCCTACCTTCAGCAGGTCGTCGACACGTCGCTCGCCGACTACGACTACGGCGCGGGCCAGCAACTGGCGCAGGCGCGGCTCGACGCCGGGAACATGGACGACACCTTCGGCGGCTCGAACCGGCTGCTGTCGGATTCCCTGCTGGGGGGCCAGCTGGCGCGCGGCCGCGGCGCGCTGTCGGGCCAGTTGCACGACCAGGGCTTTCAGGCAGGCTCCAACCTGGCGAACCTCGACGCCGATCGTCGCCAGCAGGCGCAGCTGGCCAATATGGCGGCGTACAATCAGGCGCGGCAGTTCAACGCGACCCAACAGCAGACCGCGGGACGGGACCTGGTCGACGCGGCGAATGCGCAGAACCAGGCCTCGGTGAACGACATCAACACCCAGGCTGCGATCGGCGATATTCTTCGACAGATCCAGCAGCAGCAGGCGGCTGCGCCGCTGAGCACGATGTCGTCGCTTGCCGGCGCCTATGGCGGCCTGCCGCTGTCGCTGCTGCACGGGGAGGTTGTAGACGGTACGACGAAGCAGACAGGCAGTCTGCTGGATGCGCTCAGCCAAATTCTGAACGTCAGTCTTACTCGGTCGATCTAGATCGAGGCGCTCGCGCTGGCGTTGGCGCGCCGAGGCCGGCGACTGCCGGCTCTTCCTTTTATCCGAAAGTCAGACCCGATGGACGCATCCGCCTGGATCGCACTGGCCTCGCTCGCAGTCGTGATCTTCGTGCAAGCCGGCGCGATCGCCTTCGTGCTGGGCGGCCTGTTCCGCGACGTAAAGACGCTGCGCGAACAGGCGAGCGACGGCGATTGCCGCAAGGAGTTGGCGGTCCTCAACACCCGCTTCGCGGCCATGGAAGAACTGGTCAAAGAACTCGGCCACGATATCAAGAACCTGCTGACCGGCCGGGTCGTCCTCGGTCGGCGTGTGCGCGCGGAGCAGGAGTAAGCGCCTCGACCTTTCCCATCAGGTTATTGGATCACGTCGATGAGGCGCCGTACATTCAGCGTGCGGGCATCCCGAGACCACCGACTCTGCCCGATGGCTGACTGAGAGAGGGCCGACTTGAGAATTTCTGTCGCCGAAGCTGCGCGCGTCCTCGAGGAACGGGGCGTTCTAAAGCTGAGAAACGACCAATCCGAGCGGGTGATCCCGTTCGTTCGCGAGGTGCTAGGCCGCGATCTGCCGGCCGATCTCGAAGATTTCTACAGGGCGCACATCGACACCATCGACGGCAATCCCGCCCTCGTCCCCGTATGGAGTGAGTGGAGCGGTTGGCGGAATTGGGGCGAACGGATCAAGGCGTTGCTTGATGTCGATGCCGTTCCGCTGGTGTTGGAGGGGTGCGGGAATCTATTCGGGCTTGACCTGACTCCTGGCGAGCCGAACCCCGCAGTTTACCTCTTCGACCACGAGACCCAATTCGATAGGCCGGAGTATGCTGCGGGCTCTTCCCTCGGCGCTTTTCTGCTGCTGCTCGCTGACGAAGATCGCGCCTTCGATGAAGGATGGCCGGAAGGCTGGCAGCTTACGATTGACCCGGATCTCAACCTATGCCCGAGGGCGCGCGCGGTCTGGACATATACCTAACGGGGGCGAGCGGGCCGTCGCGCAGCAGGTAAAACTCTACCTCGAGGCGACAGGCAACAGGACGCGCCCAATTTACTATGATCCCAAGAGCTAGATGTGACGCGCAGACCATACGCCAAAATTCTTGATACGGCGCTCAAGCCGTTTGGATTCGCCCGCAAGGGCTTGGACTGGATGCGCGTTCGAGGCGATCTGGAAGAAACCGTAAACCTCCAGCCGAGCTGGCTCGGCGGTCGGACCGTCAACCTTTATGTGAAGGACCTCGAGACGGAGAAGCTTTTCCTGGAGATTTTCGGTTCCGAAGGCGCAATCCGCATGCCGCCGATCTCCGCCAGGGTTGGTCAATTGATCGATAATCGCGATCATTGGTGGGGTGACGAGCCCAATGGTCCCGAGCGGATGGCGGAGTCGACCGTGCGATTTGGTTTGCCTTGGTTCGATAAGGCTCGAACCCCGGAGGAGCAGGCGGCGAACTGGTATGGCCGCTACAGAAAGGAAACGAGAAGCTATTATGTTCCGGGAATGATCGGTCTGGCCCTGACGCTCTATCGCATGGGGGAATTAGCAGAAGCCTGTCTTGTTCTGAACGCACCTGTACCAAGGACCGCCAATGCGGAGGGCGTGAGGAAAATCGCACGCGTGCGGGAGTGGCTGGGTTGCGCGCACCCGGACGCTAAGGCCGGCAGCGCCGGCTAACCTGATAACACACGATCGAGGCCGTCGACGTCCTTCCGCTCGGCGGCCGGGCGACGCGGGCGCAGTTCACTGCGGCGCGGCGGATCGTCAACGGCCAGGACCGCGCCAGCCTGATCGCCGACTACGCAATGCGCTTCCAGGACGTCCTGCTGGCCGGCGGCTGCGCCTGAGCTGGAGCGGCGACTTCGAACTTCCGCAGGAGATTTCCATGCCCAAGATGGCGACCGCCGTTCCCATCACGCTCGAGGTGCATCCCTTGGCGCCGGCGATCGATCCCGCCCAAATCGTCAGCAGCGTCGCGCAGGCGTCTCGGGCGGGCTCGCGGACCCAGGCGCAGGTGTCGCTGGGACTGGGTCTCGCCGAGATCGTCGTCGGCGCCTTCCTGCGCAGGCCGGCGTGAGCGCCTTCGCCGAGCCGCTCGCCGTCCAGATTCTCGACGGCGAGCGGCAAGGGCGGGTCACCGCCCGACTGATCGAGCGGTTCAGCTACCGGCCCGCGGTCGTGGATGGCCAGGTGATCCGGGTTCCGAAGGGCTTCGTCACCGACTTCGCGTCGGTTCCCTGGGGGCTTTGGAACCTTGAGCCCCCTCTCGGCGACGCAGCCAAGGCGGCGGTGATCCATGACTATCTTTACGCGAGCCGCGGCCTGGGCGGGCGCTACAGCCGGGCGCAGGCGGACGGGATCTTCCGCGAGGCGCTGGGCGCGCTGGGCGTTCCGCTGTGGAAGCGGACCCTGCTCTGGGCGGCGGTCCGACTCGGAGGCGCTGGCGGATGGGGACGCTGAGCGGACTCAGTGGCCGGTGAGCGTCAAGCCGGCGCTGTCGGGCGGCGTGGCGTCGCCGCCGTTCAGCGGCTTCTGCATCCAGACGATGTCGACCCAGCGGCCATGCTTGAAGCCGACATTGCGGCCGACGCCAGCGGGCTCGAAGCCGAGGGCGCGATGGAGGCCGATCGAGGCGGCGTTGCGGGAATCGCCGATGACGGCGACGACCTGACGCAGGCCGATGGCTTCGCAGGCGTCGAGGACCGCCGAGAGCAGGGCGCGGCCCAGGCCGCGCCCGATCGCGTCGGGCGCGAGATAGATGCTGTCCTCGACGGTGTAGCGGTAGGCGGCGCGCGGACGGAAGGGGCCAGCGTAGGCATAGCCCAGCACTCTGTCGGCGTCCTCGGCGACCAGCCAGGGCAGGCCGTGTCCGACAACCGCCAGACGGCGCTGATCCATCTCGGCCGGCGAGGGCGGAACCTCCTCGAAGGTGCCAAAGCCGTGCAGGACGTTGTGGCCGTAGATGGCGGCGACCGCCTCGGCGTCGGTTTCGGTGGCGGGGCGGATCAGGGCGGCCATCAGGTCCGCCAGCCCTTGTTTATGGCCCAGATGGCGAAGGCGTAGTCGAGCGCGACCTCCTTCAGGAAATCAAAGCGGCCCGAGGCGCCGCCATGGCCGGCGTCCATGTTGATCTTCAAGAGAACCGGCGCGTCGCCGGTGGTGTGCTCACGCAGCTTTGCGACCCATTTCGCCGGCTCCCAATAGGTGACGCGCGGGTCAGAGAGGCCGCCGGTCGCGAGCACCGGCGGGTAGGCCTGCGGCTTCACCTGGTCGTAGGGGCTGTAGCCAGCGATGCGGTCGTAGGCCTCGGCGTCCTCGATAGGGTTGCCCCATTCCGGCCACTCAGGCGGGGTGAGGGGCAGGGTGGTGTCGCTCATGGTGTTGAGCACGTCGACAAAGGGGACCGCCGCGATGATCGCGCCCCACAGGTCCGATCGCAGGTTGGCGACCGCGCCCATCAGCATGCCGCCGGCCGAGCCGCCGTAGGCGGCGATGCGGCCTTTCTCGCCATAGCTCTCGGCGATCAGGTGTTCGGCGCAGGCGATGAAGTCGGTGAAGGTGTTGGTCTTGGCCTCGCGGCGCCCATCGAGAAACCAGCCCCAGCCCTTGTCCGAACCGCCGCGGATATGGGCCACGGCCCAGATCCAGCCGCGATCGACCAGGCTGAGGTTGCGGACTGAAAAGCTCGGCTCCATGGCGTGGCCGTAGGAGCCGTAGCCATAGAGCAGCAGCGGGGCCGACCGGTCGATCGGAGTGTCCTTGAGCTTGAGAACGGTGATTGGCACCTGCTGGCCGTCGGGAGCGGTGGCATAGAGGCGTTGGGCGACATAGCGCGCCGGGTCGTGGCCGGAGGGGACCGCCTGGGTCTTGCGCAGGGTGCGGGCGCGGCTCTCCAGGTCGTAGTCAAACCACTGCTTCGGCGTGGTCGGCGATTGGTAGACGAAGCGAGTGGTGGCAGTGTGGTACTCGTAGCCGCTTTCAAGATTTAGGGCGTAGGCTTCCTCGTCGAAGGCGATCTCGTGGGTGTCTCCGCCGCGCGCGGTGACGACCAGACGATCCAGCGCGTTCACGCGTTCGGCCCGGACGAGATGGCCGGCGTAGGCGGCAAAGCCGGTGACGTAGCGACCCGGCTGATGGGCGATCCAGTCGCGCCAGCTGGCCTTCGCCGGGACCACGGCGTCGGACACACAAAGCTTGAAGTCGACGGCGCCGTCGTCGTTGGTGCGGATCACCCAGCGGTCCGTCCAGTGGTCGAGCTCATATTTGACGCCGACGCGGCGCGGCTCGGCGACCACCGGCGCGGCGGTGGGCTCCGCCGCCGGAATGAGCCACAGTTCAGTGGTCTCCTGATTGCCGACGTGGATCAAGACGTGGCTGTGGTCGGCCGTGGTGCCGACACCGAGGAACATGCCGTCGTCGGCCTCCTCATAGACCAGCACGTCCTCGCCGCCGCGCGCAGGGCGGCGAAACACCTTGGCGGGTCGGGCGTTTTCGTCGCGCCAGATCCAGAAGAGGTGCTGGCTGTCGGGCGAAAAGGTGAAATCGCCATAGGCGCTCTCGGCCGGGGCGCCGACCTCCTGGCCCGAAGCCAGGTCTTTCACGCGAAGGGTGAAGTATTCTGAGCCCTGCTCGTCGGCTGCCCAGGCGAAGAGCGCGTGGTCCGGGCTGTGGCTGGCTGCGCCGACCTGGAAATAGGCCTTGCCCTTGGCCAGGGCGTCCTCATCGAGCAAAATCTCTTCGCCGTCGGCCGAGCCGCGCGGGCGGCGGGCGTGGATCGGATGCTCCGCGCCGATCACGTAGCGCGAATAATAGTCCCAGGGCCCATCCGGGGAGGGAACCGAGGCGTCGTCCTCCTTGATGCGCCCCTTCATCTCGGCGAAGAGCTCGGCCTGCAGGCCTTCGGTCGAGGCGAGCATCGCCTTGGTGTAGGCGTTCTCCGCTTCGAGGTGCTCGCGGACATCAGCGCGCAGGGCTTTGGGGTCGCGCAGAACCTGCTGCCAGTTCTCGTCCTTCATCCAGCCGTAGTCGTCCACGCGGATGCGGTCGAGCTGTTCGATCTGCCTGGGATCTTTGCGGGCGACGGGGGGAGCCGGAGAGGTCATGGCCGCCTAAATGCGCTGCGCGGCGCGCGGGCTCAAGACGCCGTGCTGGATTGAGCGAAAGGGGCCCTCCCAGGCGCCTTGCCGCGTCGCTTGGGCGCAACCTTCTCACGCGCTCTTTTCTTGGCGCGGACGACCGGGTCTGATCAACTCAAGGCACATCGAGATCGCGCGAAGACGCGAAGGGCTAGTTCTTGTTCAGTCGTCGGGGTTCCAAATGAACGCGGATCTCTCCGTCGAGCTGATGCACGCGACCGTCCAGCTGGAGCAACCGCTCGGCAACGGCACGCGCACGGTTGGCACGGGGTTTCTCATCTCGGATACGGCGCCCGACGGGCGGCCGCGGACGGTGCTGGTCACCGCCAACCATGTATTCCGGCAGATGCCGGGACAGGTCGCGCGCATCGGCTATCGCGTCGCCAATGCGGATGGCAGCTGGAGCTATTCGCCCCAGCCGCTGCAGATCCGGGACGCCGGCGGCCACGAGCTGTGGACCCATCATCCGGCGCGCGATGTCGCGGCGATCACAATCTCGGCCCCGGCGGAGTTCGCCAAGGCGGCGATCCCGAAGGACTATCTTGCCTCTGACGACACCTTCACGAAGTATCAGGTCGAGGCAGGGGACGAGTTGATGGCGCTGGGCTTCCCGCGCGGCCTGGCGGCCAATCAGGCGGGCTTCCCGATCCTGCGCGCCGGCCGGATCGCATCCTACCCGGTCGCGCCGGCGAAGATTTTCCCGACCTTCCTGCTCGACTTTTCGGTCTTCCCTGGCAATTCGGGCGGGCCGGTGTTCATGCACAGCGACGGGCGCCGCTCTCCCAGCGATCTCAGCCAATCGCCCCAGAACGTCGAATTCATCGCCGGCCTGCTGACCCAACAGGTTGAGCTCAACAACGAGCGGTTGGAAATCGGCATCGTCACCCATGCCAAATACATCCGCGAGACGATCGATCTCCTGGACAATCCAGCGGCCCCGGTGACCATCGCCGCCGGCGAGCCTGTGACCGGCGCCCGGGCGGCTTCCGCGGAGGAAGCGGCGACGCCCAACTGAGCGGCGTCGGGACTTCTCCGAGTCGAGCGCGGTCCACCGCAGACGACGGCGAGGCATCCAGTTAGATCGTCTCGGCGGGCGCGCTCGCACGCGTCTAAGGTTTTCCCACCGGATGCGGGCTTGCCGCTCGTAGGGCGATGGTCTTCACGGATCTCGTGCAGGAACGCCGGGAATGGCCTTGCCGGGGCCGAGAAGCATTGGGCGCGGTCTTCCTAAGGTCCGTCAAATGATCTTCGTTACATCTGACATAGGCTGACGCCTCTCAGCTTCCGACGCATACGGCGCGCGGTTACGCCGTTCACGTCTCATTGTTGGTGAAAGGTGCATTGGAAGTCAGCTTCTGCACGTGGTCTCGCTTTCTTGTGGCGACGGGTCAGGTGAATTCGGGCATAATAATCACTCTTCACCTTGTGCTTGGTCTCAGTTCCCGTTAGGACCCGCTACTGATAATGGGAATCGCGTCTGCGGCCTATCGTTCGCAGATCCAATGGAATGACAAGAATGGACGAGAAGTCGGAAGTCATCGAGATGACGGCGGATATTGTCTCCGCCTATGTCGGTAACAATACGGTCGCGGCGGGGGATCTGCCCGGCCTCATCCAGAGCGTTCACCGGGCGCTCGCCGGGGTGTCGACCGGCCAGGAAGCGCCGGAAGTCGCGCCGAAGGAGCCCGCGGTCCCGGTCCGTCGCTCGATCACCCCGGACTATCTGATTTGCCTTGAGGACGGCCGCAAGTTCAAGTCGCTGAAGCGGCACCTGCGGACGAAGTACAACATGAGCCCGGAAGAGTACCGGGCGAAGTGGAGCCTGCCCAAGGATTATCCCATGGTCGCTCCGAACTACGCCAAGGCGCGTTCGGACCTGGCCAAGCAGATGGGCCTGGGCCAAGGCGGCCGTCAGGCGCCACGCAAGAAACGCTAAGCGTCCCCAACACCGCCGCAACAGAAGACGCCCGCCGCATTGGCGGGCGTTTTTTTGTCGCGAGACAATCCGCAGCCGAGGAAATCACGTCTCCGCCACAATTTTAGCTTGCCGCCGATTCGTGCTTCGGGTGATAAACGAATCGTTATGATTCCAAGTGGTTGTTAAGGAATCTGAAGATGGCGGCGCAATCGGGGCCCCCGCCGCGGCGGCCCGAGCGCACGAAGAACTGTTCGCCTACTGGGCCTCCTTGCGAGCGGCTGGACGGCTGCCTGCACGGCGCGACCTCGACCCGGGCCAGTTCAAGCGCCATCTGCCGACGGTCAGCCTGGTCGACGTCCTCTATGAACCGCTCGATTTTCGCATGCGCCTCGCCGGGACCGGCCTTCATGGGGTCTATGGGCGGGAGATCACGGGCCGTCGGATCGGAGAGGTCTATTCCGGATCCGCCGTCGACTACTGGCGGTCAGAACTCGTGCAGGTGGTGGAGGAGAGACGTCCCTCGGTCGGCGCGCACAACCTCGCCTGGCGTGGCGCTTCGCATCTGTCGATCCTCTGGCTGCGCCTGCCGCTCGCCAGCAACGGCCGGGATGTCGACATGATCCTGGGCTTCGACGCCTTGATCGGCATGAGCCAGGGGGCGGCCACGGGGATCCGCGCCGCATAGGATCCGTCAGGCCGCCGCGTATTCGGCGTCGCGCCGGATGCGCGCGACCATCGAGGCCAGTCCATTGGAACGCTGGGCCGAAAGGGCGCCAGCCAGTCCGAGCTTTCCGAACGCCGCCTTGGCGTCGAAGGCGAGGATCTCCTCTGGCCGACGACCAGAATAGAGCCGGAGCAGGACGGCTATCAGGCCGCGAACGATATGAGCGTCGGAATCACCGCGGAACACCAGGTCGCCGTCGGACTGCGGCTGGGTCACCAGCCAGACCTGGCTTGCGCAGCCGCGCACCTTGTTGGCCTCGCTGCGCTCGGTCTCTGAGAGCGGGGCAAGTTCGCGGCCCAATTCGATGACGTAGCGATAGCGCTCCTCCCAATCCCCGAGCATGTCGAACTCGGCGGCCAGCTCTTCCAGGGTATCGTCGATCGCGCTCATGCACGTGGCGAGGTAAGCCCGCTCGGCGCGCGCTGCAATGGGGTTCACCCCATGGGCAGCAGGATGTGAGCGGAGAAGCCCTCGCCGCGGGCGGAAACCAGCTTCAGCCTGGCGCCCATCGCCCGACAGGTCAGGTCGCAGATCGCCAGGCCGAGGCCTGCGCCCTCGGCGTGGCGGATCAAGGCGTTTTCGCCCTGCTCGAAGGGGCGCAGGAGGCGCGGCAGATCCGCAGGGTCGACGCCGTCGCCATCGTTGGCGACGATGATCTCCAAAATGCCGTCGGCGGCGCTTGCGCTCACCGTGATGGCGCCGCCGTCTGGCGAGAAGGCCACGGCGTTCTGCAACAGGTTCGAAAGCACGCAGCGCAGCGACCGGCTGTCGAACCGGGCCTCGAGATCCCCGCAGGCGGTGACCTGAAAACGAAGTTGTTGCGCAGCCAGCCTCGCGTGCAAGCCATCGGCCAAGGTCTCGAAAATCGGCGCGAGTGGTTCTAGCTGGATATCGAACTCGACGTCGCCGGTCTGCAGCCGGGCGATCTCCACCACCTGGTTGACAAGTTTCAGCAGCTTTTCCCCGCTGCTGTGTATGATCTCGGCGTATTGGCGATATTGTTCGGCGCCTAGCGGCCCATAGAGCTCGGTCGCGAGAATCTCGGAAAAGCCGAGTATAGAATTCAGCGGTGTGCGTAGCTCGTGGGAAACGACTCGCAGGAGGGATCGATCAGAAGCTTCGCGCGCGCGCCGAGGGCCGGTGGAGGCGATGGGCGTCGTCGCGTTGTCTTGGCGGACGGCAGGAGGCATTTCGGGCGCGGCGCCTTGCAGTTCGGGAGCAGCAGCGTCCGCCAGCGCGCTTACGATTTCGTTTCGCTTGTCACGTTTGTACAGGTTCGAGTCGCTTGTGGGGCGAGTGGTCTTAACCGGACTCACCTCAGGCGTTAGGCTGGTCCCAAGGAGGATCAAAACGGGTGCCAAAGCCTTGACCGCCATTCGCCGCTCGCGGCGGCCGCCGTTGAAGTCCGGGCGACGCCTTGTCGGGGCCGGCTTTGCCGTCGGCTGGCATCTGGCCTGGTCGGCCGGCGTCGCCCTGACGGCAGCGGGGCTGGTGGTCACGGGCCGGCTAGCTGCGGGGCCGGAGCTTGCGCCGCTGGCGGTGGGATTGGCTGCGGGGCTCGCTGGCTCGGTACTGGCCGGCGCGGGTGGGCGCGCCCGCCCAGCGGCTCTGCTGATCTGGACGCTGGCGGTGATCGCCGCGCTTCTGATGACCGGCGGCGCCTCGGGACCGCTGGCTGTCTGGTGCCTGGCGCCCCTGGCCGCCGCGGCCGCATTCCGCAGCCCCGACCTGCTGCCGTTGGGGGCGGCGGGCGCTCTGGCCGCCGCTGCCGTGACGGCGTTGAGCTCCGCCCTCCTGCCGTTGCCCCCGCCGCCGGCTGCCGCCGCCGTCTGGCTGAGCCTGGCGGCCCTATGCGGCGTTTCGCTCGCGTTGGGCGTGGCGCTGGTCGTATTGTTCGCCGAAGCGACACGCGAGCGCCGCACCCGCGACGACATCGAGACCGGCATGCTCGAGGTTCTCGAAAACCAGCCACAACTGCTGCTGGACCTCTATCCCGGCGGACGCATCCTCGAGGCGTTCGGCCAGCCGCCGCCTGGCTGGCGAACGCGTGACCTGCTCGACCGCAATCTTGGCGACCTGGCCAATGCCGACGACCGCTCGAGAGTGCAAGGCGCCCTGCACCGAGCGGCGAGGGAAGGGTCGGCGACCGCCGCCTTCCGCCCGGCGCACGACGCCGAGGGCTGGTGGGAGCTGTCGCTGCGGCGGATGAGCCCTATCCGTATTGTCGGGGCGGTGCGTGACGGACGCGCCCAACGCGCGCGCGAAGCCGAACTTGAAGCCGCACGCGTCGCCGCGGAACAGCAGAACGCCGGCAAGAGCCGATTCCTCGCCAACATGAGCCACGAGCTGCGCACGCCGCTCATTGCGATCATGGGCTTCTCCGACATCATGCGGCAGCGCTTGTTCGGCCCGATTTCGGACCGTTATGCGGACTACGCTGACCTGATCCACGAATCCGGCGCGCACCTGCTCGAGCTGATCAATGACGTGCTGGACATGTCAAAGATCGAGGCGGACCGCTTCGAATTGGTGCGAGAGGCCTTCGACGCGCGCGAGGCCATCGCGGCGGCCTTGCGGCTGATGCGCGGCCAGGCCGACCGGGCGGGCGTCAGTCTGCGCGGGGTTCTGCCGTCGGATTCCCTGCCCGCGCTCGCCGACCGCCGGGCCGTGAAGCAGATCGCGCTCAATCTGCTGTCGAATGCGCTGAAGTTCACGCCGCGCGAGGGCGCCGTGACGCTGACACTGCAGGCCGCGGGCGATACGTTGGAACTCGTGGTGGCCGATACCGGCGTCGGCATCGCTCCGGACGACCTGGAGCGGCTCGGGCGGCCATTCGAGCAGGCCGGCGACGCAAGTCAGAAGGCGGCCGGGTCGGGGCTGGGGCTCTCGCTTGTGCGGGCCTTCGCCCAATTGCACGGTGGCGAGATGTGCATCGAGAGCACGTTGGGCGAAGGCGCGACGGTGATCGTCCGGATGCCGGTGCTGAGCGAGATGGCCGTGGCGCCGGAGGTCGCGCCGATCGCCGCCCAGGCCTGAGCCGGCATCGCGCGCCACTCAGCGGCTGGCGAGACCGAGAAAGGCTCGACCGGCGGCGAAGTCTCCGACTTCGACATAGGCGCGCCGGACGACGTCGCCGGGAAACAGGTACTCGATGGCGACGGCCTCGCGCGGGTCCAGGCTGGCGAGTTCGAAGGCGGCCTGAGCCGGAAAGCGGAAGGCCCAGCCGGTCTTCGCGTCCTTGGGCAGGAGGTCCGATCCGGCCGTGCTGCGCGCCTCGGCGGCATAGATCCGCAGCGCGCTTCGCGGCGGCAGTCGACGCGCCAGCGGCAGCCCTTGACCGGAGCCGCCGTCGAGATAGGGGCCGATGCTTCGAGTGCCGTCGCGCATCAGCAGCCGCGCGCTGTACGGCGCCTGGCCGTCGACGAATTGGGCGACGGCGATGAGGACGCCCGGCGTCTGCCGGCCAGCAAGGCCGAAGGTCATGCGGTCGGGGCCGAAACGGACGTCCTGAGCCAGGCGCCAGCGGATCACGCCCAACCCGGTTCGGTCGGCACGCCAGTCCGCCACCTCGCCGGGATAGTCGATGCGCTGCGTGCGCGCGTAGCCGGCGAAGGCGTTGCGTACGCGCCCGGCCGCGGCTGCGAGGTCCGGGGAGGCGCAGTCCGCCGCCGACGCGCTGGCGCGAGCCCTTTCCTCGACCGAGCGTAAAGCGTCCGGAGCGACGCCGCCTCGCCGCGCCGCGCCGCGAGCTTGCACCTGGGCGGCCGCCAGCGCCGCCGCCACCTCAGGCGTGAACAGGCGGCATCGCTCGTCGGCCACGGTCATCACCGTGCGCTCGTAGACGAGGTCGAGGATCTGCGCTTGCGCGCAGCCCGGCGCTGCGGCCAAGACCGCGCCCAACAACCCCATCCACCGAGACGCCGGCCGCGCTTTGCGCGTGCTCGTCATACGTCGTCTTTCTTCTGGTCCTCGCGGGCCTTGGTCGCAACCTAGGCTCCGGCTTGTTGCCGTTCGGTTAGCGCATGAGCGCGCCGGGCAGGTGACAGGAGGCGCCGGTCGGGCGCACTCTGTCCGCGCATGTTGCTGCAAACAGATCTTTGGGTGGGCGCCCTGATCCGCCGGGCGCAGTTGGGCGGCGCCTTTCCGATCGTCGCTCGCAAAGGCGATGCGCGGGCCGGTGCGGTCCTGGTGAAGGTGGTCAACCGCAGCGATGGAACCGCCCGCCTTTACGCCGAAGCCACGCGGATGGAAGGCGAGCCGGTCTGGATGCAGCCGGCGAAATCGGACCAGGAGCCGGAGCTCGATCGCTATATCGAGCGGGCGGCCCGCATCGACCCGGATATCTGGGTGGTGGAGATCGAGGATCGCCTGGGCCGCCACTTCCTCACCGAACCGGTCGAACCGGCCTGAAGTCCTGGCCGGTAAGGTCGCCTACGGGAACGGACGGGCGGCCTCGCGAATTCGCAGGCCATGCACCTCGACGATCTGCCCGTGCCTCTGGACCTCGCCCCCATGGAAGCCCGGCTGGTGGACGAGATCCCTGGGGACGCCGGCTGGCGCTTCGAACCGAAATGGGACGGCTTCCGCTGCCTGGCTTTCCGGGCGGGCGAGGAGGTGGCGCTCAAGGCCAAGTCCGGCAAGCCGCTCGCCCGCTACTTCCCCGACATCGTTGCAGCGATCAAGGCCCTGCCGGTGCAGCGCTTCGTCGTCGACGGCGAACTGACCATCGCGGTGAATGGAGAGCTGTCCTTCGACGCGCTGCAGGCTCGGCTCCATCCGGCCGAAAGCCGCGTTCGCAAGCTGGCGGCCGAACACCCGGCATGTTTCGTCCTCTTCGACTGCCTGCTGGACGGCAAGGGCAGGTCGCTGATCGAAGCCCCCTGCACGCGCCGTCGCCAGGAACTGGAGGCGCTCTACGGCCACTTCGGACGTCCTGCGGCCCTGCGGCTCTCACCCGTAGCCGCGGATAGGAAGACGGCCTGCGACTGGCTGTCCGAGGTCGGCGCGGAGCTGGACGGCGTGATCGCCAAACGCCTCGATGACCCCTACCTGCCGGGTGAGCGCGTCATGCTGAAGATCAAGCGCATGCGCACGGCCGACTGCGTGGTCGGCGGCTTTCGATACGCGCAGGACGGCGACGGCGTGGGCTCGCTGTTGCTTGGACTCTATGACGAGGCGGGGCGGTTGAACCACGTCGGGTTCACCTCCACCATCTCGGATGCCGAGCGCGGTGAACTAACCCGCAGGCTGGAGGCGCTTGCGGGCGGAGAGGGCTTCACCGGCGCCGCGCCCGGC
>Ga0105248_10002855_pt1 | contig 19175 bp, 17 predicted proteins | sample KBSS34metaG_FD_81524 | JGI IMG/M metagenome (GOLD analysis project Ga0105248, IMG submission 81524) | Switchgrass rhizosphere microbial communities from Kellogg Biological Station, Michigan, USA - KBS S3-4 metaG | ecosystem: Host-associated > Plants > Roots > Rhizosphere > Soil | place...
CCCGCGCACAAGGTGCGTGTGGACGGCTTCTGGATCGACACCCACCCGGTGACGAACGCGCAGTTCCGCGACTTCGTCGAGGCCACCGGCCATGTGACCGATGCGCAGCGCAGCGCCGACCCGGCGCAGTACCCGGGCGCCATTCCCGAGCTGCTCGCTCCCTCCTCGGTCGTGTTCGTGAAGACGCGCGGCCCGGTGAACCTTTCGGACCCCTACCAGTGGTGGACCTACCTGCGCGGCGCCGACTGGATGCATCCGCGCGGACCGGGCAGCTCGCTGCAGGGCCTGTGGAAGCACCCGGTCGTGCATGTGAGCTTCGCGGACGCGCAGGCCTATGCGGCCTGGGCCGGCAAGCAGCTGCCCACCGAGGCCGAGTGGGAGTACGCGGCGCGCGGCGGGCTCGACGGCGCGGCCTATGTCTGGGGCGAGGAGTACATGCCCGGCGGCAAGCCCATGGCCAACACCTGGCAGGGCGAGTTCCCCTGGCAGAACCTGGCCGAGGACGGCTACGAATGGACCTCGCCGGTCGGCAGCTTCCCGCCCAACGGCTACGGCCTCTACGACATGGCCGGCAATGTGTGGGAGTGGACGCTGGACTGGTACCAGGAGCACGCAAAGATCGAGCACCCGTGCTGCACCCTCGCCAACCCGCGCGGCGGCGCGGCCGATTCGAGCTTCGATCCGCGCCAGCCGGACGTGCGCATTGCGCGCAAGGTCATGAAGGGCGGCTCGCACCTGTGTGCGCCCAACTACTGCCGTCGCTATCGGCCTGCCGCGCGAATGGCGCAGCCGGTGGACACCTCTACGTCGCATCTGGGCTTCCGGTGCGTGTACCGCGGCGATGCGCCGCCGCGTGGCTGAAAGTGCGAGAAGGATGGAATCGCTCGAGAACGCCCTCATCGTCGGGTCAGAGCTGGCGGCGCTCCTGATCGAGGCCATGGCCCTCATCGTGATCGCGGCGGGCTCCATCGAGGCCTTCGCGGCCTCCGTCATCGCCTTCTTCCACCGCACCATCGCCGACCGCAAGTCGCTCATCTGGCTGCGCTATTCGCGCTGGCTCATCGCCGGGCTCACCTTCCAGCTCGCCGCCGACATCATCCGCTCGGCCATCTCGCCCTCCTGGGACGACATCGGCAAGCTCGGCGCGGTGGCGGTGATCCGCACCGTCCTCAACTACTTCCTCGAGCGCGACCTGCACGAGCGCATCGAGGAGGTGGAAGCGCCGTCCGCGACGCCTTTGCGCTGAAGGCCGACGAGAGGCGCGCCCACCCCTGCCGCGGGCACGGTCTTCCTGGGTAGAGGCACGGGATCTGCTGGGGCACCCAAAGAGGGAGTAGCCAAAGGGGGGGCAAGGCCCGACATTCACGATTTGCCGACCTCGACGGGAGGCCCCAATTGCTCGACCGTACCGCCGCCCACTGGGGAGAACACTACTTCTCCCAAAGCTTCAACAGGCAGGAATGGCAGGCGCACCCGCTCTCCATCCAGCGCCAGTACGAACTGCAGGGTCACCAGATGCGCGAGGGCTGGTTCGCGACGCGCTACCTGCACGGGCGCCCGGCACGACGCGCGGCGAGCTTCGGGGCCGGGCGGGCCGAGACCGAGATCGCGATGCTGGAGATCGGCGCGGTCGAGCACTTCGACCTCTACGACGTGAGTCCCGTAGGCATCGAGTACGCGAAGGAGTGCGCCAGCAAGAAGGGCTTCGGCGATCGCGTCACCTGCCATGTGGGACCGGTGATGGAGGCGCACATTCCCGAGGGGACCTACGACCTCGCGATGTTCGTCGCCTCGCTGCACCACATGGAGCCGCTCGCCGACACGCTGCGCTTTGCGAACCGCGTCATCAAGGACGACGGCTTCATCTGGTGTGCCAACGAATACATCGGACCGGACCGGTTCAACTATCCGGAGCGCCACGCGGCCATCGCCAAGTGCTTCTTCCACGAGCTGCCCGCCACACTGCGCAGCAAGTGGCACGAGCATCTGCCGCTGCCCACGCCGCAGGAGGTGGCGAGCGTCGATCCGACCGAGGCGCCCTGCTCCTCGCTGATCGAGCCGACGATGCGGCGCATGTTCCCGCGCCTGGAGATGACGCCGCTGTATGGCGGCTTCGCATTCATCGTGTTCTGGGGCCTCAACCACGATGCGCTCTATGAGACACCGGAGGGGGCGGAGCTGGTGCGATTCATCCTGTGCATGGACAAGGCCCTGGGCGACTCGGGCGTGCTGCCGAGCTACTTCGCGCACATCGTGGCGAGGAAGACGACGCGCTGGCAGGAGCGCGCGATCCAGCTCGGCATCGACCCGCAAGGCGCGCTCGTGCGACGCACGCTGCGGCTCAAGGACACCCTCACGCACTCGCGCGACGCGGCCCGACGCCTGGCACGATGAAGAAGCAGAAGGACAACAGCCTCGAAGGCTTGCGGGGCATCGCAAGCCTGGTCGTGGTGATCGGCCACTTCATCTTCGTGTTCCTGCCTTACCTGGCGACGCTGTACTACCCGGCGGCGGGCGCCGCGCCGCGCAACCGCTTCGAGGCCGTGCTCGCCTACCCGCCGTTCTCGCTGCTGTTCAGCGCCGAGGCGGCGGTGTGCGTCTTCTTCGTGATGAGCGGGTATGTGCTCACGACGAAGTACTTCTCCACCGGGGATGTCGCTGCAGTGCAGTCGGCCGCGGCCAAGCGCTACGTTCGGCTGGCGCTGCCCAGCTTCGCGTCGGTCGCGCTGGCCTGGTGCCTGTGGCGCACCGGCGCGATCCAGACCCAGCAGGCCGGTGCGATCGGCGTGGCGGGCTGGGTGCCGAGCTGGTATGTGGGTCCCTTCAGCGTGCTGTCGGTGTTCGTCGACGGCCTGATCGGGGCACCGCTGTTCTCGCGCACTGCGCTGAATCCGCCGCTATGGACGATCCAGGTCGAGCTCATCGGCTCGATCCTGCTGTTCTCGATGATGGCGCTGTTCGGCCGAAGGCCGCTGCTGCTCGCGGCGTGGTTCCTGTTCTTCTCGATCGTGCTGGGCTTCCAGAAGCCGAACGCGATGTTCTATCTCTCGTTCCTGGTCGGCGCGCTGCTGAACCCCGCGCGCGACTGGCTGCGCCGCCACGAGGCCCTGAGCGTCGTCATGGTGGCGCTGGGGCTCGTCGGCGTCGCCTACAACGAGTTCCACGCGTTCGCCGCGCTGCGCTCGGTGCCGCTTCCGAACTGGGCGCCCCTGGGCCCGGATTTCAACGAGAACCCGCGTCTCGTCTGGAACAGCATCGGCGCCATGCTCCTCGTGGGCGGCACGCTCGGCTCGCGCCACGTGGGAGCGGTGTTCGCCGCCCGCGTGCCGGTCTACCTCGGGAAGATCTCGTTCTCGATGTACGTGGTCCACATGCCCTTGCTGATGTCGGTGGGCCTGCGCGCGTCGGCCGTGTTCCAGTCCTTCGGCATCTCCTACGCCAACAGCGCGGCGCTCGCCTTCGTGGTCTACGTGGCCGCAGTCATCCTCGTGTCCGCCGTCTTCTACCGGCTCGTGGACGCTCCGTCGATGCGGCTGGCCGACCGCGTGGGCGCACGCCTGTGGCGCGCAGCGCCTGCGAAGGTCGAGGAGCGACAGGCGATCAGCGGGTGAGGCGAACGCGGCTGGCTACTCGAGCGTGAGCACCAGGCGCTTGCCGAGCACGGCTGGGTCAGGATGCGCGTTCGCCCTCGACCCGTTCCCCCCGAGCGAACATCTCGCGCGGCGTCGTGCCGAACACGCGGCGGAAGGCGGCGATGAAGGCCGAGGTGGAGGCGTAGCCCATGTCCAGCGCCACGCGCGTGACGCTCGCGCCGGTCTCCAGCGGGCCGAGCGACAGCAGCATGCGAAGGCGCAGTCTCCAGTCGCCGAACGAGAGGCCTGTCTCCTTGACGAAGAGCCGCGCGATCGAGCGCTCGGTGAGGCCCACCTCGCGGCCCCATTGGCCAAGCGTGCGGCCGTCGTCGGGAGCGGCCTGCAGTGCCGCGCACAGTCGCTGCAGCCGCGCGTCGCCGGGCATCGGCAGGTTGAACGCAACGCCATGCAGCGCGGCGATCTCGTCGAGCAGCACGCTCACGAGACGCCCCGCGGCGCCGTCCTCGTCGTAGTCCGGCCCGAGCGTGCTGGCGGCCTTGATGAGCTCGCGCGCCAGCGGCGTGACCTCCAGCACCTCACAGGCCTCGTCCTGGCGCGCGCACGCGCCGCGCTCGATGTAGAGGCTGCGCATCTCCGCGCGCGAGGACGTGGTGACCTGATGCTCCACGCCCGCGGGGATCCAGATCGCGCGCTGCGGCGGCGCGATGAAGCTGCCGCCGGCGGTGCGCACCGCAAGCACGCCGCTCAGCGCGTAGGACAGTTGCACCCAGTCGTGTCGATGCTCGGGCGCCCAGGAGCCCGAAGGCAGCGACTCGGCGCGCGAGAACACGCGCCTGGGCAGGCGCGCAAGCGACGGAATGGCGCGGCGGATCGAAGGATGTCCGTTTCGAGGCATGACGTTTCATTGTGGCGTTAGCCGGAAACGGGCATCCCGTCTATCTTGGCTTCCCATGAACGCTTCCCTCCTGCGCCTCGTGAAGGACTGGTTCCTGCTGGGCATGCTCGGCTCGGTGCTGCTGGCCTCGTTCGCGCCCGGGCTGGCGCGATCCGGCGGGGCGTTGCACCTGGACCGGATCACCAACCTGGGCATCCTCGTCGTGTTCTTCCTGCATGGCATGGGGCTGTCCAGCGAGAAGCTGCGCGCGGGCATCTCGCGCTGGCCGGTGCACCTGCTGGTGCAGCTCTTCACCTTCGTGGTCTTCCCCTGCCTGTGGCTCGCGCTGGACCTCACCGTGGGCACGCACGTCCCGCGCGATCTGATGCTGGGCTTCTTCTACCTGTGCGCCCTGCCCTCGACCATCTCCTCCTCGGTGGCGATGACCGCGGCGGCGCGCGGCAACGTGCCGGCGGCGATCTTCAACGCGACCCTCTCGACCTTCCTCGGCATCTTCCTCACGCCCCTGCTGATCGCGCTGCTGATCGGCCACGGCGGCGCGGGCCTGTCGATCACGGACGCAGTGCTCAACATCACCGGACTCCTGCTGCTGCCCTTCCTCGTCGGCCAGCTTCTGCGCCCGCGCCTGGGCGCATGGTTCGCCCGCTGGAAGCCGGTGACGAACGTGGTCGATCGCGTGGTGATCCTGCTGCTGGTGCTCAACTCCTTCAGCGACTCCGTGCACGACGGGCTGTGGAGCCGCCACGGCGCGGGGCTGATCTTCTCCACGGTGGCGGGCGCGGCGCTCATCCTCGCGTGCGTGCTCCTTGCGAGCCGCTGGGTCGCGCGCCGCTGCGGCTTCTCGGCCGAGGACGAGATCACGGCCGTCTTCTGCGCATCGAAGAAGACGCTCGCCTCGGGCGTGCCGATGGCCAAGCTGCTGTTCGGCGCGCACCCCGCGCTGGGCATCATCGTGCTGCCCATCATGGTCTATCACCAGCTCCAGCTCTTCACCTGCTCGGTGCTGGCTCAGCGCTACGCGCGCAGGCTGGCCTAGGGCATTGGCGCATCGCCCGTGGCGGGTGCGAGCTCCGCCACGACGTACTCGAGGAGCCTGCGAAGGCGCACGAGCGGCCTCAGGTCCTGGTGATAGCCGACGTACATCGCGCGACTCGGCGGCGGCTCGCCGAGGTCGGCGCGCACGAGGCCCGGCACCCGCTCGCCCAGCGCGATGGGCAGCACCGTCCAGCCGGCGCCCGCCGCGCACAGGGCCGCCTGCACCTCGCGGTTGTTGCTGCGCATCGCGACCTGCGCGCGGGGCAGCATGCGCTGCAGCCACTGAACGTCGGGCAGGTCGCCGAAGGCCGTGTCCATGGTGATGAGCGAGACGCCGCTGCCGTCGCCGGCGCGCGGCCTGCCCAGGCCGCGCGCGCCGTAGAGCGCGTAGTCGATGGTCATGAGCCGGCGCTGCACGATGTCGGCGTCCTCGAAAGGCTGGATGCGAAACACCAGGTCGGCCTCGCGACGCGCGAGGTTGAACAGGCGCGCATCGGTGACGAGTTCGATGCTCACGCGCGGATGCAGCTTCTGAAACCCGGCGAAGACCGGCGAGAGGACGTGCACGCCGAACCAGTCGGAGGACGAGGTGCGGATCAGCCCCTCCAGGTGCGTCTCCTGGCCCGCCAGCCGCCGCTCGAAGGCCAGCGCCTCCTCCTCCATGCGCTCGGCGTGTGCGAGCACGCTCGCGCCCTCGTCGGTGAGCACGAAGCCTTCGCTGCCGCGCTGAAAGAGCGACAAGCCCAGACGCGTCTCGAAAGCCTTGAGCCGCCGCCCGAGCGTCGGCTGCGTCTGTCCGATGGCGCGCGCCGCGCCGCCCAGCGAGCCCGCGCGGGCCACCGCGAGGAACACCTTCATGTCGTCCCAGTCCATGCGGCGCAGCATACGCAAACGCATGGGCGTCGTGCGAATTGGTTGGTTTGAATTCGAAAGTGCATGAACAAAACTGTGGGCCATTCATCCACCGATCCGGAGATTCAGATGACTTCCTCTCAAACGATGCGTGCCCTGTACGTCGAGCAGGCCGGCGGCGAGTTCGTGTCGCGCGCGGTCCCCGTGCCGACCGCGGGCCCGGGCCAGGTGCTGGTGCGCATCGAGGCCAGCGGCGTGAACCCGCTGGACACGAAGGTGCGTGCAGGCAAGGCGGAGCACGCGCGCCAGCCGCTGCCGGCGATCCTGGGCATGGATCTGGCAGGCACCGTCGTCGCGGTCGGTGAAGGCGTCACGCAGTTCCGGCCCGGCGACGAGGTCTACGGCATGGCTGGCGGCATCGGCGGTCTGCAGGGCACGCTCGCGGAGATGGCGGCGGTCGACGCACGCCTCATTGCAAAGAAGCCGAGCAACCTCAGCATGCGCGAGGCCGCGGCGCTGCCGCTGGCGATCATCACCGCGTGGGAGGGGTTGGTGGACCGCGCCAATGTTTCTGCGGGGCAGAGCGTGCTGGTGCACGGCGGGACCGGCGGCGTCGGCCACATCGCGGTGCAACTCGCCGTGGCGCGCGGCGCGCGCGTGGCCGCGACCGTGAGCGCGGAGCAGTTCGATCTCGCGAAGAGCTTCGGCGCAACGCCCATCGACTACCGCAGCTCGACGCTCGAGGACTACGTGGGTCGGCTCACCGACGGTGAAGGGTTCGACGTGGTCTACGACACCGTGGGCGGCGCAACCCTGGACGCCTCGTTCAAGGCGGCCCGCACCTACGGCGGGCATGTGCTGAGCATCCTCGGCTGGGGCACGCACAGTCTCGCCCCGTTGTCCTTCCGCGCCGCGACCTACTCGGGCGTGTTCACCCTCATGCCGATGATCACGGGCAAGGGGCGCGAACACCACGGCGAGATCCTGCGCGAGGCGGCCGGGCTCATCGAGGCCGGAAAGATCCGCCCGCTCGTGGACCCCGCGACCTTCACGCTGGACAACGCCATCGAGGCGCACCGGCTCGTGGAGTCGGGCAAGGCGCGCGGGAAGGTGGTGGTCGACGTCACCGCCGCGCAAGGGTTTCCGTCCTGATCTCGCGCGCAAGTCGATTCCAGAATCAGCCCGCCATCCACTGCACGAGGTGAGCGCATGCCCCGAGTCCACAGGCTGATTCCGTTGTTCGCCATGACCCTGTCGCTGCTTGCCGGCACGGCGTGGGCCTATCACGACGGGCCGCACCAGCATGGCGGCGTCGACCCGGGACAGGGGCTCGATCCGGGACTCGGCTCGCTTCACCATGCGGTGAGCACGCGCGAGCCCCAGGCGCAGGCGTACTTCGACCAGGGCCTGCGCCTCGTCTACGCCTTCAACCACGAGGGCGCGGTCGCGGCCTTCACGCGCGCCTCGCAGCTCGACCCGAACCTCGCCATGGCGCACTGGGGCATCGCGTATGCGCTGGGCCCCAACTACAACCTGCCGATGGCGCCCGAGGCCCATGCGCGCGCCTTCGAGGAAGTGCGCAAGGCGCAGGCCCTGCGCGACAAGGCGAGCCCGGCCGAGCGCGACTACATCGAGGCCCTCTCCAAGCGCTATTCCTCCGACCCGAAGGCCGACACCGGCGCGCTCAATCTCGCCTACGAGGACGCGATGGCGCAGCTCTCGCGCAAATACCCGAAGGACGTGGATGCGGCCGTGCTCTACGCAGAGAGCCTGATGGACCTGCGCCCGTGGAAGCTGTGGCGCCCGGACGGCACGCCCGAGGAGGGCACGACGCAGATCGTCGCGGTGCTCGAGCGCGCGCTGCGCCTGGACCCGAACCACCTGGGCGCGAACCACTACTACATCCACGCGATGGAGATGTCGCCCGACCCGGGCAAGGCACTGGCGAGCGCGCGCCGCCTCGAAGTGCTCGCGCCCTCGGCGGGGCACCTCATGCACATGCCCGCGCACATCTACATCCGAACCGGCGACTACATCTCCGCGGCCCGGGTGAACGAAGCCGCGGCGCTGGCCGACGAGAAGCTGCGCGCTGCCGGCGTGCAGTCGATGTACACGCTGGGCTATTACGGCCACAACCTGCACTTCCTCGCGGTGAGCTACGGCATGGCGGGGCAGTCGCGCCAGTCGGCCGATGCCGCGCGCAAGCTCGCCTCGCTCGTCGCGCCGCAGCTCAGGGAGATCCCCTTCCTCGACACGTTCTACGCCACGCCGGCGCAGGTGCTGGTGCTGTCCGAGCGCTGGGGCGAGATCCTCGCCCTCGAGGAGCCGCCGAGCGAGGCCCGCATCTCACTGACCATGCACCACTTCGCGCGTGCGCTGGCGCTTGCGGCCACGGGACACCCGGAAGAAGCGCAGGCCGAGCGCTCGCGCTTCGCCGAAGTGGCGGCCACGGCGCCGCAGGACGCGGGCTGGGGCAACAACAGCGCGCTCGACGTGCTGGCCGTGGCGGGCCCCTATCTCGACGGCCGGCTCGCATGGATGGCGCACGACCTCCCCGCGGCGGTTCGCTTCCTGCGCATCGCTGCCGCCGCCGAGGACAAGCTCGCCTACGACGAGCCCTCCAACTGGTATCTCGGCTCGCACTGGATGCTCGGCCGCGCGCTGCTGGACAGCGGCGACGCGAAGGGCGCCGAAGCCGCGTTCCGCGAGGACCTGAAGCGCAACATCCTGAGCGGCCGCTCGCTGTTCGGCCTGCGTTCGGCGCTCGTGGCGCAGGGACGCGCGCGCGAGGCCGCCGCGGTCGGCAAGCAGTTCGAGCTTGCATGGCGCAGCGCGGACATCCCCGCGGACCACTAGCTCAGAACGTGCTCCAGTCGCCGTCGTTGTCCGCCGCGGGAACCGTGGCCGCAAAGGCCGGCGTGGGCTTGACGGGTGCGGCCGGGGGAGCGGCGGGCGCGGGCGCCTTCGCGATGGGGCTCGGGCGCTTGAGCACGGGCGGCTGGGCCAAGGGTCTGCTCGCACGAGCGACGGGCAGCGCCGGTGCGCCCGCCAGGCGCGGCTCGACGTGCGCGGGCGCGGGCGTCCACGAGGTCGTGGCCTCCTCGCTCACGCGAAACCGTTGCACCGTCTGCGAGAGCTGCTGCGCCTGCGCCTTCAGGCTCTCGGCCGCGGCCGCGGACTGCTCGACCAGCGCCGCGTTCGATTGCGTCACCTGATCGAGCTGCGCGACGGCGGTGTTCACCTCGCCGATGCCCTGGCTCTGCTCCTGGGCCGCGTGGGTGATCTCGCCAATGATGTCCGACACGCGCTTCACCGAGGCCACCACCTCGTTCATCGTCTGGCCCGCGTCGGCCACGAGCTGCGAGCCCGCATCGACCTTCTCCACCGAGTCGCCGATGAGGGTCTTGATCTCCTTGGCGGCGGCGGCACTGCGCTGCGCGAGGCTGCGCACTTCGCTGGCCACGACCGCAAAGCCGCGGCCCTGCTCGCCCGCACGCGCGGCTTCCACCGCGGCGTTGAGCGCCAGGATGTTGGTCTGGAAGGCGATGCCGTCGATCACGCCCGTGATGTCGGCGATCTTCTTCGACGAGTCGTTGATGTCCTTCATCGTGGAGACGACGCGCTCCACCACCTCGCCGCCACGCACCGCGACCTCGGCCGCGCCGGTGGCGAGCTGGTCGGCGGTGCGCGCGTTCGCGGCCGAGTGCTGCACCGTGCCGTTCATCTGCTCGATCGAGGCCGCGGTCTGCTGCAGGCTCGACGCGGCTTCCTCGGTGCGCGAGGACAGGTCCACGTTGCCCGAGCTGATTTCGGAGGATGCGGTGTGGATGCTGTCCGTGGCCGAGCGCACCTGCACGACCAGCGTGCGCAGCGACTGTTGCATGCCCGAGAGCGACGCGAGCAGGCGGCCCGTCTCGTCGCGGTTGTGCGACTCGATGCGCTCGGTGAGGTCGAGCGCCGCGATGCGGTCGGCCGCCTGCACGGCGCGGCGGATGGGCTGCGTGATGCCGCGCGTGAGCCAGATGGAGAACGCGCCGCCGCACAGCAGCGCGATCAGGCCGAAGGCCATGAGCGCGACCTGCGCGTCTCGGTTGGCCGCCTGCACGGCGTCGGCGCCTTCGTCGATGTCGCGGCGCAGCAGCTCGGAGATCGTCTTCAGGTGCCCGAGGTATTCGTCCGCCGCGGCCAGGTACGGGTCCAGCAGTTTCGCGGCGCCTTCGGCATCGCCCTGCTTCTTCAGCTTGGAGAGCCGGTCGCGCACATCGACGTAGTTCTTGCGGATGGCCGGCAGCTGCGCGAGCACGCGCTTTTCCTCGTCCCGGGTGAGCATGGGCTCGATCTTGTCTTGCAGGCTCTGCGAGTACTGGGTGGAGGCGACGGCCTCCTTGGAGAAGAACTCGGCGAGCTTGGGATCGTCGCTGACCGCGATGGCCGTGGTGCGCTTCACCGCGACCGAGACGTTGCGATACCACTCGGACACGACGCGGTCGGTGGCCACCGAGCTGTCCACGAGCTGCTGGGTCTGGCGAGCCACGCGGTTGAGCGACCACGCGCCGTAGCCGCTGCCGCCGAGGGCGATCACGAGGGTGACGGCAAATCCGGCGCCGAGCCGGCGACCGAGCGAGCCGGTCGGTTGGGTTGATGCGGGCGAGTTCATGCTGAGGTCGCAATCCTTGGGCTGTGGGCGCGCTGGAGGCGCCGTCGGCTTCTTATCGGCCGCAGCGCACGCGGGCTTGAGCGCGCCTCATGCAGGGCTGCGCCCGCACTGCGTGACGGAGTTCGCATGCGGGCGGCTTGCGCCATCCTGGCGCGCGGGCACGCCCGATGCGGCCGGCGCGCTCGCATGGACACAATGCGCGGCACCCTCGAACCCGGATGCGATTCGCAACAGGAGCCCGCGATGAACCTACGACGCAACCGACTCGTGCGGCAATTGCAGGCCCGGCCCCGCCTTTTCATCGCCTCGGCGGTCGGGCTCCTCACGGGGTTTGCGATACCCGACAGCGTGGCCATGCACGGCGTCACCCGCGCGCTGATCGGCTGGAACGTGGCGCTGGCGCTCTACCTCGTGCTGGCCGGGGTGATGATGGCCCGCTCCTCGCACGACCGCATGCGCCATCGCGCGCGGCTGCAGGACGAGGGCCAGTGGGTGGTTCTGACCCTGGTGATGGTGGCGGCCATCGCCAGCCTCTTCGCCGTGGCGGGGCAGCTCTCGGTGGCCAAGGACGCGCGCGGCGCGCTCAAGGCCGCGCATGTCGGGCTGGGCGCCGTCAACGTGCTGCTGTCCTGGGCCTTCACCCACACCATGATGGCCCTGCACTATGCGCACGACTACTACTCCAACACCTGTCGCGGCCGCCCGGGCGGACTGCAGTTCCCCGACGACGATGCGCCCGACTACGGCGACTTCGTCTACTTCTCCGCCGTGATCGGCACCTCCGGACAGACGGCGGACGTGTCCTTCACCTCCAAGGAGATGCGCCGCGCCGGCACGGTGCACTGCGTGATCGCGTTCCTCTTCAACACGACCGTGCTGGCGCTGTCGATCAACATCGCCTCCGGGCTCATCTGAGGGTCGCGCGCGCATGGCCACCCCCGACACCTCCAACGCGCACCGCGAGGCGACCCCGCCCGAAGGCGGCCTCAACGGCCTGACCCGCCGGCTCGGGCCGGGCCTCATCACCGGCGCTGCCGACGACGACCCGAGCGGCATCGCCACCTACTCGCAGGCGGGCTCGCAGTTCCGCTTCGGGCTCGTGTGGACGCTGCTGCTCACCACGCCGCTGATGATCGGCATCCAGATGCTCTCGGCGCGCATCGGCTGGGTCACCGGCACCGGACTCGCCGCGAACATCGCGCGCACCTGTCCGCGCTGGCTCACCCTGGTGCTCGTGGGCCTGCTCGTCGTGGCCAACACCATCAACATCGCCGCTGACGTGGGCGCCATGGCCGAGGCGGCGCGGCTGCTCACGGGTGGCCCGCACATGCCCTACGTCGTCGGCTTCGGCACGGCGTGCGTGCTCGGGCAGATCTTCTTCTCCTACGAGAGGTCGGTGCGCGTGCTGAAGTGGCTCACGCTCGCCCTCTTCGCATACGTCGCGGTGGTGCTGTCGGTGCAGGTGCCCTGGCGCGACGTCACCGTGCAGACGCTCACCCCCTGGGCCCACTACCCAAAGGGCGTGCCGCTGTCCGCCTACGCCAGCATGGTGGTGGCGGTGCTTGGGACGACCATCAGCCCCTATCTCTTCTTCTGGCAGGCCTCGCAGGAAGTCGAGGACAACAACCGCCGTCCCGGCGCCGCGCAGCTGCGCACCCACCCGGAGTACGCGGCCGAGCACCTCCTGCGCATCAAGCTGGACACCTATGTCGGCATGGTGTTCTCGAATGTGATTGCGCTGTGCATCGTGATCGCCACTGCTGTGACGCTCAACCTCAACGGCGTCACCAACATCCAGACCTCCTCGCAGGCCGCGCAGGCGCTGCGCCCGGTGGCCGGCGAGTTCGCGTTCGCGCTCTTCGCGCTGGGCATCGTGGGCACCGGGCTGCTCGCCGTGCCGGTGCTCGCGGGCTCGGCCGCGTATGCGGTGAGCGAGGTGTTCGGCTGGCGGCGCGGACTCTCGCGCGGGTTTCGCAGCGCGCGCGGCTTCTATCTGATCATCGTCGCGGCCACCGGCATCGGCACCGCGATGAGCGTCTTCGAGCTCGACCCCATCCGTGCGCTGATCTGGAGCGCGATGGTCAACGGCGTCATCTCGGTGCCCATCATGGTGGTCATGATGTGGATCGGCCAGTCGCGCCGGCTCATGGGGCCGCACACCATCTCGCGGCGCCACCGCGTGCTCGGCTGGACAGCGACGCTCGTGATGGCGCTGGCCGTCATCTTCATGCTGTTGACGCAGTGAACGACGAATGAACCCCGCAGCACGCTTCATCTTCCCGGCGATGTGGATCGCCTGGGCGCTGTACTGGTGGGCCTCGTCGCTGGGCGTGAAGGCGGTGGTGCGCCGGGAGTCGATCGCCTCGCGGGCGCTGCACATCGTGCCGCTCATGCTCGCGGTCACGCTGATGATGCTGCCCCACGAGCGCTTCGCCGCGCTGCGCCTGGGCTTCCTGACCGGGGGAGCGCGCGCGTCCTGGGCGTTCTGGCTGGGCGCGGCGCTCACGCTCGCGGGCCTGCTCTTCACCGTCTGGGCACGCGTGCATCTGGCGGGCAACTGGAGCGGCACCGTGACCCTCAAGGACGGGCACGAGCTTGTCACGACGGGGCCCTATCGCCTCGTGCGCCATCCCATCTACACCGGCCTCCTGCTGGCCTTCCTCGCCAGCGCGCTGGCGCTGGGCGAATGGCGCGGCGTGCTGGCCTTCGCCATCGTCGCGGCCGCGCTGTGGCGAAAGCTGCGGCTGGAGGAGCGCTGGATGCGCGAGGCCTTCGGCGAGACCTACGAGCGCTATTGCGAGCGGGTGCCGGCGCTCGTACCCTTCGCTCGATGAACCCGCGCCTGAACCCACGCCCGAACCCGCGTGTGTGGCAGCTCTCGCGCCGCCGGCGCTTCATGGCGCGCATCCATCACTGCGGTCCTCCGATGAGCGAATCCCGATTCGCTCATCGCCACCCACTGGAGGACCCATGTTCTCGAACCGGATTCACCCCTTCCGCCCAAGGCTGCTTGACGCACTGAAGGGCTATGACCGGCGCCGCCTGCTCGCCGACCTCGGCGCCGGCATCACGGTGGGCATCGTCGCGCTGCCGCTGGCGATGGCCTTTGCCATCGCATCGGGCGTCAATCCCGAGCAGGGCCTCTTCACCGCGATCGTCGCGGGCCTGCTCATCTCGGCGCTCGGCGGCTCCGCCGTGCAGATCGGCGGCCCGGCCGGGGCGTTCATCGTCATCGTCTACGGCATCGTCGAGCGCTACGGGCTCGCGAACCTGCTCATCGCGACATCGCTCGCCGGCGTGCTGCTCTTCCTGCTCGGTCTGTTCAGGCTCGGAGCGCTCGTGCGCTACATCCCGGTGAGCATCGTGATCGGCTTCACCAACGGCATCGCGGTGCTGATCGCGCTGTCGCAGCTGAAGGACCTGCTGGGGCTGAAGGTCGAGAAGATGCCGGCCGACTTCTTCACCCAGATCGGCGTCATCGCAGGGCACGTCGACAGCATCAATCCGATGGCGCTGGTCATCGGGCTCGCGTCGCTTGCGATCGTGGCGCTGTGGCCCAAGTCCTATGCGGCGCCGGCGCGCTCGGCGCTTGGGCGCCGCTTCGCCGCGGCATCGGTGATTCCGGGCACCATCGTCGCCCTCGTGCTTGCGACGCTGGCCAGCACCGCGCTGTCGCTGCCGGTCGAGACGATCGGCTCGCGCTTCGGCGGCATACCGCGCGCCCTGCCCTCGTTCGCCCTGCCCGAGTTCACCTGGGCCACGGTGAAGCAGCTCTTCATTCCCACGGTGACCATCGCGCTCCTGTGCGCGGTGGAGTCGCTGCTGTGCGCGCGCGTGGCCGACAACCTCCTCGACGCCCCTCGCCACGATCCGAACCAGGAGCTGATGGGACAGGGCATCGCGAACCTGCTCACTCCCTTCTTCGGCGGCATTCCGGCCACCGGCACGATCGCGCGAACGGTGACGAACGTGCGCGCGGGCGCCACCTCGCCCGTGGCTGGCGTGGTGCATGCGCTCACGCTCCTGGCCGTGATCCTCGCCGCCGCCCCGCTGGCCTCGCACATTCCGCTGGCGGCGCTGGCGGGCATCCTGCTCTTCGTGGCCTGGAACATGGGCGAGTGGCGCGAGTTCGCGCGGCTGCGCCGCTTCAGCCTGCCCTACCGCACGATCCTGCTGGGCACCTTCACGCTGACGGTGGTCTTCGATCTCACCGTGGCCGTGGAGACGGGGCTCGTGCTCGCATGCGTGTTCTTCGTCTACCGGATGGGCTCGCTGTTTCGCGTGCGGCCCAGCGCGGAGCAGGCGAGCCCGGGCGTGCAGAGCTTCGAGCTCTACGGCTCGCTCTTCTTCGGAGCCGTGCTTCGCATCGAGGAGCTCGACAGCGAGATCGCGCCCGGCACGCACACCGTGGTGCTGCGCGCGCGGCAGCTCATCTCCATGGACACCACGGGACTCGATGCCCTGATGCAACTGCGGCGTGCCCTGCTGCGACGCGGCGTGCGCCTCGTGCTGAGCGAGCTGAACGAGCAGCCGCTGTCGCTCGTGCGCCGCTCCGGCTTCGAGGCCGATCTGTGCGGCGCGCAATGACGCAATGAGAAAGAAGAAGGCGCCGAGCGGAGAACCGGTCGGCGCCCTGGCGCGCTTGGGGCCGAGAGGCCCCGCGCAATCACCGATCAGAACGTGTAGGTCAGGCCCAGCGTGACGGCGCGCACGTCGGCCTTGTCGCCCTGGAACTCGGCGCGGCTGAAGTCGGCGCCGAGGTCCATGCGAAGGTGCGGCGCGAACGCGTAGCTCGCGCCGAAGCCGAAGTAGGGCTCCGCATTCGTCTCGGACTCCGAGCCGCTGCCGAAGCCGACGAGGGAGGCGGAGATCTTGGTCTTCATCGAGATCACGCCCACGCGCGCGCCCAGCCCGAAGCCGCTGTTGCCGATCGGCGCATTGAAGGCCACGCCCAGGTGCGGGCCGCCCGACTCGATCTCCGACGACGCGCCGGGCGCCGAAGCGGTGGCCTTGCCGAAGGACATGTAGCCGCCCTCGACGGACAGGCCGTTGCCGAAGCCGTAGCCGGCGAAGAGCTTGTAGGCGGTGTCGGTCTTGTCGCAGTTCGAGGCGCCGAAGCAATCGACGTCGGCGTGGCCCTGGCCGATGGCGCCGCCCACGTAGATCTGCTGCGCCATGGCGGCGCCGGAGGAGAGGAGGGACGCGGCCGCAAAGGCGAGCGCGACTGCCTGTTTCTTCATGAGGTTCATTCCCAATTGATTTCCTGCTTCGCAGGCTTGCGAAGGGGCGCGAGTATCGCCGCGCCGCGTGACATGCGCACGGGCGCGATGTGTGATTGCGTTACAGGGCGCTGATCACGTCGCCAGCAGTGCGCACATGCGCGCGAGGTCCACGTTGCCGCCGCTGACGATGACACCCACGCGCTGCCCTTTCAGGCTGTCCTTCATCTGCCGAGCCGCAGCAAGGCCGAGGCAGCCGGTGGGCTCGACGACCATCTTCATGCGCGATGCGAAGAAGCGCATGCACTCGATGAGCTGCGCATCGGTGGCGGTCAGGATGTCGTCGACATCGCGCCGGATGATCTCGAAGGTGATCTCGCCCAGGTGCTGGGTCTGCGCGCCGTCGGCGATCGTCTGGGGGGTGTCGATGTGGACGATGGAGCCGCTGCGAAAGGACTGCTGGCCGTCGTTGCCGGCCTGCGGCTCGACGCCATAGAGCCGCGTCTTCGGCGAGAGCGCGCGCGTGGCGAGCGCACTGCCGGAGAGCAGCCCTCCCCCGCCGAGGCACACGAAGAGCGCGTCGAGGGCGCCGACCTCCTCGAAGAGCTCCTTCGCGGCCGTGCCCTGGCCGGCGATGACGTGCGCATGGTCATAGGGCGGGATCAGCGTCATGCCGCGCTCCTGCGCGAGCTTCGCGCCGATGGCCTCGCGGTCCTCGCTGTAGCGGTCGTAGAGGACGACCTGCCCGCCGTAGCCCTGCGTGGCGGCCACCTTCGCGGCCGGCGCGTCCTTGGGCATCACGATGGTCGCGGGCATGCCCAGCAGTCGCGCCGACAGCGCGATCGCCTGCGCGTGATTGCCGGAGGAGAAGGCCACGACGCCCGCCTTGCGCTGCTGCGCGTCGAATTGCGAGAGCGCGTTGAAGGCCCCTCGGAACTTGAACGCGCCCATGCGCTGGAAGTTCTCGCACTTGAAGAAGACCCGTGCGCCGATTTCCGCGTCGGCGGTGCGCGAGGTGAGCACCGGCGTGCGATGCGCATGGCCCTCGATGCGCCGCGCGGCTGCGGCGACGTCGTCGTAGGTGGGGGTGCTCGGCATGAGGCGGCTCCTTGACGTGCGGCTGCGGATTGTCGACGCCCTTGCGGGTAAGCACGCATGTGCTTTGCATGGTCATGGGATGGCCCTGCGGCCCGCTCGCCACTAGGCTTTCGACGAACGGCTCTTCGGAGGTGCAATGAACACGCATCGACCCACCGACCCACAGCGGCGCAGGCTCCTGGCCGCGGGCGCAGGCCTCGCGGTAGGCGCCGGCCTCGGCGGCTTCGGCCGCGCGGCGCTGGCACAGACCACGACCATGGAGCACGCCTTCGTCAATGGCCGGCGCAACATCGCCGTCTACCCCGAGAAGCGCCCGCTCATCGTGCTGAGCTCGCGCCCGCCCCAGCTCGAGACGCCCTGGGAGGTGTTCAACGAGGGCCTCATCACGCCGAACGATGCCTTCTACGTGCGCTATCACAACGCCGGCATCCCGACCGCCATCGACGGCGACAAGCACGTCATCCGCATCGGCGGGAATGCGGTGGGCAAGCCCTTCGAGATCACGATGAACGAGCTGCGCAGCCAGTTCAAGCCGATCGAGGTCGTGGCGGTCAACCAGTGCTCGGGCAACAGCCGCGCGCTCTTCAGCCCGCGCGTGACCGGCGGCCAGTGGGGCAACGGCGCGATGGGCAATGCGCGCTGGATGGGGGTGGCGCTGAAGGACGTCCTCGCCCGCGCGGAGCTCAAGGGCGCCGCGCGCCAGGTCACCTTCAACGGCCTGGACGACGGCCTCTTCGGCGGCGGCGACTTCGTCAAGGCGCTGGACATCCAGCACGCGATGGACGGAGAGGTGATGCTCGCCTACCAGATGAACGGCACGGACATCCCGCTGCTCAACGGCTACCCGGTGAAGCTCATCGTGCCGGGTTACTACGCCACCTACTGGGTCAAGCACCTGTCCGAGATCGAGGTGATCGACACCGTCTACGACGGCTTCTGGATGCGGCCGGCCTACCGCATCCCGGACAACGACTGCGCCTGCATCGAGCCCGGCACGACGCCCGCCGCGACGCGTCCGATCGGGCGGATGAACGTGCGCTCGTTCATCACCTCGCTGAGCGACGGGGCACGCGTGGCGGCGGGGCGCGAGAGCGTCGTGCGCGGCATCGCCTTCGACGGCGGCCAGGGCGTGCGCGAGGTCGCGTATTCGATCGACGGCGGGCAGGCCTGGCGCGCAGCGCGGCTGGGCCCCGAGCTCGGGCGCTATTCGTTCCGCGAGTTCGGCTTCAGCTTCACGCCCGAGCTGGGCAACCGCTACGACCTGCGCGTGCGCGCCTGGAACCGCTCGGGCCAGAGCCAGCCGATGGAGGCGCTGTGGCAGCCCCCGGGCTACATGCGCAACGTCGTGGAATCGGTGAAGGTCACTGCTGCGTGAGGAGGCCGCGATGAAATCCAGGCTGCTGCTTGCCGCGGGATGTGCCGCGGTCGCGTGCGTGTGCGCCGGCGTGGCCGCGGCGGGCTCCAAGAGCGTCACGATGCCGGCCGACGGCGTGCAGCTCAAGCCCAGCGCGCTGCCGGGCTACGCAAAGGCGCAGGCCCAATGCGTGGCCTGCCATTCGGCCGAATACATGCTCTACCAGCCGCCGAACGCGCCGCGCCCCTACTGGGACGCGATGGTCAAGCGCATGAAGACGGTATTCAAGGCGCCGATCGAGGACGCGGACATTCCGGTCATCGTGGACTACCTCGTGAAGACCTACGGCAACGAGCAGTGACATGACGACCCCTCGTCTCACGAGTACGTGAGCCGATCCCCCGAGGGGATGCGCGCGGGCCTTGGGGCGGCCCTGCGGACGCGCGCTGGAATGACGGCCCCTCGTCTCACG
>Ga0105248_10002863_pt1 | contig 19149 bp, 19 predicted proteins | sample KBSS34metaG_FD_81524 | JGI IMG/M metagenome (GOLD analysis project Ga0105248, IMG submission 81524) | Switchgrass rhizosphere microbial communities from Kellogg Biological Station, Michigan, USA - KBS S3-4 metaG | ecosystem: Host-associated > Plants > Roots > Rhizosphere > Soil | place...
CGATGGCGTACGGCAGGCGTCTCTTCGCGGCGCTGCCGCCGATGAAGCGCGTCGAGTCGGAAGACGAAGCGATCGCCTGGCTGGACGAGCTCGCGGCAGACAAGGTCGGCGGCTAGCGTCCGGCGCCGTTCACCAGAGCTGCCACCACGGCGTCTTGCGCCGGCCCATCAGGTCGACGTTCATCGTCGCGCTCGGGAAGTTGGTCTGCAAGACGCGCACCGCGTCGTCGCGCAGCTCGGTCATGCCGAGCTTGTCGTAGCTTTGCGCGAGGATGATGAGCGCTTCCTCGGTCGAGGGTGAGCGCTGGAATTCCTGCACCGCCTGCTGGGCGCGGTTGGCGGCGGCGACGTACGCACCGCGTCGCAGGTAATAGCGCGCCACGTGGACCTCGTACGCCGCCAGCGAGTTGACGATGTAGTTCATCCGCTGCCGCGCGTCCTCTGCGTAGGGCGACTGCGGGAACTGCTCGGTGAGCGCGCGAAACGACTGGTACGAGTCGCGCGATGCCTGCTGGTCGCGCTCGGAGAGGTCCTGGCTTGCGAGGCTGCCGAGGAGGCCGAGGTTGTCGTTGAAGTTGACGAGCCCCTGGAGGTAGTACGCGTAGTCGATCGCCGGGCTGGTCGGGTGCAGCTTGATGAAGCGCTCGAGTCCCGCCAGCGCCTGCGCCTTCTCGCCGCTCTTCCAGAGGTAGTACGCGCGCTCGATCTCGGCCTGCTGCGCGAGCATCGAGCCGGCGGCGCGGCCTTCGAGGCGCTCGAGCAGCTTGACCGCCTTCTCGTAGTTGCCCGCAGCGGCTTCCTCCTTCGCCTCGCTGTAGAGACGTTCCGGAGTCCAGCGCGAGGTGTCGTCGCGGCCGCCCGATTCGCAGCCGGCGAGCAGGGCGGCGGCGATCGAGATCGCCGACACTGCGATCCGCAGACGTGCGGACGTTCGATTCGTCGTCATCCAGCCAATCTTATATGGCCGACGCATCCCTTCCCGGACCCGGTGCGATCATCGCCGGCGAGGCCGATGGCGACGACGGCGACGACGCCGTCGTCGAGGAGCGCGTCGCGACGGTCGCCGCCGCGCAGCACGGCGAGCGGCTCGACAAGGCGATCGTCGCGTTCGTCGACGAGTTCTCGCGCAACCACCTGCAGCATCTGGTCCGCAGCGGCGACGTCGTCGTCGACGGCACGCCGGCGACGAGCCCGGCGCAGCGCGTTCGTGCCGGTCAACGCATCGCGGTTCGCCTGCATCCGACCGCCGAGAGTCGCGCCTACGTCGCCGAAGCGCTGTCGCTCGCGGTCGTCCACGAGGACCGCGACCTCCTCGTCCTCGACAAGGCGGCGGGGATGGTCGTTCATCCCGCGGCGGGCAACTGGACGGGGACGCTCCTCAACGCGCTGCTCGCGCGCGACCCGGCGAGCGCCGCGCTGCCGCGCGCCGGCATCGTCCATCGTCTCGACAAGGACACCTCGGGCCTGATGGTCGTCGGCCGCACGCTCGTCGCGGTGACCGCGCTCGTGCGCGCGATCGCCGCGCGTGAGGTGCAGCGCCGTTACCTCGCGATCGCGCACGGGACAGCACCCGGCGAGCGCTGGAGCGTCGACGCGCCGATCGGCCGCGATCCGCGGACCCGCACCAAGATGGCGGTCCTCGCCTCCGGCAAGCCGGCGCGGACCGACTTCGAGCGCATCGCCGAACGCGACCGCGCCGCGGCGTTGCGCTGCACCTTGCACAGCGGTCGCACCCACCAGATCCGCGTCCACCTCGCGCACGTCGGCATGCCGTTGGTCGGTGACCGTCTGTACGGTGGCGCGGCGGCGTTCGGCCTCGAACGACAGGCGCTGCACGCGAGCGAGCTCGCGTTCGCCCACCCGGTCTCGGGCAAGGCGATGGCGTTCCAATCCGAGCCGCCGAGCGACTTCGCTCACGCCTGGCGACAGGTCGTCGACTCCTGAGGCTTTCCGCAGGCATCCCGACAGCCGCTACAATCGGGCATTCCCTTTCGATGCGAGCGGCCCAGCGGCGCAAAACGCCCGGCCGGGCCGTCCGGCGAGACCATCGAGACGTGACCGCACCCGAGGGTGCAACCAACCAAGGCAGGAGTTCCTGCCAGACCCGCGGCGCATCCGGCGATGCGCCAAGAGCCGCCGCGATGCGGCCGACGAATTCATGACGACATGAAGACCCTGGATGCCAAGCGCGTCCTCGAGGCGGCGCTCATCTGCTCGAGCCAACCGATGGCGTTGCGCGAGATGAACGCGCTGTTCGCGGGCGAGGTCGGCAACGACACGCTGCGCACGCTCCTCGGCGAGCTCGCCGACGAGTGCAAGGACCGGGCGATCGAGCTGGTCGCGGTCGCGAGCGGCTGGCGCTACCAGAGCCGCGCCGAGATGGCGCCGTTCCTAGCCCGCCTCGACCCCGAGCGCGCCCCGCGCTATTCGCGCGCAGTGCTCGAGACGCTGGCGATCATCGCGTATCGGCAGCCGGTGACGCGCGGCGACATCGAGGACATCCGCGGCGTCGCTGTCGCGAGCTCGGTGATGAAGCAGCTCGAGGACCGCGGCTGGATCGAGGCGATCGGCTACCGCGAGGCGCCCGGCCGACCGGCGCTGCTCGCGACGACGAAGCAATTCCTCGACGACCTCGGCATCGCCTCGCTCGCGCAGCTGCCGATCCTCGACGGCGCCGACGGCGAGCCGATCGCGACGATCGTCGACGGCATCTCGCAAGGCTCGCTGTCGTTCGCCGAGTCTGTCGCCGACACCGCCGGCGATGAACCCTCTCCCGAAGCTCCCCCCGCCGCCCATCCCCCGGCCGACGCCGACGCCCTGGAACCGCACGCATGAACGCTCCAGCCGACCCATCGCAGTCCTTCGACACCGCCGACGCCGTCGAGTCCACGCCGGCATCGCCGAGCGCCGACGCTGCGGGCGCAGAGCCCGGCGCAGGCGCTGACGGCGCCGGCGCCGCGGCACCGCACGGCGAGCGCAGCGGCCGGCGTCGGAACCGCCGCGACCGCCGCCGCGGCGGCGATCGCAACGACGATCGCGGACCGCGCGCGCTGCCGCCCAACTTCGAAGGGCCGCTGCCGCGCGATCTGCAGCCGGTCGAGCCGGTCGAGGCGACGGAGGTCTTCGCGCAGGTGCTCTCCGGCGAGTTCGACGATGCCGTCGCCGAAGCAGGCGAGGCCGAAGCGCCCGAGGAAGACACCAGCAAACGCGTCCTCGCCCCCGAGCCCGATGCGCCGAAGCTCCACAAGGTGCTCGCGCAGGCCGGCATCGGCTCGCGGCGCGACATGGAAGAGCTGATCGCCGACGGCAAGATCACCGTCAACGGCGAGCCCGCGCACACCGGGCAGCGCGTCTCGTTCGGCGATCGCGTCGAGGTCAACGGCAAGCCGGTGCGCCTGCGCATCGTGCCGCCGCCGGCGCGGATCGTCGCGTACCACAAGCCGGCGGGCGAGATCGTCACCCACGACGACCCGCAGCACCGGCCGACGGTGTTTCGCCGCCTGCCGCGCCTGCAGCAGGGCAAGTGGCAGTCGGTCGGCAGGCTCGACATCAACACCGAGGGCCTTCTCCTCTTCACGACCTCGGGCGGTCTTGCCAACCAGCTGATGCATCCGCGCTTCGGCGTCGAGCGCGAGTACGCGGTGCGCGTCATGGGCGAGCTCGGTGAGGAGGCACGGGCGAAGCTGCTCGAGGGCGTCGAGATCGACGGCCAGCGCGCGGCGTTCAAGTCGATCGAGAACGGCGGCGGCGGCGAAGGCCTCAACCAGTGGTACCGCGTCGTCATCACCGAAGGCCGCAACCGCGAGGTGCGAAGGCTCTTCGACGCCGTCGGCCTCACCGTCAGCCGATTGATCCGGATCCGCTACGGCACCGTCGTCCTGCCGCACGGCCTCAGGCGCGGCGCCTGGGTCGAGCTCGACGACAACGACGTCCGCGCGATCCGACGCCTGGCGAGCGGCAACGCGAATGGCAATGCGACTGGCGAGCGCAGCGACGATCGCGGCGACGGCGCCGGCAAGCGGCGCGACGACCAGGCTCCGCGCGGCCGCGGCAACGATCGCCAGCGGCCGCCGCGGCGCGACGAGCAGCGCGTCGAGCCCCGTGCCGAGCAGCGTGTTCCCGCTGAGCGCGGCGAAGAGCGAGACGACGAGGAAGAAGACTTCGATCCGAGCCGGATCCCGAATCCGCTCCAGCAGACCTTCGACCATCGCTTCGTCCAGGGGCGGCGGATCGGTCCGAACAGCGGCTTCGGCGCGGGAGGCAGTGCACCGCGTGCGCCGGCCGGCAACAAGGGAGATCCCAAGCAGCCCGATCCGTTGCAGACCTCGGTCGGCTACATCGGTGCCGACGCCTTCCACCGCAAGAACCGCGGCCGCGGTGGCGGCGGTGGTGGCGGCTACGGCGGTGGCGGCCGGCGCGGCCGCTGACCGCACACGCAGTCGGGGGCGGTCGGCCCTCTACAATCGAAGGCTTTGCCCGAGGGCTCCGGAGAACAAGCCATGGCGGTGGAACGCACCCTTTCGATCATCAAGCCCGATGCGGTCGCGAAGAACGTCATCGGGCAGATCTACTCGCGCTTCGAAGCGGCGGGTCTGAAGATCGTCGCCGCGAAGATGATGCACCTGTCGCGCGGCGAGGCCGAGGCGTTCTACGCGGTCCACCGCGCGCGCCCGTTCTTCGGCGATCTCGTCTCGTTCATGATGTCCGGGCCGGTGATGGTCCAGGTCCTCGAAGGCGAGTCGGCGATCGCGAAGAACCGCGAGCTGATGGGCGCCACCGATCCGAAGAAGGCCGACCGCGGGACGATCCGCGCCGACTTCGCCGCGAGCATCGATGCCAACGCGGTGCACGGCTCGGACGCTGCCGAGACGGCGGCGACGGAGGTCGCGTTCTTCTTCCCCGGCATGGACCTGCACAGCCGCTGACGGGCATCGCGATGGTCAACCTCCTCCAGTTCGACCGCGACGCACTCGGCGACTGGTGCGAGCAGCAGGGCGAGCAGCCGTTTCGCGCGACGCAGCTGTTTCGCTGGATCCACCAGCGCGGCGCGCGCGACTTCGCGGCGATGACCGATCTCGCGAAATCGTTTCGCGAGAAGCTCGTCGCCGGCGCCGAAGTCGCTGGGCTTGCGGTCGCGAGCGAGCAGGTCGCCGAGGACGGCACGATCAAGTGGCTGTTCGACGTCGGCGGCGGCGATGCCGTCGAGACCGTCTTCATCCCCGAGGCCGGTCGTGGCACGCTCTGCATCTCGTCGCAGGCGGGCTGCGCCGTCAACTGCCGCTTCTGCGCGACCGGCCACCAGGGCTTCAGCCGCAACCTGACGACCGCCGAGATCGTCGCCCAGCTCTGGCACGCCGAGTTCGAGCTGCGCCGCCGCCTCGCGCTCGGCGAAGGCGAACGCGCGATCACCAACGTCGTGATGATGGGGATGGGCGAGCCGCTGCAGAACTACGCCGCGCTCGTTCCGGCGCTCAAGGTGATGCTCGACGACCACGGCTACGGCCTGTCGCGCCGCCGCGTCACGGTCTCGACGTCGGGCGTCGTGCCGATGATCGATCGCCTGCGCGACGACTGCCCGGTGGCGCTCGCGGTCTCGCTGCATGCGCCCGACGACGCGCTGCGCGACGAGCTGGTGCCGCTCAACCGCAAGTACCCGATCGCCGAGCTGCTCGCTGCGGCGCGAGGCTACCTCTCTCGCGCGCCGCGCGACTTCATCACGATCGAATACTGCATGCTCGACAACGTCAACGACTCGCCGGCGCAGGCGCGGGCGCTGCTCGCGCTGCTGCGCGGCGACGGCAGCGCGGCGAACCCGGGCCTGCCGAGCAAGGTGAACCTGATTCCCTTCAATCCGTTCGCCGCGTCGGGGCTCGAGCGCTCGCCGTCCGAGCGCGTCGCCGCCTTCGCCAAGGTGCTGCAAGACGGTGGCATCGTGACGACGATCCGCAAGACCCGCGGCGACGACATCGCAGCGGCGTGCGGCCAGCTCGCCGGCGAGGTGCGGGACCGGACGCGCGTCGCCGAGCGGCGCGCACGCGCCGCGGCGGCGCGCGTCGCGGCGCCTGCGTCGCGCCGCGGCGGCGCGGTTGCGGCCGAGCGAGGTCATCGGGCATGAGCGAGCCGTTCTTTCGCGCATCGGGCACACGCGCAGCCGCGCTCGCGATCGTCCTCGCCGCGGTTCACGTCGCGTGCACGACGCAGAACACGGTCGTGCCGGTCGCCGGCGCGCCCGACCGCATCAGCTCGTCCGACGAAGGCGACGCCAAGAAGCGATCGCGCGCACGCCTCGAGCTCGCCTCGGCGTACTTCGGCCGCGGCGAAACGAAGACCGCGCTCGAGCAGGTCAAGGTCTCGCTCGCCGCCGATCCGAACTACGGCGACGCGTACAACCTGCAGGGCCTGATCTACGCGGCGATCGGCGAGCAGGCGCTCGCCGAGAGCAGCTTTCGCCAGGCGCTGCAGATCAACGCCCGCGACGGCGACACGATGCACAACTACGGCTGGTATCTCTGCCAGCTGAAGCGCTATCCGGAGTCGAACGCGATGTTCGCGCGGGCGCTCGCCGTGCCGCAGTACAGCGGCGTGACGCGAACGCTCCTCGCGCAGGGCGTCTGTCAGGCGTATGCCGGCGAGCTCGCCGAGTCAGAGGCGACGCTCGTGCGCGCGTACCAGCTCGACTCGGCAAATCCGTTCACCGCGACGAACCTGTCGGAGGTGCTCTACCGGCGCGGCGAGTACGAACGGGCACGCTTCTACATTCGCCGCGTCAACTCGCAGCCCGATGTCGCCAACGCGCAGACGCTCTGGCTCGCGGCGCGGATCGAGAACAAGCTCGGCAACCGCCAGGGCGTGTCGGAGTTCGGCGCGCAGCTGCGCAACCGCTTCCCCGATTCGCGCGAGGCGTCGCTGTTCGCGCGTCGTGCCTTCGATGAGTGAGGTCGCCGACGCCGCCGACACGTCGGCGCCGAGCGCGGGCCGCCTGCTGCGCGAGGCACGCGAGCGCCAGGGCCTGCACATCGCCGCGCTCGCCGCGGCGATCAAGGTCGCGCCGAGGAAGCTCGAGCTGCTCGAGGCCGATCGCTTCGACGCGCTGCCCGATGCGACGTTCACGCGCGCGCTCGCGCAGACCGTCTGCCGCGCGCTGAAGATCGATCCGGCGGCGGTGCTGGTGCTGTTGCCGCCGGCGACCGCGGGACATCGCCTCGACCAGGTCGGCGGCGGATTGAATGCGCCGTTTCGCGAGCGTCCCGGCGTCGCCGGCCAGCGCGAGGCGCCGATGCCGCGGCTCGGCGCCGTGTTCTGGATCACTGCGTTGATCCTGGTGGCGGCACTCGGCCTCTACTTCGCTCCGCCGCACTGGCTGTCGCTCGCCGAGTGGCAGCCGACCGCCGCGAAGCGGCCGAGCCCGGCCGCGACGCCCGCCGTGACGGTTCCGCCCGCACCGGTGTCTGCAGTCGCGCGGCCGGACGCCACGCCGGACTCCGCGGGATCGGCGACGCCCGAGGCCGAGCCGACGCCGCCCGGCGCCGAGCCGATTCCGCGCGACGAGCTGCCAGCGGCGCCGGCGGCCGCGGCTTCGCGCTGAAGGATGGCCCCGGTGGCAGCGCTCGACGACTTCCGCTCGGTCCGCGACGACGCCGTCGTCGGCGAGCCGGTCGCGCCGGCGCGGCCGGCCGCGCGCCGCTCGCTGCAGGCGCGCGTCGTCTGGGGATCGAACGTCGTCACCATCGGCGGCGATGCGCCGGTGCGCGTGCAGTCGATGACCAACACCGACACGGTCGATGCGATCCGCACCGCGATCCAGGTCAAGGAGCTCGCGATCGCCGGCTCCGAGCTCGTCCGCATCACGGTCAACACGCCCGAGGCCGCGGCGGCGGTTCCGCACATCCGCGAGCAGCTCGACCGGATGGGCATCGACGTCCCCTTGATCGGCGACTTCCACTACAACGGGCACCGCCTGCTAAGCGACTTTCCGGCGTGCGCCGAAGCGCTCTCGAAGTACCGCATCAATCCCGGCAACGTCGGCAAGGGCGACAAGCACGACCGCCAGTTCGCACAGATGGTCGAGGTCGCCGCGCGCCACGGCAAACCCGTGCGCATCGGCGTCAACTGGGGCAGCCTCGACCAGGAGCTGCTCACCGCGCTGATGGACGAGAACGCGACGCGCTCCGACCCCGAGGAGCCGCAGCAGGTGATGTACCGCGCGATCCTGATGTCGGCGCTCGGCTCGGCGGGCCGCGCTGAGGAGATCGGCCTCGCCCGCGGGCAGATCATCCTGTCGTGCAAGATGTCCGGAGTGCAGGATCTGATCAGCGTCTACCGCGCGCTCGCGGCGCGCTCCGACTACGCGCTCCACCTCGGCCTCACCGAGGCGGGGATGGGCACCAAGGGCACCGTCGCATCGACGGCGGCGCTCGCGGTGCTGCTGCAGGAAGGCATCGGCGACACCATCCGCGTCTCGCTCACGCCGCAGCCGGGCGAGGCGAGGACGCAGGAGGTCGCGGTCGCGCTCGAGATCCTGCAGTCGCTCGGGCTGCGCGCGTTCAACCCGAGCGTCACCGCGTGCCCGGGCTGCGGCCGGACGACGAGCACGACGTTCCAGGAGCTCGCCAAGCAGATCGACGATCACCTGCGCGCGCAGATGCCGGTCTGGAAGGCGCGCTATCCGGGCGTCGAGACGCTCAAGGTCGCGGTGATGGGCTGCATCGTCAACGGCCCCGGCGAGAGCAAGCATGCCGACATCGGCATCAGCCTGCCGGGGACCGGCGAGGCGCCGGCGGCGCCGGTCTTCATCGACGGCGAGAAGGCGGTGACGCTGCGCGGCGATCGCATCGCGCAGGAGTTCCACGCACTCGTCGAGCGCTACATCGAGCAACGGTTCGGCGCGCACGTCGCGGGGTGACGCCGCGACGCGGACGAGACATGAGCGAGCCCCTGCGCGCAGTCAAAGGCATGAACGACATCCTGCCGCCGGAATCGGCGCGCTGGGAGTGGTTCGAGGACAAGGTGCGCGCGCTGATGCGCCGGCACGGCTACCTCAACGTGCGCACGCCCGTCGTCGAGCCGACCGCGCTCTTCGTGCGCGGCATCGGCGAAGCGACCGACATCGTCGAGAAGGAGATGTATTCCTTCGAGGACGCGATGAATGGCGACAAGCTGACGCTGCGCCCGGAGGCGACCGCCGGCATCGTGCGTGCGATGGTCGAGCACAACGCGCTCTACAACGGACCCCTGCGCGTCTGGAGCGAGATCGTGGCGTTTCGCCACGAGCGGCCGCAGAAGGGCCGCTACCGGCAGTTCCACCAGATCGACGTCGAGGCGCTCGGCCACGCCGGTCCCGACGTCGACGCCGAGCAGATCCTGATGTGCCGCGCGCTGCTTGCCGATCTCGGCCTCGCCGTCGGCAGCGACGTCCGCCTCGAGCTGAACAGCCTCGGCCAGCCCACCGAGCGCAGCGCCCACCGGGCCGCGCTGATCGCGCACCTCGAGGGCCACGCCGACGCGCTCGATGCCGACTCGAAACGCCGTCTGCACACCAACCCGCTGCGCGTCCTCGACAGCAAGAGCCCGGCACTGCAGCCGGTCATCGAAGCGGCGCCGCGCCTGATCGACTTCCTCGGCGCGGAGTCGCTCGCCCACTTCGACGCCGTGCGGCGCATCCTCGACGCCGCCGGTCTCGACTACCGCATCAATCCGCGGCTCGTGCGCGGCATGGACTACTACAACCTCACCGTCTTCGAGTGGGTCACCGACCGTCTCGGCGCGCAGGGCACGGTTTGCGGCGGCGGCCGTTACGACGGCCTCTTCGAGCAGCTCGGCGGCAAGCGCACGCCCGCGGTCGGCTGGGGCATGGGCATCGAGCGCATGCTGCTGCTGCTCGAAGCCGCCGGCGTCGTGGTGCCAGGGGTCGCCGTCGACGCTTTCGCGATCGTCCCCCACGACGACGCGCTGCCGGTCGCGATGACGACGTGCGACGCGCTGCGCAGGCTCGGCGTCGCGGTGACGCTGTATTCGCCGGGCAGCGACGGCCGCGCCAGCATGAAGGCACAGTTCAAGCGCGCCAACGCGAGCGGCGCGCGCTTCGCGCTCATCTTCGGCGCCGACGAGCTGGCGCGCGGCGCCGTCGGGCTGAAGGACCTGCAGAGCGACGCGACTCCGCAGACCGCGCCGCCGCTCGAGCCGATCGAACAGCTCGCCGAGCGACTGAAGAGCGCTTCGCACCGGCCTTCATAATCGCGGGCTTCTCTCGCACACCCCATGGCCAGCCATCTCGACCTCGAAGAACAGGAACAGCTCGATCAGCTGAAGGCGTTCTGGAAGCAGTACGGCAACCTCATCTCGTGGCTGCTGATCGCCGTCCTCGGCGCCTACGCGGCGTGGAACGGCTGGAACCTCTACCAGCGCGATCAGGGCGCCAAGGCCGGAGCGCTCTACGACGAGATCGAGAAGGCGGCGCAGGAGGTCGATGCCGACCGCGCGACGCGCATCTTTGCCGATATGCAGTCGCGCTATCCGCGGGCGACGTTCACCCACCAGGCCGGGCTCGTCGCGGCGCGCGTCGAGTCCGAGAAGGGTCAGTACGACGCCGCCCAGGCAAGCCTCGCCTGGGTCGCCGACCACGCCGGCGACGATGGCCTGCAGGGGATCGCGCGGCTGCGTCTGGCCGGGCTGCTGCTCGACACCGCCAAGTACGACGAAGCGCTCAAGCAGCTCGACGAGATCAAGAACACGGAGTTCGCCGCGCTCGCCGCCGACCGTCGCGGCGACGTGTTGCTCGCTCAGGGCAAGAGCGCCGACGCGCAGGCCGCCTACCTCAAGGCGTGGACGGCGATGGATCCGAAGATCGACTACCGCCGCCTGATCGAGGCCAAGCTCAACCTGCTCGGCGTCCAGCCTGCGGCGACCGCAGCGAGCGGCGCCGAGGCCGCCAAGTGACGGGGGCGCGCCCGATGCGCGCCGTGCGGCGCTCGCGTGCTGCGATCGTCGCGCTGCTCGCCGCGGCGTTCGCCACCGGGTGCTCGAACTTCTGGAACCCCTTCGGTCCCGATCGGCCGAAGCCCAAGGATCTCGAGCCGATTGCTGCTCCGATCACGGTGCGCGAAGCGTGGCGGCAGAACTTCGGCAAGGTCGAGTTCCCGCTCACGGTCGCCGTCAACGGCACGACGCTCACCATGGCGACGAGCGACGGCACCGTGCTCGCCTTCGAGGGCGAGACCGGCCGCACGCTGTGGCGCACGAGCGTCGGCTCCGCGATCTCGGCCGGTGTCGGCAGCGACGGCACCGTCGCGGCCGTGGTCACGCGTGAAGGCAATCTGGTCGCGCTCGACAGCGCGCGGATCCGCTGGACGAAGCCACTCGGCGTTCGCGTCGCGACCGCGCCGCTCGTGGCCGGCGGACGGATCTTCGTTCTCGGCGTCGATCGCTCGGTGCACGCGTTCGACGCCGCCGACGGCCTCAAGCTCTGGCAGGTCGCGCGCCCCGGCGATGCGCTGACGCTTCAGCAGACCGGCGTCGTCACCGCGTTCAAGGACACCCTCGTCGTCGGCCAGGGACCACGCATGGCCGGCGTCGATCCGAACACGTCGATGCTGCGCTGGGAAGTTCCGCTCGGCTCGCCGCGCGGCGCCAACGAGGTCGAGCGGCTCGCCGATCTCGTCGGCCCGGTCGTCCGCGTCGGCGACCTCGTCTGCGCGCGCTCGTTCCAGGCGGCGGTCGGCTGCGTCGACGCGCAGACCGGCAACGTCGCCTGGACCAAGACGGTCGGCGGCACCGACGCGATCGCCGGCGACGCCGAGCAGCTGTTCGGCGCCGACGCGTCCGACCGCATGACGTCGTGGAAGACGTCGACCGGCGACATCGTCTGGACCAACGAGTCGCTGATGTTCCGCCGCCTCGGCGCTCCCGCGGTGATCGCGCAGTCGGTCGTCTACGGCGACAACGACGGCACGCTGCACTGGTTCTCGCGCGCCAAGGGCGAGTCGCAGGCGCGGGTGGCGACCGACGGCAGCGCGATCACGACGCCGCCGGTCGCGGTCGGCGGCGTGCTCGTCGTCGTCACGCGCGGCGGCGGCGTGTTCGCGTTCCGTCCCGCGTGACGCACGCGGCGCTGCGACGCCGGCGATGAAGCCCGTCATCGCGCTCGTCGGCCGAGCGAACGTCGGCAAGTCGACGCTCTTCAACCGTCTGACGAGGACGCGCGACGCGATCGTCGCCGACTTCGCCGGCCTGACCCGCGACCGCCACTACGGCGACGCGCGCGTCGGCGGCCAGGGCTTCATCGTCGTCGACACCGGCGGCTTCGTTCCCGAGCATCCGACCGGGATCGTTCGCCTGATGGCGCGCCAGGCCGAGCAGGCGGTCGCCGAGGCCGACGCGGTCGTCTTCGTCGTCGACCTGCGCGCCGGCGTGTCGGCGCACGACCACGACATCGCGCGCTACCTGCGCAGCGCCGGCAAGCGCGTGGTCGTCGCCGTCAACAAGGCAGAAGGGATGGCCGACTCCGCGCTCATCGCCGAGTTCTACGAACTCGGGCTCGGCGATCCGCATCCGATCTCTGCAGCGCACGGGCAGGGCGTCGTCGCGCTCGCCGAGGCGGCGTTGGCGGCAGTGGGGGTCGAAGAGCCGGTCGGCGACGACGATCCGGTGCAAGACGCCGCCGACGCGCCGATCCGGATCGCGGTCGCCGGCCGGCCGAACGTCGGCAAGTCGACGCTCATCAACGCCTGGCTCGGCGAGGAGCGGCTGGTCGCGTTCGACCAGCCCGGCACGACGCGCGACGCGATCGTCGTTCCGTTCACGCGCGGCGGCCAGCGTTTCGATCTCATCGACACCGCGGGCCTGCGCCGCCGCGGCAAGGTGTTCGAGGCGGTCGAGAAGTTCTCGGTCGTCAAGACGCTGCAGGCGATCGCCGAGGCCGACGTCGTGCTGCTGCTGCTCGACGCGACCCAAGGCGTCACCGACCAGGACGCGCACATCGCCGGCTACGTCGTCGAGAGCGGCCGCTCGGTCGTCGTCGCCGTCAACAAGTGGGACGCCGCTGACGGCTACCAGCGCGAGGTCGTGCAGCGCTCGATCGAGCAACGGCTGCCGTTCCTGCGCTTCGCGACGGTGTTGACGATCTCGGCGGTGCGCCGGCAGGGCTTCGCCGCGGTCTGGAAGGCGATCGCCGAGGCGCACGCGTCGGCGACGCGCAAGATGCCGACGCCGGTGCTGACGCGCCTGCTACAGGAGGCCGTGGAGCACCAGGCGCCCAAGCGCGCCGGCGCGTTCCGCCCGAAGTTGCGCTACGCGCACCAGGGCGGCAGCAAGCCGCCGTTGATCGTCATCCACGGCAACTCGCTGGAGCACGTGACCGACGCTTACAAGCGCTTCCTGGAAGGGCGCTTTCGCGCCCATTTCAAGCTCGTCGGCACGCCGCTGCGCATCGAGCTGCGCTCCGGGCGCAATCCGTTCGTGGAGAAGGGCCGGTGAAGCATGGCCTTACGCCGCATTGCCCGGATATCCCTGTGATAAGGTCCCCGGCTCCAGAACACATCACGGAGTATGAACGTGAGCAACAAAGGGCAGCTACTACAAGACCCGTTCCTGAACCTGCTGCGCAAGGAGCACGTTCCGGTTTCCATCTATCTCGTCAACGGAATCAAGCTGCAGGGACACATCGAGTCGTTCGACCAGTACGTCGTTCTCCTGCGCAACACCGTCACGCAGATGGTCTACAAGCATGCGATCTCGACCGTCGTGCCAGGCCGTGCGGTGAACTTCCAGACCCAGCCCGAAGCCCCCGACCACCCTTGAGGCGCGGCTTCTCCTCCACACGGTGGCGTTGAACGCGACCCGCCAGAGCGACGGCGAGACGCCGGCGCGCGCGATTCTCGTCGGCGTCGACCTCGGCAGCCGCGCCGCCTTCGACGAATCGCTCGACGAGCTGGCGCTGCTCGCCGAATCGGCCGGCGACGTCGTCGTCGAGCGCGTCGTCGCGCGGCGCAAGGCCCCCGATGCCGCGTTCTTCGTCGGCTCCGGCAAGGCCGACGAGCTGAAGGAGCTCGTCCAGCTCCACCAGGCCGAGGTCGTCGTCTTCGACCAGGCGCTCTCGCCGGCGCAGCAGCGCAACCTCGAGCGCCATCTCGGCGTCGCCGTCGCCGACCGTACGATGCTGATCCTCGAGATCTTCGGCGAGCGCGCGCGCAGCCACGAAGGAAAGCTCCAGGTCGACCTGGCGCGGCTGCAGTACCTCTCGACCCGCCTGGTGCGTCGCTGGAGCCACCTCGAGCGGCAGCGCGGCGGCATCGGTACGCGCGGCGGCCCGGGCGAAGCGCAGATCGAGCTCGACCGCCGCATGATCGGCGAGCGCATCAAGAACATTCGCAAGCAGCTCGAGCGCGTCAAGCGCCAGCGCAGCACGCAGCGGCGCGCGCGCGAAAAGAACGAGACGTTTCGCGTCTCGCTCGTCGGCTACACCAACGCCGGCAAGTCGACGCTCTTCAATGCGCTCGTCAAGGGCGACGCGTACGCCGCCGACCAGCTGTTCGCGACGCTCGACACGACGACGCGCAGGCTCCATCTGCCGGGCGCCGGGCGCACGGTCGCGCTCTCGGACACGGTCGGCTTCATTCGCGACCTGCCGCACACGCTGATCGAGGCGTTCCAGGCGACGCTGCAGGAGGCCGCCGACGCCGACCTGCTGCTGCACGTCGTCGACGGCGCCAGTCCCGAGTTCGCGGCGCAGATGGCGGAGGTCGAGCGCGTCCTCGCCGAGATCGGCGCCGCCGACGTGCCGCAGATCGTTGTCTTCAACAAGCTCGACCGCATGGCCGAGACCGAGCGTCCGCGCGTCCTCGCCGACATGATCGAGGTCGGCTCCGGTCGCGTCCCGCGCGTGTTCGTGAGCGCGCTGAGCGGCGAAGGCCTCGACCTCCTGCGCGAGCGGATCGCGCGGGCTGCCGCAGGCGAAGACTTGAACGCCGCTGCCGCGCCCGCATCTGGCGACGTCGGCGTCGCGGCGCCCGGAAGCGGCGGCGACGAGGACACCCATTCGCACCGCACCGGCACCTATCATTCGCACGCGTGAGCCTCCGGCCAGCGTCCATCTTTTCGCCGTCGAACGTCTGCCGATGACCCTGCCAACCGAGCCCGATCGATCGTCCTTCGCCCGCCGGTTTGCCACCGTGGTGGCCGCCGGGCGCGCCTGGATCGGTGCGGCGACGCGCTCGCGCGGTCGCCGGGCGGCGTCGCAGCCCGCCGGCGTGACGTTGCTCGAGAACGGCCGCAACGACGGGCCGCCCGACCTCGACGAGCTCTGGCGCGACTTCAACCGCAAGCTCAGCGGCCTCTTCAGCGGCCGCGGCTCGCGCCGCGGCAACGGCGGCGGCGACTCCGGCGGCGGGCCGAACTTCCAGCCCAACCTGAAGAGTGCCGGCGTCGGCGCGGCGCTGATCGGCGGCGTCATCGTCCTGATCTGGCTCGGCAGCGGCGTCTTCATCGTCCAGGAAGGCCAGCAGGCGGTCGTCACCTCGTTCGGCCGCTACAGCCACACCGTCGACGCCGGCTTCCAGTGGCGCTTCCCGTATCCGTTCCAGGCGCACGAGACGGTCAACGTGACGCAGCTGCGCTCGACGGAGGTCGGCCGCAACTCGGTGTCGCAGGCGACGGGCCTGCGCGACTCGTCGATGCTCACCCAGGACGAGAACATCGTCGACATCCGCTTCACCGTCCAGTACCGGCTGAAGGACGCGCGCGCGTTCCTGTTCGAGAACCGCGACCCGGAGACTGCCGTTACGCTCGCCGCCGAGTCGGCGGTGCGCGAGATTGTCGGGCGCAGCAAGATCGACTCGGTCCTCTACGAGCAGCGCGACGCGCTCGCCAACGATTTGGTGCGCTCGATCCAAGTGCAGCTCGACCGCCTGAAGACGGGGATCCTCGTCGTCAACGTCAACGTGCAGAGCGTGCAGCCTCCCGAGCAGGTGCAGGCGGCGTTCGAGGACACGCTGAAGGCGACCCAGGATGCCGATCGCCTCAAGAAGGAAGCGCAGGCGTACGCCAGCTCGGAGATTCCGAAGGCGCAGGGCACCGCGGCGCGGCTGCGCCAGGAGTCCGAGGGCTATCGCTCGCGCGTCGTCGCGCAGGCCGAGGGCGACGCCGACCGCTTCGCGCGCCAGCTCGCCGAGTATCAAAAGGCGCCGCAGGTCACCCGCGAGCGCCTCTACATCGACACGATGCGCGAGATCTACTCGAACATCACCAAGGTCATGATCGACGCCCACAACAGCACCAACCTGCTGCAGCTTCCGCTCGACAGGCTGCTCCAGCAGGCGGCCGCGGCGGCGCCGGCGGGCGGCGCGGCGACTGCGCCGTCGGCAACTGGCACCGTCGACGCGGCGCCAGCGAGCGCGACCGACGATGCCCGCTCGCGCGACAACCAGCGCAGCCGCGAGCGCGAGAAACGGTGAGGAGGGCGCGATGAATCGTCTCGGCCTCGTCGTCGGCGGCTTGCTGCTGCTGCTCCTGCTCGCGTCGTCGACGCTCTTCATCGTCGACCAGCGCTCATTCGCGGTCGTCTACGAGTTCGGCCAGATCAAGGAAGTGATCCAGGACCCGGGGCTGAAGTGGAAGCTGCCGCCGCCGTTCCAGAACGTCGCCTTCCTCGACCGTCGCATCCAGACGCTCGACAGCCCGGAAACGCGGCCGATCTTCACCGCGGAGAAGAAGAGTCTGGTGATCGACTGGCTCGTCAAGTGGCGCGTCACCGACCCGCGCCAGTTCATCCGCAACAACGGTGCCGACATCCGCAACCTCGAGGCGCGGCTGTCGCCGATCGTGCACGCCGCGTTCAACGAGGAGGTCACCAAGCGAACCGTCGGCGGCGTGCTCTCGAGCGAGCGCGACAAGGTGATGCAGGACGTCCGCAACCGCCTCACCGACGACGCGCGCTCGTTCGGCATCGAGATCCTCGACGTCCGCATCAAGCGGGTCGACTTCGTCGGCAACATCACCGACTCGATCTACAGCCGGATGCAATCGGAGCGGAAGCAAGTCGCCAACCAGCTGCGCTCGACCGGCACCGCCGAGGGCGAGAAGGTCCGCGCCGACGCCGATCGCCAGGTCCAAGTGATCGTCGCCGAGGCGTACCGTGACGCGCAGAAGGTCAAGGGCGACGGCGACGCCAAGGCGTCGGCGATCTTCGCCGAGTCGTTCGGCAAGGACCCGCAGTTCGCCCAGTTCTATCGCAGCCTCGAGGCGTACCGGGCGACGTTCCGCAGCAAGTCGGACGTCGTCGTCGTCGATCCCAGCAGTGACTTCTTCAAGGCGTTGCGCGGTCCGGCGGTGCAGCCGGCGGCGACGGCGCCGAAGAAGAAGTAGTGGCCCAGCCGGGCGTCTGGGACATCGCGCTGAGCGCGGTGGCGCTGATGCTGGTCGCCGAGGGACTGCTCCCCTTCCTGAGCCCGCCCTCCTGGCGTCGCATCTTCGAGCGGGCGCTCGAGATGAGCGACGGCCAGATCCGCTTCCTCGGCCTCGTCAGCGTCGTCTGCGGCCTCGCGATGCTGGTCCTCTTCTGGACCTGACGCCGGGGAGCGGACCCGTACAATCCCCTTTTCAACGAGCCTCGACTCGCATGTCCTCTGCCTGGCTCCTGCCGGAGCACATCGCCGATGTCCTCCCGGCCCGGGCTCGCCACATCGAAACCCTCCGGCGCGGGCTGCTCGACGCAGCGCGCGGCTTCGGCTTCGAGCTCGTCATTCCGCCGATGCTCGAGCACATCGAGTCGTTGCTCTCGGGCACCGGCCATGCGCTCGATCTGCAGACGTTCAAGCTCGTCGACCAGCTGAGCGGGCGAACGCTGGGGCTGCGCGCCGACAGCACGCCGCAGGCGGCGCGGATCGACGCCCACATGCTCAACCGCAGCGGCGTCGTGCGCCTGTGCTACTGCGGGCCGGTGCTGCACGCGCGGCCCACCGGCAGCGCCGCGACGCGCGAGCCGCTGCAGTTCGGCGCCGAGATCTACGGCCACGAAGGCCTCGCCGCCGACCTCGAGATCCTCGACCTCATGCTCGAGTGCCTGCGCACGGCAGGCATCGAGGACGTCGTCGTCGACCTCGCCGACGCGCGCATCGTCCGTGCCGTCCTCGCCGGCGTCGCGGTCGACGCCGACCGCCTCGAAGCGGTCTACGCCGCGCTCGCCGCCAAGGACACGGTCGAGCTGCGCACGCTCTCCGCGGGCTTCCCGGCGCCGGCGCGCCAAGGCCTCGAAGCGCTCGTCGGCCTCTACGGCGACGAGGCGACGCTCGCCGAGGCCGCGCGCCGTCTTCCCGAGCGCGCCGCGATCACGCGCGCCCTCGACGAGCTGCGCCGCCTCGCCGCGCACGCCCGCGAAGCACATCCGCGCGCCCGGATCGGCTTCGACCTCGCCGACTCGAGCGGCTACGCCTACTACAGCGGCGCGCGCTTTGCGGCGTACGCGCGCGGCGCGAGCGACGCGATCGCGCGCGGCGGCCGATACGACGAGGTCGGCGCGATCTTCGGCCGCAACCGCCCCGCAGTCGGCTTCGGCCTCGACGTCAAGGACCTCGCGCTGCTGTCGTCGCCACCGCCGTCGGGCGAGCCCATCGTCGCTCCGCGCAGCGACGACGTCGCGCTGCGCGACGCGGTGCGCGCGCTGCGCGAGCGCGGCGAGATCGTCGTCGCCGCGCTCGACGGCGACGGCGCCGCCGCTGCCGATCGACGTCTCGTTTCCTCGGACGGCCGCTGGGTCGTCGCGCAACGCTGATCGCCATGAATGCCAGGAATCCGGCGGTGGCCGCCGGTCGCAACGTCGTCGTCGTCGGCACCCAATGGGGCGACGAAGGCAAGGGCAAGGTCGTCGACTGGCTGACCGACCACGCGCAGACCGTGGTCCGGTTCCAGGGCGGCCACAACGCCGGCCACACGCTCGTCATCGACGGCGTCAAGACGGCGCTGCAACTGATCCCGTCAGGGATCATGCGACCCGGCGTCGCCTGCTGCATCGGCAACGGCGTCGTCGTCGATCCGCAGCACCTGCTCGGCGAGATCGTGCGGCTCGAGGCGATGGGGATCGACGTCCGTTCGCGGCTGCTCGTCAGCGAGTCTTGCCCGCTGATCCTGCCGTTCCACGTCGAGGTCGACAAGGCGCGCGAGC